>Ga0136625_1000514_pt1 | contig 12282 bp, 14 predicted proteins | sample AntDrymUQ4832306_2_FD_104672 | JGI IMG/M metagenome (GOLD analysis project Ga0136625, IMG submission 104672) | Polar desert sand microbial communities from Dry Valleys, Antarctica - metaG UQ483 (23.06) | ecosystem: Environmental > Terrestrial > Soil > Desert | place: Antarctica: Dry Valley...
ACGAGCAGCCGCGCGGCCTCGATCTCGGTCGCCATGTCGGCGAGCTTGCCCTGGATCGTCTGGAACTTCGAGATCGCCTGGCCGAAGGCGCGGCGCTGCTTGGCATAGGCGAGCGCCTGGTCGAGCGCGCCCTGCGCGAGGCCGAGGCCCATCGCCGCCACGCCGATGCGCCCGATCTCCAGCACGTGCAGGAACTGCTTCAGGCCCTGTCCGCGCACGCCGAGCAGGTGCTCCTCGGGCACGCGGCAGTCCGTGAACGTCAGCGGGCGGGTGTCCGAGGCGTGCCAGCCCATCTTGCGATAAGGCTCGCCCTGCTCGTAGCCCGGCGTGCCGTTGGGCACGAGGAAGTTCGAGATCCGCCGCTCCTCGGTCAGCGCGGTGATCGTGACGAGCCCCGAGATGTCGGTCCCGGCATTGGTGATGAACTGCTTGGAGCCGTCGATGACCCACTCGCCCGCGTCGAGCACCGCGCGCGTCGTCGTGTTCGCGGCGTCCGACCCGCCCTCGGCCTCTGTCAGGCCGAAGGCGCCGAGGATCGACCCGCTGCACAACCGCGGCAGCCACTCGCGCTTCTGCTCCTCGGTGCCGAACAGGTAGATCGGCTGCGTGCCCAGCGACGTGTGCGCGCACAGGGTGATCGCGACCGAGGAGTCCACGCGCGTGAGCTCCTCCACGGTCAGCGTGTACGCGAGCGTGTCGCCGCCGGCGCCGCCGTACTCCTCGGGAAACGGGATCCCCATCAGGTTCAGCGCGCCGAGCTTGGCGATGATGTCGTAGGGAACCGAATGCGTCCTGTCGAGCTCGCCCGCGACCGGCGCGACCTCGCCCTCGGCGAACGCGCGGACCGTCCGGCGCAGCAGCTCGTGGTCGTCGGACAGATCGAAGTCCATGCGACCGGAGTATGAACGCGCGATCTGCGACCACGGCGCCGCCCCTGCGCCGCTATCCTCGCGCGGTGGCAAGAGACCAGGACGATCCGATTCGCTCGCTGCTCGCGGGCATCACGCCCGCGCTGTTCATGGGCAACCCGGCTGGGACCGTCGTGCTCATGGAGTCCAAGGTCGTCGAAGCCGGCGGAGATCCCGACGAGGTGCTGGAGTGGGTCAGGACGCACGGTGGCTATCCCGACAAGTCGTTTGCGGTCAGCACGCGCAGGGGGCGGGGACCGACGCTCAAGCCGCGCGAGGCGCCCAAGCCGTACTACGTCGTTCCACAGGACGCGCTCGAGTAGCCGGCCGGCGCCGGGAGGCCGTGCGGCTCAGCGACGGGGCGGCGGTCCGTCGAGTACGCCCCCCACGGTCCTCCCGAGGCGATCGATGATCTCCTCGATCACCGCCACCAGCTCGTCGACCGTCACCCCGAGCTGCTCGCCGAGCGCCTCGGTGCGCTCCCTCGCGGTCACCGGCGCAGGAGGCGGCGGCGCGGGCGCGGGCGGGGGAGCGACCGGCGCAGCGGCAGGCGGAGGCACTCGAGCCGGCGGCGGAGCCGGGACCGTCGGAGCAGGCGGTGGGGCAGGCGCCGCCGGCGGAGCGGCCCGGCGCGGACTCGGCTCGGGCGCGGTGACGGCGGGCATGGGCGAGGTCACGGGCGGGCGCCGGGCGGCGGGCTCCTCGGGCGGCGCGACGAGTGCGAGCTCGCGTCCTGTCGACGGCGTCGTCGCCGCGGCGCGCTCCACCGGCGACATCGCGGGCCCTGTGCCGAGCTGGCCGAGCGCGCCGAGGCCGCCCAGCCCACCCGCCCCGGCGACGACGACCGCGAGCGAGGCGACGATCGCCAGCGGGACGAGCGCCGCCGCGCCTGCGGCCCGCAGCAGCTGGCGCAGCCATGCGCCGACGAAGTCCATGACGTCGATGATATGTCGCGCGGGCCGATCGCACGGCGGGCGCGCGTGAGCCTGCGCCGGCGTTCGATCGCCCGCACGCTGCGTATCGCCCTGCTCGGCCTGACGGTCGTGCTGGCGCTGATCGGAGCGATCGGGATCGCCGCGCTCTACGACACGCGCCAGCAGTACGAGGACCGCCTGACCGCGACGTCGGCGCTGGAGGTCGCCGCGGCGAACCTGCTGTCGGCGACGGTCGCCCTGGAGGCGAACCTCGCCCGCCCGCGCTCATCGCAGACGACCAGGTTCGTGGCGCGGGCGGCGCGCGAGCTCGATCGCAACGGCGGCCGCGTGCGGGTCCTCGCGCGCGAGGACGCACAGAGCCGCGCCCTGGCCGCGCTCATCTCCCCCGCGCGGCGGTCGGCCCGCGCGCTCGCGCGGACGCCGGCCGGCGACGCCCAGCGCGCCGACACGGCGCGCAGCCTGCCCCCCGTGCGTCGCGCCGTGCGGCAATTGGCGATCCGCCAGGGCGCCCGCCGTGCGCAGGGACGCTCGCAGGCCAAGCGCTCAGGACGCTCCGCACTGATCGCCATCGCGCTCGGCGCCGGCCTGGCGCTCGTCGCGGTGCTGGCGTTCCTGACGCTCTTGATCCGCGAGATGCGCCGTCCGCTCGACGACCTCGTCGATGCGACGCGCAGGATGGCGTCGGGCGATCTCGCGGTGCACGTCGATGCCGACGGCCCGCGCGAGCTCGCCGCGCTCGGCGAGTCGTTCAACGTCATGAGCGCCGATCTCGCGGGCGCCAGCGCGCGCGTCGAGTCCCAGCGCCAGCGTCTGGCGACCACGGTGGCGAGCCTCGGCGACGGGCTCGTCATCGTCGACGAGGGAGACGTCGTGGCGACGACGAACCCGCGCGCCGCACAGCTCGTCGCACAGCTCAGCCCCGGCGACCGGGCACACGGCCCGCGCAGCCCGCTGCCCCCGCTCCAAGCCGCGCTTGCGGGTGAGGTGACGATCGAGCACGACGGCGTCACGATCGCGGTCACGGCGGCGCGGCTGCCGGGACCCGATGGCGGCTCCGTGTGGACGCTTCGCGACGTCACCGAGCGCGTGCGCCTCGAACAGGCCAAGAGCGACTTCGTCGCCACCGCGTCGCATGAGCTGCGCAGCCCGCTGACCTCGATCAAGGGCTTCATCGAGCTGCTGCAGACGACCGAGAACGACAACCTCACGGCGCGCCAGCTGGACTTCATCCAGATCGCGCTGCAATCGACCGACCGGCTCGTCGACCTCGTCAACGACCTGCTCGACGTGGCGCGGATCGAGTCCGGCCAGTTCGAGATCCAGCCGCGACCCTGTGACCTCGCGGCGACGGTCGAGGAGGTCGCGGAGCTCATGCAGCCGCGGATCGGCGACAAGCGCCAGCGGCTCGTGGTCGAGATCGCCGAGCCGCGGCAGCAGGCGCTCGCCGATCCGGGACGCGTGCGTCAGATGGTGATGAACCTGCTGACCAACGCCCACCTCTACACCGGCGAGCAGGGCACGATCACCGTGCGCCTGGAGGGCGATCCGCGGGCGACGCGCATCGCCGTCGCCGACAGCGGCAGCGGGATGGCGCCCGAGGACGTGCGCCGCATCTTCGACCGCTTCTACCGGGGCGCCTCCAACGAGCGCCGCAGCCCCGGCACGGGCCTCGGGCTGTCGATCGTCAAGTCGCTCGTCGACCTGCACGGCGGCTCGATCGACGTCAGCAGCGAGCTCGGCGTCGGGACGACGTTCACGATCTCGCTGCCCGCCGCGCCGGGCGCCCAGCTCGCGGCGCTCTCCTCCCCGGGCGCGCCGCCGCTGTCGGTACGCCGCGTGCTGATCGTCGACGACGAGCCGGCGCTCGCCGCGCTCATCGCCCAGCAGCTCGAGCCCCTCGGCGTGCAGGGCGTGCAGGTGCACTCGGGCGCCGACGCACTCGCGCGCCTGCGCAGCGAGCGCTTCGACGCGATGACGCTCGACGTGCTGATGCCGGGTATGAGCGGCTTTCAGGTGCTCGAGGCCGTACGCGCCGATCCGAGCACGCGCGACCTGCCGGTGATCTTCGTCTCGGTCTCCTCGACGCTGTCGCGGCTCGAGGGCGAATGGGCGGTCGCCAAGCCGATCGACCGCCGGCGGCTGACCGACGTGCTGCAGTCGGCGATCCAGGCCAAGCGCTCGGGTCTGCTCGTCGTGGCGCCTGACGCCTTGCGTGATCAGCTCACGCCATCGCTGGCCCAGCTGGGGATCTCGCACCGCTGGGAGAACAGCGCACAGGGCGCCGCGCGCGCCGGCGCCGAGCAGCTGTTCGAGATCGCGCTCGTGCACGCGAGCATGAGCGACGCGCTGAAGCTGCTGGAGGGCGCGGCGTTGCGCGGGCGACGCGGCGGGCGCTCGGTCATCATGTTCACGACCGATCCCGCGGACGGGCGCGGCGGCCCCGTCGGCATGCCCGTCTTCCCGCTCGCGCAGGCGATCGAGGCACTGCGTGCGACGCTGCGCGGCGAGGTCGCAGTTGCTGAGGGAAGATGACTGACGTGGGCGACGAGCTAGAGCTGCGCAGCAGGATCGAGGAGCTCGAGGCCGAGCTCGCGCGACGCGTGGACGAGGCCGGCGTCAAGGAGCAGCAGCTGCAGCGCTACGCGGCCGACCTGCGCGAGACGTTCATGCAGGAGCGCAGCCGCTCGCAGCAGCTGCGCCGCTCGTACATGCTGACCGTGCGCGCGCTCGCCAGCGCGGTCGAGGCGCGCGACGCCTACACCGGCCGCCACGCCGAGCGCGTCGCCGCGTACGGTCTGGCGCTTGGGGAGCTCTGCGGGATGAGGGTCGGCGACGAGCCGCAGATCGAGTTCGGCTTCCTGCTGCACGACGCGGGCAAGGTGGCCGTGCCCGACGCGATCCTCTTCAAGCCCGGTCCCCTGACGGCTGCCGAGCGCCTCGTCATGCAGCAGCATCCGGTGACGGGCTCGGAGATCGTGCGCGACATCGACTTCCTCGGGGCGGCGCGCGACGTCATCCGCTCACACCACGAGCGCTGGGACGGCAGCGGCTACCCCGACGGGCTCGCCGGCGCCGACATCCCGTTCGCCGCGCGGGTCTTCGCAGTGGCCGACACGCTCGATGCGCTGACGTCGCTGCGCCCCTACCGCCAGGCCGCCACGCTCGCCGAGGCTCGCGCGATCATCGACGCGGGCAGCGGGTCGCACTTCGACCCCGAGGTGATCGCAGCGTTTCACGGGCTCACGGACGCGACGCTCGAGCAGATCAGGGCGAGGATCGGATGAGCGCGCAGCGCGTCGTGCTGATCGTCGACGACGACCCGTTCATCCGCAAGCTCATCCTGACGACGCTCGAGGGGGTCTCGGAGTTCGAGCTGCACGAGGCGCGCGACGGCGAAGAGGCGCTGGAGACCGCGCTGCGCGAGTCCCCGCGGCTCGTCTTCCTCGACATCGACATGCCGCGGCTGGATGGCATCGAGGCCTGCCGCCGGATGCGCGCACAGCCGGCGATGGCCAGCGCGAAGATCGTGATGCTGACCGCCAGCGCCGAGGACTCCGCGCGGGTGCGCGCCGAGGACGCCGGCGCGGACTACTTCCTGACCAAGCCCTTCAGCCCGCTGCAGCTCCTGCGCCTCGTGGCGGAGCTGTAGCCCCCGGCGCCTCAGGCGCCGACGGGCCGGCGCACGTCGGCGTCGGGGTTCTGCATCTTCGCGTCGATGCGCAGCGCGCGCGTCCTAAGCAGCTCGGGCAGCACGAGCTCGACGATCTCCGACGCTCGCCGCATCGCGTGCCAGGCGTTGTCGGCCGGCAGCTCGATCCAGGTCAGCTTCAGCTCGCAGACATCGGTCTGCATCGCCAGGTCGGCTGCCGGCAGCTCGGCGATCGGACGGTCGGCCGACTCGGCCTCGGAGTGGATCCAGTCGTCGAACGCTCCCTTGGCGCGCATGCACCAGCGCATCTCCTGCGGGACCGTGAAGTTGACTTCGAAGATGATCGCCGGGACGCTCGCCATCGTGCCGTGAGGCTACCTACAGCGGCGGCGCGACAGGTCGTGGCGGAGCGTGCGAACGGGCGCCTCACGTGATGACGCCGGGCGGTGCGTCGCGCTACGGTGCCCGCCATGACGCTCGACGAGGCGCTGCTGATGCTCAACGACCGCCTCGGCCACGAGGTCACGGCGTGGGTCGAGGTGGCTCACGAGATGCCGCTGCTGATCACCAGCGGCCATCTGGAGAACTGGCATCTCGATGTCGTCGACGAAGCGCCCGCGGCCGGCGATTCGCACTTCGACCTGTACGGCCACTACTCGCTGGGCGACACGCGCTTCGACCTCAGCGACGCGCCTGTGGAGTCGGTGACCGAGCGCGAGAACGGGTTGACGTTCCGGCTGCAGGGAGGTGCGCGGCTCGTCGTGACGTGGCAGCCGATGCTGGAGCCGGGCGACCTCGTCTGAGGTTGCGCGCGCGTCAGCGGTGGACGGCGGCGAGGAACGCGTCGACGTGCTCGGCGAGTTGGCTGGACGGCTCGTCGCCGAACGTGCGCAGGCGGCTGCGAAGTGGGCGCAGGGACATCGTCGCGTTGTGCACGTAGAGCGCCATGCCGGCGGAGAAGCTGCGCTCGACGAGGATCAGCTCGTTCGGCCCGAGCGTGTCGGGCAGCGTGACCATCTCGTGCTCGCGGACGATCTCGGCTGCCGCCTGCTCGCCCTCCGCAAGCTGCAGCTCGGCGTCGGCGGCGAGCTCGGCGAGATCGCTGCGCAGCGCGCGCATACGGTCGGTCTGCGCGTTGGAAACCGCGCGTGCGTCACGGGTGGCCTCGTCATCGAGGTCCGGACCGCGGCCGAACGCCGCCGCCGCGTCGGTGAGCCACGCGAGGTGATGCTGCATGTGCGCGTCGAGCGCGAACAGCGCCGTCAGCGCGCCACTGGCCTCGGCGAGCATGACCGCGGCCTCGTCGGCTGGGATCGTGAAGCGACGCGCCTCCATGGGCGTGGACCGTAACGAATCCGATCAGGGTGCCGACCGCCCGGCGGTGCTCGTGTCTGAACGGGCCGGTCGCCGAGCCGGATGGCGATCAGGCGCGCGATCACGAGCGCGGCGACGGTCGAGCCCACCATGAGCACCGGTGTTTGCCAGGTCCAGTGCAGTGCGACTGCGAGGGGGACCGCCACGACCCACAGCACGGTCAGCGCGGTCAGCGCGATCCAGACGGCGACCGTCAGCCCGGTCGCGCGTGTGATCGGCGGGCGGCGCAGTCCGAAGTCGTCGGCGGTCGGTCTGCTGTGCATGTTGGCCAGCAGCAGCACCATGCCCACCGTGGCGACGCTCAGCAAGATCAGCGCGATCCCGACGCCGAGCAGCGCGCCCGTGCTGCCGCCCGAGCCGGTCGCGACGACCGCGCGGCCAGCCAGTACGAGCCCTACGCCTCCGACGAACGCCGCTCCGGCCGTCCATGGCTTCCACGCGGCCGCTCCGCGCGGCACCGCCACCGCCGGCTCGCCGGGTCGCGGCTGACCGACAACGGATGAGGGAGTGCGAGTCATGGCCGCGATCGATCAAGCGGCGAGCTGGGGCCTCAACGGGCGCCGCGGCGCGCGACCGCGCCGTAGGCATAGCAGAGGCCGACGAGCAGCGAGGTCGCGGCGAACGCGATCTGCGCGCCGTCGCCCTCGTACACGGCGTCGATGCCTCCGAAGAGCGTCCCGCGGAGGATGAAGATGCCCGCGATGGCCGCCACGCCAGTCCGCAGCAGCGGCAGGCGACGCACAGCTCCTGCAGCCGAGAGCCCGTAGAGCCCGAACACGACGAAGGCGGCGGCGGTGAAGAGCGTGACGATGTAGGGCAGCGCGGCGCCCTGCGCGGCGAGCTCACGCATCTCGTGCTCGATCCCGACCGCGCGGAAGAAGCTCCACGCCCAGATCAGGCCGATGACATGGCCGGCGGCGATCACGAGGTTCGCGCGCCCCCCGAGCCTGAAGGCGCGCGCCGCGCGCAGCTTCGCCCGCCCGGCAGCCGTCGTGTTGGTGGCGGTCGTCATTGCGCCAATCCTCGATGCGGTGGTTGCGGGGGTGATCATCGGGTCTCCTATCGATGGGTGAGGGACGAGGTGAAAGCTGGCACGCGACGGGCCGGCTGCGGCGATCCGTCGAGGTGGCGAGTGCGCCACGCCGTGAACGCGAAGCTCAGTCCGAGCACGATGAAACCGGTGTAGACAGAGATGTAGATCGCCGGTGTGAGCAGCGGGAAGGGGTCGCCCGCGACGGCTTGGACACTGGTCTCGCCAAGCCGCAGGAGCCCGATGGGGGCCATGATCGCGAAGCCCAGCCAGGCCAGCGATGCGCACAGGCGCCGGGGCAGGCGCCGGCCCCACGGTTGCACCAGCGAGAGCAGGATGGCGCTGGCCAGCAGAGCGAGTAGCACGGTGCCCCAGAGCGCGACGATCGGCCCTCCCATCGAGTGCAGGAAGTCCTCCCAGGCCACCGGGTCGGCGGTCACGCCGACGGTGCTGCCAAGTGCCCATGCGGTCTTCAGGGCGGCGTACCCTGCCGCGGCGGCGCACCCCACATGGGCTGCCGTGATTGCCTGCTTGTGAGGTGTCGATGTCATGCTCGTCACTCTCGCGGCGACGGACGGCGCGGTCGTCCCCTGTGCGAGCGATCCGTGTCACTCCTACGAGGGATTCGCGAGCCCGTAGGCGTGTGTCACGATCGCGGCATGCCGCGAGCGCGTGAACTGCTGGCCATCCCCGTGCGCAGGTCGACGTGGCAGCGCTTCGTGTATCTGGGGATCGGCGTGGCGCTGGTTGCGCCGTTCGGGACACTCGCCGGGTTCGTCGCGCCGGTGCTGGAGGGCGGCCTGGGAGTGTCCGCGGCGTGGACGGTGGCAAGCGTTCTGTGCTTCGGCCCGCTGGCCATCGCCACGGGAATGCTGGCGTCCGTGCGCGATCTGGAGATCGCCGCGGTGCGCCGGCTGCTGGGCGTCGAGCTCGCTGACGCTGCGGCGCTCGACGCGCAGATCTCGTGGTCGACGCGCTGGCGCTCGGCGGCGTGGTTCGTCGCGCACCTCGTCGCGGGCGGCGTGATCGGCGCCCTGACGCTCGTCCTTCCCCCGGCGGCCGTGTCCGCCTGCCTGGCGCCGTTCGCTTCTGGAGACGTCCAGCTGGGTCAGCTCGACGCGACGGTGCCCGGCGGTCCCGCGAGCGCTTGGCTCGTGCCCCTCGCCCTGCTGTCACCGCTCGCGCTCATCTACCTCGCCGCGGCGGCGAGCGCGCTGCTGGCGCGCATCGCGCCACGCCTGCTCGGCCCTTCGCCGGCCGAACGCCTCGCCGCCTCGCAGCGTCACGCCACGCGTCTTGCCGAGCGCAACCGCCTCGCGCGCGAGTTGCACGACTCCGTCGGCCACGCGCTGAGCATCGTTACCGTGCAGGCCGGCGCTGCCGGACGCGTGCTCGACCACGATCCCGTGTTCGTCCGCGAGGCCCTGACGAACATCGAGACATCGGCGCGCAGTGGGCTGCGCGATCTCGACCACGTCCTCGGCCTGTTGCGCGACGATGCGCAGTCGCGCGCGCCGAGGCCCACCCTGGCCGACCTGCCCCGGCTCGTCGACAGCACCCGCTCGGCCGGCATCGACGTCACCACCGAGCTGACGGGCCGCATCGACGAGGTGCCCCAGGCCGTCTCGCGTGAGGCCTACCGGATCGTCCAGGAGAGCCTGACCAACGCCGGGCGTCATGCGGGCCGCGCGCCGGTGAGCCTGAGCCTCAACGTCGGCGCAGACGAGCTCGAGCTCGAGCTGACGAACCCCCTCGGCGAGCCCCGTCCGCGGCGCGCGGGCGGCGGCCGCGGACTGAGCGGCATTCAAGAGCGCGTCACCGGCCTCCGCGGCCAGGTGTCCGCCGGACCCGATGCGGGAGTTTGGCGCGTCTCGGTGCGACTGCCGCTGCATCCGACGCCATGAGCCTCGGCGTCCTGCTCGTCGACGACGAGCCGCTGATCCGCAGCGGCCTGCGCGCGATCATCAACGCCGAACCCGATCTCGCCGTGATCGGCGAGGCCGAGGATGGAGCCGCCGTCACACCGCTGGTGCGCCGTCTGCGTCCCGACGTCGTGCTGATGGACGTGCGCATGCCCGTCGTCGACGGGATCGAGGCCACCCGCCGCCTGCTCGCCAACGTCGACGACCCGCCGCGCGTCCTCGTCCTGACCACCTTCGAGAACGACGACTACGTGTTCGATGCCCTGCGCGCCGGGGCTGCGGGATTCCTGCTCAAGCGCGCCCGCCCAAACGAGGTCGTGCGTGCGATCCGGATCCTGGCCGCCGGCGACTCGTTGCTGTTTCCCGCCGCGATCCGCGAGCTGGCGGCGCACCACGCGCCTGCCGGGGCACACGGCGACGGCCTCCGAGGCGCAGGGCTCACCGACCGCGAAGCCGAGGTGCTGCGCCTGATCGCGCAAGGGCTGTCCAACGCGGAGATCGCCGCACGTCTCGTCGTCAGCCTCGAGACGGTCAAGACCCACGTCGCCCACGTGCTCACCAAGCTCGACGCTCGAGACCGCACCCAAGCGGTCATCCGCGCCTACCAGACGGGGTTCATCGCCCCAGGCTGACGCGCACCCTGGCCGTTGCGCGCACCGCCGCGATGCTCGCCCTGACGTCGATCTCGGTCCGCCCGCGGCGCACGGACCGGGCGAGGCTGCGCCGGGTCGCAGCGGTCATCGTCAGGCACGTCCGCAGCGGCCGGCCACCGGTTGCCGTGAGCCTCGAGGTCTGCAGCCTGACGTTCACCTGCCGGCCGCGAGACCGCAGCCGGCCGCTGAGGGTCAGGCGGCCGAAGAGGTTGGTGGTGACCTGACGGATGCTCAAGCGGCGCGTTCCGACGCTGCGCTGCGGCGTCGTCACGCGCAGCCTGACGAAGGCCGGGCATCCGTCGCTCGTGCGGTGCGCCGCGCTCGGGCAGCGGTCGGCGATGGCGGTGACGCCGTCGCGGTCGGAATCGCCGTTCGGCGCCACGATCAGCGCAGGGGGACCCACCGGCGCCGTTATGACGGGACATCCGTCGGCGGTCGCCGCAGCCGCGTCGGGGCAGCGGTCGTCGACGTCGATCAGCGCGTCGCCGTCGCGGTTGCCGGCGACGCATGCGCTCGCCGTGCCGTCGACGAGCCGCGACACCTCGCCGGAGAGCTGCACGACGTGGATCCGCCCGCAGGCATCCTCGCCGAAGGCCACGAGGGTGAAGTCCTGCACGTCGATTCCCGTCGACGCGTCGCCGGTTCCGCTGCTGGGCACGATCGAGCGGATCTCGCCGACGCAGAAGTCGGCGTACACGTAGCGTCCCGCGAGCGTTGGCAGCCCGGGGTCGCGGACGACCTGGCCGCCGGTGATCGACTGGCATCCGGCCTGGTCGTACTGGAAGACGGGAGGGACGTGGCCGGGCGGCTCGCACGGCGGGACGGTGCCGTCGTTTGGCAGCGTGCCCTCGTAGCACTTCCAGCCGAAGTTCGCCCCGCGTGCGCGGGTTGCGGAGAAGTTGACCTCCTCGGCGTCGTCCTGGCCGACGTCGCCGAGCAGCAGGTCGCCGGTCGTGCGGTCGAACGAGAAGCGAAACGGATTGCGCAGACCGTAGGCGTAGATCTCCCCGCGCGCGTCCGTGCGCCCCACGAACGGGTTGTCCGCGGGAATCGCGTAGCCGCCGCCGGCACCGGGCGCGATCCGCAGCAGCTTGCCGAGCAGGGCCGTGCTCTGCTCGTCCGCGGTGCCCGGACGGATCAGCGTCTGGCCGTTGGCATCGGGGTCGTCGCCGCCACCGCCGTCGCCGGTCGAGATGTAGAGGAAGCCGTCCGGCCCCACCTGCAGGTCGCCGCCGTTGTGGTTGCCACGTGCGCTGTGCTCGATCCTCAGGACCAGCGAGCGTGTCGGCAGGGCGACGTCCGGATCGGATGAGCGCTGCCAGAGGTCCACGCGGATGTCGCCGCCGGCATCGGTGGAGTAGGTGTAGAAGCGGCCCGTCGCGGTGTAGTCGGCGGCGAACGCCAGCGACAGCAGCCCCCGCTCGCCGTCGGTCGACAGCTGCGCAGGGGGAATAGTGAGAAACGGCGTTGCCTGCACGACCCCGTTCTTGACGAGGCGGATCGCTCCTCCGCGCTCGACGACGAACAGCCGTGACGCGTCGCCGGGCGGGGCCTTGACATGGATCGGCGCGGTGAACGTCCCCACGGGCTCGAGCGTGAGCGCCCCGGCGCTTGCGGGAAGCAGCAGGGCGACGAGGATTCCCAGCAATACGCGCATCGCGATGACTGTAGTCCCGCATCGCGGTCCGAGGACCCGCTACGCCGACGCGTCGGGCTGGGCGCATAACGTTCGCCTCGTGCATCTGGAGCTATGGACCGACGGGGCGCTCACGCTCGAGCCCGTGGGGACGTTCACCGCGCCGATCCATGTC
>Ga0136625_1000518_pt1 | contig 12245 bp, 11 predicted proteins | sample AntDrymUQ4832306_2_FD_104672 | JGI IMG/M metagenome (GOLD analysis project Ga0136625, IMG submission 104672) | Polar desert sand microbial communities from Dry Valleys, Antarctica - metaG UQ483 (23.06) | ecosystem: Environmental > Terrestrial > Soil > Desert | place: Antarctica: Dry Valley...
AGCGACGTCGCGTGGATGTTCGCCGCGTTCCAGTTGGCGGCCTCCATCAGGACGCGCGTCGTGTCGGGCTGCACCTCGGAGCGGTTGCCGCCCATCACGCCGGCGATCGACGTCGGGCCGGCGCCGTCGGCGATGAGGCAGACCTCGCCGTCGACTACACGCGTCTGGTCGTCGAGCGTGACGACCTGCTCGCCGTCGGTGGCGCGGCGCACGACGAGCCGGCCGCCCTCGATGCGGTCTGAGTCGAAGGCGTGCATCGGCTGGCCGGTGAGCAGCATGACGTAGTTCGTGATGTCGACGACGTTGTTGATCGGGCGCTGGCCGCACGCCATGAGCCGGGCCTTCAGCCAGGACGGCGAGGGGCCGATGTTGACGTTGTCGAACGCACGAGCGGTGAAGCGCGGGCACAGGTCCGGGGCCTCGACGACGATCTCGACCCCGATCTCCTCGGTGGTGGACTCGTACGCGCGAAGCGCGTCGTCGGCCCACGGCGCCGGCGCAAGCTCGGCGCCCGTCGCGGCATGCGCCTCGCGCGCCACCCCGTAGACCGCGAGGCAGTCGGGCCGGTTGGGTGTGATCTCGAGCTCGAGAACGTCGGTGGCCAGCGGCAGCACGCCTTCGAGCGGGTCGCCGGGAGTGAGGTCGCCGGGCAGCACCATCGTGCCCGCGTGGTCCATCCCGATGCCGAGCTCGTCCTCGGCGAGGATCATGCCGTTGGACGCCTGGCCGCGCAGCTTGGCCTTCTTGAGCTTCGTGCCGTCGGGCATGACCGCGCCGGGACGCGCCACGGCGACGGTCTGCCCAGCCGCGACGTTCGGCGCGCCGCAGACGATCTGCGACGCCTCGCCCCCGCCGATGTCGACCGTGCAGACCTTTAGCCGGTCGGCGTCGGGGTGCTGCTCTGCCGACAGCACCCGGCCCACGACGAAGTGCTCGAGTGAGCGCACGCCGTGGTGCTCGACGCGGTCGACCTCCGTGCCGGTCATCGCCAGCCGGGTGGCCAGCTCGGCGACCGAGAGGTCGGGCGCGCAGTACTCGGCGAGCCATTCGACGGGAACCCTCATCCGAACTGCTCCAGGAAGCGCACGTCGTTGTCGTAGAGCAGCCGCAGGTCGGGCACGCCGTGCTTGAGCATCGCGATGCGCTCGATGCCCATCCCGAACGCGAAGCCCTGCACGCGCTCGGGGTCGTAGCCGTGCTCGGCCACATAGCCGAACACGTTGGGGTCGACCATGCCCGAGCCGAGGATCTCGACCCAGCCGGTGTCCTTGCAGACGCGGCAGCGCGCCCCGGCTCTGTGGGCCATGAAGCAGGAGACGTCGACCTCGACCGAGGGCTCGGTGAAGGGAAAGAAGTGCGGGCGCAGGCGGACGTCGCGGCCGGGGCCGAAGATCGCCCGCGCGAACGCCAGCAGCGTTCCCTTGAGGTCGGCGAGCGTGATGTCGACGTCGACCGCCAACCCCTCGACCTGATGAAACTGCGGCGTGTGCGTGGCGTCCGAGTCGCGGCGGTACACGCGCCCGGGGACGATCACGTACAGCGGCGGCGGGTGGGCCTCCATCGTGCGCACCTGCATCGGCGAGGTGTGCGTGCGCAGCACGACGTCGTCGCGGCCATCGACGTAGAACGTGTCCATCCGGTCGCGCGCGGGGTGCGTCGGCGCGTGGTTGAGCGCGTCGAAGTTGTAGTAGACGGTCTCGACCTCAGGCCCCTCGGCGATCCGGAAGCCCAGGCCGAGGAAGACGTCCTCGATCTCGCGCCGCGTCGCCGTCAGCAGGTGCAGGTGGCCGACCGGCTGCGGCGGCGCACCGGGCAGCGTCACGTCGACGACGTCCGCGCGCAGGCGCTCCTCGAGCTCGCCGCCGGCGAGCTGCTCGGCGCGGGCACCGATGAGCGCCTCCAGCGCCTGGCGGGCCTGGTTGGCCGCCTTGCCGGTCGGGCCGCGCTCAGCCGGCTCGAGCTGGGCGATTGCGCGCAGGACGTTGGGCAGCTCGGCCTTGCGCCCGAGGTAGCGCACGCGCAGCTCCTCGAGCTCGGCGCTCGTGCCCGCGGCGGCGATCGCCGCCTCGGCCTCCTCGCGCAGCTCGGCGATGCGCTCGATCACGCGCTGGCCCTCCGGCTGCCGCCACGCACCATGTCCGTGCGGCGATGAGCAGCCCCCGCGAGCACGACTGACAGCACCGGCTGCTCACACATCTGGCAACACCCCTCGCGTGAGCTCGTAGAGCGCGATGCTGGCTGCCATCGCCGCGTTCAGCGACTCGCTGGCGATCGGGATGTGCGCCACAACGGCGCACTCCGCGACGACGTCCGCAGGCAGGCCGGCTCGTTCGGCACCAACCACGAGGCTCACGTCGCCCGCGGCGGGGCCGGTGAGCGCGACGCCCGTGTGGCCGGCGAGCGCGATGCGCTGGCCCGGCAACTCGGCGACCGACGACACCTGGGCCATCGCCATCTCGAAGATCGCCCCCATCGAGGCACGCACCGCCTTTGAGCCGAAGGGATCCGCGCAGCCCGGCCCGAGCGCCACCGACGACGCGCCGAAGGCGCGGGCGGAGCGCAGGATCGTTCCCACGTTGCCCGGGTCCCCCACGCCCCAGAGCGCGACGCACAGCGGGCCGGTCGGCGCCGCCCAGCGCTGCTCGTAGACGCCGATCTGGCGGCTGCCCGAGGCCAGCCCGGAGACCGTCTCCAGCAGCGCCGGCTCGACCTCGTCGCCGGCCAGGCCGCTGCCCGCGGCCGTCAGCAGCACGACCGCATCCCAGCCCGCGGCCGCCGCGGCGGCGACGAGATCCTCGCCCTCGGCGACGAAGCGCGACGCGTCATCGCGCGAGCGACGCCGGGCCAGCCGGCGGATCTCCTTGAGCTTGTCGTTGTGGGAGCTTGAGATGGGCATGAGCGAAAAAAAGGGCGCCGTCCTGTCAGAGGAGCGGCGCCCGGGAGGTTCGGTGTGTCGGCTTCTGCTTGTCAGGCAGCCGACGCCTCGCGGGCGGCGTCGACGAATCGGCGGAACGTCTCGGGATCGCGCACGGCGATGTCGGCCAGCACCTTGCGGTCGAGCTCGATGCCGGCGACCGACAGGCCGTGGATGAAGGTCGAGTACGTCATGCCCTCCTGGCGAGCGGCCGCGTTGATGCGGGTCACCCAGAGGCGGCGGAAGTCGCGCTTGCGATTGCGGCGGTCGCGGTACTGATACGCCTCCGCCTTCATCAAGGCTTCCTTGGCGCGCTTGTAGTTCGAGTTCGCCTCGCCGCGGAAGCCCTTCGTCCGCTCGAGTGTCGAGCGGCGCTTCTTGCGGGCGTGAACGGAGCGCTTGACGCGGGTCATCTACTTCTTCCCTGTCCGCAGCAGCTTGTTGATCCGTGGCGAGTCGTCAGCCGACATGATCACGGGCTTGCCGAGGTGGCGCTTGTGGTTGGCCGACTTCTTCTCGAGGATGTGGCTCGTGAAGGCGTGTCGGCCGCGGACCTTGCCCGTGGCGGTCTTCGTGAAGCGCTTCTTGGCGCCGGAGTGAGTCTTCATTTTCGGCATGCGAGCGGGTCAGTATAGGACAGGCGCGCGCGTGGCTTCGGCGAGCAGGTAGCTCGCCTGCAGGACCACCCCTTCCTCGTCCTGCGCGGCCAGTTGCTCGACGATTTCCCCGACGCCGGTGCGAAGGTCGGGCTGACGCGGAGCCGCGAGCAGCGGTCCGAGGGCGCCGACGAGGTGCTCGACCGCCTGCTCGACCGTCTCGAAGCGACACGTGAACTCCGCGCGCTGCAGGAGCGCATCCTCGCTGTGGCGGGCGAGTTCCTGGCGCAGCCGTTCCTCGCGGCCCCACGCGAGCGGCGGGGGAACTCCGGGCGCCGGCGGATCGTGCGCCGCCGCCAGCCGCAGGAGCCGACCGACGACCCCGAGCGGGGTCCACGCGGTGAAGCCGACTGTCCCTCCGGGGCGCACGACCCGGAAGAGCTCGTCGATCGCCACGCGCCCGTCGGAGCTGAACATCGGCCCGAAAGCCGAGATGGCGGCGTCGAACCGGTCGTCCTCGAACGGCAGCGACGCCACGTCGAGCGGCGGCTCGATCGCGTCGAGGTCGAGCAGATCGCCGTGCGCCGGGCGCGGCAGCGCCGTCGCCGCAGCGGCCCAGAGCCCAGCGTCGCCGCGCGGCCACGCCCGCCGGGGGACGGCCGCCGGGACGGGCCCCGCCGGCGGGGGCGCCGGAGCCGACTTCGCCGCCGGCGGCGCGTCGAGTTGCTCGGCCAGCCGCGCGAAGCCGAACGTGAAGACCGCGCGCCGTGAGAGCATCGACGGGGACCCTACCTTCGCTGCCGCGGCGGACCCAGTTCGTTCACAACATCTCGACAAGGCCATTACATGTCGGCGGCCGTCACGGACCACCATCCCGCCCTCAACGAGTTGAGGAGTGGCATATATGACGCTGGAGTCGACGCTCAGTCGTAAGCGGTTTCTACAGGGGACTGCTGCTGTCGGAGGCGGTCTCGCAATCGGCGGGCCACTCGCCGCGCTTGCCGCGAACACCGCGCAAGGCAAGCACCTGTCCGCTCCCGGCTACGGCCCGATCGCGCCCACCCCGGCTCAGGACACCGGCATCGTCCACATCGCCCTGCCCGCGGGCTTCGAGTACCGCGTGATCTCGCGCGAGCAGGATCCGTCGACGGCCTACGTCACCGACCCGGCGACCGGCGAGGCCGACAAGCAGACCGTCCCGACCCCGAACGTCTTCGACGGGATGGGCGCCTTCCGCGGCCCGCGCGGGACGACGATCCTGATCCGCAACCACGAGCACCGCCAGCGCGAAGGCGAGATCCCCGTCATCGTGCCCGAGGGCGACCGCTACGACGAGAACCCGCGTTTCGTGGCCGGTAACACGAAGCTCCTCGTCAGCCGCGACCGCCGCGTCCTGGAGACGCTCCACGTACTCGGCGGCACGTCGGTCAACTGCGCCGGCGGGGAGATGCCGTGGGGGACCTGGATCACCTGCGAGGAGACCTTCATCCCCCAGAGCGAAACCGACCTGCGCCATGGCTACTGCTTCGAGGTCGACGCGCTCTCGGACAGGCCGAGCAAGGCCGTGGCGATCAAGGCCGCCGGCTGCTTCGCGCACGAGGCCGTCGCCTGGCACAAGGGCATCCTCTACGAGACCGAGGACAACAGAAAGCCGTCGGGCTTCTACCGCTTCGTGCCGGCTGGCCGCGTGCGCGAGTTCGGCGACCTGGCGACGGCCTCGGGGCCGCTGCAGGCCATCAAACGCAAGAGCTCCGCGACCTCGTTCGACGCCGACACGGCGGTCGTCGGCGAGTCCTTCGACGTCGAGTGGGTGACAATCCCCGATCCGGACCCGGCGACGAACACCGTCAAGACCCAGGGCATCGCCCGCGGGATGATCTCGTTCAGCCGCCTGGAGGGCGTCTGGGTCGGCGACGGCAAGATCTACTTCGACGCGACCTCGGGCGGGCGCACCGGCAACGGCCAGGTCTGGGAGTACGACCCCCGGCGCGAGCAGCTCAAGCTCGTCTACGAGTCACCGGGTCCCGACGTGCTCCAGGCCCCGGACAACCTCGTCTACGTGCCGCAGACCGGCGACATCTGGCTGCAGGAGGACGGAGCGGGCGAGCAGTTCGTGCGCGGCGTGACGCAGGAGGGCGCGATCTACGACTTCGCCAAGACGATCCTCAACGACACCGAGTTCTGCGGCGGATGCTTCTCGCCGGACGGGGACACGTTCTTCCTCAACCAGCAGGGCGATCGCGCCGTGGCCGCTGCCGACATCGACGCGTCGGGCGCAGTCACGTACGCGATCTGGGGTCCGTTCGGGCGCGGCGGGCGCGGCGGGCGCGACTAGCCCTCGGCGCCATCGGCATCGGAGGTCGCGCCATTCGCGGACGGCGCGGCCTCCACTGCGGTCGTGGCCTCGGCGGGCGCAGGAGCGGCTTGCGTCGTGGTCACGGCCTCGCGCTTGACGGGGGCGGGCTTCTTGGCTGATGCCGGCTTCTTGGCGGGCGCGGGCTTCGCCTCTGCGGGTGGGGATTCCGTGACGGGCTCGCCCGCGACCTCGTCGGGCACGTCGACGCCTTCGGGCGTTGCGTCCGGCGTGTCGACGCCCTCGGGCGACGCGTGGTCGTGTCCCTGCTCGGGGATCGCCGCCTCGCCGCTCAGCACGGCCTTCGACGGCCCGAGCATCATCGTCATGTTGCGCCCGTCCTGGATCGGGCGCTGCTCGACCACGCCGACCTCCGAGAGCTCCTCGGCCAGGCGGTCGAGGATCATCACGCCGCGCTCGGGGTGCGTCACCTCGCGGCCGCGGAACATGATCGTGACCTTGACCTTGTCCTTGTGGCGCAGGAAGCGCTCGACATGGCCCTTCTTGGTCTTGTAATCGTTCTCCGCGATCTTCGGACGGAACTTGATCTCGCGGATCGTGATCTGCTGCTGGTGCTTGCGCGCCTGCTTGAGCTTCTGCGCCTGCTCGTACTTGTACTTGGAGTAGTCCAGTACGCGGCAGACGGGTGGGCGCGCCTCCGGCGCGACCTCCACGAGGTCCAGATCGCGGTCCTGCGCATAGCGCAGCGCATCGGTCGTCCGCATGACACCGATCTGGTTGCCGGTCTCGTCGATCAGCCGTACCTCGGGTACGCGAATGCGTTCGTTGATCCGTGTCGAGTCCCGCTCAGGCGGGCGCCGGTCGAACCTGCGAGGGACCGGCATTATGAAATGAGGCCGCGCGTCAAGCTGTGAGCGAGCGCGGCAATGAGATCTGAATTGAGGTCAACGCGAGGCAGTATAGACCGCTTCACGACTCACGGCGAGCCGACTTGCCCGCCAGCTGCGCGACGATCTCCGCGACGGGCATGCTCCCGCTGTCGCCGACGCCGTGCTCGCGCACCGAGACGCTCGGGTGGGCGCAATCCGATTGCGCCTCGCGATCGCCGATGACGAGCATGAACGGGACCTTGCGCAGCTCGGCGTCACGGATCTTGCGCCCGACCGATTCGGTGCGGTCGTCGAGCTCCGCGCGCAGGCCGGCCTCGTGCAGCGCGGCGAGCACGCCCGCCGCCGCCTCCGCGTGACGATCGGCGATCGGCAGCACGATCGCCTGCAGCGGCGCCAGCCAGAGCGGGAAGTCGCCCGCGTAGTGCTCGATGAGGATGCCGATGAAGCGCTCGAAGGAGCCCAGGAGCGCGCGGTGGATCATCACCGGACGGTGATCTGCGTCGTCGGCGCCCGTGTAGTGCAGGTCGAAGCGCTCGGGCATCGAGTAGTCCAGCTGCACCGTGCCCAGCTGCCACGAGCGGCGCAGTGAGTCGGTCATGTGCAGGTCGATCTTCGGCCCGTAGAAGGCGCCGTCGCCGGCGTTGATCTCGTACTCCAGGCCGCGCGCGTCCAGCGCGTCCTGCAGCGTCGACTCGGCGCGGTCCCACATCGCATCGGATCCGATCCGCTTGGCGGGCCGCGTCGAGAGCTCCAGGCGGGGCGCGAAGCCGAACAGGTCGTAGAGGAAGAACCCGAAGTCCAGGCAGCCGATGACCTCCGCGCGGATCTGCTCCTCGCTGCAGAAGATGTGGGCGTCGTCCTGCGTGATGTGGCGCACGCGCATGAGCCCGTGCAGCGTTCCGCTGGGCTCGTGGCGGTGCACGAGCCCCTGCTCGGAGTAGCGGATCGGCAGGTCGCGGTAGGAGCGCCGGTCGTCCTTGAAGAGCTGGATGTGGGCCGGGCAATTCATCGGCTTCAGGCCCATCGGGCGATCCTCGACGTCGGTGAAGTACATGTTCTCGCGGTACGTGTCCCAGTGGCCGGACTGCTTGAACAGGTCGACGTCGTAGAGGATCGGCGTCTTGACCTCGCGGTAGCCGCGCCGGCGGTTCTCCTCGCGCCACAGCTTCGACAGCTCGTTCCAGATCGCCATCCCGGCCGGCTGCCAGAACGGGGAGCCGGGCGAGAGCTCGCTGAACATGAACAGGCCCAGCTCCTTGCCCAGCTTGCGGTGGTCGCGGGCGCGGGCCTGCTCGAGGCGCTCGAGGTGCTCGGCCAGCTCCTCCTTGGAGAAGAACGCGGTGCCGTAGATCCGCGTCAGCATCTGACGCGTGGCGTCGCCGCGCCAGTAGGCGCCCGCGGTGGACTGCAGCTTGACGGCCTTGATGCGCTTCGTGCCCGGCCCGTGCGGCCCGCGGCAGAGGTCGGTGAACGGGCCGTTCGTGTACAGGCTGACGGTGGTGAGCGGGTCGGCCGGATCGGCGTTGGCGACGAGATCCTCGATGAGCTCGACCTTGTAATCCTGGCCCTCCCCGCGGAAGCGCTCCAGCGCCGCCTCCACGCTGATGTCCTCACGCTCGAACCGCTCGTCGGCGTTGATGTGCTGGCGCATCTTCTGCTCGATTCGGCCCAGGTCCGCTTCTGAGACCGTCGCCCCGTCGGGGAACTCGAAGTCGTAGTAGAAGCCGTTCTCGATCGGCGGCCCGATCGAGATCTTCACGCCCGGATAGAGCTCCATGACCGCGGCGGCCAGCACGTGCGCGGCGTCGTGGCGGATGACGTCCAGCGCGCCCGGCGTCGTGGCGGTGACGATCTCCAGCGGAGCGCCCGGGACGAGCGGGCGCGCGAGGTCGCGCACCTCGCCGTTCTGGCGCACGGCGAGCGCGGCGCGGGCAAGACCGGGGCCGATCGCCGCGGCTGCGTCGGCGCCGGTCGCGTCGTCGGCGAGCGCGAGCTCGGTGCCATTGGGAAGGGTGACGTTCACGCACGCCATTGTCACAGGACCGCCCGAGAATAGTTCGCAGCCGAACCGAACGCCGGTCCGGTCGGTTGCTAGGCTTGGAACCTCCAAGCGGGTGATTCGACGGCGCGACGAGCGCCACTGCCCGCCGTAAACGACGGCCACCTGCGCCGCGCACCCTTCGCGTGGAGCACTTGGATGGCCCGGAAGGACGAATAACCGAATGCGTCTTAGAACCATGGGCGCCGTGTGCGCTTCCTGCGCTGTTGCGGCGTCCACGTCATCTGCCGTAGCCCAGACCCCCACCCCGGTCGCGACGCCGGCGGCCACGCCGCCCGTCAGAACCCCGGCTGACATGCCGACCGCCGCCAAGCGCCAGCTGATCGAGCGCCATATGTTCATGGCCCGCAAGGCCGGCCGGCTACGCGGCGACCGGCTCTCGCGCGCCGAGCGCAGCCGCAAGCGCGTCGCGCTGCACAGCTTCTCGCTGCCGCGGCTGCGCGTGGCCAACCTCCGCGTCAACCGTGACGTGCGGGAGGCTCGCGAGGACATCCGGGAGCGTCGCCACGGCGGCGCGCCGAACGTGCCGATCCCCGCCGTGCTCGCGTCGATCGCGATGTGCGAGTCGCACGGCAACCCGCGCGCGATCTCGCCGGGCGGCGCGTACCGCGGCAAGTATCAGTTCTCATTCTCCACGTGGGCATCCGTCGGCGGATCGGGCGATCCCGCCGCCGCTTCGGAGACCGAGCAGGACCGCCGCGCGGCGATCCTCTACCGCACCGGCGGCCCCGGCCACTGGCCGGTCTGCGGCCGCTGAGCGGCCGTCGCGCCTGTGTAGCCTGGCTCGCATGGATCCCGCCACGCTGCGCGCCGAGTTTCCCGTCCTCGAGAAGGTCGCCTACCTGAACGCCGGCACCTGCGGGCCGCTCCCGCGCTCGGCCAACACGGCCGTCGGAGAGATGCTCGCGCTCGGCACCGGACAGGGCCGCAGCACGGCCTATTTCGAGGCCATGCTCGACCGCCGCACGCGCCTGCGCGACGCCTACGCGGAGGTGCTCGGGGCCGCGGGTGACGACGTCGCGCTGACCACCTGCACGAGCGAAGGGATCGTCCGCGTGCTCGGTGCGCTCGCACTGCAGCCCGGCGACGAGGTGCTGACCTCCGACGAGGAGCATCCCGGCCTGCTGGGACCGCTCGCCGCGGCGCGCGACGGGCGGGGGATCGCGGTGCGCGCCGTGCCGTTCGCCCGGCTCGCCGAGTCGGTCGGGCCGCAGACGAAGCTCGTCGCGTGCTCGCACGTCAGCTGGGTCGGCGGCCGCGTCGTCGCCGGCCTGGACGACATCGGCGACGTGCCGGTGCTGCTCGACGGCGCGCAGGGCATCGGCGCGATCCCGATCGATCTCGCGACGCTGGGCTGCGCATTCTATGCCGGATCGGGCCAGAAGTGGCTCTGTGGCCCCGTCGGCAGCGGGATGCTGTGGATCGCCCCGCGCTGGAGCGAGCTCCTGCCTGCCCCCGGCCCGACGTACATGAACCTCGAGAACCCGGGCGCCGGTCTGGACGCGGTGCCGCGCACGACCGCCGCCCGCCACGACGCCTCGGCGCAGAGCCCCGAGTCCGTCGCCGCGGCGCTCGCCGCGCTCGAGCTCTTGCGTGGGCCGGGTTGGGACGTCGTCCACGAACGCGCCGCCGCGCTCGCCGAGCAGCTCGCCGACGCCCTCGCCGAGCGCGGACTGCAGGTCGCCCCGCGCGACCGCAGCACGCTCGTCTCGTGGCGGGACCCCGATCCGCCGGCCACGCGGGCCCGGCTGGCCGAGGCCGGCGTGATCATCCGCGACCTGCCGGGCACCGGCCTGCTGCGAGCGTCGGTCGGCGCCTGGAACGACGACTCCGACCTCGATCGGCTGCTGTCGGCGCTGTCGTGATCGGCGACTCGTTTCGCGCCCGGGCCGACGAGCTCGAGCGCGACGGCCGCTCCCGCCTGTACGTCGAGCTCATGCGGGCCGCCGGCGACGACGCGGACGGCGGCGGGATCGTCGCCACGATCTTCGCGGGCGATCCGCTGACGCCCGGTTCCGTTCCCGAACTGCGCCTGCTCGCCGCGCTCCACCATGTCGTTCTCAGCGGCGGGGCGCCACAGCTCGCGCGCTTCTTCCCGAGCACCGGCGGCGACGCGCCGCCGGCCGGCGCCTGGCCCGTCGCGCGCCGCATCCTGACCGAGCAGGCCGCGCTCATCACCGAACTCGCCCGGCGCACGGTGCAGACCAACGAGCCGGGGCGCTGCGTCGCGCTCTACGGCGGGCTGCTGTGGCTCACGGAGCGCCACGGACTGCCGATCCGCCTGCTCGAGATCGGCGCCAGCGCAGGGCTGAACCTCAACGTCGAGCGCTTCGGCTATGTCGTCGGCGGCCAGCCGCTCGGCGACCCGGACAGCCCGCTGCAGTTCGCCGAGCCGTGGACGCGCCGGCCGGTCGCCGATCCCGCGGCGGCCGCCGCGCGGCTGCAGATCGCCGAGCGCGCGGGCTGCGACCAGGCGCCGATCGACGCCACGACGCACGAGGGCCGCCTCACGCTGCAGTCCTACGTCTGGCCCGACGAGCCCGAGCGCATCGCCCGCGTCGGGCGGGCCGCGGCCGTCGCCGTGCGCCACCCGGTCGAGCTGGGGCGCCGCAGCGCGTCGCGCTGGCTGCTCGAGCGACTCGGCGATGCGCGGCCGGCGATGCTGACCGTGGTCTGGCAGTCGGTCGTCAACCAGTACCTCGAGGAGGGCGAGCGCGACGCGATCCGCAGCGCGTTCGCGAGCGCCGCGGGCGGTCCGCTCGCCTGGCTCACGCTCGAGCCGCCGGCCGCCGGCGGCGAGGGCAAGCGCTTCGAACTGCGCTGCCGCGAGCGGCCGGAGGACAACGGCAGCGGCGTCGCTCGCCTCCTGGCCCACGCGGGCTATCACGGCCCTCCGGTCGTCTGGCAGTCGCCGGGGCCGGGGCCGGCCGCCTCCTGAGATGGCGACCCAGGCGATCCGCACGGTGCGAATGTGAGAACGCACCGGGCGGGTGGTCGACCGGTTCGGTCAACCCAGCCCGTCGACCCAGTCCAGCCAGCCGGTCGCGAGCACGATCTCGGCGAGCGCCGCGTAGCCGCCCGCCCCCGGATGGGTTCCATCGTTCGCGGCGGCCGTGCTGCGCCAGACGTCGTGCGCGAGCAATGGTCTGGCCGCCTCCACGAACGCAATCCGGCGGAGGCCGGCGACGTGGGCGAGCTGGCTGGAGAGCTCCCGGATGCGCTCGTCCTGATCGTGGTCGCAGACGGGCGGCGGCCCGACGACGAACACGCGGTGGCCGCTCGCCTCGGCGCGGTCGATGAGCCCGTTGAGCGCCTTGACCACGAGGCCAGGGTCCACCCGCAGGCGGTCGTCCTGCACGGTCATGTCGTTGGCGCCGAAGCTCAGGACGACGCCGTAGCTCGCGGTGGCCAGGCGCGTCCGCGCCTCGGTCTCGGACTCGAAGCGCGCGGCGACATCGGTGGACGTGTCGCG
>Ga0136625_1000521_pt1 | contig 12214 bp, 11 predicted proteins | sample AntDrymUQ4832306_2_FD_104672 | JGI IMG/M metagenome (GOLD analysis project Ga0136625, IMG submission 104672) | Polar desert sand microbial communities from Dry Valleys, Antarctica - metaG UQ483 (23.06) | ecosystem: Environmental > Terrestrial > Soil > Desert | place: Antarctica: Dry Valley...
ACATTAGTGCGGGGATGGCTTACACTCCCCGCTCCCCACCCCGCCGAAGGACCATGACCTCCCCAGCGCATCCGGGTTTCCGCAAGGCCGAGCATCTGCGGATCGCGGCGGGCCCCGGCGTCGAGCACATCGCGGGCAGCGGCCTGGCCGCCGTCCAGCTGCGCCACCGCGCACTGCCCGGCCGCGACCTCGACGCCGTGGACCTGACGACCGAGCTGCTCGGTGCGCGCCTCGCCGTGCCGCTCGTCGTCTCGGCGATGACCGGCGGCACCCCGGAGGCCGAGCTCGTCAACCGTCGTCTCGCCCATGCCGCGGCCGAGCACGGCATCGCGCTCGTCCTGGGCTCGGGCCGGGCACTGCTCAGCGACCCCGCGCTGCTGCGCACCTATCGCTCGTCGGCGCGGCCGCCGCTGCTGCTGGCCAACCTCGGCGCCGTGCAGCTCGCCGACCGCGACGCGGCGCCCCGGCTCGTGGAACTGCTCGGCGCCGACGGCCTGTCGATCCATCTCAACCCGATCCAGGAGGCCGTGCAGCCCGAGGGCCAGCCCCACTTCGCCGGCGCGATCGAGCGGATCGCCGCCACGGTAGCGCGGCTTGCGCCGCTGCCCGTCGTCGTCAAGGAGGTCGGCTTCGGGATGGACGGCGCCGACGTCGCGGCGCTGCGCGATGCCGGCGTCGCGGCGGTCGACGTCGCCGGCGCGGGCGGCACGAACTGGGCCCTGGTCGAGGGGCTGCGCGACCCGGCCGCCGGCGCGGTGGCCCAGGCGTTCGCCGACTGGGGCGTGTCCACTGCCCAGACGCTGATCGAGGCCCGCGGGGTCGCTCCCTGGCTGCCCCTGATCGCGTCGGGTGGCGTGCGCGACGGCGTCGACGCGGCCCGCTGCCTGGCCCTCGGCGCCGATGCCGTGGGCCTCGCCCGCCCGCTGCTCATCGCCGCACAGCAAGGCCAAGCCGACGAGGCGGTCGAGGTGCTCGTGCGCCAGCTGCGCATCGCGACCTGGGCCACCGGCGCGGCGAGCTGCGCGGAGCTCGGCATGGAGCACCTGCGATGAGGGTGGTCGTGATCGGGGCCGGCCTGGGCGGTCTCGCCGCCGCGCTGCGGCTGCAGCAGGCCGGTCACGACGTCACCGTCGTCGAGGGCCGGGAGCGGCCCGGCGGCCGCGCGTATCAGCTGAAGGACGGCGGCTTCACCTGGGACACCGGGCCATCGCTCATCACGATGCCCTGGGTACTGGAGGAGGCCTTCGCGGCCGGCGGGCTGGACCTGCATCGCGAGGTCGCGCTGCGGCGCCTGGATCCCTTCTACCGGATCCGCTGGGCGGGCGAGGATCGCGCCCTGGACTTCGTTGCGACGGAGCGGATGCCCGAGCAGATCGCCCGGTTCTCCACCCGCGACGCCGCCGCGTTCGACGGCTTCCTCGCCGCCCTGAAGCCGATCTACGAGCAGGGCATCCTCGGCGCGGGTCGGCGACCGTTTCTGCGGATGCGCGACCTCGCGAAGTTCACGCCCAGCATGGTCCGCCTCGGCGCTGCGCTGCCGCTGTCGCGCATGGTCGCCAAGCACTTCGAGCACCCCCGCATCCGCGAGGCGTTCTCCTTTCACTCGCTGTTCATCGGTGGCGACCCGTTCCGCGTGCCCGCGATCTACGGCGCGCTCGTGTACCTGCAGTTCCTCGACGGCGTCTGGTACGCCGACGGCGGCGTCTACTCGCTCGTCGAGGCGATGGCGCGCCCCCTGGACGTGCGCTGTGGCGAGCGCGTCGCCCGGATCGAGCACCGCGCCGGCACGGTGACCGGCGTCGTCCTCGAGGGCGGCGAGCGGATCGCCGCCGCCGCCGTGGTCTCCAACGCCGACGTGCTGACGACGCACGAGCTGACCGGCCGCCGCCGGCCGCTGCGGCGCATGACGCCGACGATGTCGTGCCTGCTGCTGTACCTCGGCTGCGACCGGCGGTTCGAAGGCCTGCTGCACCACACGCTGCTCGTCGGCCGCGACTACCGGCGCTTCATCCGCGACGTGACGCGCGACGGGCGACTGCCGTCGAGCTTCTCGACCTACGTCCACGCACCGGCGCGGACCGAGCCGGCGATGGCGCCCGGCGGCCAAGACTCGATCGCGGTGCTGCTGCCCGTCCCCAACCTGCGGGCGGGCATCGACTGGCCGCGCGTCACCGACGGGGTGCGCGACGCGCTCGTCGCCGATCTGGAGTCCACGTTCGGCCTCGAGGGGCTGGGCGCGAGCGTGCGCGTCGAGCACCGCATGACGCCACTGGACTTCCACTCCGAGCTCGGCGCGGCGCATGGCAACGCCTTCGCCGTCGAGCCCACCCTGCAGCAGTCCGCGGCGTTGCGCCAGCCCAACCGCGACCGGTCGCTGCGCGGCCTGTACTACGTCGGCGGCGGGACGCACCCGGGGGCCGGCATCCCCGGCGTGCTGCTCGGCGCGGAGATCACGACGGCGCTGATGGCAGCCGACCGGCCGGCGCCGCGGAGGCCGATGACCCATGCGTGACGCCGAGCTGCTGCGGGCCAAGGCGACCACGCGCCGCGTCGCGCGGACGTTCGCGCTCGCCTGCCGCCTGCTGCCGCGCGACGTGCGCGACGACGTCTATCTGCTCTACCTCGTGTTCCGCACGCTCGACGACGCGGTCGACGAACGCGAGCCCGACGCCGCCGAGCGCCTGGCGGCGGTCGAGGCATGGGCGGCCGGTGAGCCGGCGGCGAGCCGCGAGGTCGACGTGCTGGAGGGACTCGCCCGGCGCCATCCGCTGCCGCGAGCGGCCTTCGCCGACTTCTGCGCCGGAATGCGCGACGACCTCGACGGCGTGCCGATCCTCGACGAGATCGACCTCGATCGCTACTGCTACCGCGTCGCCGGCACCGTCGGCGTCGTGATGGCGCACGTGCTGGGCATGCGCGAGCCCGCGCGGGCGCTGCCAACCGCCGCCGCCCTGGGCATGGCGATGCAGCGCACGAACATCCTGCGCGACATCGACGAGGATCTCGGCAACGGCCGGGTGTACGTGGCGCAGACGACGCTGCGCCGCTTCGGCGGGTCGCTCGCGCCGGGCCACCGCGAGGCGCTGCTGCGCGACCAGATCGCGCAGGCCGATGCCCTGTACGACACCGGCTGCGGAGGCATCGAGCTGCTCGCGCGCGGCCAGCGCTCGATCGCGGCCGCCGCGGCGATGTACCGCGAGATCCTGCGCCAGATCGAGCGCGACGGCTACGGCGCGCAGGCCGGGCGCGCCGTCGTGCCGCGCCGGCGCAAGCTGCTCGTCGCAGCGATCGGCCGATGAGCCCCGTCTCGTCGCTGACGCGCGCGTCGCGCGTGCTGTTCGGCGCGCTCGCCGGCGCGCAGGTCGGCTACTCCTATCTGCCCGAGGAGCGGCGCGTGCCCGCGACCCGGGCGATCGTCGGGCTCATGCTGACCGCCTCGGCCACCGAGGCCGCCGCGGCGCGCGGCGCACGGCGCGGGCCCGCGCTCGTCGCCGCCGCGGGCGCCGTGGGATTCGCCGCCGAGCTCGTCGGCGTCGCCACCGGCCGGCCCTTCGGGCACTACACGTACTCCGGCAAGCTCGGGCCGCGCGTGCGCGGCGTGCCGATCGCCGCCGCGGGTGCCTGGGCGATGATGGCCCGCCCGTCGTGGGTCGTCGCCGGGCTGGTCTCGCGCCGCCGGCCCGTGCGCGTCGCGCTCGCCGCCGGTGCGTTGACCGCCTGGGACGTCTTCCTCGATCCGCGGATGGCCCGCGAGGGCTACTGGTCGTGGCCGCAGGGCGGTCGCTACGAAGGCATCCCGGCGACGAACTTCGCCGGCTGGCTCGTCACCGGCGCCGGCGTGTTCGCGCTGTGGGCGCTGCTCGACGAAGAGGACGATCCCGCGGTCGACGGCGACGGGGCGCTGGCGCTGTACGCGTGGACGTGGATCGGCGAGCTGTTCGCCAACCTGGTCATCTGGCGCCGGCCCCGGGTGGCGGCGGCCGGCGGCGCGGCGATGGGCGCATTTGCGGTCCCGGCGCTGCTGTCCCGCGCCCGCGCCCGCCGATGAGCCGCGTCGTCGTCGCGGGTGCGGGCGTCGGCGGCCTGGCCTGCGCGCTGCGCCTCGCCCGCGCCGGCCACGCCGTCACGGTCGTCGAGCAGGGCCCGGCCGCCGGCGGCAAGTGCGCGCGCGTCGTGCGCGACGGCTTTCGCTTCGACGGCGGCCCGTCGCTGCTGACGATGCCCTGGCTCGTGCGCGACCTGCTCGGCGACGCGGTGACCCTCGTCCGCGTCGAGCCGGTGACGCGCTACCGCTTCGCCGACGGCTCGAGCGTCGAGCTCTCCGCCGACCTGCCGCGCGCCGTCGCCGCGCTTGAAACGTGGTCGCCCGGAGCCGGAGCGGACTGGTCGCGCTTTCTGCGCATCTGCGCGGCGATGTGGCGCGCGTCGCAGCCCGTGCTGACCGGGCCGCCGCCGTGGCCGCCACGCATCGGGACGAGCCAGGGCCCGCCGGATCCGCGCGCGCTGCTGGCGGTGCGCCCATGGCACACGCTGCGCTCACTCGCGCGGGCCACCATCCGCGACCCTCGCCTGCGGCTGATCGTCGAGCGCTTCGCGACCTACGCGGGCGCCGACCCGCGGCGCGCGCCGGCGGCGCTCGCGGTGGCCGGCTACGTCGAGCATGCGTTCGGGGCGTGGCACGTGCGCGGCGGGATCTACGCGCTCGTCGAGGCGCTCGTCGCCGCCCTGCGGGAGGCGGGCGGCGAGCTGCGCTGTGGCGTCCGTGCCGGCGCGGTGACGCTGGCGGGCGGCGCCACGACGACGCTGTGGGGCGCGGGCGGCTCCCGCGGGCGGGTGAGCGGCGTACGCACGAGCGAGGGCGAGATGCCTGCCGACGCGGTGGTCTACAACGGCGATGCGCCGTCGCGCCGCGAGCGGTCGCTGTCGGGCTTCGCGCTCCTGATCGGGCTGCCCGGCCGTGACGCGACCCGGGTGCACCACGAGATCCGCTTCCCCGCCGGCACCGACGCGGAATGGGAGGACGTCTTCGCCGACCGCCGCCCCGTGCGCGATCCGACGCTCTACCTCGCCGCCTCGTGGGTCAGCGACCCCGGCGAGGCGCCGCCCGGCGGCGAGAACCTCTTCGTGCTCGTCAATGCGCCGAGCGACGGCGTCGACTGGGACACCGAGGGCGCGTTCTACGAGGCCGACCTGCTCGCGAAGCTCGGCCTCGCCGGTGAGCAGCTGGCGTTCGTCCAGCGCCGCACGCCGGCCGACCTCGAGCGCGAGACCGGCGCGCTCGGCGGCGCGATCTACGGCATCGCGCCCCACGGCCGTCTCGGCACACTGCGCCGCCCGCCCAACGTCGTGCGCGGCGTGCGGGGGCTGTGGCGCGTCGGCGGCACGACTCATCCCGGCGGCGGCCTGCCGCTCGTGCTCCTCAGCGGCGCGACGGTGGCCGCGCAGATCGGCTCAGCCGCTGCCGCGTAGCGGGTCCGCGCCGTTCCAGCTGCCGGTGCTGCCATACGGCGCGAAGCGGGCGAAGAGCTCCTCGGAGTACCAGCGCTCGGCCCGCGTGCGGCGCACCACGTCGCGGTGGTCCGGGCGGCCGTGGGCGTAGTCCTGCACGGCGTCCAGCGACTCCCACAGCGAGAAGGTGGCCTGCCGCGCGACCGGCCACTCCCCCATCCCGACGGACGCCAGCAGCCCGGACCGGCCGTGCAGGTCGGCGGCGGGCGCGGCGATCGCGCGAGAGAACGCCACGAGCTTGGAGGGCCGCACCGCCGCGCGCGTGAGGATCGCGACGGGTGCGCCGGGCGCGGACGGGCGGGCGGGCGCGGCGCCGACGTCCGCGAACAGCGCCTCCCGGCCCCACGCGCCGCGCGCGCGCAACGGTGCCAGCCGCACGCTGTAGACCTCCGCCCCGCGTTCCCGCCAGCCGGCCACGACCGGCGAATCGGCCAGGAAGACGTCGAGCGCCGCCTCGTCCTGCCAGGCGGCGAACAGCGCCCAGCGGCGCAGGTCCGCGGACAGCGTCATCGTCTGCCCGCGCCCGGTGCCCAGCATCCGCCAGAACGCCAGCCCCGCCGTGGCGCGCAGCTCCGGGCGATCCAGGCCCATCCGCGACAGTCCCTGGGCTGCGGTGGCGCGCGGGTAGCGCACGAGGTGAAAGGAGGCGAGCGTGGCCTTCACCGGACCTCCCCTCGCCCCGAGCGCTCGTAGGTCCGGCCGCGCCACGTCGCCGACGGGCGCAGCGCATTCCATGTCAGCCACGCCGTGACCGGCAGATCGGCCAGCGGGGAGAGCGCATACGGCAGGCCGCGCGGCTGCGCGTAGGCGCGTGCGAGCGCGACATGGATCGCGAGCCGGACCGCGAGCAGGAGGGCGTCCAGCCACGTGCCACGCCGGCTGACGAGGCGCGGCAGGGGCAGTGCGAACGTCAGCCACAGCAGCGCGACGTCCGCGGACTGCTGCAGCGGTCCCGTCGCCCCGGAGCCCATCAGCGACCGGCCCCAGCCCGTCCAGGTCTCCCGCGCCGTGGTGTACATCCGCACCTCGAGCAGGTCGGCGGCGTCGGCGAAGCCGATCCGGGCACCGTCGGCGCGCAGGGACCGGGCGAGCGCGATGTCCTCCGACAGGTTGCCGCGCACGCGCGCCCAGCCGCCGGCGGCCTCGAACGGCTCGCGCCGGACGACGACGCACTGACCGTTGGCCAGCGCGCGCCGCGGGCTCGGCTGCCAGCCGTCGACGTCCAGCGGCCCGGTGCGATAGGGCAGCGTCGCCGCCATCGCCGGATGCAGCAGCCGCTCGGCGGCGCTCTCACAGACGAAGCGCGGGGCCGCGCTCAGCAGGTCGTACGGCGCGGCCGCTGCGATCAGGGCGGCGATCAGTCCCGGCTTGGGGCGCGTGTCGGCGTCAAGGAAGAGGACCCAGTCGCCGGTCGCCGCCTCGAGCCCCTGCTGCATCGCCCACGACTTGCCGACCCAGCCGGCGGGCAGCTCGGCGCCCTGGACCACGCCGACGCCGTGGGCGCGTGCGAGCTGCGCCGTGGCGTCCGTCGAGCGGTCGTCGACGACGAGCACCTCCGCGCCGACATCGCGCAGCGCCCGCAGGCAGGGCGCCAGACGCGCCTCTTCATCGCGCGCCGGGATGACGATCGAGACGGTCCCCTCCGGGGGCGGGGCGCCGGGGGCCAGCGGCGCTCGCCGGCGGCGTCCGCGGGCGAAGCGGGCGGCGAGCACGGCGGCCGCGACGGACTGCGCGGCGAGGAAGACGAGCTGCGCGGGTGTCCGGGCGGAGGCGGGGGCGATGGCTTGAGTCTGCCCCGTGAGGCGAGTGCGAGCGCGCCGGGCCCGGCCGGGCCGGCGATCATCCAGCGCCGCGGCCCGTAGGAGAGGCCGGCGCGCCAACGCGATCGTCGACAGCTACAGCAGCTCGCGCAGCGAGTCGCCGTCATCGGCCAGCCGCTGGAGCTTGGACAGCGAGCGCGACTCGATCTGGCGGATACGCTCGCGCGAGACGTTGAAGCGGCGCGAGACCTCGGTCGCCGAGCAGGGCTCCTCGCCGCCCAGGCCGTAGCGCAGCTCGAGGACGCGCCGCTCGCGCTCGTTGAGCGTGTCGAGCATCTGACGCACGGCGTCGACGTAGACGCCCGCCGAGGCGCGCTCGAAGGCCGACGGAGTGGCCTCGTCGGCGATGAACTCGCCGAGTACCGAGCCGCCGTCGTCGCCGACCGGCTGCTCCAGTGACACGGGCGTCTGGGCCCAGGCGCGCAGGGCGATGACCTGCGCGGTCGGGATTCCCGCCTCCTCGGCGATCTGCTCCACCGTGGGGTCGTGCCCGAGCGTGACGGCCAGCTGCCGCTCGGTCGCCATGACCGTCTTCAGCTGCTCGTTGAGGTTGACCGGGATGCGGATTGTGCGTCCTTTGTCAGCGAGCGCGCGGGCGATCGCCTGGCGAATCCACCACGTGGCGTACGTCGAGAAGCGAAAGCCCTTGGCCGGATCGAACTTCTCGACCGCGCGGATGAGGCCGAGCGTGCCCTCCTGGATGAGGTCGAGGAACGGCAGCCCTTGGCCCCGGAAGCGCTTGGCGATCGACACGACGAGGCGCAGGTTGGCCTCGACCATGCGCTCCTTGGCGCGCAGGTCGCCGCGCCCGATGCGGTGGGCGAGCATGATCTCCTCGTCGGGCCGCAGCAGCCGGATGCCGCGGATGTCGCGCAGGAACAGGTCCAGCGCGTCTGTGACGCCCTCGCTGCCGTTCCCTGGCTGCTCTGCAGGCTGGTTGAGTCCCATCGAGGCACTCGACGTTAGCACGACCGTTCGTGCAAATCGTCGGCGCGGGGACTAGGCTTGGCGCCGTGGCGATCAAGTCGTCGATCCCGGCGCCGGGACCCCTGCCCACCCCCCGTGTGCGCGGCCAGAAGCTGCGCGGCCAGATCCTCCGCCGCGCCGGCGAGCTGGCCTCGATCGACGGCTTGGAGCAGGTCTCCATGGGCCGGCTCGCCGCGGCGATGGAGATGAGCAAGAGCGGCCTGTACGCGTACTTCACCTCCAAGCAGGACCTGCAGCTCGCGACGATCGACTGCGCCTGGGCGGTGTTCGAGGAGCACGTTCCCGGGCCCGCGACGACGGGCGCAGAGGCACTGCTGGAGCGCTGGATCGCCTACTACGAGCGCGAGGTCTTTCCCGGCGGCTGCCCGTTCGTGACCGCCGGCATGGAGTTCGCCAACCGCGAGGGCCCGGTGCACGATGCGCTCGCCGCCGCGATCGGACGCCAGCTCGCGACGCTCGAGGACGCCCTGCGCAGCGAGCGCCCCGACGCCGACGACGTGGTGCAGCTCGCCTTCGAGCTCTACGCGGTGCTCACCACCGCCAATCACCGCTACCGCATCAGCCGCGACCCCGCCGCGTTCACGCAGGGCCGCGCCGCGATCGGCCGGATCCTCGCGCGCGCCGGGATCTAGTGGGCCCGTCCGCCAGCCGCCCGCGCAGCTCGGTCCACAGCGCGCCGTAGGCCAGCGCTGCGCGCCGGTGCGGGGCGAACTGCGCGAGCGCGCGGCGTTGGGAGCCCATCCGCTCGACGTCGCTCGCGGCCGGGATGGTGCTGTGCAGCACGCCGTCGTCGGCCGCCAGATCGCCGGCCACGCTGCGATGCAGCGCCTTGCGCCCGTCGATCATCGAGAGGAAGGCGAGGATCCGGGGCCGCGGCTTGGCCACCTCGTCGGCGACGAAGCCGCGCAGCTGGTCGTAGGCGTGCAGCGACAGCGGGGTCGGGATGAGCGGCACCAGCAGCACGTCCGCCGCGAAGAAGACGCTCTCCGACGCCAGCGAGATCGCCGGCGCGCAGTCGAGGAACACGTAGTCGTAGTCGCCCGCGATCTGCGCGAGGACGCGGTCCAGGCCTTCGGTCGGGCGCTTCGTGGCGTCCAGCGCGAGGTCCATGTTGCGGTAGGAGAAGTCGGCCGGCAGGAGGTCCAGGCGCGGGTGGTCTGACCCCTTCAGCAGCGCCGTGGGATCGCTCTTGCCGCGCACCAGCTTGGCGCCGCCGCCGCGTACCTTCGGCCGGATGCGCAGCAGATAGCTCGCCGCGCCCTGGGGATCGAGGTCCCACAGCAGCACGCGGGCGCCCTCGTCGGCCGCCGTCCAGGCGAGGTTCACCGCCGCCGACGTCTTGCCGACGCCGCCTTTGATGTTGTAGAGCGCGATGACGTTCGTCATCGGCTCTCAGCCGAACATCTGCTCGACGAGCTTGCGCTGCGGCTTCGCCGCGAACCGCTCGAAGCGCTCGTCGAACTGCTCGCGGGCCTGCTCCTGCTCTGCGGCGAGGTGCCCGACGAGCACGCCCATCGCCATGAGCGCCGCGGCGCCGCCCTCGAGCGCGGCGATGTCGTCACCGAGTGCGCGCAGCGCGTCCGCCTGCACCTCGCGGTCCTGGAAGCGGCCGAGCACGTCCTGCAGACCCTTGAGCGTCGCGACCATCGGCTTGACCACCTCGCTCGGATACAGCGAGGCGAAGAACTCGAGCAGGTAGCGCAGCTCCTTGCCCTTCTTGCGCAGGTCGTGCAGCGCCTCGTGCGGCGTGTCCGGGCCGATCGCGCGACCCATCTTCACCATCTGGCGATACACCTTGGCGATCCGCTCGCCGGCCACGTCCTCCACCGGTCGCGCCGCGTCCGGGCGCTCGTCCTCCGGCGAGTCCACGAGCGCGTCGAGGAAGTCGCGCCAGTTGTCCAGCAGGGCGCGGGTGCGCTCGGAGCGCAGCCCGCGCACCATCTTCGCGCGCTCGGCGCCGAGCCGCAGCTCGAGCAGCTCGCGCAACGGCGCGACATCGGGCACGGTCTCGGCGGGCAGCGTCGCGGCGAGGTCGGCGAACTCCAGCAGCTGCACGTCGAGGTCGCGGGTCGGGCCGGTCAGGACCTGCAGCTCGCGGAAGCCGTCGCGAAAGACGCGCAGCGGCTCGGGCGGAAAGACGCCGCGCAGCTCGCGCTGCAGCGCTCGCGAGCGGCGCACCGCGACGCGCAGATCGTGCAGGTACTCGCTGTCGAGGTCGGCGAGCGTGCCGGGCACGTTGACCTCGATGATCTCAAGCAGCCGGCGCAGCACCGTCACGGCCGCGACGTCGGCGCGCGCTCCCGGCGCCAGCGCGACGCGCAGCTTCGAGGAGGTTCCCCCGGCAACGCCGCCGACCGCCGCGACGGCCTCGTCCTGCACGGGCACGGCGACGGGCTGCAGATCGAGCTCGCCGGCCAGCAGCCCGAGCACCCGTTCGTAGTCGGCTTCGTAGCCGAGCACGCCGGCGACGTTCAGGCGCGAGCGCAATGCGATCCTGGCGTCCTTGCCCGCCACCACCGTCGGCTCCTCGGCCCGCAGGCGCACGACGATCTTGCCGAGGTCGTCGAGCACGTTGACCGGCAGCACCCGGCTGCGCACCCGCACGATCGGCGTCAGCACGCGCATCTCGGCGACCGGGTCGAGCAGGTCGCGCAGCTCGCCCGCCGGCAGGTCGGCGACGGCCAGGCGCCGCAGCGACCGCGCATGGTCGCCGGCCGCCCGCTCGGCGTGCGTCGCGGCGTCGAGCAGCGCGATGCGGCTGCCCGTGTCGACGAGCGCCAGGCCGGCCGCGTGCAGCCGCCCGTCGAAGGTGTCCCAGAACGTGCGGTCGGTGCGGTGCGCGCGCTGCGTGACGACGGCGACGTGGGCGGCGAGGCGGTCGGCCGCCGCCGAGGCGTCGATGCCGTCGGGCAGCAGGAGCTGGGTGTGCGCGGGATCCATTCCGCGCAGTCTGCCAGCGCGCCGCATTGGCGGCACGCCGGCGGCTACGTCATCGGTTTCCCCGCGTCGTGCCCTCCTCGCCACCGGCGAGGCGCTCGGCCTCGGCGCGCCCGGGGTGGTCGGGCGGCAGGTCGTGCGGGGAGATCTCGTCGTGCGCCTCGGGCGTGTCGCCCGCCGGCGTCTCGTCGTCAGGGGTCAGCGGCCCCAGCGGCTCCTCGGCTTCGCTGTCGTGGCGCGGGGCGTGTTCGTGGTCGTCGCTCGACATCCGCGAGCACCTCCTCGGTCGCTGTACGGGGCTCGGTTCTCCCTACCCCGCGGCCGCCGCTTGCCATCCCCCCGCACGCACGGTCGCGGACTGGCGCCGATCGTCAGGCGCGTGCGGCGGATCGTGCACGGCACGCCGCCGCCGGCCGGGCAGCGGTCCGAGATCTCGGGTTGACCGCCGCCGCAAGGCGGGTACGCCGGGAGACCGTGGAACCCGCTCTCCCCGATCCCGCCTGATGCGCGTCGCCGTCGTCGGCGCCACCGGCAATGCCGGGACGAGCGTGCTGCGCGCGCTCACTGCGGACCCGTCGATCGAGGAGATCGTCGGCATCGCCCGGCGCCTGCCGGGGCTGTCGGTTCCGCGCACGACCTGGGTCAGCGCCGACGTCGTGTGCGACGACCTCGTCACGGCCTTTCGCGGCGTCGACGCCGTCGTCCACCTCGCCTGGCTGATCCAGCCCTCGCGCGACCGCGCGACGACCCGCAGCGTCAACGTCGGCGGCTCGCGGCGGGTGTTCGAGGCGGCCGCCGCGGCGGGCGTGCGGACGCTCGTCCACGCCTCCTCGGTCGGCGCCTACTCGCCCGGGCCGAAGGACCGCGCCGTCGACGAGAGCTGGCCGACCGGCGGCATCCGGACCTCGTTCTACTCGCGCGACAAATCCGACGTCGAAGCGATCCTCGACGGCTTCGAGGCC
>Ga0136625_1000523_pt1 | contig 12211 bp, 15 predicted proteins | sample AntDrymUQ4832306_2_FD_104672 | JGI IMG/M metagenome (GOLD analysis project Ga0136625, IMG submission 104672) | Polar desert sand microbial communities from Dry Valleys, Antarctica - metaG UQ483 (23.06) | ecosystem: Environmental > Terrestrial > Soil > Desert | place: Antarctica: Dry Valley...
GACCGAGATCGGCCGCGAGTACTTCGACATGCGCGCGCCGAAGCTCACGACCCACACCGCCGATGCGCGCCCCTTCCTGCGCCGCACCGAGGAGCGCTACGACGCGATCTTCGTCGACGCCTATCGTCAGCCCTACATCCCGTTCTACCTTGCCACGCGGGAGTTCTTCGAGCTTGCGCGCGACCGCCTCGCGCCCGGCGGGGTCGTCGTCGTCAACGCGGGCCACCCGGAGAACTCCGACAAGCTTGAACAGGTGCTGGGCGCCACGATGGCGGCGGTCTTCCCGACGGTCGTCCGTGATCCGTCTGAGCCCGTCAACACGCTGTTGCTCGGCACGCAGGGCGAGGCGTCGGCGCAACGGTTGCGAGCGGCGGCGCCGACGCTGCCCGAAGATCTGCGGCCGCTCGCGCTGGAGGCCGCGGCGCGCATCGAGCCGCGCCTGCCCGGCGGCCGCGTGTACACCGACGACATCGCTCCCGTGGAGTGGCTGATCGACACCTCGATCGTCGAGGTCGCCGCGGACGGGAAGCGCTGAGCATGGACTTCACGGCGTTCCTCAGCCTCGTCGCGATGATCGTCGGCTACAGCGTCCTGTTCGGCCTGTGGTGGTTCGTGTTCCGCGGTCGCGGCGACGGCGACCGCTGACGCGCTACAGCTCCAGCGAGGCCATCGCCTCCTCTGGGTAGCGCCCGCCGGCTGCCGCCCCGACGGGCGCCGCCTCCTCGAGCGCCGCGAGATGGTCGGCGGTCAGCGCGATGTCGGTCGCCTCGGCGTTCTCCTCGACATACTTAACGCGCTTGGTGCCGGGAATCGGCACGACGTCCTCGCCCTGGTGCAGCAGCCATGCGAGCGCGAGCTGGACGGGTGTGCAGCCGACGTCGTCTGCGACCTCGCGCACGCGCTGCACGATCGCGAGGTTCGCTTCGAGGTTGTCGCCCTGAAAGCGCGGGTTGTTGCGGCGGAAGTCGTCGGCGGAGAGATCGTCGACCGACGTGTAGCGGCCGGTGAGAAAGCCCCGGCCGACGGGGCTGTAGGGCACGATCCCGACCCCGAGCTCGCGCGCGACGGGCACGATCTCCGCCTCGATGCCACGAGTCCACAGCGACCATTCGCTCTGCAGCGCGGTGATCGGATGCACCGCACAGGCGGCGCGCAGGGTGTCGGCGTTGACCTCGCTGAGGCCGACGTGGCGGACCTTGCCTTCGCTGACGAGATCGGCCATGCCGCCGACGGTCTCCTCGATCGGGACGCCGGGGTTGCGGCGGTGCATGTAGTAGAGGTCGATGTGGTCGACGCCGAGGCGCCGCAGGGACGCCTCGCATGCCCGCCTGGCGTAGTCGGGGCTGGAGTCGATGCGCCGCTGGCCGTCCTCGCGCACGATGCCGAACTTCGTCGCCAAGACGACGTCGTCACGGCGGTCGGCGATCGCCTTGCCGACGAGCTGCTCGTTGGTGTGCGGCCCGTACATGTCGGCGGTATCCAGCAGCGTGACTCCGAGCGACAGCGCGCGGTGGATCGTCGCGATCGACTCCGACTCGTCGGCGGGACCGTAGAACTCGGACATGCCCATGCAGCCGAGCCCGAGAGCTGAGACGTCGAGGCCTTCGCGGCCCAGGGTGCGGTGGTTCATGGGTCCTCTCCAGAGGGTGGGAGTCGCGTCTCAGGCTACGAGGTCGCGGCACTGGCCCTGCGTCGCCGGTCGCAGCGGGCCGCCGCCCGCTTCACGTTCGCGTCGCCGTCTGCAACCACTGCGTCCACGGGAGGGTGGCGCCCGCGCCGGCGAGTTCGCCGACCCCGCCGGCCAGCCGCAGGGTCGCGACCTCGACGGCGCCGAGGCGCGCGATCGTCTCGCGGTTGGAGCGCTGCATGATGCTCGGCTCCGCGGGCCACGGCGTCAGGACGACCGCGCGCACGTCGAGCGCGGCCGCGCGCGCGGCCTCGATCGTCAGCAGCGTGTGGTTGATCGTCCCGAGGCCCGGGCGTGCCGCGATGACCAGCGGCAGGTCGAGCGCCACCGCGAGATCGCGGACGCTGTGCTCTGCGGTGAGCGGGACGAGCAGCCCGCCGACGCCCTCGACGACGAGCGCGTCCGCATCGGCGGCAGCGTCGCGGGTCGCCCTAACGAGGGCGCCGAGATCGAGCGCGACGCCGGCCAGCTCGGCCGCGAGGTGCGGGGAGACCGCGGGCGCGAAGCTCTGCGAGCAGACCTGTTCGGGCCGGGCGCCGGTGACGGCGGCCAGCAGCTCGTGATCGGGCGGCCATGCGGACGGCTGCGGCTGCTCGCCGATGCCGGTGACGACCGGCTTGAACGCTGCCACGCGCTCACCCGCCGCCGCCAGCGCCGCGCACAGCGCGGCCGCGACGATCGTCTTGCCGGCGCCGGTGTCGGTGCCGGTGACGAAGCAGCCGCGCATCGCCGCGGATCGCTATTCGGTGCGCTGCGCCCGGCGAACGGTGACCGGCAGCGTGTCCGGCGCCTCGGCGTCGAAGAGGGCATGCGCTCGTGCATCCTCCGCATGCAGCGCCTCATGCGCGACGGCCACCGGCATCGCGGTGGCCGGGCGAAAGCCGGCCTTCAGCGCGGCGCGGCCCAGCACGCGCGCGGCGTCGCGCAGCTCGTCCTTGGTGTGCGTGGACATCACCGCCAGGCGCAGCCGCGACGTGCCGTCGGGCACCGTCGGCGGGCGGATCGCCTGGGCGAACACCCCCCGCTCGAGCGCCGCCTCGCAGACGCGCATCGCCGTCTCGGCATCGCCGACGATCAGCGGCACGATCTGCGTCGTCGAGCCCGACACGTCGAACCCCTCGCGGGCAAGCTCGCCGCGCAGTACCTCGGCGTTGGCCTGCAGGCGCTCCACGCGGCGCGGCTGCTCGCTGAGCACCTCCAGCGCGGCGAGCGCACCCGCCACGGCCGGCGGTGGCGGCGCCGTCGAGAAGATCAGCGAGCGCGCGGTGTTCGTGAGCAGCTTGGCGACCTCGTCGTCGCAGGCGGCGAACGCGCCGTAGGAGCCGAGCGCCTTGCCGAGCGTGCCGACGATGGCGTCGACCTCGCGCTCCAGTCCGGCCTCGGCGACGGCGCCGCGCCCGCCCTGGCCCTGGCAGCCGGTCGCATGCGCCTCGTCGACGACGACGCGCACCCGGTGGCGTCGTGCGAGGTCGCAGATGTCCTCCAGCGGCGCGATGTCGCCGTCCATCGAGAACACGGACTCGGTCACGATCAGCGCCGCGCGCGGACCGGCCTGCGCCAGACCCCACGCCAGGTGGCCCATGTCGCCGTGGTTGTAGACGAACACCTCGGCGCGCGAAAGGCGGCAACCGTCGATGATCGACGCGTGGTTGAGCTCGTCGCTGAAGACGACCTCTCCGGGACCGGCGAACGCGCCGACGATGCCGAGGTTCGCGAGGTAGCCCGAGCCGAACAGCAGCGCCGACTCCGTGCCCTTGAAGGCCGCAAGCCGCTGCTCGAGCCGCTTGTGCACCGTCATCGTGCCGGAGACCAGGCGCGACGCTCCGGCCCCGACGCCCCAGCGCATCGCCGCGTCGGCCGCGGCCTCGCGCACGCGCGGGTGGTCGGCGAGGCCGAGGTAGTTGTTGGAGCACAGCAGCAGCACCGGCCGGCCGTCGAGCACGACGTTGGGCCCCTGCGGTCCGCTGACCAGCCGCGTCCGCCTGTAGAGGCCAAGCTCCCTGAGCTCCGACAGCCTGGCCTGGATCTCGGTCATGCTGACATCAGCTCGAAGGGCGCTCAGCGCACCGCGGGCGGGGCCGCGTTGGGAGTGCCGTCGGGGCGCTCGGGGACATGGCGCTTGCGCGCGAAGCGCAGTTGCCTGGAGGGATCCCACATCCGCACGTCGATCTCGAAGGGCGGCTCCTCCTCGGGCTCGGGGCGCCGGGGTGCATCGCCCTCCAGCCAGCCGCTGCGGTTGTCCGGGCGCGGGTTGGCGGCGTTGTCCTCCTGGCGGGCGACGTTCAGCCCGAGCTCCTCGAACATCGCGCGGTCCTCGTCGGGCGTGTTGCCGAGCGTCGTCAGGAAGTTGCCCATCATCACGCCGTTGATGCCGGCGCGCACGGCGAGCTGCTGCAGCTCGCCGATGTTCTCCACGCGGCCGCCGCACAGGCGGAACAGCGCGTCGGGCAGGATCAGGCGGAAGATCGCGATCCACTTCACGGCCTCCCACGGATCCATGTGCTCGCGGTCGCCGAACTTCGTGCCCGGGCGGGGGTTGAGAAGGTTGATCGGCACCGACGTCGGGTCGATCGCCGCGAGCTCGAAGGCCATCTCGACACGCTGCTCGCGTGTCTCGCCGAGGTTGAGGATCCCGCCGACGCAGGTCTCCAGGCCGGCCTCGCGAACGGCGTCGATCGTGCGCAGACGGCCCTCGTAGCGGACGGTCTGGGAGACCTCGGGGTAGTAGGACTCCGCCGTCTCGACGTTGTGGTGCACGCGCTGCACGCCCGCGTCCTTCAGCGCCTTGGCGCGCGCGGGCGACATGTGCCCGATTGACGCGCAGCGCTTGAGGTTCGTGTGCTCGGCGACCAGGCGCGTGCCCTCCAGCACCTTCTGAAAGTCGCGCTTGGACAGTCCCTGGCCCTGCGTGACCATGCAGAAGCGATGCGCGCCGGCGGCCTGGGCGGCGCGCGCGTGCTCGAGGATCTGCTCGGGCTCCATCATCGCGTGCAGCGGCGTCTCGGCCTCGGCGTAGCGCGACTGCGCGCAGAAGCCGCAGTCCTGCGCGCAGCCGCCGGACTTCGCGTTGACCAGCGAGCAGAGATCGGTCGAGTCCTCGAAGCGTTCGACGCGGACCTTCCACGCGCGCTCGATCAGCGCCTCGATCTCGGCGTGGTCCTCGGTCTCACCGAGTGCCAGCGCCTCCTCGCGAGTGATCAGTGGAGCCATTGCGCCGCAGCGTGGCACGCGCGTCGGACGCGATGGCGCAGGCAGCGTCGGACGGGGTGCAGAACTACACTCAAAGCAATGCGTCGCGCATGCTAGCCTGCGCAAAGGTATGGGTACATTCGTTCAGATCCGTGACGTGCCCGAGGATGTCCATCGAGCGCTCAAGGCGCGGGCGGCGGCGTCCGGGATCCCGCTTTCCGAGTACCTTCGACGGCTACTCACGCGCGCTGCCAGCCGCCCCACGCCCAGCGAGCTGGCCGCGCGGATCGAGGCTCGCGGACGGGTGGCGCTCGACGAGCCGGGCGCGCAGACGATCCGGCGCCTGCGCGATCTCGGAGAGGATGCGTGACGGTCCTCGACAGCTCCTTCGTCTTCGACCTGCTGGTCGGTGACGATCCACCGCATCACAGCGACGAGGCCTGGGATGAGGGATCGGAGGCCGCAGCACCCGATCTGCTCGTCTTCGAGGTCGTTTCAGCCTTGAGGCGCCACGCGCTTGCCGGCAGCATCACCCATGCACGTGCGAAGGCTGCGGTCGACGACCTTGGGGATCTCGCCGTCGAGCTGTTCCCCGCGACGGTGCTGCGCCGCCGCGCCTGGGAGCTGCGCGCGAACATGACCGTCGGCGACGCCCTCTTCGTGGCTCTTGCGGAGCTGCTCGCCGAGCCGCTCGTCACGCGCGATGCCCGCCTCGCCAAGGCCGCGCGGTTGCACACGACCATCAGCGTGATCGAGGCGTGAGCGACGAGCGCCGGTGCCGATCGTCGGTCACGCGCCGGCCTGCGTCACGCCAGGTCGACGACGAGCGGCGCGTGATCTGAGGGCTTGGTCCCCTTGCGAAAGTCACGGGCGATCCCGCAGGTCTGCAGGCCGGCGGCGGCGCTCGCGCCGACGAGCGCGAGGTCGATCCGCAGGCCCATGCCGCGGTGGAAATGGCCCTGGCGGTAGTCCCACCACGTGTGCTGGACCTCGTCGGGATACAGCTCGCGGTAGGCGTCGACGAGGCCGCCCGCGTCGATGATGGCGGCCACGCGCGAGCGCTCCTCGGGCTGCACGTGCGTCGAGCCCGCGAAGGCCGCCACGTCGTAGACGTCCAGATCGGCCGGGGCGACGTTGAAGTCGCCGGCGATGAACGGCGCCTCGGGGGCCTCGCGCAGCGCCGCCGCGCGCGTGGCCATCGCGTCGAGGAAGGCGAGTTTTTCGTCGTAGGTCGGTGATCCGACCTCGCGGCCGTTGGGGACGTAGACGCTCGCCACGCGCAGGTCGCCGACGGTGGCCTCGATCCAGCGCGCCTCGTCGTCACGCAGCTCGCCCGGCAGCCCCACGACCGGATCCGCGATCGGGCCGAGCTCGCGGCGCGCGAGGATCGCGACGCCGGCCCAGCGCCCGGCGGAGTGGTGGACGGCGTCATAACCGGCCTGCGCGAGCTCGTCGGCGGGGAACGCGGCCACCTCGGTCTTGGTCTCCTGCAGGCAGACCACGTCGGGCTCCAGCAGCTCGAGCAGCTCCAGCACGCGCGGCATGCGCACCTTCAGCGAGTTGACGTTCCAGGTGACGAGCTTCACGGGTGGCGAAGGCTACGCGCGCGTCCTCGCAAGTGGCGACGACGCGCCTGTTCGGGCACCATTGGTGGCGATGACTCGCGAGCGCACCGAAACCGAGATCGCCGCCTGGAAGGCGGGCGACGCCGAGCGCAACGAGCGCGCCGGGGTCGAGCGCCTGCGCCGCGATGGCGCGCGCAGCCCGAGCGAGAACCTCGCCGAGGGAATGGCGCTCGCTCGCGCGCCGCGTGCCTTCTTCGGCGCGGCGTCAGGCGATCGAAGCTCGTGAGCGGGCCGCAGGACCCGGTGGCGCTGTTGCGCGCGTTGTCCGCGGCAGAAGTCCAGCATGTCGTCGACCTCAAGGATCTCGCCGACCTCGCCGTAGCCCACGGCGACGACGGCATCTGACGCCGGCTACTCCAGCACGACGAGCGTGTCGCCCTCGTCGACCGGCTGGCCCTCCTCGACGAGGATCTCCTTCACGACGCCGGGATCCTCCGCCTCGACGGGCATCTCCATCTTCATCGACTCGAGCGTGATGACGGTGTCGCCCTCCTCGATGACGTCGCCGATCTTGCACTCGACCTTCCACACGATGCCCGTGATGTGGGCCTGAACTTCAACCACGGCTCTCCTCCCGGTCGACGGCTGCGAGCGGCTGCCGCGGCAGCGTAGCCGCCGCCGTGGACGGTGCCGCCGCGCGCACGTCTGCCAGACTCGCCGCGGCGAATGACCAGCGACACAATCATCATCGTCACGGCGCACGAGGAGGCCGACCGCCTGCCGGACACGCTCGCCGCCCTGGCGACCGCCTTCCCGGGCGCGCAGGTGATCGTCGCCGACGACGGGTCGACCGACGAGACCTCGACCGTCGCCGCCGCGGGCGGCGCGCGGGTGGTGCGCTGCGAGCGCTCGATCGGCAAGGGCGGCGCCGCGACGCTCGCCGCGCGCACGGTGCTCAGCCGCGCGCTGGAGCCCGACCCGCCGGTCTTCGTGCTGTGCGACGGCGACCTCGCGGGCAGCGCGGCGCAGCTTCCCGCGCTCGCCGAGGCGGTCAGAAGCGGTCGCTGCGACCTCGCGATCGCCGTCTTCAGCTCGCGCGTGGGGGGAGGGTTCGGTCTCGCGGTCGGCTTCGCACACCGCGCGATCTGCAGCCTGACCGGCCTGGACCTGCGCGCGCCGATCTCCGGCCAGCGCGCGCTGAGCGGGCCGGCGTTCGCGACGGTCGTCCCGTTCGCGCCCCGCTTCGGCATGGAGATCGGGATGACCGTCGACGCGTCGCGTGCCGGCTTTGGCATCGAGGAGGTCCAGCTGGATCTCGCGCACCGCTCGACCGGCAGGACGTGGCGCGGATTCGTGCACCGCGGACGCCAGCTCGCGGACTTCGTGGCGGTCTACGTCAGCCGGCGGTGATGGAGACCGCGCGGACGATCGCCACGCTCTACGCCGAGAGCACCGCCGGCGACGAGCCCGACCGCGCGTACGTCGAGCAGCTCATGGCGGCGCTCGAACCGGGGGAGGAGGTCATGTTCTGCTGCGGCTGGCCCGACAACGGCGAGAAGTGGGGCCCGATCGCGCAGCTCACCGTCACGTCGTTGCGGATCCTCGATCAGCGCACGCTCGGCGAGGGCGTCTGCGCGCCGATCCGCCAGATCGCGCTCTCCGACGTGCTGCGAGCCACCGACCGCGGCCGTGCCGCCGTCCCGATGTTCACGACGCGCGCGCTCGTCGTGGCGCTCGCGGGCGGTGGCGAGCTCGTCTGGGAGTTTTTGACCAATCACCAGGTCGGGCCGGCGGCCGAGGCCATCACCGCGGCGCTCCAGGGCCGCTGACGCAATGTCGAGGTCGCGCGCCGAAGGTTTGGACGACAGTCGAAGGGAGCTTCGGGACGCCGGGGCTACCTTGCGTTGCAGCACCGCAAGCGGACTTTCCCGCCGCAGGCGGCGCAGCAGCAGGGTGGCCGCGCGTTCTGACCCGACGCGAGGCTGAGACGTCAGTGGATCGCAAAAGGACACAGGTCGGGGCCGACTCCTCCCGGTCCCGACCTGTTCCTCTGCCAACGCCGGTAGCGTCCCGATCGTGATCCTCGCGATCGACCAGGGCACGACCGGCACGACGTGCCTCGTCTTCGATGCGGACGCGAGCCTCGCCGGTCGCGGCTACCGGGAGTTCGAGCAGCACTTCCCCCGGCCGGGCTGGGTTGAGCACGACGCCGGCGAGATCTGGGAGGTCACGCGCGCGGTCGCCGTGCAGGCGCTGAACGACGCGGGCGCCGGCCCCGGCGACCTACGGGCGATCGGCATCACCAACCAGCGCGAGACCGTCTGCGTCTGGGATCCCCGTACCGGCGAGCCGCTGCACCGCGCGCTGGTCTGGCAGGACCGCCGCACGGCCCGCCGCTGCGACGAGCTGCGTGACGCCGGCCACGAGGCGCTCGTGCGCACCCGCACGGGGCTTGTGCTCGATCCGTACTTCAGCGCGACGAAGATCGAGTGGCTGCTTTGCAACGTCGACGGCCTGCGCGAGCGCGCACAGGACGGTCACGCCTGCTTCGGCACGATCGACGCCTGGCTGGTCTTCAAGCTCACCGGTGAGCACCGCACCGACGTGAGCAACGCCTCGCGCACGATGCTCTACGACATCGCCGGCGGCGACTGGGACGACGAGCTGCTGGCGCTGTTTGGCGATGTCCCCCGCGCGAGCCTGCCGGAGGTCCTGCCGAGCATCGGCGCGTTCGGCGCGGTACGCGGCGGCGCCCTGGGAGCGGGGCACGACGGCGTGGCGGTCAGCGGCATCGCCGGCGACCAGCAGGCTGCGCTCTACGGCCAGGGCTGCCTGGATCCGGGCCTTGGCAAGAACACCTACGGCACGGGGTCGTTCGTGCTGCTCAACGCCGGTGAGACGCCACCGACCGTGCCGCCGGGGTTGCTGGCGACGGTCGCGTGGGGGATCGGCGCGCAGACCGTGTACGCCTTGGAGGCCGCGATCTTCGTCACGGGTGCGGCCGTGCAATGGCTGCGCGACGGCCTCGGGATCATCGAGCGAGCGGCGGACACGGAGGCGCTCGCGGCGTCGCTTCAGTCCAACGACGGCGTGTACTTTGTTCCGGCGCTGACCGGCCTGGGCTCGCCGCACTGGGACCCCTACGCCCGCGGGACGATCGTCGGCCTGACGCGCGGCAGCACGCGTGCCCACCTGGCGCGCGCGGCGCTCGAGGCGATCGCGCTGCAGACGGTCGACGCCGTGCGGGCGATGGAGCAGGCCTCCGGCCGGCCGCTGGAGGAGCTGCGCGCCGACGGCGGCGCCACCGTCAACCGCTGGCTCATGCAGTTTCAGGCCGACGTCCTCGGCGTGCCGATCGCCGTCGCCGAGATCGCCGAGACGACGGCGCTCGGCGCGGCGCTGCTGGCCGGCGTCGGCTGCGGCGCGTGGACGCAGTCCGACGTCGCGCGGCGCGACGCAGAGCGGGCGCGCTATGAGCCGCGGATGGGCGAGGACGAGCGCGCCGCGTTGCTCGATGACTGGCAGCGCGCCGTGCAGCGTGCCCGCGGCTGGGCGCCGAGGTAAGGTTTCGGTATGTCGAGGTTGCGCCGCAGCGAGCAGTTCGTCGGGGTCACGGCGGCGTCGCACCGCGACCCACGCCCGGCGGAGCACTTCGAAGCCTTTCACCGGCGCACGCGCGAGCGCGAGCCCGACGCCGTCTACGAGGTGGTGCGCGTGCTGACGACGATGTGGGCGTTCAGCTTCTTCCGCGCGCGCTCGATCTCCAGCGAGAAGGTGCCGCAGTCCGGGCCGGTGATCCTCGCGCCCAACCACGGCTCGTTCATGGACCACTTCCTGCTCGCGGCGTTCATCCGCCGCAAGGTCTGCTTCATGGCCAAGTCTCAGCTCTTCCAGCCGCCCGCGCAATGGATCTACACGCATGGCGGGGTGTTCCCGCTGCGGCGAGGACACCGTGACGAGGAGGCGTTCGTCACCGCGCGCGAGGTGCTCGGGCGGGGTGGCACCGTGGCGATGTACTGCGAGGGGTCGCGCTCGCGCGACGGCAAGCTCAACGAGCGCCCCAAGCCCGGGATCGGCCGGCTTGCGCTGGAGACCGGGGCGGCCGTCGTGCCCGTCGCGATCTACGGCTCCTCGAAGGTGCGCAACTGGCGCAAGGGCGAGTTTCCGAAGGTCACCGTCCAGTACGGCGACCCGATCCGCTTCGAGGCGGTCGAGAACCCCAGCCGGGACCAGCAGGTGGCCGTCGCCGAAGCGATCTTCGATGAGATCCGGGTGCTGTACTCGGGCCTGGAGACACTCGGTCGCAAGGGCGTGCTGCAGCGCGTTCGCGAGCAGCGCCGGCTCGAGCGCCGCGGCAAGAAGCACGCCGCGACGGCGTAGCCGCAGCGCGCCGCCCGCCACGGGCGCCCTTCGCCCGCCGGCGGGATTCGAACCCGCCGGCGCGCCGGTCTGTGGGGCTATCGCTCCGCCAGCCGCACGCTGCGCTGCACCAGTCCCGCGAATGGCATCCGCACCACGACGAGCAGCCGCGGGTACGGCTCACGCAGGCGCGCCGCCCGCACCCAGACCCCGTGCCGGCGCAGCGCGGCTCGCCCCAGCAGGATCTCCACCCGCGCATCGTCGTCGAGCACGACGCCGGCGGTCTCGAGCCAGCGGGCGAAGGCCAGCCCATCGGGCAGCGGGGCGCCCGAGGCGGTGGCGCCCGCGCCGCGGTCGAACGCGTCGAAGCGCGCCGTGAACGTGTCGCCCAGGCACAGCGTCAGCGCCGGCCACTCGTGCGCCACGGTCCGTCCGCGCTTTCGCCGCAACGTGCTGCCCGCCGCCTCGGCTCGCGCGGCGACGAAACCGGAGGGAAAGTCGTCGCCGCGCAGTAGCGCTGCGAGCAGCTGTGCCTGCCGCTCCGCGTAGGCGCTGCGGTCACGCGCAGGCACGGCGCTTGCCGCCCCGCCGCACCGCCGCCGCGATCGCCTTCAGCTCGGCGATGAGCTCGCTCGCCGGCGGAAAGTCGTCGTCGCGCTCGAGCATGACGCCCGGCGGGTCGGCGATCGCGCACAGCTCCGTGACGAGATGCAGGACGCCCGGCACCACCGGATGCGAATGGGTGTCGTGGTAGACGCCGTCGCGCAGCAAGCCGCCGCCGACATGGACGTAGGCGATCCGCTCCAGCGGGAAGCGCGCGAGCGCCTCGAGCGCGTCGTAGCCGTGGTTCAGTGCGTTGGCGTAGAGGTTGGAGAGGTCGAGCAGGAGCAGCGCGCCCGTGCGCTCGATCAGCTCGCGCACGAACGTCGCCTCGTCCATCTCGGGAGATGGCCACTGGACGAGCGCCGCCACGTGCTCGAGCGCGAGCGGCACGGGCAGCGCCTCCTGCGCGATCGCGACGTTCTCGCACAGGATCTCGAGCGCCTCGCGGGTGTGCGGCACCGGCAGCAGATGGCCGGCCTCGCGACCGTCCGCACGCACGAACGCGATGTGCTCGCTGACGAGCGGCGCGTCCACGCGCTCGGCGACCGACGCCAGGTGCTCCAGGCGCCCGCGCTCCGGCCGGTCGGCGCCGCCGAGCGACAGGCCGATGCCGTGCGGCACCACCTGCAGCCCGCGCTCGCGCGCCGCCACGACGCCGTCCGGCAGCGCGCCGGCGCCGATCGACTCGGCGATGACCTCGATGAAGCCCAGCGCCTCGACCTGTGCGAGCGCGCCGTCGATCTGCGGGCGCCAGCCGGCGCCGCCGCCGAGCCTGGTCGTGATGGGGGAGGTGGGCGTCGTCATCGTC
>Ga0136625_1000527_pt1 | contig 12190 bp, 9 predicted proteins | sample AntDrymUQ4832306_2_FD_104672 | JGI IMG/M metagenome (GOLD analysis project Ga0136625, IMG submission 104672) | Polar desert sand microbial communities from Dry Valleys, Antarctica - metaG UQ483 (23.06) | ecosystem: Environmental > Terrestrial > Soil > Desert | place: Antarctica: Dry Valley...
CTGCTGGATCTTCGTCTGCTGTGGGGACTGCTGGATCTTCGTCTGCTGTGGGGACTGCGCGATCTTGGTCGCCCGCGGGTCCTCCGGCTCCTCGCCCTCCTCACCGGCGACCGATGGCGGCTCGCCCTCGCTCGCCGCCTCGTGGGCGAGGTTCGTGCCGTCGGACGGATCGAAGACGTGCAGCTTGCCCGCGTCGAACCACAACCGCGCCTTGTCGCCCACGCCGATCTCGGACTCGGGGTTCAGGCGCGCGACCGCGCGTCCCGCGCCGCCGCTCGGGGTCTCGGCGACGCCCGAGTCGCGCGCCAGCTCGGCGAGCTCGTCGGAGCTCACCTCGTCGCCCTCGAAGGAGAAGTAGGCGTAGATCTCCGAGCCCATCGACTCGAGCACCTCGACCGGGGCGTCGAACTCGACGCCGTGCCGGCGGCCCTCGGGCGCGAGGCTCGCGTCCTCGAAGTCCTCCGGGCGGATGCCGACGATGACGTCGCCGGCATCGCCGACGCCGTCGGGCACGGGCACCTCGGCGAACGGCAGCTTCAGCTTGCCGCCGGCGACGGACCCCGAGAAGAAGTTCATCGCCGGCGAGCCGATGAAGCCCGCCACGAAGATGTTGACCGGGCTGTTGTAGAGCACGCGCGGGGTGTCGACCTGCTGCAGCACGCCGCCGCGCATGACCGCGACGCGATCGCCGAGCGTCATCGCCTCGGTCTGGTCGTGCGTGACGTAGACGGTCGTCGTCGCGAGCTCGCGCTGCAGGCGCGAGACCTCCGTGCGCATCTGCACGCGCAGCTTCGCATCGAGGTTCGACAGCGGCTCGTCCATGAGAAAGGCGCTCGGGTCGCGCACGATCGCGCGACCCATCGCCACGCGCTGGCGCTGGCCGCCGGAGAGGTTGGACGGCTTGCGATCCAGGTGCGCCTTCAGGTCGAGGATCTCCGCCGCGTGCGTGACCTTCTCGTCGATCTCCTGCTTGGAGACCTTCGCGAGCTTCAGCGCGAAGCCCATGTTCTCGCGCACCGTCATGTGCGGGTACAGCGCGTAGTTCTGGAAGACCATCGCGATGTCGCGGTCGCGCGGCGCGCGGTCGTTGACGACCTCGCCGCCGATCAGCAGCTCGCCCTCGGAGATGTCCTCCAGGCCGGCGATCATCCGCAGGGCGGTCGACTTCCCGCAGCCCGACGGGCCGACGAGGATCATGAACTCACCGTCGTGGATCTCGAGGTTCAACTGCTTGACGGCCTCGGTGCCGTCGGCGTAGCGCTTGGTCACGTCGTGTAGGGCGATGTCCGCCATGTGTGTTTCTCCTTTACCCCTTGACGGCGCCGGCGGTCAGGCCGGCGACGATACGACGCTGGAAGATCAGGACGAAGATGATGATCGGGATCGTCACGAGCACGGCGGCGGCGGCGATGTTGCCCGTCGGCGCGGTGAACTGCGACTCGCCCTGAAAGAACGCCAGCGCCGCCGGAACCGTGCGAGACGAGTCCGAGGACGTCAGCGTGATCGCGAAGATGAAGTCGTTCCAGGCGAAGATGAAGACGAGGATCGCCGCCGTGAAGACGCCGGGCGCCGCCAGCGGCAGGATGACCTTGCGAAACGCCTGCCACGGCGTCGCGCCGTCGACCTGGGCGGCCTGCTCGAGCTCCCACGGGATCTCGCGGAAGAACGCCACCAGGATGTAGATCGCCAGCGGCAGCGCGAACGTCAGGTACGGGATGATCAGGCCGGGATAGGTGTCGTAGAGGTGCAGGGCGCGCCACATGTCGAACAGCGGCCCGACGACCGAGATCTGCGGGAACATCGCGATCGCCAGCGCGCCGGCGAGGATCGCGGACTTGCCCGGGAAGTCCAGTCGCGCGATCGCGTAGGCGGTGAAGGAGGCGAGCGTAACCGCGATCACCGTCGCGATCAGGGCGATCGCCACGGAGTTGATCAGCGGGCGCAGCAGCGGGCTGTCGAATCCGCCCTCGAACAGCGTCGTGTAGTTGTCGAGCGTGACGTCCTTCGGGATGAAGCTCTTGTCGCTGATCGTGTCCGGCGACTTCAGCGACAGCGAGAAGATCCAGACGATCGGCAGCAGCGCGAAGAACACGACCGCGGTGATCGCGACGGTCCACTTCAGGTAGTCGGCCGGCTGTCGTGACATGACGCCTACTTCTCTCCCTGGCCGGCCGGGTTGCTCGTCCCGAGGATGCGCACGAAGACGAAAGCGATCACGAGCACGAGCACGAAGATCAGCACCGAGACGGCCGAGCCGAGGCCGAGGTTCAGCCGCGAGATGAGCTGGTTGTAGCCGAGGATCGAGACCGACTCGGTGTCCTGCGAGCCGCGCGTCATGACGAAGATCGAGTCGAAGACGCGGAAGGCGTCGAGCGTGCGAAACAGCAGCGCCACGAGCCGCGCTGGCTTCAGCAATGGCAGCGTGATCTTGAAGAAGCGCTGGACCGCGGTCGCGCCGTCGACCTTCGCGGCCTCGTAGAGCCCTTCGTCGATCGTCGCCAGCCCGGCCAGCAGCAGCAGCCCCATGAAGGGCGTCGTCTTCCAGACCTCGGCCATGATGATCACGGCGAGCGAGCTGTTGTGCTCGCCGAACCAGGCCTTGTCGTCGGGCACGAACGGCAGGTTGTTGACGAAGCCGCTGGACGGGTCGAAGGCGAAGAACCACGCAAAGGCCGCGACGACCGTGACGATGCCGTAGGGAATCAGCACCGCCGTACGCACGAGGCCGCGGCCGAACAGGGCCTTGTGCATGATCAGCGCGAGGCCCATGCCGAGCACGAGCTCGATCGCCACTGAGACCACGGCGATCAGCGACGTGTTGAAGACGCCCTGCCACCACAGGTCCGACGATAGGACCGCGGCGTAGTTCTGCAGGCCGACGAAGCCGCTCTCCTCGGGAAAGCGCAGGTCGACCTTCTGCACCGACAGCGCGATCGCGTAGAGGATCGGATAGACGGTCACGAGCAGCATCGCGATCACGGCCGGCGCGCACAGCAGCAGCCCGAGCTTGCGCTCGGCCTTCGTCTTGTCCGACGCCGGCGCCCTGCGCTTGCGCCCTGCGGGGACCGCGGTCACAGCAGCCCCTCGCGCTTGATCGCCTTCAGGACGAACTCGCGCAGCCGCTCGTAGGCCGCCTGCGGGTTCTCGGCGTCGATCTGCGTCGGCGGGTGGATCGCGCGCTGGATCGCCAGCGACAGGTCCTGATAGGCGGGCGACTGCGACGGGCGCGCCGCCGCGTCCTGGATCGAATCGTGGACGACGTCGGCAAAGCCTGGGTAGATCTTGTCGATCTCAGGCTTGTCGTAGACGTCGGATCGCACCGGCGGCAGGCCGCCGAGCTTCGCGACCTCGAGCTGGTTCTCGGGCTTGACGAGGCACTCGCTGGCGGCGAACGCCTCCTGCGGATGCTTCGAGAAGGCCGACACGCCGATGTTGATCCCGCCGATCGGCGGCTTGCTGTCGCGGGCCGGATCGACCTGCGGGTACTTCGCCGCGCGCATGACCTTGAAGATCTTCGGCGCGTTCTCCTTCGCCGACGGATAGACGAAGGAGTAGTTGATCATGAACGCCGAGTCGCCGCTCTCGAAGCCGAGGCGCGCGGTGTCCTCCGTCGAGGTCGTGACGTTCGATGCCGCGACGGGCGAGTTCGACAGGCGCCCGAGGACCCCGAGCGCGCGCTCGGTGGGTTCGCGCTCGAGCTTGATCTGCTCGGGCCCGCTGAGGATCGACGTGCCGGCCGACTCGATCAGCTGGTTGACGAGCACGACGAGGCCCTCGTAGCGGTTGGCCTGCACCTGGATGCGGCCCTTCGACGGGCCGAGCTTCTCGGCCATGTCGATCATCTCGTCGAACGTCTTGGGCGGTTTCGGAACGCGATCCTCGCGATACCACAGAAACTGCGTGTTGGACCAGATCGGGACGGTGTACAGGCGGTCCTTGAAGCGAGCGGTCTGCAGCACGCTGTCGAAGACGTTCTCCGACACGACGGCGGCGGTCCTGTCCGGCACGGGACGCAGCCAGCCGGCGTTGGCGAACTCGCCGGTCCAGACGACGTCCATGCCGAGCAGGTCGAGCGAGCTGTCCTCGGCACCGAGGCGCCGCACGAGCTGCTCGCGCTGCTGGTCGGCCTGCGACGGCAGGTACTCGAACTTGATCTCGTAGGCGCCGTTGGACTCCTTCGAGCAGCGCTCGGCGATCTTCTGCGGCGCGCCACTGGGCTCGTTGAAGATGAACCACGTCAGCGTCGCGCGGGCGCTGGAGCTCGTGCCCTCGCCGCAGGCCGCGAGCCCCAACCCCAGAACGACAGCGCCAAGCGCTGCGATGGCTCCCCTCCACATGAACGGCCAGCTACCCTGCCGACCTCGTAACGAACCGCACAGTTGCACCCGGACGTAAGTGCGGTGTGCCGAGCCGACCCACCCGGACAGGCGGCCATGCTCAGACTTCGCGGTTTGGGCCGCAGGACAATGCCCCGGTCGGGGTATCACGGATAGAACCGTGCTGCTGATGGCTGCCAGCCCCCTCCCCATGACGGCTGCCAACTCGGCGCGGCCTCCGCGCGCGATCATCGGCGTCAGCACGTCGGAGATGCGTACGCCCGAGCGCGTCGTGCACGACCCGCACTCGGAGCCCGTCCAGTCGATCGAGCTCGCGCTGGGGCTGACCTATCCCGAGGCGATCCGCCGCGCCGGTGCGGTGCCGGTGATCATCCCCCCGCTGGACACCGACAGCATCGAGCCGCTGCTGGACTCGCTCTGCGGCCTGTGCCTGTCGGGCGGCCCGGACCTGCACCCGACGGTCTACGGGGCCGCCCCCCACGCCGCGCTCGGCCCGACCGAACCGCACCTCGACCTCTTCGAGATCGCGCTCGTGCGCGCGGCCGAGGCGCGCGACCTGCCCGTGCTGGCGATCTGCCGCGGCCTGCAGGTGCTGAACGTCGCCCGCGGCGGCACCCTCCTGCAGGACCTCCCGACGCAACGGCCGTCGACGGTCGTGCACCGCCAGCAGCCGCCGGGAACGGTCGCGACGCACGGCGTGACGCTCGACGGCGACAGCGTCGTGGCCAATGCTCTCGGCCTCGTCGATCTGCGCGTGAACTCCTTTCACCACCAGGCGGTCGACGTCCTCGGAAGCGGACTGCGAGCGGTCGGCTGGGCGAGCGACGGGGTCGTCGAGGCGATCGAGGCCACCGACCGCGCCTTCACGGTCGCGGTGCAGTGGCATGCCGAGAGCATGGTCGGAACGCCCGAGCAGGCGCGCCTGCTGCGCGCGTTCGCCGAGGCCGCGAAGGCCTACGAGACCGGAGCGGCGCGTGCCGCCTGAGACCGGTAGGCGCAGGGCGGCCACGCCGTGGTCGAAGTGGCGCCACGGCAATGAGTACACGCTCGGCGTCGAGGAGGAGGTCATGCTGCTGGACCCGCGCGACTGGACGCTGGCGCCTGCGATCGACGACGTGCTCGCGGCGCTGCCCGACGCGCTGCGCGACCACGTCAGCTCGGAGACGCACTCCTCCGCCGTGGAGCTTCGCACCGGCGTCCACGCGAACGTGGCCGGCGCGGTCACGGAGCTTGCCGCGCTGCGCGACCAGCTCGGCGAGGTGCTCTCCTCGCTCGGCCTCGCGGCCGGCGTCGCGGGAACGCATCCGTCCGCGGTCTGGCACGACATGGTCGTGTCCTCGCGCGAGCGCCATCAGGAGGTCTACGGATCGATGCGCGAGCTCGCCCGCCGCGAGCCGACGTTCGCCCTGCACGTCCACGTCGGCCTGCCGTCGGGCGAGGCCGGCATCGCGGCGTTCAACCGTCTGCGCGCGCACATCCCGATCCTGCTCGCGCTGTCGGCCAACTCGCCGTTCTGGCAGGGGCGCGACACGGGCCTGGCCTCCGCGCGCACGCCGCTGTTTCAGGCCTTTCCGCGCGTCGGCATCCCGCGCACGTTCGGCTCCTACGGCGAGTACGTCCGCGCCGTCAACCTGCTGCTGGACTGCGGCGCGTTTCCCGATCACACCTACCTGTGGTGGGACGTGCGTCCGCAGCCGCTGCTGGGCACGGTCGAGGTGCGGATCATGGACGCGCAGTCGACGCTCGACGCGACGGCCGCGCTCGTCGCGCTCGTGCAGTCGCTCGCGCGCCTGGAGCTCGTCGACGGCCACGCCGACGCGGCGCTCGTCCACGCGCCCGAGGTGCTCGACGAGAACCGCTTCCTCGCGGCGCGCGACGGCGTCGACGCCGAGCTCGTCGATCCCGTGCGCAACCGCGCCGTGTCGGTCATCGACATCGTCGCGGGGCTGATGATCTCCTGCGCCCCGCATGCCCGCGCGCTGGGTTGCTCCGAGGAGCTCAAGCTCGTCGCCGAGCTGCTGGTCGACAACGGCACGGCGCGCCAGCGGCGCCTGGCGCAGCGCGACGGCCTCGTCGGCCTCGTCGCCGACCTCGCGGCGGACTTCCGCGGCGGGCTCACGCGCGCCGAGCGCGACGTCATCCTGTAGTGACTCAGCTCAGCGCGACGGTGCGGCCGTCGAGGAAGTGCTCGCCCGCGATGATCTCGTCGACGAGCGACTGGGGCACGGGCATGTCCGTCGTGACGATCATCACCGCGGGGCGGTCGCCCTTGTCGTCGGCCGGCGAGTGGCCGACGGCGGCGGAGCCGATGTTGACGCCGTGCAGGCCGAACATCGTGCCGACGCGACCGATGATGCCCGGCACGTCGCGGTAGCGAAACAGCGTCAGGTGCTCCTCGAGCTGCAGGTTGAAGCGCTGGCCCCACGCCGCCAGCAGGTGCGGGCGGTTCTGACGGCCGATCGTCGTGCCGACGACGCCGCTCTGGGCCTCGCCCCCGCACCACACTGCGACGCGCACGAGGTCGGTGAAGTCTCGCGCCGAGCCCGAGCGCGACTGCACGACCTCGATGCCGCGCTCGCGGGCGATCGACAGCGCGTTGACGGCGTTGATCGAGTCCTCCGTGCGCCCGGCGAGCGCACCGAGCACGACGGCGATGCCGAGCGGACCGGTGTCGCGCTCGCCGATGCGCCCGTGGCACTCGATCTCGATGCGGTCGACCGAGCCGCACGAGGCGAGCGCCGTCGCCAGGCGACCGAGCTGGCCGCAGAGCGGGAGGAAGGGGCTCAGCAGCTCGAGGTCCTCGGCGGAGATCGACGGGGCGTTGACCGCCGTCGTCACGCTGCCGCCCTGCAGCGCCGCGACGATCTGCTCGGCCGCCTGGTAGCCGGCGCGGTCCGTCGCCTCCGCCGTCGAGGCGCCGAGGTGCGGCGTCACGATGACGTTGGGATAGTGAAACAGCGGATGGTCGATCATCGGCTCGGAGCGAAACACGTCGAGCGCCGCGCCGCCGACCTTGCCGCTGTCGAGCGCTGCCTGGAGGTCGTCGTCGTCGATCAGCGACCCGCGGGCGACGTTGAGGATCCGCACGCCGTCGCGCATCTTCGCGAACGTCGCCGCGTTCAGCCAGCCGTCGGTGTCGGCCGTCGTCGGCATGTGCAGCGTCAGGAAGTCGGCCTGCGCGTAGACCTCGTCGGGAGTGTCGGCTCGCTGCACCTTGAGGCTCTGGTAGAGCTCGGTCGCGACGAACGGGTCGTAGGCCACGACGTTCATCCCGAACGCCTTCGCGCGGTGCGCGACGAGCTGGCCGATGCGCCCGAAGCCGAGGATCCCGAGCGTCTTGTCCATCAGCTCGGTTCCGCTGAAGTTCTTGCGCTCCCAGCGGCCGGCGACCAGCGAGCCGTGCGCCTGCGGGATGTTGCGTGCCAGCGCCAGCAGCAGCGCCATCGTGTGCTCGGCGGCCGTGACGATGTTCGATCGCGGGGCGTTGACGACGATGATGCCGCGCTTGGTGGCGGCGGCGACGTCGACGTTGTCGACCCCGACGCCGGCGCGCGCGACCGCGCGCAGGTTGGTGGCGCGGGCGATCAGGTCCGCGTCGACCTGCGTCGCCGAGCGGATCACGATCGCCTCATAGCCGGCGATCCGCTGCTCGAGCTCCTCGCGCGTCCAGTCGAAGCCGCGCTGCACCTCGAAGCCGGCGACCTCCAGGACGTCGAGCCCCGACTCGCCGATCGCCTCGGCCACGAGCACGCGCATCGGCGCCTCGGGCTCGCCCGCCTGATTCGCCGGGGTCGTCGCGAGCGACGCCATCACGCCACCCGCTCGACGACCCAGTCGATGCAGGCGGTCAGCGCCTGGACGTCGCCGGGCTCGATCGCGGGAAACATCCCGACACGCAGCTGATTGCGCCCGAGCTTGCGGTAGGGCTCGACGTCGACGATCTCGTTGGCGCGCAGGGTCGCGGCCACCTGCGCGGCGTCCACCTCGCCGGCGAGATCGATCGTGCCGACGACGAGCGAGCGCTTGGCGGTATCGGCGACGAACGGCGTCGCATAGGAGGATGACTCGGCCCAGCCGTAGAGCTGCTGCGAGGACGCCGTGGTGCGGCCCACGCACCACTCCAGGCCGCCCTCCCCGAGCATCCACTGCAGCTGCTCGGCGAGCATCGCGAGCGTCGCGACCGCGGGCGTGTTCAGGGTCTGGTCGGAGCGCGAGTTGGCGAGCGCCTGCGCCAGCGAGAGGGACTCGGGGATCCAGCGGTCGGTCGCGGCGATCTGCTCGATGCGCTCGATCGCGGCCGGGCTCAGCAGCGCCAGCCACAACCCGCCGTCGGAGCCGAAGCACTTCTGCGGGGCGAAGTAGTACGCGTCGGCGTGCGCGGCGTCCAGCGGCAGCCCGCCGGCGCCGGAGGTCGCGTCGACGAGGACGAGCGCCTCGCCGCAGCCGGCCGGGCGCTGCACGCCCACCATCACGCCGGTCGACGTCTCGTTGTGCGCCCAGGCGATGACGTCGGCGCCGGGTAGCGCCGCCGGTGCCGGCGCGTCCCCCGGCTCGGCCTGCAGCAGCAACGGGTCGGCGAGAAACGGCGCGCTCTCGGTGACCGTCGCGAACTTGCGCGAGAACTCGCCGTAGACGAGGTGCAGCGCACGCTCGCGCACGAGGCCCAGCGCCGCCGCGTCCCAGAACGCTGTCGTGCCGCCGTTGCCGAGCGCGACCTCGTAGCCGTCCGGCGCGCCGAGCAGCTCGGCGACCCCTCTTCGCACACGTCCGACGAGCGCCCGCAGGGGCTGCTGGCGGTGCGACGTGCCCATCGGGGCGCCGGCCAGCGCGGCCAGCTGATCGGGGCGGACCTTCGACGGGCCGCATCCGAAGCGCCCGTCGGACGGTCGCAGCGATGGGGGGATCTGAAGCTGTGTGCTCGTCGTCATCGGCGGTCGGCGCGAGGGGTGCCCGAGGGCTACTCGTGGAAGTCCGTGTCGATCCAGTCCATCATCGAGCGCAGCTCCTTGCCGCTCGTCTCGACGGCGCTGGCGGCCTGCTCGGCGCGCATCCGCTTGAAGTTCTCCTGGCCGGCGCGATTCTCAGCGATCCACTCGCGGGCGAAGTCACCGGACTGGATCTCCTCGAGGATCTTGCGCATGGCCGCGCGCGTCTCGTCGGTGATGACGCGCTTGCCGCGCGTGTAGTCGCCGTACTCGGCCGTGTTGGAGATCGAGTAGCGCATTCCGGCAAGGCCCTTCTCGTACATCAGGTCGACGATCAGCTTGAGCTCGTGCAGGCACTCGAAGTACGCCATCTTGGGGTCGTAGCCGGCTTCGACGAGCGTCTCGAAGCCCGCCTGGACGAGCTCGGAGGCGCCCCCGCAGAGGACCGCCTGCTCGCCGAAGAGGTCGGTCTCCGTCTCGTCCTTGAACGAGGTCTCGATGACGCCGCCGCGCGTGCAGCCGATGCCCTTGGCGTAGGCGAGTGCGAGCCGCTGGGCGTCGCCGCTGGCGTCCTGCTCGATCGCGATCAGGCCGGGCACGCCGGAGCCCTCGAGGTACTGCCGGCGCACGAGGTGCCCGGGGCCCTTCGGCGCGACGAGCGCGACGTCGACGCCGGCGGGCGGCTGGACCTCGTCGTAGTGGATCGAAAAGCCGTGGCCGAAGAGCAGCATGTTGCCCTCGGCGATGCCGTCGGCGACGTCGCCCTCGTAGACGGCGCGGTGCAGCTCGTCGGGCACGAGCATCATCACGAGGTCGCCGCGGCTGGCGGCGTCGGCGACCGGCAGCACCTCGAGGCCGTGCTCCGCCGCCTTCGCCGCCGACGCGGACTCCTCGCGCAGCCCGACTACGACGTCGACGCCGGAGTCCTTGAGGTTCAGCGCGTGGGCGTGGCCCTGCGAGCCGTAGCCGATGATCGCGACGGTCTTTGAGTCGAGCAGGTTGAGGTCAGCGTCGTCGTCGTAGAACATGGCGCGGGATCCTAGTCGGTCACCTGTGACGCGCTCAGGCGCTCGCGGCCGCTACGTGCGTGCGTCCCGGCAGCGCGGCCGACCCGTCGGGCTGCACGTATCCGGAGAGGCGCGCGTCGATCGCGTCGCGCAGGTCGTCGCGCTGGGCGGGCGTCAGCGCGCCGACGCCCTTCGCCAGGCTCGTCGAGAGATCCAGCTGCGTGTCCCACCAGGCGTCGAGATCCTCGAAGTGCCAGACGATGTCGAGCTGCGCCATCACGACGTCGGTGAAGCCGGCTCCCTCGAGCAGCTCGCGGATCGTCTGCGGGTCGCAGAAGGCGAACATGTTGGGCTCGTCGGGATCCGGTGGCGGAGCGCCGCCGATCGCCCTGAGCTCCTCCTGCGCCACCGACGCCCACGGGTTGTCCTGCGGGTCCGTCCAGGCCGCCAGCGCGACGCGGCCGCCGGGGCGCAACACGCGCCGGGTCTCGCGCAGCGCCGTCGCGGGATCTGCGAGCAGCATGTAGCCCCAGCGCACGAGCACGCCGTCGATGCTCGCGGTCGGCAGGTCGATCCACTCCGCGTCCATCGTGCGGAACTCGGCGTTGTCGATGCCGAGCTCCGCGGCGCGGGCGCGGGCGAGCTGCACCATCGCGTCGGCGGCGTCCGTGCTGACGAGCGTGCCGCCGGGCGCGATCAGCTCGGCGGCCAGCAGCCCCGTGTCGCCCGGTCCGGCCGCAAGCTCGAGCACCCGGTGGCCGGGCTGCGGCTCGATCGCGTCGACGAGCCAGCCCGACACCGGCCGAGCCGCCTGCTGGAACACCGAGCGGTGCTCGCCCCAGCCGCGGGCGGCCTGCTCCCAGCGGCTGACGCTCTCACGGCGGTAGTCGGACGGGTCGTACCCCATGGCACGACCCGCCGTGCTAGTTCGACGCCGGCCGGGGCTTCGGCTTCGGCGTCAGGGTGAAGCGGTGGATGGCGTCCTTGCGGGGCGCCGAGTTGCCGAACGCGCCGGAGTTGTCGGCGGCGGCCGCGATCACGCGGTAGGTGCCGGCGCTGAGCTTGATCGTGCTCTTGACGTTGTACGTCCAGGCGCCGTTCGCGCCGAGCTTCGCCACGATGATGCTCGGCTTCTTGCAGCTCTTCAGGACGAGGCCCTTCGTGGGGTTCAGCCAGCGGCACTTGGCCGCGGGTGTCGTCGCCGCGCTGGACTGCGCGCTCGTGCCCGAGGTGCTCCGGGGCGAAGCGATCTTCTCGATCGTCAGCACGACGCCCTTGATGCCCGACTTGTCCTTGGCCGTGCCGGCGAAGCTGATCTTCGTGCGCTTGGTCGTCCTGCGCGTGACCCTCCTGCCGCTGCGCCTGACCGTCGTCGTCTTCGTCGTGAACAGCTTGATCTTCTGGTTGGCCCTCGGCTTCGTGATGACGACGGCCGGCAGGTCGCCGTCGTTTGTCGCCGGCGGCGTGCCCGGAGGGGTGGTCGGCGCGGCGGCCTTGAACTCGTCGGCGCCCTGGTCGGTCACCGGGCCGGGACGGGCATCGCCGTCGACGTCGATCGCCGACTCGCCGGCGGTGAAGCCACCCGCGTCGATCGCCGGGGAGCCGGCCTTCAGCCGGAAGTTGCGCCTGGCCGGGTTGACGAAGACGGCGTTGGAGTCGAACCCGCCCATCAGCGTGCGGGTGTAGGTGGCGGTGATGGTGTTGGGCGCAAGCAGTGGCGGCACGCCGCCAAAGTTCGTCGAGGATGTGCCGTTCTGGATGATCGAGTCGGTCACGTTGGCGCTGATGTTCCCGACCGCAGCACCGAGCGGCGCCCCGGCCGCAGCGACGGAGTTGAACGCGAGGCCGTTGCTCGAACCGGCGGCGGTCACGTGGCGCAGCGTGACGGCGACGTTGCCCGCCGACGAGAGCACGCCGAGCA
>Ga0136625_1000528_pt1 | contig 12179 bp, 11 predicted proteins | sample AntDrymUQ4832306_2_FD_104672 | JGI IMG/M metagenome (GOLD analysis project Ga0136625, IMG submission 104672) | Polar desert sand microbial communities from Dry Valleys, Antarctica - metaG UQ483 (23.06) | ecosystem: Environmental > Terrestrial > Soil > Desert | place: Antarctica: Dry Valley...
CTTGACGTCGAAGGTGAAGTCCGGCGGTGTCCGATCGCGCCACAGCTCTGCAGTGCGGCGCGCCGGCAGGGCGTAGTACGTGGCATCGACCTCGACCAGCGGGAACTGGCTGGCGTAGAACTGGAGGCGCTCCTCCGCGCTATCCGCCTCGGTCGGATAGAAGACGCCCTTGGCGGTCATGGTGGGGTCCGTCCATGAAGCAGTCCCCACTCGGATGCTGCCGCCGGAGGGCAGCTCGATGGCCTCGCGGCCGGCGTCGCCCAGATCGACCGTGCGGTTGGCCGCCTCTGCCGAGCCAGGGTCATGGCGGCCGCCCGTCGCGAAGGGCAGTGGTTCGGTCGCTGCTTCCTTGGATCGCGTCGTCACACGGTCGAGTGTAGGACTGGTTCCTGACCGCTGGTATCAGGCTCCGGCCTACACTTCGGCGATGAAGGGTGATCGGGTGGAGATCGTGGTCGACATCGGGAATGGCGTGCAGACGTTCGAGATCGAGGCCACGCGCGCCGGACGCCGGGTCGACATCTCCGTCTCGCGCGGTGTGGTCGAGGTCAGTGAGGTCACGCGCGGTGGCACGACCATCCGCACCGGCCGCTTCATGGCCACGCGCATCGTGGCCATGGTGGAGCACCCCGCTGGTGAGGATCGCGCCACGACCTGACCGTCCGGCCGCCACCCGTCGACTGCCCAGACGCACGACCGCCGCCGGTGGTCGTGCCGGCGGCGGTCAGGAATGGGCAGAGGAACGCCTAGTGGGAGTGGGAGCCCTCGGCAGAGCTGCCCTGCGATGGGGCCGATGAGCTACCCGACCCGTCGGACTTCAGTGCGGCGAGCCGCGCCTCGACCTCGATCTCCGCGCCGGCGTCCTCGAGCGAGGCGAACTGCTCCTCCATCGACGAGGCACTGACCTCGGCCATGCCGCGGGCCATCGCCTCCTCACGCCGGATGCGGTCCTCGAAGCGATTGAGCTCGCTGGTGGGGTCCATCACCGAGACGTTCTTGACGGCGGTCTGCACCTGGGTCTGGGCCTGTGCCATCTTGGCCCGGCTGACCAGCTCATCACGCTTGGAGACGAGCTCCTCGCGCTTCGTGCGCAGCTTGTTGAGACCGTCCTTGAGCTGGTCGGTGAGCTCGGTCTGCTGAGTGACCTGACCCTGCATCTGGGTGACCGACTGCTCGAAGCTGATCTGCTTGCGCAGGGCCACCTTGGCCAGCTCCTCGAAGCGCGTCGACTCATCAGCCTTGCCCTGGCTGCTGAGCTGTCCGGCCATCGTGGCCGCGGCCTGTGCCTTGTTGCCCCAATCGGTAGAAGCCTCGCGCGATTCGGCCAAGTCCTCCTCGAGCATGCGCAGGTTGCCCACGGTCTGGGCCACGGCCTGCTCAGCCTCCGCGATGTTCTCCGTGAAGTCTCGGATGAGCTGGTCGAGCATCAGCTCGGGGTCTTCCGCGTTGTCCAGGATGGAATTGACGTTGGCCCGGACGAGCGAACTCACCCTGGCGAGGATCGATGACGCCACTGTCGTCTCCTTCGTACTGTCTGCCTGATCGATGCCGTCGCGCGACTGGTGTCGCCGACGTTCGTACCTAGTCCGTAGCGGATCACCAGCCGCCTCCGCCGCCCCGGCCACCGCCGAAGCCGCCACCGCCGAAGCCGCCAGAGCGGGTGCCCCCGCCGAAGCCGCCGGATCCGAAGCCACCACCGAAGCCCCCGAAGCCGCCACCGGACCGTCGGCCGCCACCGCCGCCGAATATGCCGCCGCCGCCGCCGAATATGCCGCCACTGCCTCGGCGAGAACCGCCACCCAGGACCTGCCCCAACACGACTCCGGCCAGGATGCCGCCCAGGTTGATGTTCGGTCCCGACGGTGTGGGGCTCATGAGTCCGCCGCCGCCGTCGCCACCGGCGTCCTGCTGCGCGAGGGCCAGTGCCTCGTCGGCCAGGGCGTCCGCCGTGCGCGCGTACTGAGTGGCCTGCGCCAGGTCAGTCGGCCGGAGGGCGCGGGCCTGGTCGAGATATCGCTGCGCATCGTCCAATCGGTTCCTTGCCCGCCGGCCGAATGACTGACGGCGCCGATACCCGCGGATGTAGGCGTCCGCCTGGGCGATGCTGTTCTCAGCGGCAGAGATGGCCAGGTCCACCGCCTGTCCCGCCCGTTGGCGGTGCTGCGTCTCTTCCCTGATGCCCGCCAGGAGCTGATCAGCCGTTGCGTCGATGGCTGCCACCTGGCGCGCGAGGGCGGTCACGTCCGGTCGTCCCGTCCCGGCGGCACGCTGCACCTCGGCCAGGGCCGCCTCCGCCTGCGCCAGGGCCGACGCCCGCTCAGGGGCAGTGCCGCCATCAACGGCTGCGCGAGCCTGCGCCAGGTCAGCGCTCACGGCCTGCACCTCGGTATCGAGCTTGCCCGCCATGTCATCCAAGGAAGCCGACATCTTGTCGATGGCGTCGAGCAGTCCGGCCGCTTCGGCCACGCGGCCTTGGGCGGCCCGCGTCTCCACGGCGGCCTTGGAACGGTCCCCGCCCGAGTCGGCCGCCTGTGCCTCCGCCAGGTGCTTTCGAGCTGAGGCGAGTCGCTCTGTGGCAGCGTCCACGTTCCCGGCCACGGCCTGCCAGCTGTTGGCGGCATACCGCTGCTCCAGCCCGGCGAGGGCTTGGGTTCCGCCCGACAGCCGGCTCTGCGCTGCCTCGATGGCGGCGGGCAGGGATCCCAGGACCGCGGGCAGGTTCTTCTCCAGGTCCCGCAATCCCTGGATGGCCTTGGCCTGCTCATCGACGGCGGCCTGCGCCCGCGCCGTACGCCCGATGATCTCCTGGATCATCTGCTTTCGTTCTTCAGGAGTTTCCGGGTCTGCGTCGTCCAATGCCTGGCCGATGGCGAAGGCCTGATGCAAGTCAGCGCGGGCACCGGCCAGCGACTCCGCCAGGGCGGCGGATTGAGCGGCCCCGAACTGTGCCTCCACGAAGCCCAGCTCCTGCTCGGCGTCGCGCAGTGCATCGTCCGTCTTGATGAGCATCGCGTTCGCCTCTCGACCCAGTCGCTCCTGCTCGGACGCCTCCTGGAACTCCGTCTGGCGTTGGGTCCGTTCCCGCTTCACACGGCTGAAGAGCCACCATCCGATGCCGGCCACGGCGAGCACCAGCAGGATGGGCCCGATGGGCAGACCGCCACCCGCCGTGGAGCCCGTGCCGGAACCGGGCGCCGGTGCGGGCGCCGCGGTGGCACCTGGACGTGGCGTCGCGACTGGAGCCGGGGCCGCCCCGATGGCTTCTTGCAGTCCCTCCGCCGCCGCCACCACCGACTGGGGGAAGTCGCCCGCCCCCAGTTCCGCTTCGAGGGCGTCGATGATGGTGTCGAGTTCGACTTGCGAGACCTCCGAGTTGAGGTCCGGCCCTAGCTCCAGCCAGTCCGTTTCATCTTGCAGAGCGACTACGAGGAGCGCGTCTCGCGAAGACAGGGCGTTCTCGTTGGCTACGTCGAGCGTGAACTGGTCCACGCTGAGCGGCCGCGTGGTCTCCACGAACAGCACGTAGAGCTGCACGCCCGCCTCATCGAAGAGCGCCTCCTGCGCCTCCGTGATCCGCTCAAGCCCGCCCGCCAGCTCACCGGTCTCATCGACCACCGAACTGTCGAGGACCGGCACGTGGTCGGCGCGCACAGGCAGCGCCGCCAGCAGGATCAGGGCCGTGGCGACCAACGCAGCGAGCACCGCTGAGAGGGCCCGCGGCGGCGCTGCCAGGGAGGACACGCGAAGCCCGCCGTTCGAGCGATGAGACAAGGGTTCGTCGGTCACGGCGCAAGCGTAGCGCCAGCGACGTCGCGCGACGTCACGCAGCGCGCGACCAGTTGCTCTCATCTGCGTTGCGTGACCCTGACCTGCGCCGCGCCCCCGACCAGCCGCTACCCTCCGCACGGTGACCGCCAGCGGCTTCGACGACCTCGACCCGGACCCCCTCGTCCAGCTTGAGCGATGGCTGGCGGCCGCGACGGCCAGCGGTCTCCTTGAGCCTTACGCCATGTCGCTTGCCACGGTCTCGCCCGACGGCGACCCGCAGGTGAGGATCGTGCTGCTGCGCGGCATCGACCAGCGCGGCCTGACCTTCTACACCAACCGCCAAAGTGAGAAGGCCCGCGCCTTGGCCGCGCATCCTGTCGCCGCCGCCGTCCTCTTCTGGGACCCACTGGCGCGTCAGGTCCGGGTGACGGGATCCGTTGCCGAGCTGGAGCGCCACGAATCAGCGGCCTACTTCTCGGGCCGGCCGCGAGGAAGCCAAGTGGCGGCCTGGGCTTCCGAGCAGAGCCGTCCCATCGCGGACCGCGCTGCGTTGGAGGCGCGGTTCGTCGCTGCGTCGGCACGCTTCCAGGACGGCCCGGTGCCGCTGCCGGCCTCCTGGGGCGGGTATCGGCTGTCGCCGGCGTCCTATGAGTTCTGGCAGGGCCGTACCGATCGGCTGCACGACCGCCTCAAGTACACTCCTGATGGACACGGCGGTTGGCATCGGCAGCGGCTCATGCCCTGACGGGCACGCCGCGATCTTCAGGGGGACCCCCGTGATGACCGTGATCAAGCCGTTCGCCGTACGCTTGCTGGCATCGCTGCTGGTGACGACGCTGCTCATGACAGGCACGTTCGTGCCGGCAGAGGCCCGGCCGCTGCCCGCACAGCACACGACTTCCGCGGCTCAGTCGGGCGCGCGGTCGGCCATCGTGGAGGGTTCGGTCGATCGCTCCAGCATCGACCTCGAAGCGACCTACGAGGTCCAGGCTGACCTCGATTGGGCTGCCCGCACCATCGATGCCAGGACAGCGTTGACCGTGCGCAACACGTCGGGCGGCTCGATCGACCGCCTCGAACTCAACTCGCTTGCTGGAGCGTTGGGCGCTATGCGCATCCAGGACGCCCGGGTCGACGGCCAGCCCGTTGATGTCGATGTCATCGACCAGACCATCCTGGTGCCACTGGGCGGGGTCCTGCCCGCCGGCGAGAGCGTCCATGTCTTCATCCGCTACACCGCCACGTTCCGCTCCACGTCCACGGGACGGAACTACTTCTTCACGCGGTCCGACGGCATCCTCAGCGTCCACCGCTGGATCCCCTGGATCAGTCGCCAGACGCCGTTCTGGAGCGCTGAGCGGGGTGACCCCTTCACGACGGCTGTCAGTCCCGAGGTTCGGGTCACGCTGACGGCCGATCGGCATCTCATCTACGCCACCACAGGAGCGCCGACGGGCCGGCAGGGCAACAGCCAGACCTTCGTCGCCCGCGATGTTCGCGACTTCAATCTCACCGCGGCACCGGACTTCGGCAAGCTGACCGGACGGAGCGTGGACGGCGACACCAAGATCGTGGTCTACAGCCGGACGCTGCCGCGCGACATGATGCTGGACTACGCGCGCCGATCGATGGCGGCCTTCGAGGACAGGATCGGGCAATACCCTTACGCGCGCTTCACGGTCACCGAGTCATCCGGTGGCGTGGCCATGGAGTCGCCCGGCCATATCTGGATCCCGCGCGGGACGCCCGACTGGAACCTGCCCTCTCTGGTCGTGCACGAGACGGGGCATCAGTGGTTCTACGGCGTGGTCGGCAATGACCAGGTGAGCGAGCCCTTCGCTGATGAGGCCATGACCGAGTTCCTGACACGCTGGTTCCTGGGACAGTTCCGGGCCAGCCGCTGTGACAAGGATCGACTCGATCGAGGCATCGCGGGCTACGACGCCAGTTGCTTCTACGAGGTCGTCTTCGTCCAGGGCGCCACCTTCATCGACAAGCTCAGGAAGGACGTCGGCGACGGGCGCTTCTGGTCCGCCATTCGCGACTATTGGAACGCCAACCAGTTCGAGTTCGGTGGCACCTTCGCGCTGCTGCAGGCCCTCCGCGTGGCCGCCGATCAGGCCGGCGTTCAGGTCTATTCGCGCTACAGCTCGCGGTTCCCGCGCTACTACTGATGAGCCTCCTGGGCGGAGCCCGCCGGCCATCCTTCGGGCCGCACGCTGGCTTGGCGATGGCCATGGTGCTGGGAGTCAGTGCCATCGCCCTGGCCATGTTCGCCGGACGCAGCGATCTCGTGGCTAGCCTCTTGCAGCCGCCGGCGCCGGTGGGTTGGTTGCTGGGCGCTGCCGCGGCGCTGGTGGGCATCGTGCTGCTACTGCGCAGCGCGGATCAGGTAGGCACGGCCGCGGAGCCAGCGGACCTCATCAGGGCCATCCGCATCGTGTTCCTGTCCGTGGCAGCGTTCGGTGTCTCGGCCGCCTGGTTCATCGGCTCGCCGGTGCCCATCGTGGCGGGCCTCGTCATCGCCGGCGTGGATGTCGTAGAGACCACGTTCCTGCTCATCGTCACGGCGGGCCGCGCTCGGGGCTGAAGTGGACGGCGCGGCTGTGACTCAGGCGACGGACGCGGCCGCTCTCGGCGTTAGCGTCAGGCCAGGACCTTCCCCGGGTTGAGGATGCCCAGCGGATCGAGGGCGTGCTTGACGGCGCGCATGACCCGCACTGCGTCGGGTCCGCGCTGCGCCTCCAGGTATGCCAGTTTGGCGACGCCGGTGCCGTGCTCGCCACTGACCGTGCCACCCAAGGCCAGGGCCGCCGCGTAGATGTCGCTGCGCGCGGCATCGATCCGGGCCGCGGCCCGGGGGTCGTCGCGGTCCATGACGTAGGTCGGGTGGAGGTTGCCATCGCCGGCGTGGCCGAAGACACCGATGCGCATGTCGTGCGCGGCCGCCACACGCTCGATCGCCGCCAGCATCTGCGGCACATGGCTGCGTGGCACACCGACATCGTCCATGCGCGCCACGCCCGCCTGCTCCAGCGACCAGTGCGCCTTGCGTCGGGCCTCGCGCAGCCAGTCGGCCTCCTGTGGGTCCTGCGCGCGCGTCACGGAGGTGGCACCGGCGCGCTGACACGCCTGCGCCACCCGGTCGAGCTCCGCGGCGGCCGCTTCGCCGCCTGCATCTGACTCGACCATCAGCATCGCGCCAGCGCCGCTATCGAGGCCCAGGCGCAGCGCTGCGTCCACGGCCCGGATGGTGAAGCCGTCCATGAGCTCCAGGGTGACCGGGATGACGCCCTGTCGCGTGATGTCAGCCACGGCCTCACCAGCCTGGCGGACGGAGGCGAAGAAGGCCAGCAGTGTCAGCTTGGGCGGAGGCAGGGGCAGGAGCCGGAGGGTCGCCTCGGTGATGATGCCCAGCGTCCCCTCGGAGCCGATGAAGAGGTGCGAGAGGTCGTAGCCCAGCACGTCCTTGACGTTCTTGCCGCCTGTGCGGATGACGGCGCCGTCCGCCAGCACGACTTCGAGGCCCAGGACCGCGTCCCGCGTGACCCCGTACTTCACGCAGCGCAGGCCGCCGCTGTTCTCGGCCAGATTGCCGCCGATGGTGCACCACTCGAAGGAGGCCGGGTCAGGGGCGTAGAAGAGCGCCTGTCCTGCCGCCGCGCGACCCAGGTCGGCGTTGATGACGCCTGGTTGCACCACGGCACAGAGGTTCTCGACGTCGATCTCCAGGATGCTGTCCATGCCGGTCAGCACGACGGTCAGGCCACCCTCCACGGCGATGGCGCCACCCGACAGGCCCGATCCGGCGCCGCGTGGTACGAGCGGCACGCGATGCTGGGAGGCGAGACGGACGATGGCCTGCACGTCAGCGGTCGAGCGCGGGAAAGCGACACCCAGCGGCCGGCCGGGACTCAGGTAGGGCGTCTCATCGAAGCGATAGCCCTCCGTGTCGGCGGGCTCGGTCAGCAGCCGGATGCCCGGCAACGCAGCCTGGACGTCCAAGATGAAGCGCGCTTCGACATCGATGGTCATGTCCGGAGGATACGTCCACGGCGTTGCAGGGCTCGCACCGCTATCCTTCGCGCTGCAGTACCGCCCCAGCGACTGCGGCAGCCTAGACACTCGTGCCCGTCACTCGCAGAGGTCCCCGGATGAAGGTCGGCGTCGTAAAAGAGACCGCGCCCAGCGAGCGGCGCGTCGCGCTCGTGCCCGAGCTCGTGGGCAAGCTCACAGCGGCCGGCCTGGAGGTGCTCGTCGAGTCTGGCGCGGGGACCAGCGCGTGGGCGCCGGACACGGCCTACACCGAGGCGGGAGCGGCCGTCGTTTCGCGCACCGACTTGTACGCACAGGCGGACGTCCTGCTCCGCGTTCAGAAGCCCTCGGCCGATGAGGTCGGCGCCCTGCGCCAGGGCCAGGCCGTCATCGGGCTGCTGGGACCGCTGACCGATCCACAGACCGCCAAGGCGATGGCCGACCAGGGCGTCACAGCCATCAGCCTGGACATGCTGCCGCGAACCCTCAGCCGGGCGCAGACCATGGATGCCCTCTCCTCGCAGGCCAACGTGGGCGGCTACAAAGCGGTCATCGCGGCGGCCGATGCCTACGGTCGCTACTTCCCGTTGTTGACCACAGCGGCAGGCACCGCTCGACCTGCCAACGTGTTGATCCTGGGCATCGGCGTGGCCGGCCTTCAGGCCATCGGCACGGCCAAGCGCCTGGGGGCTGTGGTCAGGGCCTACGACGTTCGCGCCGAGACGAAGGAGCAGGCCGAGTCCCTCGGTGCTCAGTTCCTCGTCCTGAAGTCCGTGGCCGACGCCTCAGGCACGGGCGGCTACGCGCGCGAGCTGAGCGCCGAGGAACGCGAGGCGCAGCAGCAGGAGCTCAACGACCACATCGCGGGCATGGACATCGTCATCACCACGGCGCAGGTGCCGGGACGCCGCCCGCCGGTGCTGGTCACGGCCAAGGCAGTGGCAGCCATGAAGTCGGGCTCCGTCCTGGTCGACATGGCGGCCAGCGCGCTGGGCGGCAACGTCGAGCTCTCCCAGGCGGGCCAGACGATCGTGACCGACAACGGCGTGACCATCATCGCGCCGGACAACCTGCCGGCCACCATGCCGGCCGGCGCCAGCGCCTTCTACGGTCGCAACATCTCGGCGCTGCTGCTGCACCTCGTCAAGGACGGGACGCTGGCCCTCGACACCTCCGACGAGATCACGGCCGGCACGCTGATCACGCACGAGGGCAGGGTCGTCCACGAGGCTACTGCCAAGCTGCTCGCGCCGACCGACACCACCCCGCCGGCACCTGCTTCGGCCACAGGAGGGTCCGGCTGATGAGCGTCGAGCTGCTGAACTCACTGGCCATCTTCATCCTGGCCATCCTGCTGGGCATCGAGGTCATCAGCAAGGTGCCCGCCACGCTGCACACGCCGCTGATGTCCGGGGCCAACTCCATCCACGGCATCGTGCTGGTGGGGGCCATGATCATCGCCGCCGCGGCGGACAACCCCTTGAGCTATGCCCTGGCCTTCGTGGCCGTGGTCTTCGGCGCCATGAACGTGGTGGGCGGCTACGTGGTCACCGACCGGATGCTCCAGATGTTCCGGCGCCGCGAGACACCCGCCAGCCTGGCCAAGCCGAAGGCCGAGTGATGTCCCAGGAGAGCATCTACCCGCTCGTCTTCTTCGCCTGGATGGCCGGCGCCGCGGCGTTCGCCATCGGCCTGCATCAGATGAACTCGCCGGCCACGGCCCGTGGCGGTAATCGGCTCAGCGCAGCCGGCATGGCCATCGCCGTGGTCGCCACGCTGGTCTACGTGGCGGCGCGCCCCGGCGGCTTGAGCGGCCCAGCCTGGCTGATCATCGCGGCGGGCATCGTCATCGGCGGTGGCGGTGGCCTGTACCTTGCGCGCGGCGTGAAGATGACGGCCATGCCCCAGCTGGTCTCGCTGTTCAACGCAGTGGGCGGCGGCGCGGCGGCGTTGGTGGCCATCGAGGACTTCCTGCACATCGTGGGCACGCCCGCCGCCACCATCTCCACGACCATCTTCGTGGTGCTGGGCGTGGTCATCGGCTGCGTCACGTTCACCGGTTCGCTCATCGCCTCGGGCAAGCTCCAGGGACTCGTGCCGGGGCAGCCCATCATCTTCCCGGCCTCGCGACTGGTGACCATCCTGCTGGGCCTGGTGGCGGTCGGCGGCACCGTCCTGTTGGTGCTTGGCGCGGCCGACGCGGTGGCCCTCAGCAACGAGATCACTTTGCTCATCCTGGGCGCCATCATCGTCTCGGCGCTGGTCTTCGGCGTGACCATGGTGCTGCCCATCGGCGGCGCTGATATGCCGGTGGTCATCTCACTGCTCAACTCGTTCACGGGCACGGCCGCGGCGATGGCCGGCTTCGTGCTCAACAACCCCGTGCTCATCATCGCGGGCGCGCTGGTGGGTGCCGCCGGTGGCATCCTCACGAAACTGATGGCCGACGCTATGAACCGGTCGCTCGTGAACATCCTGATGGGTGGCTTCGGCACCGGCGAAAGCGGCCCCGCCGGAGTCGCCGGAGCGGAGGGCGGCAGTGCCCGTGAGGTGGGCGTGGACGACGTGGCCATCCAGCTGGCCTACGCCCAGCACGTCATCGTGGTGCCCGGCTACGGCCTGGCCGTGGCGCAGGCGCAGCACGCCGTACGCGAGCTGGCGGAGCTGCTGGAGTCGCGTGGCGTGGACGTCAAGTACGCCATCCATCCCGTGGCCGGCCGCATGCCGGGTCACATGAACGTGTTGCTGGCCGAGGCAAACGTGCCCTATCCGCAGCTGCGCGAGATGGAGGAGATCAACCCCGAGTTCGCCCGCTGTGATGTGGCTCTGGTCATCGGCGCCAACGATGTGACCAACCCGGCCGCCCGTGCCGACACCAGCTCACCCATCTACGGCATGCCCATCCTCGACGTGGACCACGCCAGGTCCATCGTGGTCATCAAGCGTTCCATGGGCAAGGGCTACGCGGGCATCGATAATCCGCTCTACGGCGACCCCAAGACGGGCATGTTCTTCGCCGACGCCAAGGCCGGCCTGGAGCAGCTGGTGGCCGCCGTCAAGGCCGTCTAAAGGAGGAGGTCCGTGGGCGATCCGCGCGTCGAGCTCCAGGCCGAGGTCGATGTGCCGCGAAAGGCGCTCTTCGGCATGGTCGCCACGCAGGAGGGCCTCGCTGCCTGGCTGGCTGACGTGGAGTTCCGGCCCGAGGTGGGCGCCCCCGTGCGCTTCCTGATGCGGGACGCGCAGGCCACCGGCGAGGTGCTGGCCGTCGACCCGCCGCAGCACGTCAGTTGGAGCCTCGACTGGCCCGAGGAGCCCATCGGAACACTCAGCGTGGTGGCCTTCGACCTGGTCGACCATGGGCGCCGGACCCACATCACGGTGCGCCAGGTGGGCTTCCGGACGCGCGCCCAGCGCGACCTGCACGAAGAGCTGTGGCGCTACTGGTTCGGGCGGCTCCTGGATGCGGCGCGGCGCGTGGTGGGTGCCGATGTCACGGCCGCGGGCGCCTCGACGGCGGTAGGTGCCTCGACCGGGGACTCGGCCTCGTCGTAGCGGCCCGCCGCCCGGCGCAGCTCCGCCGCCACGCCGTGGCGCAGCTCGGCCGGCTGGAGCACCTCGGCGTCCGCCCCCCAGCCCAGTATCCAGATGCGGATCTCGCGCAGGCCGGCCACACGACCCGACCAGCGCAGCGAGCCGTCCGCCAGTGTCTCGATCTGCTGGCTCGGATGCCAGCGTGTCTCGGCCGCGCGGCGCGCCACGGACGGCTCGAAGCGGATGACTACCTCGACGGGATCCTCGTCCGAGATGACATCCCAGGCGCGCAGCAGGTCACGCGCTGGTGACCTGCCGGGCTCGGCCTCGAAGCGACGTGGCGTGAGGCTCGCCTCGAGGATGCGTTCCACCTTGAAGGTGCGCCGCGCCTCACGCTCCTCGTCCCAGCCGATGAGGTAGAGCGCATGGGTCAGGGCGGAAGGTTCGATCACGTAGGGACGCACGCGTGTCCGCCGCCGTGGGCGCTTGGCGTCGTAGGCCGAGGGGTCATAAACGATCTCCACCACCCGCCGATGAGCCCAGGCCTCGGTGAGCGTCCGGAACACGCGCGTGAAGCGCTCGTTGCGGGGCGCCTGGGCGACCGCGTCCACGGTCGCCTGGATGTGCTCGGAGAGTACTGGCGGCAGCACTTGGGCCAGCTTGACGAACGCGCCGATGAGCTCGGTGTCGTGCTCGTCCGACGCCTTGGCCAGGACCCGCGCCGCCAGGAAGAGGGTCATCGCCTCGTGCAGCGTCAGCTTCAAGGGCGGCAGGAACGCGTCTTCCTCCAGCCCCCACTTGCCACCGTCCTGCCAGAGGGGCAGGCCGGCGTCGTCGGTCATGGC
>Ga0136625_1000531_pt1 | contig 12169 bp, 14 predicted proteins | sample AntDrymUQ4832306_2_FD_104672 | JGI IMG/M metagenome (GOLD analysis project Ga0136625, IMG submission 104672) | Polar desert sand microbial communities from Dry Valleys, Antarctica - metaG UQ483 (23.06) | ecosystem: Environmental > Terrestrial > Soil > Desert | place: Antarctica: Dry Valley...
CCGGCGCCGAGGACCCGCACGGCGCCGCGCCGAGCGCTGGCGGCACCGGGCCGGTTGTCGGCGATCGTCAGCGTGTCGCGGTCGCGGGTCTCAAGCGTCGCCAGCCGCGCGGCGACCCGCTCCAGGTCGGCGTCGGAGCCCTTGAACGGCAGGACCACGTCGACGGCGGGACGCGCTCGCACAGCTGGCAATCTACGGACGGCGGCGGCGCAACGCGGCTCCGACGCGCCCCGAGGGGTCGGTGTTGGCATACTTGCCCGTCCCCACCCATGGGGGCGTAGCTCAGTTGGTTAGAGCGCCGGCCTGTCACGCCGGAGGTCGCGGGTTCGAGTCCCGTCGCTCCCGCTCCACGACGTACCTGCTAATCGGCACGTTCTCGCTTAGCAAAGCTCTCGCATGACCGTCGCAATCGTCGCGGGTACCACGCGTAGCGTTGACCCAGCGGGATGCGCGCGGTCGTCCGTCGGGCAACCGCCGCCTACGGCGGGAAGGGGCCGCTGCGATGGACCGCGCAGCAATCCCAGTCGAACCCGCGCGGCAGCGCCCGCGCCGGTGCCCTCGTAGGCCTTGAGCTCGAGCGCCTGCGGGCCTTCCTGGCCGTTGGCGACCACGAACGTCACGCGCTGCCCGGACGAGAGCATGTCGATGCCCGCTGGGGCTCGAGCCCTCGGCGGTGAGGAGGATGTTCAGGCCCGCGGACGCGTAAGCGGCGTCGGGGTGGATGACCCCCCGGCCAGTCGACTGGTTGAAGAATCCGACGGTGCCGATCATCGTGCTCATGCATGCTCCCTGGAGTGGTGGTTCTCGCGGTTACGAGAGTCGCGCGTGACGGCGGCGGACCCTAATCGGCATTCGACGAGCGTTCCCGCGCCGTGCTGATGTGCGCTGCCCTACAGGCCCGCCAGCGCCTGCGCCATCTCCCCCAAGGTTGGCGCGCACAAGGTCGGCTCGGGCATCGTCGCCAGGAGATAGCGCTCGCGGTGGGCGACCCAGCCGCCGAGCCAGCCGGCCCGCATCGCTCCCATGACGTCCCAGGCGTGCGCCGCCACGAGGCAGATCCGATCCGGCGCCACGTCCAGCCGCCGCGCGGCATGCGCGTACACGCGGGCGTCGGGCTTGTAGGCGCCGGCCTCGTCGGCGCCCACGACGACCGACACATGCTCGTCCAGTCCCGCCGCGCGCACGGCGCGCCGCGCGCCGTCGACCGCGCTGTTGGTCACGACCGCGATCTCATAGCCGGCGCCGGCGATCTCGCCCAGCGCATCCGCGGCACCGGTGAACGCGGGCAGCGCCGCGGCCCGCCGCATCGCGCCGTCAAGCAGAGCCTCGTCCTCCCCGGCGACGCGCAGCGCACGCTCAAGCGCCGCGCGCAGGTAGTCGGGAAACGGGCGCTGCACCCCGGTGATCGTGTCGGCCATCGCCTGCAGCATCGCGTCGTCGAGCGCGTCGACCGCGAGCTCGCCGAGCGCGCGATCATCGAACAGCGCGGCGAGGTCGAGCAGCGTGCCGTTGAGGTCGAACGCGACCCACTGCGGCCGGCGCACGCTCACGACGAGTCACCCCCGCCGGACCCCGGTCCGGCGAAGCGCACCGCAAACCGCGCGCCGCCGTGCGGCGACGTCCCGACCTCGACATCGGCGCCATGCGCGCGCGCCTGCTGGTCGACGAGGGCCAAGCCGAGGCCCGAACCCGGCGTCTTGGAGCCATTGACGCGCGTGAAGGGCTCGAAGATCCGCTTGCGATCGGCCTTGGCGATCCCGGGACCGTCATCGTCGACGAACAACGCCGGCCCGCCGGCGGGATCGACGGTCGCCTCGACGCTCCCGTCCGCGCGCCCGTGCCGCGCGGCGTTCTCCAGCAGGTTGTCGACGAGCATCCGCAGGCCGGGCTCCCAGCCACGTACCCAGACCTCCTGCTCGGGCAACGACGCCTCCCAGGTCACGGCCGAATGGCGCGACGACGCCTGGTCGACTGACACCGCGACGAGCTCGCACAGATCGACGTCGCCGACCTTCCCCGGCGAGGCGTCGCCGCGAGCAAGCGCCTGCAGCCCGTCGAGCAGGTCGACGAGCCGGTGGTGCTCGGCGAGCGCGTCGCCGACGAGCGATGCCCGCTGTTCGTCGGAGATCTCCGGGTGGCGGCGCAGCGTCGACAGCGTCGCCTGCACGCTGGTCAGCGGCGTGCGCAGTTCGTGCCCGGCGTCCGCCGTGAAGCGCCGCGTCGCGGCCAGCGCGCGCTCGCGATCCTCGGCCGAGCGTCCGAGCCGCGCGAGCATGGCGTTGTAGCTGGCCGCCAGCGAGCGCAGCTCGGCCGGGCCGTCGTCGCCGCGCACGCGCTGGTCGAGATCCGCCGTCCCGGCGATGCGCGCCGTCGCGGCGCGCAGGCGGCGCAGCGGGGCCAGCAGGAGGGTCGCGGCGAACCAGGCGCCGAGACCTCCGAGCACGAGCGCGGCCGCGCCGAACGCCACCAGCCGCCGGTCGAGGGCGGCGAGCCGGTGCTCGGTCGGCGTCAGCGGCGTCGTGACCTCGAAGCGCGCGAGATCGCCGAGATCGGGCACCGGCACGCTCGTGATGTATGAGCGGTAGCGCGTGCCCTTCACGCTGAAGGTCCGCAGGCCGTCGCGGCGCGGGATGAACTCCGACGGCGCAGCACGGCCCGAGAGGCGGATGACCGACTGCCCGACGATCAGCCGCAGCGACGTCCCGCTGGCGCCGAGGACGTTGTCCAGGCGCGGGTCGCGCGGCGGGACCTCGCGCTGCAGCGCGTCCAGCGACGTGTCGCGCGAGAGCTCCGCCGTGCGCTTCAGGCGATCGTCCAGCGCCGCGCGCTCGGAGCGGTCGACGTAGCGCGAGACCATCACGCCGGCGCCCGCGAGCACCACCGCGAGCACGAACGTGATGCCCAGCGTCAGGCGACCGCGAAGGCTGCGCATGTCGCGTCAGGTTCGCAGGATGAAGCCGACGCCGCGAACGGTGTGCAGGACACGCTCCTCGCCGCCGGCCTCGAGCTTGCGGCGCAGGTAGCCGACGAAGACGTCGATGATGTTCGTGCCCGGATCGAACGTGTAGCCCCAGACCTCCTCGAGCATGCGGCTGCGCTCGATCACCTCGCCGGGATTGCGCAGGAACAGGTGCAACAGGTCGAACTCCCGGCGGGTCAGCCCGAGCGCTCGCTCGCCGCGCAGCGCGAGGTGCGAGCGCGGATCGACGCGGATGTCGCCGACGGTGATCGCCACGTCTGCGTCGACGGGCCTGCGGCGCATCAGCGCCTGCAGCCGCGCGGTGACCTCCTCGATGGCGAAGGGCTTGACGATGTAGTCGTCGGCGCCGGCCTGCAGCCCGCGAACGCGGTCCTCGACCTCGTCGCGCGCCGACAGCACGCACACCGGCACGTCGTCGCCGGCGTCGCGCAGCGCCGCCAGGACCTCAAGGCCGTCGAGGTCGGGCATCGCGAGATCCAGCAGGATCACCGCCGGGCGCACCGACTCATTGGCGGCGAGCGCCGCACGTCCACCGGAGGCTTTCACGACGCGAAAGCCCTCGAGCTCGAGGCCCGCACCCACGGCGCGGCGGATCGCATCGTCGTCGTCGACCAGCAGCACGACCGGGCCGCGCGGGCCCGGCGCATCGTGCTCAGGCACGCTACTTCCCGCGACCCGCACCCTTCCCGCTCTTCTTGCCCGAAGCCTCGTCGCGCCCGCGCCTGCTGACCCGCTCGCAGTCGCGGGCGACCCGGTCGATGCGGTCGGCGAGCACGCGATCGCGGCCGCGGCCACAGCTGATGCGGTCGGGCCGGCCGTCGCGGGCATCGATGACGTCGTTGCCGTCGCCGCCCGCGACGACGTCACCCGCCCCGTCCCGCGCGTCGATACGGTCGTTGCCGGCGCCGCCGAGGATCGTGTCCGCGCCGGTCCCACCGACGATGCGGTCGTTGCCGGCGTCGCCCGCGAGCGTGTCGCGGCCCGAGCCTCCGTAGATGCGATCGTTGCCCCGGCCCCCGTACAGCGAGTCAGCGCCCGCGCCGCCGCGCAGGACGTCGTTGCCCGCGCGCCCCTCGATGACGTCGTCGCCGGCCCGGCCGTCGATCCGGTCGTCGCGCTGGCTGCCCAGGATGCGATCCGCGCCGGGCGTGCCCTGCTGTGCGCCCACAGCGGTCGTCGCGGCGCCGAGGACGAACGCGATCAACAGGATCCAGGGCACACTGCGGCGCATTGCCCACACGATGACGCACGCCGCAAGGCGAACGTCCCGCCAGGCACCGGGTCTCATGGACTTCTCACACGGGCGGCGTCCCGACGTAAGCATGCGTTCAGCTCGCGCTGCGATCCTGCGATCGGTGCAACCTGGCGACGGCGACGAGCAACCGCCCGGCCGGCCGCTGGGCCGGCGGGCCTTTCTCGGCTTCGCCGGCGTGGGTCTGACGTCGCTGGCGTGGGGCGGCGCGACGAGCGACCTGTTCGCCCAGAGCACCCGGCTGCTGCCCGAGCCGGTGCGCGCGCTCGTGCCGTTCGGCAAGGGCTGGCGGATCTACGCCGTCGACCCGCCGCACCCGACGTTCGACCCGGCGACCTGGCGCCTGCGGATCGAGGGCATGGTCCGCCGCCCGCAGACGCTGACCTACGCGCAGCTGCTTGCGCTGCCGCGGGTCTCACAGACCTCGGACTTCGTCTGCGTGACCGGCTGGTCGGTCGACGACGTGCGCTGGACCGGCGTGCGCTTCGCCGACCTGCTCGCCGCCGCGGGCCCGCTGCCCGCCGCGCGCGCGCTGCGCTTTGAGTCCGCCGAGGAGCCGTACGTCGACTCGCTGAGCATCGAGCAGCTCTCCGAGCCCGACGCGATGCTCGCCTACGGCATGGACGACGAGCCGCTGGAGCGCAAGCACGGCGCCCCGGCGCGCGTCGTGATGCCGAAGATGTACGGCTACAAGGGCGTCAAGTGGGTACAGCGGATCGTCGTCACCGACCGCGTCGCCGACGGCTACTGGCAGCAGCGCGGCTATGACCGCGACGCCTGGATCGATGATTCCAACGGCCGCTGACGCCGGCGTCCAGTGCGTCGCGCGCTTCGGCGCCAGCGAGCGCAACCTGCACACGATCCACGCCAGCGCGTTCGTCGTGATGTTCGCCACCGGGCTCGTGCTGTACGTGCCGACGCTCGGACAGGTGTTCTCCGACCGGCCGCTGTTCAAGGGCATCCACCTCGTCGCGGCGGCGGCCTGGCTGACGGCGCTGGCGCTCGTCGCCGTCCTCGGCGACCGCCGCGCGCTGCGCCGCACACGACGCGACATCGAGCGATTCGACGCCGACGACCTGCGCTGGCTGCGTCGCCGCAAGCCTGCCCCGCCGGGTCGGTTCAACGCCGGCCAGAAGGTGCACGCGATCCTCCAGGCCGGGCTGGCGCTCCTCTTCACCGTCTCGGGGACGCTGCTGTGGCTCGGGGAGCGCAACAACGAGCTGCGCCTGCCGGGCACGATCGCGCTGCACGACTGGTCGACGATCCTTGCCGGCGTGCTCGTCGCCGGGCACGTGTGGATCGCGCTGAGCCCCGACAAGCTCCCCGCGCTGCGGGGCATCCTGCGCGGAAGCGTGCCGGCCGGATGGGCGGCCTCGCACCATCCGAAGTGGGATGCGCCGCCGGCCGATGGTCAGGAGCGGGCGGCGCGACCGGGCGTGCTGCGCGTGGCCGCGGCGACCGTCGTCGTCGCGCTCGGCCTGCTGGCCGGCGCGGCGTTCACGGGGCTCGCGTTCACCTGACGGCGTCGACCTCCCAAATGCAGTGGGTGTCGACGTCGTAGACGAACCCGCGGACGTCCTCGCGATGGGGCACGAGCTCGCCCGTCGCGCGCCTGACCGCCGTTCACCTCGGCGCGCGCAGCCCGAACGGCGGGCTGGTGCCGCGAGCGCGCTGGGCCTGCACGACGCGGCGCCGGCGCCGGGCGGCGGGCAGGCAGCGCGCGGCGTCGGCGTAGGCGCGCAGCAGGTGGCGCTCGCGCAGCAGCACGTGCCCGATCGCCAGCAGCTCGTAGAACGCGATCCGGTGCAGGTCGCCGCGCAGATCGGCCCAGCTGTCGTTCTTGGCCATCATCAGCAGGCGATTGCGAAACTGCAGGCGCCGGTGGGCCTCGGGCAGGCTCGAGCGCGTCGTCGGCGAGTAGAAGCGCATGTGCCACGCCACAGCCCGCGGCTCGTAGAGGCAGCGCCAGCCCATCAGACGCGCGCGCCATGCGAGATCGACGTCGGAGGCCCACAGCTCGAGGTCCTCGTCGAAGACCTCGCCGCCGACCGCGCAGCCCTCCAGCACCTCGCGGCGATACAGCACGCAGGCGCCGTCGGCGCCGAAGACCTCCGCCAGGGCGGAGTAGGACGACAGCGGCTCGCCGTGACCGACGAGCGTGTTCTTGCGCCGGCGGTCGACGACCATCCCGGCGGCGTCGAGCACGTCGAGGCGATCCTCCGTCGTCATTCCCGTCGCACGCACCAGCCGCGGGGCGATCGAGCCGACGCCGCGCATCGCCAGACGCGGGCGCGCCGCCTCCAGGAAGCCCTCGTCGAGCACGCAGTCGGCGTTGAGCAGCAGGACCGCGTCGCCCTCCGTCGCGACGATCCCGGCGTTGATCGCCGCCGCGTAGGAGCGGCGCTCGCGCAGCTCCACGACGCGCGCGCCGAGCGACTGCGCCAGCGAGTGGGTCGCGTCGGCGCAGGCGTTGTCGATGACGACGACCTCGGCGCCGGGCTGGGCGAGCGCCGCCGGCAGCGAGTGCTCCAGCAGCGGCGCCTCGTCGACCGAGAGGATCAGGATGGTCGTCGGCGCGGCCTGTCTCACAGCAGCTCCTCGTAGACGGCGACCGTCAGCGCGGCGCTGCTGGCCCACGACAGCTGCGCGGCGCGCCGGCGCCCGCGCTCGGCCAGGTCGGCGTGGCGTGAGCGGTCGCCGACGACGCGACGGATCGCGGCCGCCATGTCACCCACGTCCAGCGGATCGAAGTACTCGCACGCGTCGCCGCCGGTCTCCGGCAGCGCGGTCGCGCGCGCGGCGAGCACCGGCACGCCGCGCGCCATCGCCTCGACGAGCACCAGCCCGAACCCCTCGTACAGCGACGGGTGCACGAGCGCGTCGGCGCCGCGCATCAGCGCGTCCATGCGGTCGTCGGGCAGGTAGCCGGTCAGCTGCACGGGCTCGCCGCCGGCGGCCTCGCGCACCCGCTCCCCCTCGCCGCCGTCGACGCCGGCCAGGACGAGCCGGTGTTCGAGGCCCTCGGCGCGCAGCGCGCGGAAGGCCTCGATCAGGCGCGGGAGGTTCTTCTTCGGGCGCAGGTCGCCGACAGCGAGCAGGTACGGGCCCTCCGGGACCGGCGCGTCACCGATCGGCAGCGACGGGGCATTGGGGATGACCCGCACGCGCGCCTCGTCGACGTCGTAGCGGCGCACGACGTCGGCGGCGGTGTAGCCCGAGACGCAGATCACGCGCTGTGCCGAGCGGGCGGCGCGCGGCGTGAACGTGCGGTACTTCCAGCCGGTGCGCGTCGAGAAGTCCTCCGGGAAGACCTCGAAGGCGAGGTCGTGGATCGTGACGACGCCCATGCAGGGGCGCGCGAGCGGCAGGAAGCAGTTGGGCGCGTGGACGAGGTCGACCGCGGTTCGTCGCAGCCGCACCGGCAGGCCGACCTGCTCGAAGAGCACCTCCGGCCCGCGACCGCCTTGCGAGATGATCCGAAAGTCCAGATCCGGGTGCTCGGCGGGCAGCGCGTCGATCAGTTCCCTCGTGTAGCGCCCCCAGCCGCGCAGCTGCGGCGCGAACGCGTCACGGGCATCGATGGCGACGGTCGGCACGCGGCGAACGATGGCATGAGCGGCTGCATCATCTCGGTCGGCCGACCGCCGGTGCTCAACCGGGCCTGAGCGCTGCACCCTCTCATCGGTCGCCGCCTGCGCTGAGCAGCACCCGCTACCGCTGGTGATAGCGGGTGCTGCTCGCGCGAACCGAGTACCCCGCCGACGGGTACTGACAGAGGTGGCTCCCAGCCGGCGTGGCGAGGACCGAAGCGCACGTCTGCGGTCCCGCGGGTCTGCATCCACGCGGGCAACTGCGTGTCTCAGCTTCCGTCGGTCTTCAACCTGGAGAACGATCCGTGGATCGACGCTGGCACGGGACGACCGACCGGGCATGAAGGTGGCATGATTAGGGCATGGCTAGGACCCGGGTCAGCACCACGGTCGACGGCGCGTTGCTTGCTCGCGCCCGCGGCCTTCGCGCCGGCACGGCCGACTCCGTGCTGCTCGACGAAGCCCTCGCAGCCCTCGTCGCGCGTCACCGCGACGCCGAGCTCGACGACGCCTATCACGCGTACGACGATCACCCAATCGACGAGCCTGACGCGTGGGGTGATCTCGCGTCGTTCCGGTCGGCGGCCGGGACATCGTGAACCTTCCGGCACGCGGGGAGGTGTGGTGGTCTGAGCTGCCCGAGATCGGTCGCCGCCCGGTCTTGGTGCTTTCGCGGGACGCCGCGATCCCGCGTCTGCGACGAGCGATGATCGCTCCGTGCACGACGAACGTGCGGGGCCTGCCCAGCGAGGTCGTGCTGGACCCACGCACCGACCCCATACCGCGCCGCTGCGCGGTCAACCTCGACTCGGTGGAAAGCGTCGCGGTCGCGATGCTCGTCACGCGATTGGGGCGGGTCAGCGACATCCGCATGTCGGAGATCTGCATTGCCCTGAACGTCGCGGTCTCCTGCGGCCGGTAGCCGACGCTCGGCAGCTCGCTCGAGGCGTCCAGCAAGGAGCAGGATCTGCTGGAGCGCTTGCGAGCCCTGCCCGACGGGAAGCGAAAGGCCGACGAGGCCAAGCGGATGATCGACCTCGTCCGGACCTTCATCGGGTACCGGGAGTATCCGAAGTACGGCATGGTCAGTCGCTACTTCGGGTACAAGCAGGCCTTGCTGGGCGAGGCCGAGCGCCTCGTGCAGGCCCACGTGCTTCGTGAGTCGGAGGACATCTTCTACCTCACGTTCCAGGAGCTCCACGCCCTCGTGATCGGCCTCGCGGTCTCCGGCGGGACCGTCGAGGACGGGCCCGCGTCATCCTGGACATGGCGCAGGCCGAGCTCGAACCGGGCGACATCCTGGTCACGGCCTACACGGACCCAGCTGGACCCCCCTGTTCGTCACGATCAAGGGGCCGGTGACGGAGGTGGGGGGGCTGATGACCCACGGCGCCGTGATCGCACGGGAGTATGGCCTGCCGGCCGTCGTAGGGGTCGAGCTCGCCACCCGGCTGATCGAGGATGGGCAGCGGATCCGCGTGCATGGAACGGACGGGTACGTCGAGATCCTGCCCGAGTGAAGCCGAGCTGGTGTGTTGGGTGAAGTAGGTTCCCCGCGCATGGCCCGTGGCGCGCTGTCCCTCTTTCGCTCCGACGACGAGCGCTCCGCCGCTGCGCGCGCGCAACGGCTTGCGTTGCAGGCGACGAGCCTGGCGAAGCTCCCGCGTCCCGTGGCGGCGTTCTGGTGGCGAGCCCTGCGTCGCGCGCAGGCCGAGGGCGACACGTGGAGCATCGACGTCGCGTGCCGGCCGGCCGAGCTGCGCGTGCTGCTCGACGCGCTCGCCGACGCGCACGTCGTCGCCGAGGTCGGAACGGCGGCGGCCTGGACGACGTGTTGCCTGGCGCTCGCGCGACCCGACCGCGAGGTGCACTCCTGGGACGTCGAGTCCCATCCCGAGCGCGACCGCTACCTCGCGCTGCTGTCGCCCGCCGACCGCGCCCGCGTGCACCTGCACGATCGTCCGGGCGGCCTGGGCCCGGCCGATCCGCCGCCGGTCGACGCCGTCTTCATCGACTCCTCGCACGAGCGCGAGGAGACCGTCGCGACCTACCGCACCTTCGAGCCGGTGCTCGCGGCCGGCGGCGTCGTCGGCTTTCACGACTGGGAGGACGACGCCTACCCCGGCGTCACCGAGGCGGTCGCCGAGCTCGGGCTGCGCGGGCAGCCGCGCGGGCACCTGTTCGTCTGGCGCAAGCCCGCCTGAGCGCAGCCGGCGCCCCGCCCGCGGAGCCGCAAGCGACGGCGCGCGGGCGGACCGATGCCGGGCTAGCGGTTCTTCTGGCCGGGCGCCCGCTCGGACGGGCTAGGGTTGCCGCTGTCGTTGCAGTTCGACGCGCCAGGCGTCCCCGCGTGGGGCCGTCCGACACCCTCGTTGCCATGGGCATCGCCCTTGACGTGCACCGTGCCGAAGTAGGAGAAGCCTGGACTCGAGCTGTCGGGCGCGACGCAGTGGGCCGCGGAGGCACCCGCTGGGGCGAACGCGAAGGCTACGACGGCTGCGCTCGTCACTGCTGCTGCGCTGAGCTTCCTGCGCATGTGTTGACTCCTGATGTCGAGGGGAACGAGCCGCCCGAGGACGGCTCCCTGTCGCTTGCCCATGTCGTCACTCGCCGCACTGCGGATCACCGTCGGCGGCGTCTTGGCGCGAGGGATCGCTGCTGGGCTGCGCCGCGAGCCTTCACGATGCCGCGGCAGCGTCCTCTACGATGCGCTGGCTGTGCCCGAAGTCAAGGACGACACCACGCCGGCCCCACGCCAGTCGCGGATCTTCGAGCTGCCGATCGAACTCGGCCAGCCACACGAGCTGCTGGAGCGGATCATCGGCTGGGTCGGCAGCGGCGAGCCGACCAAGCGCGTCATGTACGTCAACGCGCACGTGCTCAACCAGTCGCGCGAGGACCCCTCACTGCGCAGCGCGCTGGAGGAGGCCGACCTCGTCTACTGCGACGGCTACGGGGTGCGCCTGGCCGCCAAGGCGCTGAGCGCCGAGATCCCCCACCGCATGACCGGCGCCGACTGGATCTGGGATCTCGCCGCGCTGTGCGAGGAGCGGGGCACTTCCGTCTACCTGCTCGGCTGCGAGCCGGGCGTGGCGCGCCAGGCCGGCCAGCGCCTGCGCCGCTCGCATCCCGGGCTGCGGGTCGTCGGCACCCACCACGGCTACTTTCAGATCGGCTCCGGGCACGACGAGCGCGTGATCGAGGACATCAACCGCCGCAAGCCTGACATCCTGCTCGTCGGCATGGGCACGCCCAAGCAGGAGATCTGGGCGCAGCGGACGGTCGACCGCGTGGACTGCTCGGTGCTGTGGGGCGTTGGCGCGCTCTTCGACTTCGTCTCGGGACGCGTGCCGCGCGCTCCCGCCCCTCTGGCCGACAATGGACTGGAATGGATCTTCAGACTCGCGATCGAACCGCAGCGGATGTGGAGGCGCTACCTGGTGGGCAACCCGGTGTTCCTGAGCCGGGTGGCGGCTCAGGCGCGCCAGCGCCACCTGCGCTGAACCCGCAGCGCGACCGCAGGCTCGCGTGGCTGGGCCTCGCCGGCGCGGCCCTGATCGCGTTCGGCCTGTCGCGCTACGCGGGGGTGCAGGGCCGCGGCGGACTGGGCGGTGCGCTGCACGTCGCGGCGGCGACGGTCGTCCTGTATGCGATCGTCGGCTTCGGCCCGACGCGCCTGCTGCTGCCCGCGGGGCTGCGCCGCCACGAGGCGCTGTGGGTGCTGCCGGTCGGAGCCATTGCCTCGGCGCTGCAGCTGGCGCTGCTGGCCTACGCGCGGGTGCCCTTCGACATCGCGCTGGGGATCGTGGGCGCGGCCGGCATCGGGCTCGGCGTCTGGGCATGGCGGCGCGACCCGGGCTTGCGGGCGCGCTCGGCCCCAGCGGACGCGGCGTCGTGGCGGATGCTGGCCGTGCCGCTCGTGCTGGCAGTGCTGATCGGCGCGATCGCCCTGCTGCCGATGTTCCGCGGCGGCTTCGTGACCGTCATCGGCAACGGCTCTGACGCGCACCTGGCCGTCGGTACGGCGCAGTTCCTGCAGAACAATCGCCCGGGCGGCGTGGACGCCAACGAGGCGGTCGACCGGGTGCCGCTCGTGTGGCGATCCAAGCCGCCGATCTACCTCTCCTTCGGGGCCGTCGCGCGCGTCGCGGGCAAGGAGCCCTACGCCGTGATCGCGACCCTGTCGGCGGCATTGCTGGCGCTCGCGGCGCTCGGCTTCTGGCTGCTCGCGCGCGAGCTGCTGGGCGCCGGGCCGTGGGGCGCGGCCGCGGCGATGGGCCTCGTGGGCCTCAACCGCATCGAGCTGTTCACGGCCATGCACCCGTACTTCAACCAGACGTGGGGCTA
>Ga0136625_1000534_pt1 | contig 12158 bp, 9 predicted proteins | sample AntDrymUQ4832306_2_FD_104672 | JGI IMG/M metagenome (GOLD analysis project Ga0136625, IMG submission 104672) | Polar desert sand microbial communities from Dry Valleys, Antarctica - metaG UQ483 (23.06) | ecosystem: Environmental > Terrestrial > Soil > Desert | place: Antarctica: Dry Valley...
CCCGACGATCGCCCTGGCGATGGCGATGCGTTGCTGCTGCCCGCCGCTGAAGTCGTCGGGGTAGCGATCGAGGTGCTGGTACAGCCCGACGGTGTTCATCACCTCGATCGCCGCCGCACGGGCGGCACGCGAGCCAACACCGTCGAGCTCCAGCGGCAGCATCACGTTCTCGACTGCCGTAAGTGACGGCACGAGGTTCAGCCGCTGGAACACGTAGCCGACGTCGCGGCGTCGCAGCGTGGCCTGATCGGCCAACCCGAGGTCGCTGAGGTCGTCGCCGTCGACCAGCACCCTGCCTGCCGACGGCATCTCCAGCGCACCGGCGAGGTGCAGCAGCGTCGACTTGCCGCATCCTGAGGGTCCCATCACGGCGACGATCTCGCCGGGATCGACGCTCAACGAAACGCTGCGCAGGGCGAACACCTCAGACTGACCGTGACCGTACGACTTGACCACATCAACGAATTCGAGGAGCGGTGTCTGGTTCATCGAACCACCTTTCTGTCGGGGGACGCGGCGAGGATCCGCGATTCGCACAGATCAAGCCAACGGAGATCGGCTTCGGCGCGCACGGCGAGGGCGTCGGCGACGAGCTGGGCCGCCAGCGCCTGTGCATCTGACGAGGGGCTCGACGCCACCCGTCGGCGCGCCTGGCGCCGGCGCTGAGAGAGCAACGTGATCAGCGCGGTGCGTTGACGGGTGAGCACCTCGAGGGCGTGCTGGGGGCCGTGCTCGATCGCCATCAGCACCTTCAGCATCAGCTCGTCGCGAGGCGGCGGATCCTCCAATGGGACCGCCTGCCACCAGTCACCGAGCGCCTCGCGCCCAGCGGCGGTGATCTCGTACGACTTCTGCCCAGCGGCGTCGAGCATCGTCACCAGGCCGTCACGTTCCAGTCGCTCGAGCGTCGTGTACACCTGACCGACGTTGAGCGGCCACACGCCGCCCGTTGCCGACTCGAACCCCGTCTTGAGCTGGTAGCCGTAGCGCGAGCCGTCGCTCAGCAGCGCCAGCAAACCTTCCCGAACGGCCATAGCTACCCAGTATGCATACCCAGTAGACGTAAGTCAATACTCAGTATGCACCTGTGCGCGTGCTCGAATGTGGTCGAGCACATAGCTCACGAAGGCATGGTCCGACATCGCCGCTCCACGACTGAAGGCCCTGCTGAAGTCCTCATCGCCGAGTTGCAGGCGAAGCATCTCGACCGCGGCCTCCAGCCGGGCGGCATCAGCCGGCTCGAACGGCAACGCCGCTGCGGCGCCGGCAGCCGTCAGCCCGCCGTGCAACACCGCAGCAGCCTCGTGATCGCCAACTTGCTGAAGAATCCCGAACAGGTGCCGCACCGACAACCACTGGTTTGCCCAGTCGCCTCCTCGGTACCACGTCTCGATCACGTCCTCGAAGCCCTTCAGGGCGTCGGCGACGTTCCCGATCCGAGCCTGCAGCCACCACACCTCGGTTCGTGCGAACGCCTCCACCCATCGATTCGCCGCAGCGGCTGCGTGCTCAGCCGAAGCCAGCAGGTATGCCTGGCTTGCCGCGAGATCAGTCGACTCCAATGCCAGGCCGAGGGCGTACGACGCCTGCGCCAACGCCGTGGGCGACATGCACGCCAGAGCGGCTCGCTGCGATCGCTGTGCCAGCAGCCCGCCTCCGTCCGGATCGCCGACGCTCGTCTCGGCGACGGAACGCATGTAGTACGCGTGCGCCTTTTGAGCATCCGATCCGCTGGTCTCCGCTGCCTCGACCATGCGGTCCATCCATCGCAGCGCCTCGTCGGTCTGACCAAGGTAGAAGTAGGTGTTGCCGAGGGCGCGTTCGGCGAGACCGTTGGTGCTGGCGCCGAGCCGATCTGCCGCAGCGACAGCCTCCCGCCCGGAAGCGACCGCTCCTTCCAGGTCGCCTCGAACGTAATGGCCATAGGCGACGGTGGCCAACGCCACCGGATAGCTCTCATGCGTGGACGCACCAGGCATGTCGCAGGCGATCTGTGACCACGAGGAGATCTCGTAGCTGATCCGCCGAAATCCGTACTCGCGAACAGCGGCGACGAGCCCCAGCGCAGCGCCGACGTTGCCTGAGGCAACGGCGTGCGCGTGTGCGGCGCGCAGATTGGCGAAGTCGCGATCGATGCGGTCACTCCATCGTCGTTCGGACTCACCGGACATGCCGTCACCCGCCTGCTGCGCCAGACGGGAGAACCACGTCAGATGGCGGTCAGCGGTGCGTTTGGCGTCGGCCGATCCCTCCAGCGCGGCGCTTCCGTATTGACGCAGTGTCTCGAGCAATTGGTATCTCGGCTCGTTGTAGTCCGTCACCTGCACCATCGACTTGTCGACGAGGGAGAACAACGAATCGCCGGTGTCGATGCAGACACCGTCAACAGCGGTCAGGTCGAACGTGCCGGCAAACACGGACAAACGGGCGAACAGCAGCTGTTCCTGTGCGGGCAGCAGGTCGAACGACCAGGCGACGAGCCGCTCGAGGTTCCGATGCCGTTGTTCGGGGTGGCGCGGACCCGCATCCAGCAGGCCGGAGCCCTTCTCGAGGCGTTCGATGATCGTCCGCGGAGGGAGAGAGCGCATCCGCACTGCAGCGAGCTCGATGGCGAGCGGCAATCCATCGAGACGGCGGCAGAGTTGGGCGATCACCGGTAGCTCCGCCGCAGTGGCGGTGAAACCGGGCCTGGCGGCCGCAGCCCTTTCGCAGAACAACTGCACCGCAGGTGGCAAACCCGTGTCCGTCACATCTGAGGCGTCGCCTGTCTCGAGCGGCTTCACCGAGTACACCGCCTCGCCGGGAACGCCCAACGGCTCGCGCGACGTGGCGATGATCCTGAACGCCCGGCATGCCGAGGTCAATCGAGAGGCGAGCGCCGCAGCGGCCTCGATCACGTGCTCGCAGTTGTCCAACACCACAAGGATCCGTCGCTCCCCGAGCACGACCTCGAGCGTCTCCTCGACACTCCCCTGCTGGCGCGGCTGCACATGAAGGGCGGTGGCGACGGCCGCCGGCACGGACGCCGGGTCTCGTAGCACTGCGAGGTCCACCATCGTCACCGCTTCACCGCTCTCTGACTCCAGCACGGCGATGCGACGGGCGATCCTCGTCTTGCCGACACCACCCGGTCCGACGAGCGTGACCAGCCTGGCGTTTCTCATCAGCGAGCTCACGAGAGCGAGATCGTGGTCTCGACCGATGAGGCGCGTCGGCGCATCGACCAATGCGTCGACGGGCTGCGACGACGGTCTTGTCACGAGATGAAGGCTCGGATCGTCCTCGAGGATGCGCCGCTCCAGGTCACGGACGAGCTCGGGAGGATCGAGGCCCATGTTCTCGCGAAGGAAAGCCGACAGCTCGGCGCCACGGCGCAGCGCTTCGGTCTGACGTCCAGCCCGGTAGAGAGCCAACATGAGCTGACGCCACAGTCGTTCGCGCAGGGGATGCAGCACGACCAACGCCCCGAGGTCACCGATCAGTGTTTCATCTCCGCCGGAGTCGAGCCGTGCCTCGATCAGCCGCTCCGTCGCTGCAAGACGCAACTCGTCCAGCCGCACCGCCTCAGCGTGGATGTATTCGTGCGTGCCGAACTCGCCGAACGCGGGACCGTTCCACCACGAGAGCGTCTCACGGAGCGTCTCGAGCGCCGACGGAGAGTCAGCGTTTTCGATGGCAATGTCCACGGCGCGGGCGAATCGCGTCGCATCGATGGCCTCGATGGGCGCGAGGAGTCGGTAACCACGAGCGTGAGCCTCGATCGTGATCTCCGGGCCCAGCTTGCTGCGCAGTCTCGACACGTGGCTCTGCAGGCTCGAAGCGGCCGTGGGCGGCGGCTCGTCGCCCCACAGCGCGTCGCACAGGCGATCTGCCGTCAGCACCTTGCCGACGTGTGCAACCAGGAGTGCGACCAGCAGACGCGGCTTCGATCCGCCCAGCACGACGGGAACGCCCGACCGTTCGACCGAAAGCGATCCGAGGACCCGCACGAGGATCGTCATCGCGCCAAAGCATTGCCGATCGACGGCGAACGAGCGACAGACCTTCCGCCTTCACACGAACGTCGCAAGCCGGCGGCAAGGTCGCTGCATGCGCCAAGGCGCACGCTTCAGGTGTCCATCCGACAACACAAGGGAGACATGAGATGCCATTCGTCAACGTCAAGATCATCAAGGGAGTCTTCAGCTCCGAGGAGAAGCAGGAGATGATCACCAGGCTCACCGACACGATGGTGAGCATCGAGGGTGAGGCCATGCGTCAGGTGACGTGGGTTGCCCTCGAAGAGGTTGAGAGCGGCGACTGGGGGATCGGGGGGCAATGCCTCACGACCCAGGCCGTCAAGGACCTCCAAGCTACGCCGGTGAGTTGACCGGCACCGGGCGACGGGGTGGTCAGCGCGCGAGGAGCATGTTCATCGCCTGGCGGGTGCGCTCGGCGTCGTCACCCTTCGACGAGAACTCCACGAGGGCGAAGTCGGTGACGCCGAGACCTGCCAGGGCCGAGATGCGCTCGACCACCTCGTTCTCGGAGCCGATGACGGCGACGTCGGCAGGCCCGTCGGCTCCCTCGCGATCCAGCATCGCCCGGTAGCTCGGCAGCTGTCCGTAGATCTTGAACACGGTTGCCGCCCGCTCACGAGCGGTGTCCACGTCATCGGTCACGCACATGGGCAGGGCGGCCACGATCCGGGGACCGGGGCGGTCGGCGGCCTCGGAGGCCTCGGTGATGGTCGGCACCACGTGGTCGCGCAGCGTGGCGGGACCAGTCATCCACGTGATCGTGCCGTCGGCCAGCTCGCCGGCCAGCTCCAGCATCTTCGTGCCAAGTGCGGCGAGCAGGATCGGGAACGGCTGCGCCCCCTTCACGTCGATCGATGCGTGCACCTGATACACATCGCCGTCGTGGGACACCGAGCCTTCCCGGGCCGCCGGGGCCAGCACCTGCAGGTATTCGCGCATGTGGCGCAGCGGCTTGTCGAAGCTCATGCCGAACATGTTCTCGATCACCATCTTGTGCGACAGGCCGATGCCAAGGCACAGCCGCCCCGCGGCCGCCCCGACGACGGTGAGACACTGCTGGGCCAGCATCAGCGGATGCCGGGGAAAGGTCGGCACGACACTCGTTCCGAGCTCGATGCGCGGTACCTCCCGGCCGACCACGGCCAGTGCTGTCAGCGTGTCGTGGGAGAAGATCTGTGGCGCCCAATACGTATCGTACCCGGCGACTTCGGCCGTCCTGGCCGACTCGACGATGTCGTCGACGGAACCGTCGTTGACAACATTGGCGAAGTACCCGATTCGCATCCCCTCACCCTACGCAGACAGTCCCACCACGAGATCAGGCGAGGGCGACGACGTCGAGCCAGGAGTTGGTGAAGTAGTCGACCTCGCCGTCGGGCATGACGAGCACCTTCGTCGGCGCCAGCACCTTGACGAACTCCGTGTCGTGGCTGACCACGATGATCGACCCGGGCCACTCCTTGAGGGCACGCACAACCGACTCGCGGCTGGAGGCGTCGAGGTTGTTCGTCGGCTCGTCGAGCAACAACAGGTTGTTGCGCCCGACCATCAGCATGGCCAGCGCCAGCTTCGTCTTCTCACCGCCCGACAGCGTGCCCGACTCCTGGAACACCTTGTCGCCCGACAGCCCGAACATCCCGAGCAGACCGCGCAGTTGGGTCTCGGTCAACGTGATGTCCGGCGCCACGGCAGAGCGCAAGTTGTCGAGCAGCGTCTCATCTGTCAGCAGGTTGTCGTGCTCTTGCGCGTAGTAGCCGACGTGCACGCGATGGCCGAACTCGACGAGCCCGGCATCGGCCTGCGACTCTTCGGCCAGGATCCGCAGCAGCGTCGTCTTGCCGGCGCCGTTCAGCCCCAACACCAGCAGGCGCTCGCCACGGCCGAGGTCGAAACCGACATCCTCGAACACGGGCGGACCGCCGTACGACTTGCTGAGCCCTGACGCTGTCACGACAGTCGCGCCGGGTTGTGGTGGGTCGGGGAAGCGCACGTGCAGTTGGCGCTGGTGGCGTGGCACGTCGACCTTCTGGGCCTCCAGCCGGGCGATGCGCTTCTCCATGTTGTGGGCCATCGCCGCCTTCGTGGCCTTGGCCCCGAACCGGTCCACGACACGCTGCATCCTGGCCAGCTGCCGGTCCTGCACCTCCGCCTTGCGTGCCAGACGCCGCTCGTCCTCGTCTCGGGCCACCACGTACTGGCTGTACGTGCCCCGATACTCCACGAGTCGACCGCTGGACGCCTCAAACGGCCGGTCGATGTGCAGCACTCGGGTGATGGCCTCGTCGAGCAGCTCCAGGTCGTGGCTCACGACGACCAGAGCCCCCCGGTACGAGCGTAGGAAGTCGAACAGCCAGTCGCGGGCCTCCACGTCGAGATGGTTCGTCGGCTCGTCGAGGCACAACACATCACTGCCGGCGTACAGGATCCGTGCGAGCTCGACGCGACGTCGCTCGCCGCCCGACAGCACGCCGAGGGGGCGCTCGACACGGTCTTCGCCGAGCCCGAGCCCGGCCATCAGTGATCGAGCCTCGCTCTCGGCGCCGTAGCCGCCCATCAGGCGGAACACCTCCTCGGCCTTGGCGTAGCGGGCGACATTGCGCTCGTCGGGGAGCTCCTCCATGGCGATGCGCAGCTTCTCGATTCGCACCTGCTCGGCGTCGATGCCGCGCCCCGACAACACGTGCGTCACCGGGGTGCGGCCGTCGAGCACACCGGCGATTCGGGGATCCTGGGGCAGGTAGCCGAAGTCGCCCTTCACGCTCACGCGTCCCGCTGCCGGGGCCAGCTCGCCACCGAGCGCCCGCAGCAGGCTCGTCTTGCCTGCACCGTTGCGGCCCACGAGGCCGACCTTGTCCCGGGGCATGACGGTGAAGGCCGCCGACTCGACCACGAGCCGGCCTGCCACCTCCACCGAGAGCGCCTGGACCTGGAGCACCGGGTCAGGCTGGCAGCGGCTCGCGATATCGACAACTGCGTTCGAAAGGCAAAGGCGGACAGCCTGGCCTTGGCGTTTGCCACTGCAGCACGGACGGGTACTGGGACACAGTGGCGCCGACGGGACCTGCCGAGACGACTGAAGCCGCTGCGCTCGCCCGGCGCGCAGGGCTGAAGTACCTGCCAGACGACCGGCCCGGCATCCGACGGCAGCGACGGGGAAAAGGTTTCTCCTACACGCGCTCGGGCGATCGCCCGGTGTCGGCGCGTGAACGGGAGCGGGTGCGGGGTCTCGTCATCCCCCCGGCGTGGCGGGACGTGTGGATCGCCCCAGAGCCGGACGCCCACCTGCTGGCCACCGGCTTCGACGAGATGGGCCGCAAGCAATACCTGTACCACGCCGATTGGCGCCAGGCCGCCGACGCCGCCAAGTTCGTGCGACTCGGTGCGTTCGGTCGAGCCTTGACGAAGCTGCGCCGCCGCGTCGCCGACGACATCGCCTCGAAGAGCCCCGAGCGGGTGTGTGCCGCCGCCGTGCTGTTGGTGGACGAGACCTTGATCCGTCCCGGCAGCCGCCGTCACTACCGGACCATGGCGTCTGTCGGCGCCACGACGCTGCAGGCCAAACACGTCGACGTGAAGCGCGACCTCGTGGTGCTCGACTTCGTCGGCAAAGGCGGGGCCGAGCAGCACCTCGAGGTGCGCGACAGAGTGCTCGCCCGGGCGCTGTCCGACCTGATCGACGAAGGCCACGGCTCCACCCTTTTCACGACCGAGGACGGCGACACGATCGACGAATCCCTCCTCAATGCGTACATCGAACGCAACGCAGGCCCGGGATTCACGGCGAAAGATCTGCGCACGTGGGGCGCCACGAGCACCGTCGTCGGTGAGCTCGGACCGTTCCAGGCAGGCGCCGACTCCACCGAGAAAGCGCTCGAGGCGGTGGTCAGGGAAGCGATAGAGACCGCCGCCGAGGCGCTCGGCAACACCCCCACCGTGTGCAGGGCATCGTACGTGGCACCGTCGGCCATCGAGAGCTTCATGAGCGGGGCGCTCGCCGGCCATTGGCAGGCGAGCCGGGCAGGCAAGTGGCTGAGCCGGGCCGAGCGTGCGACCGAGCGTGTGCTGGCCGGCGAACCGTGACACCGGAGCTCCGCACTTGCGGAACCGAGCGGTACGGCGCAGCGTTCAATACGTATGGGCGTACATCGAGGACGAGGACGAAGGGGTGCCGCAGGCGCTCTCGTGGTGCTGGCCGCGCTGACGGTCGGCTGCGGCAACGACGAGCCGGCGGCCGGAACGCAACCGCCGGCGACGGATCCTGCACCGAACACGGAGCCGACGAAGCCAACTGATCCCCCCTCATCGACGGGACCGTCCACACCGTCCGGGTCGGGCATCGACCTCACGGGCCGGGCGTTCATCGTGACCGACACCGACGGGCACGAGCCGGTGCCGGGATCGCAGCTACGCGTCAGCTTCGACGAACGTGGTCTCGGCGGCACGGGCGGCTGCAACTCATTTGACGGACCGCGTTGGGTGGTCGAGAGCGATGTGCTTCGCCTCGACGGTCCGATCGGCATGACGGCGATGGCGTGCGAGCCAACGGCGCTGATGGACCAGGACGCGTGGTTGGCCAGGTTCCTTTCCGGCGAGCCGACGGTGGCGCTGGACGGCGACACCTTGACTCTCGAGAAAGGCGACGTAACGATCACGCTCGTGGACGAAGAGGTGGCCGAGCCCGACCGACAGCTCGAAGGGACGACATGGGTGCTCGAGGGCATCATCGACGGCGATGCCGTCTCGTCCGTCCCGGCCGGCACGCCGATCCCGACATTGACCTTTACCGGCACCGATCTGACGGTGGACACCGGGTGCAACACCGGTGGTGGCACGTACGCCGTCGACGGCGACGGGCTCGCCGTCAGCCCTCTGCGCCTGACCAGGATGGCGTGCTCCGAGCCCGCCGGCAACGAGCTGGAGCGGACCGTGGTGCGCACGCTGGAAGGCCGGCTCACGTTCGAGATCGACGCCGACGTGCTGACACTGACGAGTGGTGGGCGCGGCCTCACGTACCGCGCTATGGACAGCGGTCCACCCGCCACCTCCTAGTCGTTCCCAGGCTCGTCAGATCGCCGGACCACCAGGAGGCGGCGGCACGTCCGGGCCGCCGCCGCGCACGCGCAGCTCGTCACGGATCTCGGCGAGCACTGCACGTGCCACGGTCAGGAGTGCGTCACCGGTACGGATGAGCGCTCGAGATCCCGTCCTTCCACGTCGACATCGTCGAAGCGGTCGACATGGCGCAGGCGGGGGAAGGCCACGCACCAGATGACCACGACGACGAGTGTCAGCGAGCCGCCGATCACGATGGCCGGACCGATGCCGAACAACAGGGCGGCGATGCCCGACTCGAACGCGCCGAGCTCATTGGAGGCCCCGATGAACACCGAATCGACGGACATCACCCGGCCACGCATATGGTCCGGCGTGGCGAGCGGGATCATCACGCCGCGGATGAACACGCTGATGGAGTCGGCCCCGGATAGCACAACGAGCGCGACGAACGCCACGACGTAGTTACGCGTGAAGCCGAGGGCGACAGTGCCGATTCCGAACACACTGACGGCGGCGAACATCAGTTGACCAACCGACCGACGGGCGGGGCGCATCGCAAGGACGAGCGTGACGGCTACGGCGCCGATACCGGGGGCTGCTCTCAGCCAGCCGTAGGCGACGTTGCCGACACCGAGGCGATCCTCCGCGATCGCAGGCAGCAGGGCCACCGCTCCACCGAACAACACGGCGAACATGTCGAGCGAGATGGCGCCGAGCAGGACCTGGTCCCGCCGGACGAAACGCAGCCCTTCGATCGCCATGTGCCACGAGCGCCTGCCCTCATCGGTGCGTACCTGAGCCCGCACGGTGTGTAGCACGAGCAGGCTGGCGCCGCCGATGACGTACAGACCGCCCGCCACCCCGTACGGAATGGCCTCGTCGGCGTCGTAGAGGAAACCCGACAGTGCCGGGCCGACGATGACGCCGGCCTGGATCGTTCCGGCCGAGAACGGCATCAGCCGCGGCAACGCCCTCTGGCCGACGATGAGCGGCGGCAGCGACCGGATAGCGGGCCCACCGAATGCGCGGGCGGTTCCATAGCAGGCAGCGAGCGCGAACAGCGGCAACACCGACGTCGGATCGGTCAGGGCGTACGCAGCCATCGCCACGGCGACAACGGCTTCGACGCCAGCGGCCAGGGCGCCGACTCGACGTCGGTCGAAGCGGTCAGCGGTCGGACCGGTCACGGGCAGCAGCAGCAGCGCCGGCAGGAACTCCACCAGCCCGAGCAGCCCGAGCGCCAGCGTCGAGCCCGTGATGTCGTAGATGTGCTTGCCGAGCGCGGCCGCCAGCAAGAAGGTGGCGATCGAGAACATCAGCGAGGCGGACACGAAGGGCCGCACGCCGCGCATCAGCAAGACCTGGGCGGCACCCGCTCGACCGGCGAGGATCTCCGGCGCGGCCTGTTGCGTCGCCAGCCGTTCGTCGGGTCCGTCCACTGCGGGCCCACCGTACCGACGCCCCCACCACGCCCTTCTGGCGCGGCGCGTGGTACACCGGCGCCATGAGCCTCGCCGACGACACCCGCTGGACCGACGCCACCGAACTGGCGCTAATGGTCGACGACGGCCAGGTGACGCCCACCGAGTTGCTGGAGGCAGCGATCGAGCGCATCGAGGCGCTGAACGGCACCGTCAACGCAGTCGTCGTGTCGTGGTACGACGAGGCCCGGCACATCGCCGCCGACCACAACCTGCCAGCGGGACCGTTGCGCGGTGTTCCGTTCCTGCTCAAGGACCTGCACGCCGAGTTCGCCGGCCAGACGATGACGAACGGCAACGTGGCGCTGAAGGCTGCCGGACTGATCTCGGACCGAGACACCACCATCGTGTCGCGGTATCGGGCGGCTGGGCTCGTCATCGCCGGCCGCACGAACAGCTGCGAGATGGGCAGCCTGCCGACGACCGAGCCGGTGGCCAACGGCGTGACCCGAAATCCGTGGAATCTGGACCACATCGCCGGCGGCTCCAGTGGTGGCGCCGCCGCTGCCGTAGCGGCGGGCATGGTGCCCGTCGCCCACGCCTCCGACGGTGGCGGCAGCATCCGCATCCCCGCCTCCTGCTGCGGACTGGTGGGACTCAAACCGAGCCAGGGCCGTAGCTCCCTCGGTCCCCGGCGTCACGAGGGCGGCACGGCCGTGGAGCACTGCGTGAGCCGCACCGTGCGCGACACGGCGGCCTTCCTCGACGCCATCGCCGGGCCGGGTGTCGGTGACACGGTCATCGCCCAGCGGCCCGAGCGGCCGTACGTCGAGGAGGTCGGCGCCGGCACCGGGCGACTGCGGATCGGCCTACTCGACCGCCACCCGGCGGGTGACTTTCTCCACGAGGACTGTGCCAACGCTGCGCGCCAGGCGGCGGCGATGCTGGAGGGGCTCGGTCACGTGGTGGAGCTCGACTTCCCTGCTGCGTTGTCGGATCCCGATCTGCCGCGTCGGTTCAGCGCCCTGTGGAGCACGGCCATCTCCGCAGACCGCATCCGCTTCGGAGAGCTACTGGGACGGCCGCTCACCGACGACGAGATCGAACCTGTCAACCGGGTGCTGGCCGACTTCGCCGAGAACCTGACCGCCATGGATGTGATCGAGGCCATGGACGCCCAGGTCCGGTTCCGCCGCGACGTGCAGCAGTGGTGGTCCGAGGGCTGGGACCTGCTGCTTACGCCAACCCTCGCCGAGCCGCCGCCGCGCATCGGGGAGTTCGCCAACGACGCCGACCACCCGATCGCGCCGATGGCGAGGGCGGGGCGGTTCTGCCCGTTCACGCCGCCGTTCAACACCAGCGGCCAGCCGGCCATCAGCTTGCCGCTGCACTGGAACGAGGCTGACCTGCCCGTCGGTGTGCAACTCGTCGCCGCCTACGGGCGCGAGGACCTTCTGATCCGGGTCGCCTCGCAGCTCGAAGCGGCTGAACTGTTCATGACGCGGCCGCCGTTCATGACGCGGCCGCCGAAGCGCCTGGAGGCGCCGGCGTGCCGGACCGGGACTTGACCCCCGAGCGACGCGTCCGGTAACCGTTCATGACGCGGCCGCCGAAGCGCCTGGAGGCGCCGGCGTGCCAGACCGGGACTTGACCCCCGAGCGAC
>Ga0136625_1000535_pt1 | contig 12146 bp, 9 predicted proteins | sample AntDrymUQ4832306_2_FD_104672 | JGI IMG/M metagenome (GOLD analysis project Ga0136625, IMG submission 104672) | Polar desert sand microbial communities from Dry Valleys, Antarctica - metaG UQ483 (23.06) | ecosystem: Environmental > Terrestrial > Soil > Desert | place: Antarctica: Dry Valley...
CCTCGAAGCCGAGCACCTCCTCGTAGAAGGCACGCGACCGCGCCAGATCCGTCACCGTCAGCCGGACATGACTGAGTCCTGTCGTATCGATCAACGCCATATCGAGCTCCTCACGTCGGGTGTTCGCCTTCCGAGGTTGACCGTAGCCGCCTCCTGCGAACTGTGAGCGCTGCGGGCGGATGCCGGCCTTCTGCCTCACATCTCGCGGTCGCCTCGAGGATCGGTGAGGACTCGATGCAGGGGTGAGTCGTGTGGGCTCACAGTTCCGGTCGACGGTTGTGACCGATACCCGACGGACGTGGCGGCGGGCGTTCGTAGGATTGTTGGTCAGATCAAGCATGTCGGCGCCGGTCACCCTCCCTCAGCACAACCACACCCCTGGTACGGCCAGGGCTGCACTGGCGTATCCCGCCTTCACGTGGATCTGGCTCGGGCTGTTCGCCTCGAACGTCGGCACGTGGATGCAGAACTTCACGTTGCCGGCGTACATCGACGACCGCACGGAGTCGGCGGCGCTCGTCGGACTGTTGGTGTTCATGCAGCTCGGCCCGCTGTTGCTGCTGTCGATCCCTGCCGGAGTGCTGGCCGATCGATTCCCGCGCAGGACCTTCCTGGTGACGATGCAGGGCGTGCAGATGGTGTTCACGCTGGTGCTGGCGGCACTCGTGGCCAGCGACTCGCCGTTGTGGACTTTGTACGTCACCCAACTCGTGATCGGCGTCGGCCACGCCCTCGGCGCTCCTGCCTTCCAGGCCAGCGTGCCCCTGCTCGTCGCACGCCAGGACCTCAGCGGCGCCGTGGCGCTCAACTCGGTGATGATCAACGGCAGCAGGGTGCTCGGGCCGTCGCTGGCAGCCGTGCTCGGCGTCGCCGGCGTCACCATCTCGGGGCTGTTCGTGGTCAACGCCGCCACGTACCTGTTCCTGATCGCTGCCATCGTCCTCGTGCGCATCCCCGATGTGCGCGGCCGGCATCCTGAGCGCGGCTGGCGCCGCCTGCTCAGCGGTATCAACATCGTCTCGCGTCGTCGCGTGCTGTCCCGCTCGCTGGTGACGATGGCGCTGTTCTCGCTGCTGTCCCTCGCCTACATCGGGCTGTTCCCGTCGGTGGCCCGGTTGAACTTCGGCATCGACCCCACCGGGTCCACGTACAAGTGGCTGTACACGGTATGGGGGCTCGGCGCCTGCGCCGGCGCCCTCGCCATCGGAACGGTGCTGGCAGCGGTTGACAAGCGCCGGCTGGTCGTCGTCGGGTTCCTCGGCTTTGCCGCCAGCCTTGCCGCCTTCGCGCTGATCGACTCACCCGGCCCGGCGTTTCCCGTCGGCTTCCTGCTGGGCTTCTGCTACTTCCTCACGGCGACGGCGCTCATCACCGTCGTACAGCACAACGTGCGCGACACCGAGCGGGCCGTCGTCATGCCACTGTGGTTCATGGCCTTCGGTGGCACGGTGCCGATCGGCAACCTGATCTTCGGTCCCGTGATCGACGCCGTCGGCGCCCGTCCGGTGATGCTCGGCGGCGCAGCCGTGGCGGTGGTGCTCGCCCGATACTGCGACCTTCGCCGGCTGCCCGAGTCGGACTTCTTGACAGCGGATGAGCCCCACACCCCCACCGACGTTTCTGCCGTCAATCAGCACGGCATCGTCGCCGGCGACTGACCTCACCGTTTCCCCCTTTGTGTCACGGCATACACATCCGAGGTCGTGTTTTGTCGTGACACAGAACGTCTTACCCGGCACAGGACGTCGCCGTGCTCGACGTCCACGGCTCGCTACGGCCCCTAGGCATCACCTGCGAGCCGGCGGGCCACCCACTCCAGGCCGGCCACCCGGCTGGCCTTGACGAGCACGGCGTCGCCGGCGCCGAGAACGCCAAGCGCGTCGAGCGGGTCCTGGGCAGCCGCCACGCCGTAGAGGTCGGTCCCGACGGCCACCAGCTGCACGCCCAGCTCGGCGGCGTACGCCGCCACTTGGCGGTGCGCTTCATCCGGGTCTTCGAGCTCGGCCATCGGGCCGAGGACGGCGATGCGGCGCATGGCGTCCATGGCCGCCAGCGCGTCGAGCGCCGCCATCATCGACGTGGGGTTGGCGTTGTAGGCGTCGTTGACGACGAGCGCGCCCGCCTGCGTGCGAGTGACCTCCATGCGCATCTCGGACACACCGGTCCGCTCCAGCGATGCGGCGACGGTGTCCAGTGGCACGCCGAGGACGCAGGCAGCGGCGATAGCGGCGGCAGCGTTGCCGGCCATGTGGGCCCCGCTCACGGCCAGGCGGATCCTGGCCTCACCCCACGGTGTGCGCACCGTGAACCGCGCCCGCGCCAGCTCATCGAGTTGGAGGTCGGTGACGTGGATGTCGGACATCGACGCAGTTCCGTAGCGCAGCACGCCGGCCACGGTGTATTCGGCCATGGCGTCGACACGAGGATCGTCGGCGTTGAGGATTGCCGTCCCCGACGGGTCGAGCGCCTCCACCAGTTCACGCTTGGCCTTGGCCACGCCGTCGACCCCGCCGACACGCTCGGTGTGTGACGCCCCGACGGTCGTCACGATGCCGAGGTCTGGATGGGCGACCTCGCATAGCCGGGAGATCTCGCCCCAGCCGCGCATCCCCATCTCCAACACGAGCACCTCGGTGCGCTCGTCAGCGTTGAGGATCGTGACCGGCAGACCCTGCTCGTTGTTGAAGCTGCGCTCGTTGGCGGTGACGGCGAAGGTGGTGCCGAGCGCGCCGGCCAGCAGGTCCTTGGTGCTGGTCTTGCCGACGCTGCCCGTGAGTCCGATGGCGCGGGCGTGGAGCCTTCCCCTGGCCCATGCCGCCGCGTCCATCAGCGCCTGCACCGTGTCGGCCACCTCGATGGCCACGGCGTCGACGCCCTCGACCCGACCGCGGGCCGTGAGGTAGGCCGGCGCCCCGTGACCTACTGCGTCGGCGACGAAGTCATGGCCGTCGCGCTCGGCGACGATGGGCACGAACAGCCGGCCCGGCGAGAGCAGGCGCGAATCGAACTCGGCACCGTCGAGCTCCACGTCGGGACCGTGCATCGTGGCGCCCAACACCGACGCCAGTTCCGATGCCCCGAATCTCACAGCGGGGAACGGTACCGTCGCGAACCATGACCCGAGAGCGGATCCGGCTGTTGGTGCTGTACGGCGGCGAGTCCGCCGAGCACGACGTGAGCTGTGTCACCGCCGCCCATGTGGTGCGGGCCATCGATCCCGCCAAGTACGCGGTGACGGCCATCGGCATCGCCGAGAACGGTCGTTGGTCGATCTCGGCCGATGTCACCGCTTCGCTGGAGGCCGGATCTGCCGAGCTGCCGTCACGCCTCGACGCCTCGACAGGCACACCGTTCCAACCCAGTGCGGCGCTGGCCCAGGCGACAGGGAGCACCGAACGGGTCGTCGCCCTTCCGCTGCTGCACGGCCCACTTGGCGAGGACGGCACCGTGCAGGGCCTGATGGAGCTGGCCGACGTGGCCTATGTCGGCACCGGCGTGCTCGGTTCTGCGCTCGGTATGGACAAGGCGATGGCCAAGCGGGTGCTCGCCTCGGCCGGCATCCCACAGGCCCGCGCCATCGCCTTCGACGAGTTCGAGCGGTCGGCGGCACTCGAGCTCCGAATCGTCGACGAGCTTCGCCTGCCGTGCTTCGTGAAGCCGGCCAACATGGGGTCGTCGGTCGGTGTGTCCAAGGCCCGCTCGCCCGAGGAGCTGACTTCAGCGATCGACCTGGCGCTGTCGTACGACTCGTGGGTGGTCGTGGAGGAGGCCGTCATCGGCCGTGAGATCGAAGTCGGGGTGCTCGGCAACGAGGAACCAGTGGCTTCGGTAGCCGGCGAGATCGTCCCAGGCGACGAGTTCTACAGCTACGAGGACAAGTACGTCACCGATGGCGCCCAACTGCTCGTGCCGGCGCCGCTGTCCGACACAGAGATGGCCGACGTTCGGGAGCTCGCCGTGCAGGTTTTTCGCACGCTGCGCTGCCATGGGCTCGCCCGCGTCGACTTCTTCTACGAAGAAGGCGGGCGAGGTTTTCTTTGCAACGAGGTCAACACGATGCCCGGGTTCACGCCGATCTCGATGTACCCAAAGTTGTGGGCGGCCAGCGGCGTGCCCTACCCCGACCTGATCGACCGTCTGGTCGGCCTCGCCCTCGAACGCCACGCCCACCGTCGCCGCAACACCAAGCACTGAGCGGCGCCGTGACTGGGCCGTTCCCTTCACCCCGCCGGGGTTCCGTCCGACCGGGTCCTGCGATGATCATCGGTGCCGCCGCCATCGGCGTGCTCGCCGTTCTGGCGACATGGCTAACCTTGTTCTCTGGCTCCATCTCCGGCGAGGATCCGGGCGCTCGCCGACAGCGGCGCCGATTCGATCGTCTACGTGGTCGCCGGCGTGGTGGCGATCATCGCCAGCGGTCGGGTGTCGATGTCCGGCTCCGACGACGGTCGGCTTCGACATCCGTATGCCGGATTCGGCATCGTTGCCTCCTTCGCCGTGATCGTCGGTGTCATGCTGCCCCCGCTCGATTCTCCCATCGGCTTCGCGGACCGCAACTTCGATCAGGGCACCTGGTACACACAGACGGCGTACCTGGTGTTCGTCGCCTCTTTGGGACTCGCCGGCGGGGTCGGGTTCGCCCTGCAGACCAGATGGGGGCTCGGTCTCGCCGCCGGCGCGTTCGTACCAACGGCGTGGGTCCTGCTCACGACGATCGGCGAGGACACGCAGGATGCGTTCAACTTCGGCATCGGAACCTTCCACCCGCTCTTCGCCATTGCCATCGTCGGCCAGGCGATCGCGCTCGTGCTCGGCGCGACTGCGCATCGTGCCGCCAAAGGCCGTGGCCGTGCGCCTTGGCGGCCGCCGTCTCCGACGAGCGAGTTCCCTCCGGCGCACTGAGCCCCCGCACGGGGCGTCAGTCCGGTCCGAGTTCTGGCAGACCGGTGACGGCAGGAACACCCTCGTCGCTGTACCGCTGAACAGGCCCACAGAGCCGATGAGCGCACACGCGTACCGGATGAGATCCTCGGACCACTTCCGGTATGCGTTTTCGATCGACAGCTGACCGATCACACCCGAACGATGCCACCGACACCGCCAACGGGTGACGGGTGACGGGTGACGCTCTTAGGGGCGGAGGGCGGCGGCGAGGTAGCGACGCAGCTCGTCACGGAGGCGGCGCAGGCCCGCTGCCGACGGGATCCAGCCCACGGCGCGCAGCGTCTCGGGCTCGGTGGCGATGCCCGTCAGGGTGGCGTAGGCGAGGGCGGCGATCAGCGCAGGGTCACCCTGGCGAAGCCGTCCCGCCGCCATCTCGGCACGGAGGTACGACGTGGCCCGCTCGATCAACGGCTGGATGCCGGTGGCGAGCGCATCGGCCTGCGCCGTCGGTAACCGGCTGACCTCTCGGATCAATCCGAGTAGCGCCGGCCGGCGAACGGCAGGGCGGAACACGGCGCAGACCACCGCATCGACGCGATCGAGCGGATCGTCCGGCGCCGCCCGGACGGCCGCCTCGATCACGACGGCCAGTTGTTCGGCGGCGATTGCCAGCGCAGCGACCACGAGGTCGTCCTTGGAGGCGAACCAGTACAGCACGGTTTGCTTGCGGACCCCGACCACAGCGGCGATGTCATCGAGGGAGACGCCGTCAACGCCGCGAGTCCCGAACAGGTCGAGCGACGCCTCGAGGATTCGCCGGCGAGTGGACGCCACGTCGCTGCGCTCGCTCATCGGTCCTTGCTAGCACGTCTCTACCATCTGGTAGAGACGTGCTAGACACTTGATGTGATCGCAGAGGCCCTCGCAGGGCGCCGCATCGCCATTACCGGCGCCACCGGCTTCGTCGGCACGGCGCTCGTCGAGCGCCTGCTGCGCTCGGTGCCACGGTGCGAACTAGTGCTGCTGGTCCGAGACGGCAAGCGCTCGCCTGCCGCCCGGCGGACGCAGCGCGAGATCCTTGCCAACGATGCCTTCGATCGCCTGCGCGACGACCTAGCGGACACCAACGAGGACTTCGACGCCATGGCCGAACGTCGGGTCACGACGGTGGCAGGCGATGTGGGCAGGGACGGGCTCGGGCTCTCGGAGGACGATCGCGACGTGTTCACCACATGCGACGTGATCATCCACTCGGCGGCCACTGTGTCGTTCGATTCGCCGCTCGACGGTGCCGTGGAGACGAACCTGCTCGGTCCGACCCGCATCGTGCAGCTGCTCAACGCGGTTGGCGCCACGCCGCACGTCGTTGCCGTCTCCACGTGTTACGTGGCGGGCAACCGGCGCGGCAACGCCCCCGAGCAACTCGTCAGCGCCGGCCCGTTCGACATCGGGCTCGATTGGCGCACCGAGGTGGCGGCGGCGCGCCGCATGCGTAGCGACGCCGAGGCGGCCAGCCGGACGTCCGACCGCCTCACCGGGTTTGCCAAGGCGGCGCGCACCGAGCTCGGCGCCGCTGGCGCCCCGGCGCTGTCGGCCAAGACCGAGCAGCTGCGCCAGCGGTGGGTCAAGGACCAGCTCGTCGAAGCCGGGCGGTCACGGGCGTCGAGCGTCGGTTGGCCCGATGCCTACGCGTTCACGAAGGCGCTCGGCGAGCAGGCGCTGACCGACTCGAAGGGCGACGTGCCCGTCAGCATCGTGCGTCCATCGATCATCGAGTCGGCGCTGGCCGAGCCACGCCCTGGCTGGATCCGCGGCTTCCGCATGGCCGAGCCGGTGATCATCTCCTACGCCAGGGGCTTGCTTCGCGAGTTCCCCGGCGTCCCAGAAGGCACGGTCGACGTCATCCCCGTCGACATGGTCGTCGCCGCAATCATCGCCGTGGCGGCGCTCGGTCGCGAGCAGGCGCCGCCCATCGTGCAGGTGGCGTCGGGTGGCGTCAACCCCCTCAAGTACCGGGCGCTGGTCGACAATGTCAGTGGCTGGTTCGGCGAGCATCCGGTGTACGACGCCGAGGGTCAGCCGATCATCGTGCCCGAGTTCAGCTTCCCGGGCAGAGGACGAGTCCAGCGCCAGCTGCGCAGGGCGCAGACGGTGATCACTCGTGCCGAGAAGGTGCTGCAGGCACTTCCGCTGCGAGGCAGGCAGGCCGAGCTCTCGGCGACACTCGAAACCCGCCGCTTGGAGGTCGATCGGGCGCTGCAGTACGTCGAGCTGTACGGGCTCTACACCGAGTGCGAGGCGATCTACCAGGTCGACAATCTGCTCGACATGTGGGAACGGCTCGACGAGGCGGACCGCGGCCGCTTCGATTTCGACCCGCGCCGGATCGACTGGCCCACGTACATCCGCGAGGTCCATCTTCCGTCGATCATCCAGCACGCCAGGGTGAAGACGACAGCGACAAAGACCAGCACCGATCGCGCCAAGCGCCTGCGCCGTCAGGTGCTCGACCCGAAGCGCCAGGTGGCGGCGTTCGACCTGGAGAACACGTTGATCGCCAGCAACGTGGTCGAGAGCTACTCCTGGCTGGCGACACGCCGGCTCAACCGCCCCGAACGGCTCCGCTACGTCGCCAGGACCCTCACCGAGATCCCGACGCTGCTGCTGCTCGACCGGGCCGATCGCACGGACTTTCTGCGCCACTTCTACCGTCGCTACGAGGACGCCCCGGTTGCCCAGATCGACGAGGACGCCAAGGAGCTGCTGACCCAGCTGATCATCACCAAGAGCTTCCCCGACGGCATCCGCCGCGTGCGTCAGCATCGGGCGCTCGGCCATCGCACGGTGTTGATCACGGGTGCCCTCGACTTCGTCGTGGAGGGTCTACGGCCGCTGTTCGACGAGATCTTCGCCGCCGAGATGACGGTGCGCGCCGACGGCACGTACTCGGGTGAGATGGTGACCGTGCCGCCAACCGGTGAGACGAGGGCCCAGATCCTGGCCGACTACTGCGACGCCGAGGGGCTGCGCCTCGACGAGTGCGTCGCCTACGCCGACGCCTCGAGCGATCTGCCGCTGCTCGAAGCGGTCGGCTTTCCTGTCGCCGTGAACCCCGAGACCCGTCTCGCCGCCGTGGCCCGCAAACGAGGCTGGCTCGTGGAGCACTGGGCCAAGGCGAGCGGCGGGCCACGATCGCTGCTGCCGATCGGGGGCCTGCTGGTGGAGCGCGAGCGCAACCGGAGCTTCAGGTGAAGGCCCTGCAAGTGAGGCGCAGCGTCCCACGCCTCGGCCTGGCCAGGGTGGCCTCGGCTGTCAGTTCCGGTGCCGCGGCCCGCGTGGGGCCGCTGCAGCTTCGCGACATCGACCCGCCCGAGATCCCCGGCGACGGCTGGCGGCACGTGCGCACCCGCTTGTCGGGGATCTGCGGCTCGGACCTGTCGCTCGTGGACGGCCACGCATCGCTGTACTTCGACGACTGGGTCAGCTTCCCGTTCGTGCCTGGCCATGAGGTGGTCGGCGAGCTGGACGACGGCACTCGCATCGTCCTGGAGCCCGTTCTTGGCCACGAGGCCAGAGGGTTCCCCGCTCCGTTCGATGGGGCCGCCCCAGCAGACGGCGATGACTACGCGCACCTCGCCACCGGTGCGCTGGAGCCGGGCATCCAGACCGGGTTCTGCCACTCCACGGGAGGTGGCTGGTCAACAGGTTTCGTCGCCCACGACACCCAACTCCACGCTCTACCCGATGACATGGGTGACGAAGCAGCGCTGCTGGTGGAGCCGTTCGCCGGCGGTATCCACGCTGCCCTACAGACGGTGGTCACCCTCGATGGGCGCCAGCGACCGACCGTGGCCGTGCTGGGCAGTGGCACCATGGGCCTCGCCGCCGTCGCAGGGCTGCGCCGTTACCTACCCGGCGTGATGATCGTGGTCGGCGCCCGCTATTCCCACCAGAGCCGGCTGGCCCGTCAGTTCGGCGCAGACGAGGTGGTGGCACCCGGTGAATTGCAGCGAGCCGTGCGCCGGGCAGTCGGCTGCCACATCGTCGGCGACTACCTGTCTGGCGGCGCCGACGCCACGATCGACGCCGTCGGCTCCTCGGAGTCGCTGACCGCCTGCCTGCGCATCACCAGACCGCGTGGCCGGGTGGTGATGATGGGAATGCCGGCAGAGGTGACCGTCGACCTCACGGGCCTTTGGCACCGCGAGACCGAGATCGTCGGCTCATACACATACGGCACCGAGACGCTGCCCAACGGCGCCACGACGCGTACGTTCCAACTGGCGATCGACACCGTCGATGCCGTCGGCGCCGGCCAACTCGTCTCGGCCACCTATCCGCTGCACGACTTCCGCGAGGCCATCGCCCACGCTGCCGCAGCCGGCCGACGTGGTGCCGTGAAGATCGCCTTCGACCCGCGAACGACGAGGAGCTGACAGATGCCACGCCCAGGGTTCGTCCTCGATGTCGACCGCTCCACCCCGCCGACGCTGTTCTGGCGCGGAGAGGGGTTCAGCCTGGAGAAGCTCCCTGCCGATCGCAGCCGCGTGATCTACGCCCCCGAGCCTCTGCCGGCCCTCGAGGACATCGACAGCGCCATCCTGGATGCCCTGCTTCACCCCGTCGACCAGGATCCCCTGCCGGCCCTGCTGTTCCCTGGCATGAAGCTGACGATCGCCTTCGACGACGTCAGCCTCCCGCTACCAAAGATGCGCCGTCCCGACATCCGCCAACGCGTCATCGAGGCGGTGCTCGACATGGCCGCCGAGGCCGGAGTGGACGACGTGCACCTGATCGCCGCCCTCGCCCTGCACCGTCGCATGACCGAGGACGAACTGCGCCACGCCGTCGGCGACCGGGTGTACGACGCCTTCGCACCTCGCGATCTGCTGTACCAGCACGACGCCGAAGATCCCGAGAACCTGGCGTTCCTCGGCACCACGCCAGAGGGCGAGGAGGTCGAGATCAACAAGCGCGCCGCCGAGTCGGATCTGCTCGTGTACGTGAACCTCAACCTCGTCGCCATGGACGGCGGCTGGAAGTCCACGGCCACCGGCCTGGCGTCGTACCGCTCGCTGCGTCACCACCACAACCCGCACACGATGCAGCACAGCCGCAGCTTCATGGATCAGCACCGCAGCGAGTTGCACAAGAGCAACTGGCGGATGGGCAAGGTGCTGGTGGAGTCGGGTGTGAAGGTGTTCCAGATCGAGACCACGCTCAACACCGACACGTTCCCGTCGCCGTTCGGCTTCCTGGCCAAGCGGGAGTGGGAGTGGTCGGCCCGCGACCGGGCTGCCTATCTGGCCTCGGCCAAGTCGCTGGCCCGCACCCCGCCGCGCCTCGCCCGGCGCATCTTCCACTCCATCGAGGCTCCACACCAGATGACGAGTGTGCAGGCCGGCGAGGTGGAGGCCGTACACGAACTCGCCACGGAACGCGTGTACGCCCAGCAGCTCGTCGAGGTGCAGGGACAGACGGACATCCTCACGATGGGCATCCCGTACATCTGCCCGTACAACGTGCACTCGGTGATGAACCCGATCCTCGTGATGTGCACGGGCCTCGGGTACTTCTTCAACCTGTACAGGGGCCAGCCGCTCGTGCGCGAAGGCGGCGTGGTGATCATGACGCACCCGACCCCGAAGGACTTCCACCCCGTCCACCACCCCAGCTACATCGACTTCTTCGAGCAGGTGCTTGCCGACACCACCGACCCCCAGGAGATGTCGGATCGCTGGGAGCGCCAGTACGCCGAGGACGACTGGTACCGCCACCTGTACCGGACGACGAACGCCTACCACGGCGTGCATCCGTTCTACATGTGGTACTGGGGATGCCACGGCCTGGCGCACTGCGGCCGCGTGATCATCGTCGGCGGCGACGCCCCCACCGTGCGCCGCCTCGGCTTCACGCCGGCGTCGACGATGAACGACGCCTTCGAGATCGCTTCCGACGTGGTCGGGCGCTCGCCCACCGTCACCCACCTGCACACGCCGCCGCTGATGCTTGCGGACGTGAAGTAAGTATGGCCGCTTCCCGCACGCTGCACCAGGCTTCGCGTCTCACCGGTCGACTCGAGTCGGCGTTGCGTCAGGCGGCGGCCCCTCTGCGAACGAGCGGGTTCCCGTACCGGGCGCCAACCATGCCGCGAGGAGTGGAGCTACCCGAGGAGGAGCGCTGTCTCGGCGCCGACTACGACACCCAGTGGGCGCGCCAACCGTTCCCGTCCGCTGTCCGGACCGTGATACGAGAGGGTCCCATGCGCCTCGTGATCGAGGCCATGACGCGCCCAGAGGTGTCGGGCGCCGACCGGATCTCTGACCTCGCCCGACGGGCAAACGACGAAGACCCGCCAGCGGTGATCTTCGCCCCGAACCACCACAGCCACCTCGACACAGGACTGATGATCCGGTCCATTCCCTTCGCTTTTCGTCGCCGGCTCGTCGTGGCCGCCGCCGCCGACTACTTCTTCGACGCCCGCTGGAAGGCCGTGCTCGCCGCTCTGTCGCTCAACGCCGTGCCGATCGACCGCGAGGGCAGCGGGCGCAAGTCGTCCGAAATGCTGCGCCAGCTACTCGACGACGGCTGGAGCCTGGTGATCTATCCGGAGGGCGGCCGCTCCCCCGACGGCTGGGGGCAGTCGTTCAAGGGCGGCGCCGCCTATCTGGCTGCGCGCACCGGAGCGCCTGTGGTGCCGGTGTTCATCGACGGCACCGACTCGATCTTCGGCAAGGGCATGAAGCGGCCGAAGCCGGGCCGTACACGAGTCGTGTTCGGCGCCCCACTGCGCCCAGGCGACGGTGAGAACACACGACGGTTCAACGCCCGCATCGAGACCGAGGTGACGGCGCTGGCCGACGAGTCGACGACCGACTTCTGGACGGCCCGCCAGCGGCGGTCCGCCACAACGAGTCCTGCGCTCACCGGCCCGGTGTACAACGGCTGGCGCCGTCAGTGGGTGCTCTCGGAACGTCGCCAACTCGGCATTGCCGGCCTGCGCCGCCGCCAGCGCCGCCGCTGGCCGGACCTCGACCGCTAACTCGCCACTTGCCAGACGGCGGCGAAGTGTGCTGCGGCCGCAGCCACCGTGAAGCCGTGCCACACCTCATGGTACGAAAATGCCGCCGAGGGTCGCCGCGGCCAACGATGGGCGAAGCCGACTGCGCCACCCGTGTAGAGCAACCCGCCGACGATCAGCAGGACGGCCGGCTCGACGCCGTAACGCAGCCAAACCGCGGGGATGGCTGCGGCTCCCACCC
>Ga0136625_1000536_pt1 | contig 12144 bp, 10 predicted proteins | sample AntDrymUQ4832306_2_FD_104672 | JGI IMG/M metagenome (GOLD analysis project Ga0136625, IMG submission 104672) | Polar desert sand microbial communities from Dry Valleys, Antarctica - metaG UQ483 (23.06) | ecosystem: Environmental > Terrestrial > Soil > Desert | place: Antarctica: Dry Valley...
CGTGCATTTGAAGGTTTCGTCCTTCGGTCATCGGAACCGATGACCCTTGTGACGTCGTCCGGAGATCATCGGTTCCGATGATCGGCGGACGAAACCTTCTTCCTAGTAGCGGTACTCGTCCGGCTTGTACGGCCCGTCGACCGGCCGGCCGATGTAGTCGGCCTGCTCGGGCGTCATCACCGTGAGCTTGGCGCCGACGGCCGCGAGGTGCAGGCGCGCGACCTTCTCGTCGAGCTCCTTGGAGAGGACGTAGACCTGCTTGTCGTAGGCGTCGTTGTTCGTGAACAGCTCGATCTGCGCCAGCGTCTGGTTGGTGAACGAGTTGGACATCACGAACGACGGATGGCCGGTGGCGTTGCCGAGGTTCAGCAGACGGCCCTCCGACAGCACGATGATCGCGTACCCCGGCCGCTTCGCAGTGCCGGGGAAGACCCACTTGTCGACCTGCGGCTTGATGTTGATGCGCTCGACGCCGGACGTGTTGGCGAGACCGGCCATGTCGATCTCGTTGTCGAAGTGGCCGATGTTGCCGACGATCGCATGGTGCTTCATGCGCGCCATGTGGTCGGCAGTGATGATGTCCTTGTTGCCGGTCGTCGTGATGAAGACGTCGGCGGTTTCGACGACGTCGTCGAGCGTCTTGACGTCGTAGCCCTCCATCGAGGCCTGCAGCGCGCAGATCGGGTCGATCTCGGTGACGACCACGCGGCACGCCTGGGCGCGCAGCGAGGCGGCCGAGCCCTTGCCGACGTCGCCGTAGCCGCAGACGACGGCGACCTTGCCGGCGAGCATGACGTCGGTGCCGCGGAAGATGCCGTCGACGAGCGAGTGACGGCAGCCGTAGAGGTTGTCGAACTTCGACTTCGTGACCGAGTCGTTGACGTTGATCGCCGGGAACAGGAGCGTGCCCTGCTTGGCCATCTGGTACAGGCGGCCGACGCCTGTCGTGGTCTCCTCGCTGACGCCGATGATCCCCGCGGCCATCTTCGTGAAGCGCTGCGAGTCCTCCTCGAGCGAGCGGTTGAGGACCTTGAGAAACGAGACGAACTCCTCCGATTCACCGGTCGACGGGTCCGGAGCCGCGCCCGCCTGCTCGTACTCGGCGCCCTTGTGGACGAGCATCGTGGCGTCGCCGCCGTCGTCGAGGATCAGGTTCGCGCCATCGGCGTCCGGCCATTCCAGCGCGCGCTCGGTGCACCACCAGTACTCGTCGAGCGTCTCGCCCTTCCAGGCGAAGACCGGGACGCCCTTGGGGTCCTCGACCGTGCCGTCGGGGCCGACGACCGTCGCCGCGGCGGCGTGGTCCTGGGTGGAGAAGATGTTGCAGCTGCACCAGCGGACCTCCGCGCCGAGCGCCGTCAGGGTCTCGATCAGCACGGCGGTCTGGATCGTCATGTGCAGCGAGCCGGTGATGCGCGCGCCCTTGAGCGGCTGCGCGTCGGCGAACTCCGCGCGCGTCTGCATCAGACCCGGCATCTCGTGCTCGGCGAGCTCGATCTCCTTGCGGCCGTACTCGGCTAGTGCGAGGTCGGCGACCTTGAAGTCCTGCTTGGTGTCGACGGCGGTGGCTGGATTCATGGGCAGTCGTTCTCCTGTCTTGAGTCAGGCCGCCGTGCCGGCGACCGAAATGGGCTCTGGTGGCGCTGCGGCCAGAGCCAGCAGCTTGGTGTGCTTGTCCTGTTCCCAGCGCAGCCAATCGGCCGGCGGGACGTCGTCGGGACGCTTGGGCTCAGCCTCGAACCACGCAGCGACGGCGGTGGAGAGCTCCTCGTCGCGCCGTAGGCGCATCGCGAAGCCGATCTCGCCGAGGCCGATGTCAAACCGCGCGACGAGCTCGCGCAGCGTGCGCAGCCGCTGGAGCTCCTCGGCTCCGTAGAGCCGGTACCCGGCCCCGGAGCGCGGCGGCTCGATCAGCCCGGCACGCTCGATGTAGCGCAGCATCCGCGGCGACCAACCGGTCGTCTCCGCGGCCTCGTTGATGGTGAGGGCATCCACTCATGCGAACCTTACCACGATCGTGTCAAGGTTCTGGCGGTGCCTCGGGCGGGGGTTCCTGGCTTCTCTCGGGCGCCGTCAGGGCGATGATGTCTCCCCGGTCGATCGGGCGACCCGAGGCTCGCTTCATCGCGATGAGGTCGTCGCGGCCGGCGATCGCCACGGTGACACCCGCGACCTCGATCACGAGCGCCCGCGCTCGAAGCTCGTCGTAGCCAGCCGCGCCCGGGGGGCGCAGATGCACGTCCACCCCGCCAACATCCGCGTCCAGCGACACGACCTCGCTGCTTGTCAGCGAGCGCAGCAGCCGGCTTCTGGCCCATGCCCGGTCGGTACCCGCTGGCCGCGCGCCAAGTGCATGCAGGGCGTCCGCGAGCCGCCCGAGGTTCCGCGGGTCACGATCGGGCACGAGATCGATGTCCTGGGTCGTCCGAGTGTGACCGTGCGCTTGGACGGCCAGCCCGCCGATGACGATGTAGGACACCTCGTGCTCGAACAGAGCCTGGAGGATGCGAGCCGCGTCGAGGGGAACCTCGCGACGAGTCACGAGCGACCGCGTGCGCGCTCACCGGCAAGCGCGACCTCACTGCCGAGCCGGTTCCAGCTCATCGCGAGCTCCAGTCGCTCGGCCGGTGAAAGGGCGAGCAGGCCCGCGAGGTGGGCCTCGTCGTGATCTCCCTTCAGTCCGTTCGCGCGAAGCGCCACAGTCTCGCCCAGCACGAACAGGATGCGCTCGACGGTCGCCACCGTAGGCGAGAGTTCTCCACGTTCGAGACGGCTGAGCGCGGTCTGCGTCGTTCCCGCCCGCAGTGCGAGCTGAGCCTGCGTAAGTCCGTGAGCGATCCGGCGCTCGCGAATCAGCTGCCCGGGCAGGGACACACGCAAAACATAGCGGATCAGGTATGTCGCGCTCTGAACGCTAACGCGCGCAGCGATCGCTCACGGCGCGCGGAGCCAACCGCCACGAGATCTTGGGGTCACAGCATGTCGCCATCGAGCAGGTCGATCGGTGGTACACCGTCTCTCGTGGCTTCCTGCTGGGCAGCCGCAGTGAACGTGCTTGTGGTGATGATCACGCCCTTCTCGCCGCGGCCTGCCATGGCGCCGCGGAAATCGCGAATGGCACCAGCACCAACCTTCTCGAAGCCAGCCTCGCGCAAGAGCCGTTGCACCACTGAACCTTGAACCGTAACCGCGAGTTCCGGCCGTTGGGCATCATCGCTGTTTGCTGAGCCTCGCTGTAGCCGCCGATCTCGATCGTCTTTTGGGCGATCTCATTGACATGGCCCGAGCCACCGAGGATGTGGAGCGCCTCTATGGTCTCCACAGCATGTCGCGGAACGGCGGGATGTATACGTCGTTTTCTGTGTCGCTCTGGCTGTTTGGTCTATTCATCGCGTGTCGGCGGGTCGCTCGCGCAAGTCGCTCCGTTCCTGATTGCAGGGGCTCCCATACGCCCGCGGACCCAGGGGCGGCACCTATTCCCGCGCCAAGCGCTCCTTGAGCTCCTCGATCACGGCCACCGGCGTCGGATCGATGCCGCGCAGCACCGCGGCGTAGAGCGACACGAAGTCGCCCAGCAGCACGAGCGAGAAGACACGCTCGACCGCGGTCTGGCCGCGCGACTCGATGACGAAGCTGTCGGTCGCTTGGTCGCCGATCAGCTCGCGCGTGAGCTCGATGCGCTGCTTGACGCGCGGAGGTGTGTCGCTGTCGTCAAGGAAGATCGCGGCGAAGCGCCCGAGCGAGGAGGCGCCCTGCCAGCCGACGATCGCGTTGTGGTCGAGTTCGGGCAGCTCGTGGGAAAAGGCCGGGATCTTCGCGTTCTCGTTGAACTGCGACTTCCAGCGGTAGGCGATCGGCCCGGTCAGGGTGGAGCCGGCGACGACCGGGACGCTGTCGTGCAGCGCGCGGGCGAGCGTCTTTGACTGCGAGTCGTCGGCCCCGCCGGCGCCCCATTCGACGACGAGCTCCTCCAGGTGGTCGGCAGCGACGTCGATCTCCGATCCGACGCGCGGGCCCGCCCCGCACAGTCCGGCGACCTCGAGCGCGGCGACGGTCATGTACCCCACGGCGGCGCGCGGCTGAAAGCCGCCGGCGACGGGGATCACCGGCACGCCGTCGGCGCGCGCGAGCTGGGCCAGCTTGCCGCCGCTCGTTACCGCGACCCGTGGCGCTCCGATTACGCCCGCGGCCTCGTAGCAGGCCAGCGTCTCCTCTGTGTCGCCCGAGTAGGAGGCGCACATGACGGTCGTGTCGGACGTGGTCCACGGCGGCAGGCCGTAGGCGCGCGCGGCGAGAATCGGCCGCGAGGCATGGTCACCGAGCATCGCGCGCGCCAGCGCGCCGCCGATCGCCGAGCCGCCCATGCCGGCCACGATCAGGCCGCCGGGCGAGTCCCACGGATCGAGCTGGGCGGACTGAACCTTCCACAACGCATCGCGCAGCTGCTCGGGCAGGCTGACGACGTCGGCGAGCAGATCGTCGGTATCGACAGCGGCGATCGTCTCGGGGTCGAGGCTCAGACCTGTCTCAGAACGCGATGGCACCATCCGGAACCTCCACACCAGGAAACACGCGCGCACCACGCGCGAGGACGTTGTCGGCGCCGATCCTGACGCCTTCCCCGAGGATTGCACCCTCGACGACCTGCGTGCGCTCCCCTACTCGCACGCGCGGCCCGACGATGCAGTCGCGCAGCACGCAGCCGGCGCCGATCTGCGCGCCCTCCAGCACCACGCAACGCTCGACGATCGCTCCCTCCCCCACCGTGACGCCCGCGCCGATCGCGACGAGGCTGCCGACCTCGGCGCCGGCTGCGATCCGAGTGCCGGGACCGATCACCGCCGGCGGTATCACGCGCCCCTCGCTGTGCACCGACGGATCGACGGCCAGAAAGCTGTCGCCCAGCTTGTCGGCGACGCCGCTACGCAGCCTGCCCTCGAGGATGTCGAAGGTGGCCTGCAGGTAGCGCTCGGGCGTCCCGATGTCGACCCAATAGGCCCGCTGGTCGTCGAAGCCGTAGAGGCCGTCGCCGACGAGCGCCGGCCAGACCTCGCGCTCAATCGACACCTTGCGATCGGGCGGGATGAGGGCGAGCACGGAACGCTCCAGCACGTAGGCGCCGGCGGAGATGAGGTTCGTGTCCAGGACCGTGTCGGCGGAAGGCTTCTCGAGGAACTCCGCCACCGCGTGGTCCGCATGCAGGCGCACGAGGCCGTAGCTGGTCGGATCGTCGACGGGCACGAGCGCGAGCGTGCCGGTTGCGCCCGTGGCTTCGTGCTGGTGCAGCTGCGCGGTGAGATCGAGGTCGGTCAGGACGTCGCCGTTGAGCATCAGGAAGCGCTCGTCGAGCAACTCCTCGGCGTACTTCAGCGCGCCGGCCGTGCCGCGCGGCTCGGGCTCCTCGACGAAGCGCAGGCGGATCCCGAGCTGCGAGCCGTCGCCGAGCACGTCGCGCACGCCGGTGGCCAGAAAGCCACAGGACATGATCACGTCATCGACGCCGTGGCCGCGCAGCCATTCGAGCATGTAGACCATCAGCGGGCGGTCGACGAGCGGGACAACGGGCTTGGGCATCGTCGAGGTCAGCGGCCGCAGGCGCGTTCCCTCACCACCCACGAGGATCACGGCCTGCACGCGCGGCTCCCCCGGCTCATCGCGACAAGGATGTCAGCGATCCGCGCCCGATGCCCTCGTAGGTGAGGCCGGCCGCGATCACCGCCTGCGGGTCGAGCGCGTTGCGCCCGTCGAGCACGAGCGTGCCGCGCATGCGCTCGGCGACGTCGCCCCAGTCCAGCTCAAGGAACTCGCTCCATTCGGTGACGAGCACGACGGCGTCGGCGCCCTGCACCGCGTCGAGCGCGTCGGTCGCGAAGTACAGACCGCGGATCAGGGTGCGCGCCTCGTGCTCGGCGACGGGGTCGAAGGCGCGAACGCTGGCGCCGTCGGCCTGCAGCCGCGCCGAGAGCACGAGCGACGACGCCTCGCGCATGTCGTCGGTGTTGGGCTTGAACGCCAGGCCGAGCAGGCAGATCGTCTTGCCGACGAGCGAGCCGAGGTCTTTCTGCAGCTTGCTGACCACGCGCCGCTTCTGCAGCTCGTTGACCTCGATGACGGCGTTCAGTAGCTGGAAGTGGTAGCCGGAGTTGCCCGCGAGCTGTTTGAGGGCGTTGACATCTTTGGGAAAGCAACTTCCACCAAACCCGATCCCCGCCTGCAGGAACTTCTGCCCGATCCGGTCGTCGAGGCCCATGCCCTTGGCGACCTCGATCACATCGGCGCCAGTCTCCTCGCAGACGTTGGCGATCTCGTTGATGAACGAGATCTTCGTGGCGAGAAAGGCGTTGGACGCCAGCTTGACCATCTCCGCGGAGGCGATGTCGGTGCGCACGAGCGGCGCCTTCAGCGGCGAGTACAACTCGACGACGGCGTCGCCGGCCCAATCGCCGTCATCGCCGACGACGACGCGGTCGGGGGACATGAAGTCCTTAACCGCGGAGCCCTCCTTGAGGAACTCCGGGCACGAGACGTAGGCCAGCCCGCCCCTGTCCTTGCCCGCCAGCACGCGCTTGATCGAGGCGCCCGTGCCGGCGGGCACCGTCGATTTCATGACGAGCGCGTGGCGGTCGGACACCGGGATCGCCTCGACCACGGCGTAGACGGCGCTGAGGTCGGCGTCACCGGAGTACGTCGGCGGCGTCCCGACGGCGACGAACAGCAGCCGCGCGCTGTGCAGCGCGTCCTCGATCTGCGTCGAGAAGTGCATCCGCTCGCGGTTGGCGGCGAGCATCTGCTCCAGGCCCGGCTCGTAGATCGGGATCTCGCCGCGCTCCAGGCGCGCGATCTTCTCGGCATCGATGTCGATGCAGTACACGTCGCTGCCGAGCTCGGCGAAGCCGGCCGCCGTCACGAGACCGACGTAGCCCGTGCCGATGACCCCGATCGGTTGGCGTTCGTCGCCCATGCGGCGCCGCAGGTTACTCACCGATTCGCTGCAGGGAGCGCGCGATGTCCATCATCTGCGCGTTGCTGAGCTGCTGCGAGAGCGTGTTGGAGACCCAGTACCACGCCTTGGGTCCCTTCCACGCGATCAAGCGGATGCGCTTTCCGTCGAAGTAGCGCTGGTACGTGCGCCGCCGCATGCGGACGCGGTCGGTCGGATTCTTGAGGATCGGAGGTTGCGACCAGGCCACGCCCTGCACGCCGTAGTACTGGCCGTTGTCGCCCTGCGAGAGCACGATGCGGTAGGCACGGTGCGGGGTGCCGCTGCGGTCCTTGATCGTGTACGCCCGCGGACTGTCGCGCCCATAGCGCCCGCGCGAGACGCGCGCCTTGGGGAAGTAGACGTCCATGCCGCGCATCTTCGTGGCGATGTTGAGGACGTGATCCTCGCCCTCGCGCTCGGCTGCCACGAGCCCGCGCGCCAGCCCTCCCTTGCGCTGCCTGATGCGCTTGGGACGCTTGCGGGCGGCGGTGGCGGCGGCGCGTCGCTTACCGCGCACGGCCTCGAACGTACGGATCGTGCGCTGAAGGTCCGGCGACGAGACCCCCAGCGACCCATCGGACAGGATTTTCCCGCTTGGGAAGCGCACCTCGGTGATCGGATTCCTCGCCGCTTCGACGACAAGCTTGATGAAGCCGAGAACTTTGGCGTTGCTCCCGCGCGCGATGGTCGTCTGGGTGTAGCGCCCGAAGATCTTCAGCAGCTCGCGGCGATCGCCCCACAGCTGGCCGACCCCGACCTGGGCCTTGAGCTGGCGCAGGAAGTCCTGCTGGCGCGCGGCGCGCACGAAGTCGTCGTCGAGATGGCGGAAGCGGACGTAGTCCAGCGAGTCCCCGCCGCACAGCCGCTGGTAGCCGGGCTTCAGATCGATCGTCGCGTAGTTCTCGTTGGCGGCGGCGGGCGGCTTGTTGTCGTTGAAGTAGCGCCGGTCGACGTCGGCGTACACGCAGCCCAGACGGTTGACCGCGCGCTGAAAGCCGCCGAAGTTGACGTTGACGATGTGGTGGATGCGGATGCCCAACGCCTTGACGGCGTTGGCCGAGAGCGTCGGGCCGCCCTCGCCGTAAGCGGTGTTGATCCGTCCCCTGCCGTGTCCGGGGATCGTGACCTTCAGGTCGCGCGGGATCGACATCACGGCCGTCGCCTTCTTGTCGGGGTCCAGGCGCACGACCAGCATCGAGTCCGAACGTGGCGGGATTCCGGCGCGCCGGTCGCCGTAGCGGCGGTCGGAGCCGAGCACGAGGATCGTCTGTGGCTCGCCGGGCTCGACGCCGTCGAGAGCATCGCCGGACAGCGCGCTGGGCCGGAACGGGTCGAGGTCGGAATCCAGCTCGAGCAGCGCCGCGGTCGCGACCGACGCCGCGGTCAGCAGGACGATGATCGCGCTCCCCAGCGCGAACTGCTTGATCATGCCGCGAGCCAACCGCGGGGGGCCATCGGGAGCCTGGACTGCACTACGTCCCAGCAGGAGCTACTGGCCGATCCGTTGCAGCGAGCGTGCGATGTCCAGCATCTGGCGGTTGTTGAGGTTGCGCGTCAGCGTGTTGGAGACCCAGTAGGCGGCCCTTGGCGTCCGCCACGCGATCATCCGGATCTTGCGGCCGTCGAAGAAGCGCATGTAGGTGCGCTTGCGCATGCGGATCGTGTCGGTCGGGTTGTCGAGGATCGGCGCTGCCTTCCACGTCGTCCCCTGCACGCCGTAGTACTGGCCGTCGTCGCCGTGGGAGAGCACGAGCCGGTAGGCCCTGTACAGCTTCCTGTTGCGGGCGCGGATCGTGTAGACGCGCGGGCTGTCGCGCACGTAGCCCTCGCGCCCGAGGATCGCCCCGGGGAAGTACACGGGCAGGCTGCGCATCCTCGCGGCGATGTTGAGCACGTGGTCCTCACCCTGCTTCTCGCGCATGACCAGACCGCGGGCCAGGCCGCCCTTGCGGCGCTTGATGAGCTTCGGCTTGGGCTTGTCGGCGCCCTCGGCCTTCTTGCTGCCACGCACGTCGATGAAGCGGTCGATGGTCTTCTGTAGACCCTCGACTGAGATCTCGACGTAGTCCTCCGCCGGCTTGGCGAGGAACGGCACCTCGGTAAGCGGGTTCTTCGAGGAGTCGTATGCGAGCTTGATCAGCCGCAGGATGGCCGCATCGTTGCGCTGGGCGATGTCCGTCTGCGTGTAGCGGCCGAAGATCCTCAGCAGTCCCTTGCGGTCGCCGAACACCTTGCCCAGGCCGATCTGGTCCTTCGCCTGGCGCAGGAACTCCTGCTGGCGCGCGCCGCGGACGAAGTCGTTGTCGTTGTGGCGGTAGCGCACGAAGTCCAGCGAGTCGCTGCCGCACAAGCGCTGGTAGCCGGCCTTGAGGTCGATCGTCGCGTAGCCGTCCCGCCCGCCGTTGGCGTTGAAGTAGCGGCGGTCCACATCGGCGTACACGCAGCCGAGGCGGTTGACGGCGCGCTGGAAGCCGCCGAAGTTCACGTTGATGACGTGGTTGATCGGGATGCCGAGCAGGTCGCGCACGGTGCGCACCGTCAGCTTCGGCCCGCCGTTGGCGTAGGCCTCATTGATCTTCTGCGTGCCATAGCCCGGGATCTCGACCTTCAGGTCGCGCGGGATCGACATCACGGCGGTGGCGCCCTTCGCGGGATCGAGCCGCACGACGATGATCGTGTCCGAGCGCGGCGTCGCCTCCTTGCCCTCGCCGTAGCGGCGATCGGAGCCGAGCACGAGGATCGTCTTCGGCCCGCCCCCCGCCACGTCGTCGAGCACGTTCGAAACGCCCGGTATCGGCGTCGACTCGCGTTCGATGATGTTGATGCTGCCGTGGACCTCGAGCAGGATCCCGGTGGACACGGCGACCGCCGACAGCGCCACGATCAGCACGCCGCCGAGCGCGAAGCGCTTGATCATGTCCCAGCCCAGGCGCGGCGGCCCCTCGGGCTCGTAGACGCTCATCGCGAGGGCCCACCTTCCGAATCCGCACCGGCCACGGTCGAGCAATGACTCGATGTCATCGCGAGGGCCCACCTTCCCGATCCGCACCGGCCATGGTCGAGCAATGACTCGATGTCACGCGCGGCCCCCGTCGACCGCGTGCAGCGGCGGCGTGGGCGGGTGCGTCCGGTTCCCGGCGAGCCTTTGCGGCAGCGCGCCGACGAAGTCGCCCAGTGCGGCGCGGTAGCGCGCGAGCGACGCGATCGAGACCCACTCCTCGGGTCCGTGATGGCCGCCACCGACCGGGCCGAACTCGACCGCCGGCACGCCGGCCTCGAGAAACGAGATCGCATCCGACGAGCCGTCGCGACCGATCGAGAGCGCTTCGCCCTGCAGCGACTTGGAGACCGCGTCGCGCAGCGCGCGCACGTACGGGTTCGAGCGCGAGACGTGCGCCGGCGCGCGCTGGAAGGTCTTGACGATGCGCACGTCCTCGAGCGTGCGGATATCGGCGAGGATCTCGCCCGGATCCTGGTTGGGCAGGTAGCGGATGTCGATGTCCATCGTGCAGCGGTCCGGCACCTTGTTGAAGGCGTCGCCGCCGACGATCCGTGCGATGTTGATCGAGGGACGGTCGAAGAGGTCCGAGGACTCGCGGCTGAAGCGTAGGGTCTCGATGCGACGGAACACGTCGTACGCCTTGAGGATCGCGTTGTCGCCGACCCACGGCGTCGATCCGTGCGCGGCGATACCACTGACTTCGACGCGAACCGCAAGAACCCCCTTCGCCTGGACGCCGATATGCAGGTCGGTCGGCTCGCCTGTAATCACGAAATCGGCGCGCATGCCCTCCTGTACGAGCGCGTCGGTGCAGCGGCGCTCGACGTCCTCGGACTCCTCGTCGGGAACGCAGATGAAACGCAGGCGGACGTGCTCGTTGTCGGCCACGTCCTTGACGGCGCACATCATCGCGGCGAGCCCGCCCTTCATGTCGTAGGCGCCGCGGCCGATCAGGCGGTCACCCTCGATGCGCGGCTCGAACTGGTCGGCGTGCGCCGGCACGACGTCGACGTGGCCGTGGAAGATCACGCGCGGGCCCTCGGCAGGGCCGACGTCGGCAAGGACCACCGGCAGGCCATCGAACTCGCGTCCCGAGACAGGGATGTCGCGGGCTTCGAGCCAACCCTTGACGAAGCCCACGGCGGCGCGCAGGCCATCGCTGGTGGACGTGTCGTAGGTGATCAGCCTCTCGGCCAGAACCCGCTCGTCCATCGGTAGCAGCCTAGTGGGCCGGCGCTTCACACGGCGCCACGAGTACCGTGCAGCGATGGCCGGACGCATCGTGCTGTTCGGGGCCACCGGCTTCACCGGCGAGCTGACGGCGCGAGCGCTCGTCCGGCGCGGCGCGCGCCCGCTGCTGGCGGCGCGCACGCGCGAGCGCGTCGAGGCGCTGGCGGCCGACCTCGGCGGCCTCGACAGCGCGGTCGCCGACGTGTCGCGACCACGTACCCTGGCCGAGCTCGTGGAGCGCGGCGACGTGCTGGTCTCGACCGTCGGGCCGTTCGCGCGCTGGGGCGAGCCGGCGGTACATGCGGCGATCGGCACGGGGGCGCACTACATCGACTCGACCGGCGAGCCGCCATTCATTCGCACGGTCTTCGAGCGCTTGGACCGCGAGGCGCGGAGCGCCGGCAGCGGGCTGCTGACCGCGATGGGCTATGACTACGTGCCCGGCAATCTCGCCGGCGCGCTGGCGCTGCGCGAGGCCGGCGGGCGGGCCGTGCGGGTCGACGTCGGTTACTTCACCAGTTCCGGGACCGCCGGTCAGCTCAGCGGGGGAACGCGCGCCTCGGCCGCCGGCATCTTCAGCGCGCCCGGGTACGCCTTCCGGAGCGGACAGCTGCGCAGCGAGCGCGCCGCTCGTCACGTGCGCGACTTCGAGCTCGCGGGCCGCAAGCGTGCGGCGATCTCGGTCGGCGCGACCGAGCAGTTCACATTGCCGCGGATCCACCCCGGGCTGCGCGACGTCGGCGTCTGGCTGGGCGGGTTCGGCCCGGCCTCGCGCCCGCTGGCGCTGCTGTCGGGCGCGACGGAGCTCGTCACGAAGCTGCCCGGCGTGCGCGCCGCGATCGGTGCGACGACCTCGAAGGTCGTCAAGGGCTCGAGCGGCGGGCCCGGCGCCACCGCGCGCGCGCAGACGCGCTCGATCGTCGTGGCCATC
>Ga0136625_1000537_pt1 | contig 12142 bp, 12 predicted proteins | sample AntDrymUQ4832306_2_FD_104672 | JGI IMG/M metagenome (GOLD analysis project Ga0136625, IMG submission 104672) | Polar desert sand microbial communities from Dry Valleys, Antarctica - metaG UQ483 (23.06) | ecosystem: Environmental > Terrestrial > Soil > Desert | place: Antarctica: Dry Valley...
GTCCGACCACAAGACTGGAAAGACACTCGGATCGGTGTAGTCGGGCGTACCGTCTGCTTTCTTACGGGCCAGACGGTCGTTTGTCAGCTCCCACTGAACCCCCTGTTCGTTCAGGTAGTGTCGCCACCGATTCGACCCATCCTGCATGTGCAAGGCGAGAGACACCCTGGGAAGCGTCCCCCTATTGAGGTCGCTGCCGTGGATCAACCGGCTGTGATGAAAGCTCATCTGACCCTTCTCCAAGGCCATGACGCGCTTGAGTGAATCGGCTCCTTCACCAAAGCGCCGTTCGAGAATGTCGAGATCTTGGGTGTTGAAGGTTCGCATCGCGTCCGTTTCGGGCCAGCGGTGGCTCCCCTCGATGTAGATGACGGGTCCCATCCCTTCAGGGCAATCGTGGAACGGGATCCAGGCGGTAAGCATCTCTTGAGAGGTGCACGTCATCCAATATGCCCGGTCCGTGTGCCAGCCGATCACCGGTCCGTCGCCTGTCGTTGGCGACGGTGACTTCCAGACGAGCTGGTCGTCCCACAACCTGATAGTGTTACTGCCGGTAAGGCACGCCGCAATCGCACCGATGATGGGCTGGACGACCAGGGCCCGGATCTGAGCGTTTTGAAGTGTCACGAACTCGGAGTTCCGGATCCCATCCGGATCGCCCGGAGTCCAGTCAGCAAAGCCGCTGTTGACGGGCAAGCGAAAATCGCGTTCGCCTGCGAAGTGGCGCTCTGCTCCACGGGCGGCTTCGTCGATCACCTCGTTCGCAATGATTCTCCTGGAAACGTAGTATCCGCGTTCACGGTAAAGCGCCACATCGGTTTCGGTCGGAAGAAGCTCTTCGATGCTCTGCTGTGGGTATATGGGACGTTCGCCTCCTTGAGTCGCACTCCCGAAGTGGGAGGTCTGGACGGTGGATAGTGTCTGCATCCATTAGCCTTACAACCTGGTCCTTATTCCTTTCTGGTCAACAATCAGTCTGGCCATATAGCACGCTCTCGGATTGCGGTAGCGACTTGGACGTGACTTGTTGGGCACTCGGAGTCCGGTGGACATAATTGTCGGATTGTCCATGGCTCCTCAGAATGTCCCACCTCAATGCTCGGCCTGAGCATCTCGACCAACCCCTCTGGTAACTGGTCCGAGGGTCACCGGGCAGAGACCGGACTGGATACCCTGACCGAGGAACTCCGAACCCGCTCCGATACGCTCCTGGCTGAACCCCTCGCCTTGCCAGACCGCCGCGATGCTCCGCCATGCGATTTTTGCGTCGAGGGTGAGCGATCGGTGATCAACGTAGTAGACGTCCAGCGCAAAGCGCTGCTCCCAAGAAAGGTCGGTTCGACCGTTGACCTGAGCCAATCCGGTGATCCCAGGCAGCACCTCATGGCGCCGGGCCTGCTCCTGTGTGTACCTTGGGAGGTACCTGACGAGCAGTGGGCGCGGTCCGATCAGGCTCATCTCGCCTCGCAGGACAGCTACTAGCTGAGGAACCTCATCGAGGCCGGATCTTCGCAGAAATCGCGCGAACCTACTGACGAATGCGTCCGGGCGGCCATGCAATCCCCGGCAAGCTTGAGGTTCCCCGCAGCACAGGGCGTCGGCGATGGAGAGGGTCCGGAACTTCAAGATTGTGAACCGGCGCCCACGGTGACCCACCCGCTCCTGCTTGAAGAAGATAGGACTCCCCATAGTGACCCTGATTCCGATCGCCACCATTAGCATTACCGGCGCCAGACCGACTAGCGCAACGGCAGCGACGAAGACGTCGAGGGTTCGCTTGGTCCGATCGAAAGCGCACCGGTCGCGAGTGAAGTCCTGAGTCGGGAAGCCGTCTACCACGATCGCTCGATTCGCCATGTTCTTATCGACCTCGCGCGGACCGGTGACCCGCGGCTGAATCCAATGTCACGGCCAATCGGTGACAGTCGCGGACAATCTAGGCGAATCGCTTGCGTGGGGGCGTCCGAGTCAAGGGCACATTCCGGGCACCAGCCTTCATGATCCTGTACAGCACAGCTATCACCTCGATCGATTACTGAGTATGTACACCTCCCCCGATCAACGCCGAGCGAAGCGCAGAGGCACTTCGACAAACCGGCGAGTAGAAGGGCCGGAGCCCCTAGCGCGCGGTACTCAGGTATGGCAACAAGGCTGAGACTATACGCTTCGTATGAAGCTAGCCTCCAGCGACCTTCTCCTTGTGCAGGAGACGGAGTGGGCTTCGTCATGCTCGTCAGTATTCCGCTGCCATGGACTTGATGACAGCAAGCGCGGGATCCGTTTCGCGTTCTCTTACCAATCTCCTCAGAACCTCTAGGTTGTCAAGAAATCTGACCCTATCGAAGCCGTCTGTCCTCTTCGTTACCAGAATCCTTGGGTGTTTAGTCCGAGCAAGAACCTCGGTTTCGTTAATCAGCATTTCGCTCAGTCGCTCTCCTGGTCGAAGGCCAATCGTCTCAACGGCAACGTCGCGACCCGGGGACAATCCCGAGAGTCGAATAAGATTCTCGGCGAGATCCACGATCCGAACAGCTTCTCCCATGTCCAAGAAAAACACTTCCCCACCCTGACCCATCGCGCCAGCTTGCAAAACGAGTTGAGCGGCCTCGGACAGCAGCATGAAATAGCGCGTTGCCTCCGGATGTGTGATTGTTATAGGGCCCCCGCTAAGCAGTTGTCGTTGAAACAAGGGAACTACGCTGCCGTTGCTCCCAAGGACATTGCCAAACCTTACGACGACAAAGGTCGTGCCTGTTTCCTTGAGGGAAAGGAGAACGTTCTCGGCTATCCGCTTCGTCCGGCCCATCGTCCCGACAGAGTTCACAGCCTTGTCGGTCGAGATGAAGACCAGTTTCTGCACGCCTGCTGCAACTGACGCGACGGCGACCTTCTCCGTGCCGAATATGTTGTTCTGGATGGCCGCGAGAGGGTGGTTCTCCATCAGCGGCACGTGTTTGTAGGCGGCGGCATGGTAGACGATGTGGGGAGCGCGGATCCTAAACAAGTCGTCGAGCTCTCGCTGGTTAGTTATGTCTCCAACCACTGGTGTGAGGTCGATACTGTGGTAGCGGGCCCGAAGCTCTTCGTGGGCGAGGAAAAGACTACTTTCGGCACGATCGAGCATGACGATGCCTTTGGGCTCGAAGGGGGCCAGCTGGCGACAAAGCTCTGTGCCAATGGACCCTCCGGCGCCGGTCACGAGGACGATCTTTTCGCGAAGCTCTTCGCGAACTTGATCCAGTTCGATTTTCACCGGCTCTCTAGCAAGCAGGTCTTCAGGTGCGACCGGTTCGAGTTGACCGATCAGTGACTTGTCCTGAATGAGCTGACGGAGAAGTGGAACGCTCTTCATTGGCAGATGGCTGTCCCGGCAAGCATTAGCGATCCGCCTCTTTTCTGCGAGGCTGGCCGAAGGCAGCGCGATTAATACCTCATCGATCGCCAATGACTCGGTCAACCTGGGGATCTCTTCGACTGTGCCGATCACGGGGATCCCCTGTACTCGCTTGCGACGCTTTCTCATGTCGTCGTCTATGAGCCCAACCAGCTCATAGTCGGTCAGATAACCTTGGTCAACGGCCCTAATAAGTCTCTGGGCAGCGTCTCCACCCCCAACTACAAGCGCCCTCCTCGAGGGTTTCTCGAGGCCGCGTCTCGAGGACTCGTAGACACCTTGCACGACGAGTCGGACGCCGCCCATCAGCATCAGACAGAAAATCCAGTCAAGCAGCAAAACAGAGCGTGGGAAACCCTCAACTCCCAGGGGCAGCAATCCTACCGCGAAGAGGATCGAGCCGAGCGTCGTTGCCTTCAAAATCGTTACTAATCCTCGCATGGTGACGTACTGCCACATGCCTTCGAGCAAGCGAAAGGCAAAGAACACCGCCAGTCTAACGACGAGCAGCAGGGGCAACGTTTGCCAGAACTGAGCTCGATAATGGCGTGGAACCTGAAAGTCCAGACCTAGCTCGTAAGCAACAAACAGGCTCATGCAGGTTAAGACCGCGTGCAGCACGTATAGAAACCATCTTCGAAACCGGCGGCGCCGCCTGAACAGGGACTCTAGGCTCTGGAGACTCAGGCGCGAACCCTTCATTGCTCATTCTCCTGAGCCCGTCCGCCCACATGAGTCAGCCGGGATGCGATTCTCGGCGCGTGCCGGTGTATGCGCCAGATTGCTCGGCACACCAACGCGACGGTCTCCAGAGGCATATCCGACCATAGTGGGAGAGTCAGAATCTTGCTCGAGATCTCGTCAGTGACGGGAAGGAACCCGGAATATCCCAAGCCAAGATTTTGGTAAGCCTGATGCGTGTGTACGGGGGGGTCGAAGTATCTTCTGGTCTCGATGTTCTCCGCCCTCAAAGCCGCGGCGAGTTGGTCGCGCGATAAGCCGAACTCACGCGGTTGCACCACGATCCCCAGATCCTTGTACGAGCAACGGTTGGCGGTGTCAACCTTCTGAAAAGAAATTCCCGACAGCCTGGACAACTCGCTCTTGAAGGCCGCCGCCATACGATTCCTGTGAACAGCGCTTTCTTCCAGGAGATCGAGGCTTTTCAGAGCGAGCATTGCGTTGAACTCGGGCAGCCTTGCATTCACTCCAGGGAAGTGGCTCTCCTGACCGCCCTGAGTTCCGTACTCCCGGCCGCTCCGAACATGCTCGGCGAGGCCCGCGTCGTTCGTAGCTACCACTCCGCCCTCCCCGGCAATCAATAGCTTTGTGGGGCTAAGGGAGAAGACCTCCGCATGTCCGAACCCCCCGATCGGCTGGCCATTGAGCCTGGACCCGAACGCGTGGGCAGAGTCGTAGACGAGGGCGATACCTCGTCGCTTCGCAATCCTTTCCAGGTCGTCGACCCGAGCCGGGTTGCCGAACGTATGGACGGCAACAATTGCCGTCGTACGATCGCTTATAGCAGCCTCCACTTCGGTCGGATCGACGCACCAGGTTTCGGGATCGATGTCGACGAAACGGGGCTCGGCCCCTACCCAAACAAGAGGATGAACGGTCGCCATGAAAGTGAACGAAGGTACGATGACCTCGCCACTCAGTCCCAGAGCGTGATAGGTGAGAAGCAATCCGAGCGTGCCCGAGGAGACCGCCACTGCATGCGCCGTTCCCAGATGCGCCGCGAGACGCTGCTCCAGCTCCTCTAGATAGGAGCCCTTTGTGAGGACCCCCGACCGAAGCATCCTTGCCACCTGTTCAGCCATCTCGAGATCCAGGAGCGGCACTCTGGGGCGGGCAACCGGAAGCTTCTCCCGGAAGAGAGGGTCATTGCCGAGGAAAGCCGGTACCCCGTCCGGGTCTCTCGAGTGCTTGCTGTCATCGCTTGATCGCGCGATGACAGCAAGAGGTGCTACATCTGCACTTATTCCGGGGTCTTTGTTGCCCATTTTTCCAGAACCCTCCTTGAGAGTACACCCACGCACGGCCGCCCCCTAGGCCACGGAACACACTTATGGCATACTCTGTAAACTATTGTCAAGGAAAGACCTTTGTCTAGGCCTCTACCATACATTTCCAGAAGTTTTACCAAGATCGGAGGTCCTGAGGCGCAATTCAGACGATTTGTGCGCTTTCCCCAAGGCCCATGGCGGCGATGGGCATCACTAAGGGGGTTGAAATTATTGCTTCCCGCCCACCCGGCACTCTTGCTCGCAAGTCGGGCCGCCAAACATGTTCCCGAGGTGAATGAATCAGGTGAGGCGGGTGATTACACCCCATATGACGCGGATCAACCTTATAGGCGCCGAGATACCCGTCGCGAAGGCTGCTACGCGGCCCCGGTGATCTTCTGGCAGCGGTGCCCAACCTGTGCTTGGCAAAGATTTCCGGTTTCAGCCGAAGAACTTTTCAGCCGAAGAACAGGCATGAGGAAACAAATGCAGTTCTGGAAACAGCCGCCAGGATCGCTAGCCGATCGAGTCTGGGAGCGACTCACGCAGGCACGCACTTCCGCGCCCTTCCAGGCCCCAAGGTTCACCTGGACCCAGTCTTCAGGTGATCCGCTGTCTCAGTGCGATCGTCACCCTGGATCGGTCACCCTGGTCAGGGTGCGACGAGTTGCCCTGCGGGTCGTTATCGTCCTCCTAGTACTTGGGCTGGGTTCTCCCTCTTTGGCCATTGAGCGGCGGCGCGCGGACACTCTGGTCACTGGCGCCAGCAACAAGACGTCGAATCTATACGGAGTCCCCTGGAACGCCGACGGTCTCTCAAATGTGCCGATCGGGGTGCGGGAAAAGAAGGTGGGCATCCGCTTCAGGGCGGATCGTGACGGGACCCTCGACCGGATCAAACTTTTCTTCATCTTCGCTACCTGGAAAGACCAGTTGGCAGTGGGAGCGGACAGTTGTCAAGTGAACCACAAGGACTGCTACGGAGCTGGCGATGGGGGGGAAATCCTTGTCACGCTTCGGGCAGACAACGGCACTGATGGCCATTTCCCTACCCGTAAGGTTCTTAGCTCACGCCTGATTCGCCGCCCCATGAATCGGATTCGGCGGCCCCCTTTCTATGCAGCAGGCAACGGGTTCCAAGGAAGGGCCACTTACAACTTCAGGGTCCTGAACCTGCCTAACGCGACACTCCAAGCAGGTCGAATCTATCACCTGGTCTTCTCCAATCAGTCGGCTCATCCCCGCCGCAACTACGTCTCACTCGACCACCTCTACCTTGCGGCTAACACTCCCGGTATGCAGCCGGGCACCCGCGACGTCGATCTCGCGTCGGAAGTCCTGTATCGCGGCACATCCAAATGGCGAGTGCGCCATTGGGAAACTCCGATCTACCAGGTCCATTACGCGAACGGCTTCATCCAGGGCCAGGGTTACATCGGAACCTCCCGTCCTCAACCGACACCGATCTACGGCCGCTACCGGGCACGCGAACGGATCACGGCTGTGGCCCGCAGGGACCGTACGATTTCGAAAGTATTCGTCCGGCTGAATAGGCGAGGCAAGCCCGGTCCACTCACTCTCAGACTTGAGAAGGGGGATGGCGCGTTGATCGGGAAGGGGGCTGTCCCTACCTCAACAATCAATCGCCGGTATGGGTGGGTTCCCTTGGTTTTCAATAAGCCCTACACACTGCAGTCGGGGAGCACATATAACATCGAGCTCTCGGCCAAAGGCGATCGCGCGAACCACTATCGAGTCTTTGCCCTGTGGCAGGGGCGTCGCCACGGCTTCCATGCAAACAACCTCTTTCGCGATGGATACGCGCAAGTCAACCGCGGATCCGGATGGCTGCAGCGTATACCGGGAGCAGGCGCAGCTCACAGCTTCGACTTCCAGATGTACGCTATCGCGATCTGAGCGGAAGTCGCCCAGAGTTGGCGGAGCTTCAAGCGCCGGCTCTTCCCCTATCGAAGGCGACTGAGTTTTGTTTTCCGATGGTCCAGCCTTCGCACTCTGCCAAGGACCCTCCTTCTCTCCATGCATCGATTGATTCAACAGAAGAGCTAGACTGCGCTTGTGGAGTCACGGCTACGGCGCCTTTACGAGCGATTCTGGGGATCTGACGGGGGGTCCGTTTTCCGAAGCGCGGCCTTTCTGTCTGGAGGGACTGCGACAGGGCTGATTCTCGTCGGGCTTTCTCTACCCATCCTGAGTCGTCTATACAGTGCAGCGGATTTTGGCACATACGCTGTCTACACTTCTGTTCTTTCCCTCTTGCTCGTCACTTCCGCAATGCGGTATGAACTTGCGATACCGCTGCCCGAGGACGAATCGGACGGGCTGAACCTTCTGATTCTGTCCCTGGGCATCGTCGTTCTTGTTGCTGCTCTAGTGACAATTGGGGTTTATCTCGTCGACGACGAGATCGCAAGGTGGACGAAAACGCAACTGGTCCTGCCGGTCGGATTGGCTGCGGCGGGCGCGTATCAGGCTCTTTCGTTGTGGGGCGTCCGATCGCAAGCATTCCGCGCGCTCGGGACAACTATTGTCGTGCAGCGGACGGCGCAAGTTGCGACGCAAGTCGTTCTCGGCTTTTCTGGCAGATTGTCCGGCGGTCTGGTGGTGGGCGACACTGTTGGGCGAAGCTGCGCGTCAGCGGTCCTCGGAATTCTGCTACTTCGCCGAATCCGCGGGGTGATCTGGCGGACAGTCTCATTGAGGGAAATGCGCCGCCTAGCAGCGCGTTACAAACGGTTTCCGCAATTCACGCTGGCAGCATCGCTCGCAAATACAGCATCAACTCAGCTCCCCTTCATTCTTCTCGCAGCCTTGTACGGGCGCACCGTGACGGGCTACTTCGCCGTGGCTGAGGCCATGGGGTCCTTTGTGCACAACGTTGTCGCAACCCCTGTCGCACAAGCTTACATGCGTGAAGCGGTCGAAGCTTGGAGGCGCGGACCACTTGAGCTTCAATCTCTCTATATCAAGACGATGCGGAAGTTAGCGATTATTGGACTCGTGCCGGCTGTAGCTCTGCTGGTAGGAGTTCGCTATGTTGCCCCCGTCGCCTTGGGATCCGCCTGGTTGGACGCAGGACAATACGCTCAGGTACTTTCCTTCGGTTTCTACGCGGTCTTTCTGGCGCAACCCCTCTCGAGGACCCTGATCGTGATGGAGCTTCAGCCTCTACAGCTTGCTTGGGATGTCACCACTTTGGTGGTGACGACACTTGCGCTTACTGTCGCCGATCAAATCGGCTTCGGAGGTTACGGGGCTGTCACCGCGTACAGCATTGCCCTCTTCGCAGTGTCGGGTACGTATGTGCTAGTTCCACTTCTAGCTATTCGTAGGAGACAGGTACGCCCCGGGGATGCCGAACCACTCCACTAGTGTTTGTCGCTTTTATTCACAATCATGTATTTTACTCCTCTTGTCCATCCGAGAGAGGAGGAATCATGCGCCTTCCCCGCTTGAAGTGAGCGAGCTCGACCGCGCCGTCTTGGAGCGCCGAACGCGTTCCAAGACTGCTTCGCAGCGCGACGTGACACGGGCGCGTCGTGCTCATGGCCGCGGACGGAAAGTCCAACAACGCGATCGCCGAAGCGGTTAGCATCGACACGCGCTACGTGGGTATGTGGCGCAAGCGCAACCGAGCCCAGGGACTCGACGGGCTGAAAGACCGTCCTCGCCCGGGCCGGCCCGCTCATCTACGGACATGACGACCGCCTCAGGATCGTCAGACGATCTGCATACCCCACCCGAGCCCGCGTCGCGCTGGACCATGGACGCAGTGTCCCAAGCGCTCGCCGACGAGGTCGGGATCTCGGCGAGCCAGGTAAGGCGCGTCTGCACCGGGCTCGATCTCAAGCCGTGGCAGGTGCGCTCGTGGATGGCGAGCCACGACCCATAGTTCTCGGCCGGCACGACGAGATCGAATCTGGCATAGCCGAGGAGGCTTCAACGACCCCTTTCGACTCGGGATCAGCGGCCTCGCAGTAGTCGGGACGGAAAGATAAGTGGGTGGCTAGCGAACGTAGTCGGGATGCGGCACCGCGACGTTGGCGACGGTCTGGGCCCGCAGGCACCCATGCGATCCGACAGCACCACGTGTGGGACCGCCCCGAGCTCCTCGATGCACTCGGCCAGCAATCTCAAGGTCGTCTCGCGCTTCATGTCCGGGGCGAAGCGCACGAAGCGATAACGGCTCCATGCCAGCTCCGCACAGAAGATCTTGAGCCGGCCCTCCTCACCCCAGTCGATCACCAGGTGCTCGCCGGGAGAAAACACCCACGGGCGCCGGCGGTGCTCCGAGCGTGCCCAGCGCGCCTTCACCCGGGCCACCGCACGGCGGAAGTTGCGAGCCGAGCCTTCATAGCCGGCGGCACGCGCCTGGGGCAGCAGACGCTTGGCTGGGATGCGGCCGCGGGTCTTTTTGACCCTCTCCCAGATGAGATCCTCGACGCAGTCGGTGTTGCGGCTGCGCTCCGGCGTGATCCTCGGATCGGCGACCGAGCCGGCTCGCCACCTGCACCACCCGCTTCACGGTCTTGTGGTCGACCCCGCAGAGATCGCCTGCAGCTCGATAGCTGCCCAGTTCGACGTAGGTGTTGACAATATCCATGCTCTCCCTCTCAGACTTCAGTGGGCACCTCCGGTGGTCGCTGGTGTGGGTCTCGTCACCAGCACCATCGCGACCCCGGGGGTCACCCACGCGGATTAGGTCAGATCAAGGAGTGGGGCATTTCGAGTGGCCATAGATGGGGACTTCCACATTGCCATGGACAGGGTGGTACATACTCGGGAAGGAGGGCTCAGATGGACGATCCCGAGACACCGCGCTGGAGGCGACGGCTATCCGCCGAGGACAGGTGGCAAATCTTCATCGAGGCGTCGGCCAAAGACGCCAAGGTGGTCGACGTGCTGCGTCGCTGGCGTATCGACTCATCCCAGCTGGCGCGCATCCGAACCCAGGTCAAGGAGGGCGCGCTCACCCAGCTGATGAACGGCCCGGGAAGAAACCCCAAGGATCGGGAGGAGGCCTCTGAAGGCCGAGATGTCCCGCCTCGAGGACGTTCAAGGAGGTCTCGATCGAGGACACCCTGCTGCGAGAAATATTCAGGCTGGGCTTGACGGGTGCCTCCGTGGGAGTCGACTTCCGGCGGAGGTCAAGCTCGCGCTCATCGGCGCCATCACCGATGCCAAAAGAGGCCGGTTTCCCGATCGTTAGAGCCTGCGAGAGTGCTGATGCTCGAAGCGCGCCGCTTCCATCGTTGGTTGGGCTGTCGCGATCCCAGGAGCCTTACGGTCGCAGATGTCGCCGATGAACCGCCGGTGCCCACGACACCGCACCAGATCACCCCGGCCGAACGCGCCGCCATCATCGCGGCGGCCGGTGACAAGGCCAACTCCGACCAGGCGCACCCTAAGCTGGCCCACCACCTTTCCCGCACTAGGCAAGGCGTTCGTGTCGAAGTCGACGGTGCGCAGGGTGCTGCGCTCGGTGCCTTTTCCAGGGACGTGCCAGCAAGCCCAAGGCGACCAAGCTCGAGGCCGTGGCCGAAGCCCCAACTTCTGGGCCTGGGATATCCCCTATTGTCGCGTCGGTGAGACGTTTTGGTACCTGATCGCGATCATCGACATGTTTCCCGCAACATCGTCGGTCACGCGGACCATCGGCGACCTCAGGCGACGTCAAGGTCGTCTTGGACACGGCGCTTGCCAACGAGAGGCTCCTGGCGATGGATGCGAGGATGCCCAAGTCGCTGTCGGACCGCGGACCGCAAATGCGCTCCAAGACCATCCGCCGGTTCTTCTACGACCTCGGCATCACCCAGGTGTTCGCGCGACCGAGAACACCGTCGGACATCGCCACGATCGAGAGCTCTTCGCCATCATCAAGGGCGAACGTCTCTACCGGCAACTACTCCAACCCGATCGAGCTCATCTCCCACTCCAACGCGTTCGCCCACCTACTACAACAAGGCCAGTCTTCGTATGTGGATCGGATTCGTGACGCCGGCCGAGAAGCACGACGGACGAGCCGAGGGCATTATCGCAGCGCGCAGAGTCCGCATGGAGCAAGCTCGTAAGCGAAGATTGCAAATCAATCGAGGGTGCTTGGAGGGATCAAATGCTGCTTATTTCCTCGCGAAACTGTGACAAAGCTCTGACGCAGGCGGATTACGCTCTTTGCATGCACCCCAAAGGGTCTCGCAGCCACCGCATCGTCGTACAGGCCAGAGCATCCCACCCCGAAACAACCCAGTCGGCCTAAGGAAGGACCGAGCCTATGGCCGCCGGCCAGCTGTTCGATGGAAGGCCCGTAATCGAGTTTTCTAGTGATCGAGATCGCCGCACCTTCCTGAAATGGGCGGGCATAATCGGCGTCGGTAGCACTCTCACCGTGCTGCTCCGGAGTAGGTACGTCGCGGCTCAGACCGACGAGGGTGATGTCGACATTCTCAATTACGTCCTTACACTCGAGTATCTCGGGGCGGACTTCTACGAAAGGGGCCTCGGAGCCGACATGCTGTCGGGCAAAGACCTTGCTCTGGTCGAGCCTATCGGAGCCCACGATCAAGCGCACGTCTCCCTAGTCACCTCGACTGTGGAGAAGCTCGGCGGTACTCCGGTCGAGCAGCCGGGTTTCAACTACCCGAACCGGACCTTTGGAAGCAGGGACAGGTTTCTGCAAACCGCGTACACGTTCGAGGCTCTCGGCGTAACCGCCTATCACGGA
>Ga0136625_1000538_pt1 | contig 12132 bp, 6 predicted proteins | sample AntDrymUQ4832306_2_FD_104672 | JGI IMG/M metagenome (GOLD analysis project Ga0136625, IMG submission 104672) | Polar desert sand microbial communities from Dry Valleys, Antarctica - metaG UQ483 (23.06) | ecosystem: Environmental > Terrestrial > Soil > Desert | place: Antarctica: Dry Valley...
CGACTGGCTGTTCGGCTCGATGCGGCACGACAAGAGCCTCTACACCCGGCACCTGCGTCGCTTCCTCGAGGCGCTGCGGCCCGACGTCGTGCACTTCCAGCACACGTTGTTCATCGGCTACGACGCGATCAGGGAGGTCCGCCGGACCCTGCCGGGGGTGCCCATCGTCTACACGCTGCACGAGTTCCTCCCCATCTGCCGCGCCAAGGGGCAGATGGTGCGGACCATGGACGGGGCGCTCTGCGACGAGGAGTCGCCGCGGCGCTGCCACGAGTGCTTCCCGGAGTACTCGCCGCAGACCTTCTTCCTGCGCAAGCGCTTCATCCAGGCGCAGTTCGGCCTGGTGGACCTCTTCGTGGCTCCCAGCGCGATGCTGCGGGACCGCTACGTCGAGTGGGGCATTCCCGAGGAGCGCATCCTGCTCGAGGACTACGGCCGCCGCCTTCCCGCCGCGCCCCCGGCCGACGAGGCGCGGGCAGGTCCCCGCGACCAGCTCGGCTTCTTCGGCCAGCTCAACCCCTACAAGGGGATCGATGTCCTGCTCGAGGCCGTGCGCCGGCACGCCGCCGACGGGGGAGCCCAGGCCACGCTGCGAGTGCACGGCGCCAACCTCGACCTCCAGGAGCACGGCTTCCGAGACCGGGTGGAGGCCATGCTCGCCGAAACCAGGGATCGGGTGATCGTGGCGGGCGAGTACGCACCCGACCAGGTGGCGCCGCTGATGGCCGCCGTGGACTGGGTGGTCGTGCCCTCCGTTTGGTGGGAGAACTCGCCACTCGTCATCCAGGAGGGGTTCGCCCATGGGCGACCCGTGATCTGCAGCGACGTCGGGGGCATGGCCGAGAAGGTCGCCGACGGGGTGAACGGGCTGCACTTCCGGGTGGGTGACCCGGCGAGCCTGGCCGAGACCATCGGCCGGGCCGTGGGCACGCCGGGACTGTGGGAGCGCCTGCGCGCCGGAATCCCGCGCCCCCACGCCATGGGGGATCACGTGGCGGTCCTGGCCGCGGCGTACGAGCGCCTACTCGCCGGCGCGTCGCAGCGCACGGCGGCGTGACGGAGCGGGCCGCGGCCGAGGACGTGGCGCCCCCTGCGGGGCTGTCCCTCCGGCGCGCCGCCTGGTTGGCCGACGACGTGCTGATCGCCGCCTGCACGCCCTCCGGCGCCGGCAGCTCCGAGGAGAACCCGTCCGCGTCCGCCGCGCGGCTCGAGGGACGGCTGGTGGACGCTCCGGAGGGCGACGCCGCGAGCCCGGCGGCGGCAATCGTGGTGGCGCGGGCTCCGCGCGCCGCGCTCGACCTCGACGGGCACGGGCTCGTACTGAGCGCGGGCGGGGCTCGCTGCCGCGCCTCAGCCGGCGAGGCCCGGGCGGCCCTGACGGACCTGACGACCTTTGTGCGCGAACACCTGGCCGGCCGCGACGCCGGCGCCCGGGCACGGCTCATGGCCGCGCTGACCAGCTTCGCGGCCGGCCACGGGCTGTCGCCGTCCCTCGCGCGGGGCCTGCACGCCCTCCGGGAGGCCCTGCGCGAGCGCCACGCGGTCAGCGTCGGCGTCGAGGGCGCCGAGCGGACGCTCGAGGTGGAGCGCCTGCATCGCTTCGGCGGCTCCGAGCTCTACGTACGCGGACGGCTCTTCGAGGGCTCGGCAGCCCTAAGGCGCCTGACCGCGGTCTCGCCCGAAGGCGAGCGGATCGAGCTGCTCGGCCGCGACCGCCTGGCTCTGGCCCCGCGGGCCGGAAGGCCACAGGAGTTCGCCTGTCACTTCGAGGCCGAGGCACCCACCCGCCTGGCCGACGGCTGGGTGCTGGAGGCGGAGAACGCAACCGGCAGGAGCGTGGAGACGGTCGCGGCGCTCAGCCCGCAGGACGAGGCGGCGGCGCGCCGGGCGGTGGTGGAGGACGCGGCGGCCGAGGGGGTGTTCGGAGAGGCGGTGCGGAGCGGGCCCGCCCTGTCCGCGCTGACGCGCCTCCAGGAGCTCCGTCGCGACTGTGTCCACGTCGTAGCCGAGGAGACCCACGGAGCGGTGCCGCCGCGGCCGGACGTCTCGGTGATCGTGCCCCTGTACGAGCGGATCGACCTGGTGGAACACCAGCTCGCCCAGTTCGCCCGCGACCCGGAGCTCGCGGAATGCGAGCTCCTCTACGTCCTCGACTCTCCAGAGCTGGCCGAGCATCTCGGCGACTACGCGCGCGAGTTGGCCCGCCTCTACGAGCTGCCCTTCCGCACGGCGACGCTGAGCGACAACGGCGGCGTGGCGCTGGCTCGGAACCTCGGCGCGTCGCTGGCCGCGGGCCGCCTCCTCCTGTTCCTCGATTCGGACGTGCTCCCCGGCCGCCCAGGTTGGATCGGAGCGCTCCGCCGCGCTCTGGACGCGGAAGCTCCGGCCGGCGCCGCGGGGCCCTTGCTCCGATACGAGGACGAGGCCGTCCAGCACGCCGGGCTGACGTTCGAGCGCACGGCCGGCTCGGGGGAGTGGTCGCTGGTGCACCGCCTGAAGGGGATGCACGCCGAGCTGCCCGCCGTGCGCGAGGGGAGAGCCGTCCCGGGCCTCAGCGGGGCGTGCATGATGGTCGATGCCGCGCTCTACGCCGGGCTCGGCGGCATGAGCTGGCGCTACGTCCAAGGCGACTTCGAGGACGCCGACTTCTCGCTGCGGCTGGCCAAGGACCGGCGGACGTGCCTCTACGTCCCCGAGGTCTCGCTCTACCACCTCGAGGCGCAGTCGTATCCGCCGGCGGCGCGGGCGGCCAACCGGCGCTACAACCGCTGGCTCTTCACGCGGCTGTGGGAAGAGGCTCTCGAGGAGCGCGCGGTCAGACCCAGTTGAAGGCGGCGGGCTCGTGCATGGAGGGAGGAGGTAGCACGTCCCCCGTCCTGCTCCTCCCGGGCCCCCAGTTGAGCGACGGAGGCCGGCGATACGTCCCGGTCGCGAGCTCATCCGCCACGGCGGCGAACAGCTCCGCGAACTGCCGACCGATGCGCTCGACGCTGAACTCGGTCCGGACCTTCGCGCGCGCCCGGCTCGACATCCCGCCGTAGCGCTCCCCATCCCGCCACAGCGCGACGAGCAGCTCCGCCCACACGCCGTAGTCACGGCCGCTGACGATCGCGCCGTTCTCGCCGTCGTCGATCAGCTCCGCGATGCCGCTGCGGCTCTGCGCGACAACCGGAACGCAGCCCTTCGCCATCGCCTCGACGAGCGAAAGGGGAAGTCCCTCGAAGTCGGACAGGAGCAGGAAGAAGTCATGAGACGTGAGCTCGTCGTGCACGGCCGCCGGCGCCATCCGCCCGCGCAACTTGATTCGGCCGTCCTCGAGGTGCTCTCTCGCCAGCTCGCGAAAGCGCTGCTCGGCATCCTCGTGGCGGGAGAAGGTGCCGATCAGGGATATCTCGTACGGGACGCCGGTGCGATCGAGCGAGCGTGCCAGCTCGACGAAGTCGAGTATCCGCTTCTGGTACTGGACGAGCCGGCCGGCGTACACGAGGCGCATCGTCGGCCCCGGCGCGCGGCCTTGCGCCGCCACGTCGGCTTGCCGGAGCGCGGAGTTGTGGATGACGCTCGCGCGATCGCCCAGGGAGGGGTTCAGCCGGACGACGTTCTGCCTTATCTGCTCGGAGACGCACACGATGGCGTTGCAGTAGGGGCCGAGCCGGTACGCCTGCTCGTAGTAGTCGCCGTCGTCGGCCTGGACCCACGAGACCACGCCCACCGACTCGGTCAGGGCGGGGGCCACGCCGTTCGCGAGGAAGTCGTAAGACATCAGGAGGATGCGGGGCGCGGCGCTCTCGAGGTCGCCTATCAGCTCCTCCCACATCCCCAGGACGCCGATCTTGCGCCGTTCGAGAAAGCGATGCGGTAGCGACGGGAGATGGGCCTCGCCATCCGCGCTCTCGAGGACGGACTCCCGGGGCCGGGTGAACACGATCTCGACGTCCCAGCCGAGCTCCCGCAGCTCCCTGCCGACTCCCTCGAGCGCGACGTTCACACCGCTAACGGCCCAGTCGGAGGCGGGGACGACGATCTTCGGTCTGCTCGTCGGGCCCGGCGCCGTGGAGCGGGCCCTCGGGAAGCTCACCTCCGGATCTCTCGCCGCCAGCTCGACCATGGCGCCGGGCGAAAAGTCGAGGTCCGCAGGGGCGTACGACCTCGCTCCACCCGCGCGGAGGTGCACGAGCACCTGCGACACGTCCGAGACGGCGAAGAGGGGCCGCAGCGCCGCGAGGCTGCGTGCGAGCAGCCGCAGGGAGGACTCGCGGAACACTGGAGCGGCCAGCTCGTAGTCCTCGAGGACGAGCGAAGGTCCGGCACCGTCCGAAGCGCGGCGGCCGGGCCAGGAGCAGGCCACGAGCAAGGGCCCCGTGCGGTGCTCGTCCCTCAGCAGGCGGGCCAGCGCGGAGAAGGCGTCGCGGCCGGCCGGCTCGCCCCGCGTGAAGAGAACCACGATGCCCCACTGCCACATCCCGCGCGTGAGTGACGAAGTCGTCCGCTGGGCCTCAAGGAACATGTTGCGGTGCAGGGACGACCCGAACCGGCGCGCGCCGGCGCCGTGCCGGACGAAATGCTCGAGCGGCGTCGCGGCCTCCCGCGGGACGTTCCGGTAGGTGGACAGGTAGAAGGAGTCGCTGAAGAGGGGGTTCGGCGAGGCCGCCCTCTTCGTGAGTGCGTTCTCGACGTAGTGCACGAGGGCGTTCGTTCCGCTGCTGTGGAGCTCGGGGTGCTGCGAGTAGTAGTGCCCCGCGTCGAAGAGGGGGTGCGGGTCGAGGCGCCGGCTGCGCCCGTGCCTCAGGAAGTGCACGAGCGGGCTCTCGCCCGAGCTCCGCGCGTCCTCGTTGCGGCTCAGGTACCACGCCGTGTTGAACAGCGGGTGGGGATCCGCGTACGCCGTGGCTCCCACCTCGAGGTAGTGGGCCACGGCGTCCTCTGCGCGAGCGAACCGCATCCCGACCTGGTCCCCGTAGAAGCGGACGTCGACGAGCGCGTGCAGTTGCTCGGGGGCGACGGGGTCGTCCCCGTCGTCCTTCTCCCGCGGTCGTGTCGCGGGTAGCGCGGCGGCGTGACGGGCGCCCGCGAGGGCGTAGACCGCGCCGGCCTGGTCGTCGTGCGCGATCCTCCGGCAGCACGAGTCCAGATGGCGCCCGAACTCCGGGTAGCTTTCCAGCCACCAGAGGGCCGCGGCCGGGAACGCGATGAACTCGGCGCCCTTCGAGCGAACCGCCTCGAGGTGCGCTATCGCGTTTTCGCTGTCGGCCGGGTAGTAGCCCGCATACACGCCGTCCGCGCGCTGCGGGAAGTGCCAGCCCCGGCGCTCGTCGGGCAGCTCGAGCAGCTCATCGTCCCCTCTGCTGACGATCGCCACCGTCGCGCCACCCGGGACCGCGCCCTCCACGAGCGCCCGGAAGCGTGGAAGCAGCTCGTCGTGGAGCGCCTGCTCAGGTGGCCCGGGCGTCCGGCTCACCTCCCGAGCAGTGGCGCGGAGTACTCGTCCGGGACCTCGATCTCCCATTCGTGGGCCTCCACGAGAGCGACCAGCTGCTCGCGGAGCGGGCGCTTGTCCTCTGGAACGAACACGCTCCCGATGTTGGGCGGGCTCCCCCCCGCGTCGACCTGCTTCTCCACGTCCAGGCCCTCGAACACGTACTTCGGGCCCCATCCGATGCCGGCCTCCGAGATCTCCGGAAGGCTGATGTCGTGGAAGACGACCTCGGCTCCGGACCGGAGTGCGTCCAATGTCGCGAGCAGGTCAAGCGCCGGCCACGGGTGCCTGTGACTGGCGTCGATGAAGAGGAAGCCGATCTCGTCGGCGCCGTGCTCCTCGCGGACGGTCACCGCGTTGGCGGGCCATCGGAGCTCGATCCGCTCCACCAGCTGCGGCTCGAGCATCTCGTGAATCGCGTCCCCCGTTGGCCTCGACGGATCCATGTAGGCGGTGGCGCGCCTGTCGTACGAGACCACCCTGTACTCGGGACCCACCGCCCCGGCGTCGTGGGCGGCGGCGAGCGCCTCGCAGAGGATGGCCGTCGAGACACCCGCGGCGGTCCCGAGCTCGACGATTGTCTCTACGCCGGCGGCATGGATGCGCTCGAACAGGTAGCGCGCGTCATAGAGGCCGATCGAGCCGGAGCCCGCCCATGCGGGTCGCCGGGCGTGAACCGCATCCGAGGGCGAGGTCATCCCTAGAGCGCGTGGTAGTGCATGCCCCACGTCCGGTCCCTGCCGGACACGAGGATCTCGCGGTTCGATCGCAGGAAGTCCTTCTTCTCCTCCGTGTCGAGCTTCTCGATCGCCCGGTCCATTAGGGCGAGCTTCTCGTCCGGCGGGATCTCCTCCCACCGGCAGGCCTCCAGGACCTCCTGGGGGATCGGCTCTCGCAGCAGGAAGATGGTGGACGCCGTATCGCCGTCGACCACGTACTCGACGTAGTCGCTGAGCTTCTCGAGCACTATGTGGTGCCACGGCCCGGTCTGCGGCGAGAGGTAGTCCTGCATCACGATGACCGACTTGGACGGCATCAGGGCGGGGAAGTATCCCGTAACGATGTGGTCCATCACCTTGAAGCTCTTCGCGACGTCGACGAAGAGGATCTCGATCGGCCCGTTCTCCCACGGGAAGCTGAGGACGTCGCCCTCGTGAACCTCCACCAGCGAGAGGTACTTCCCGAGGTTCGCATCGAAGACGTCACGCACGCCGAGTTCGCCGGGAGAACGCTCCGGGAAGTAACGCTGTCGCTCGGCCTCACCCAGCTTGAAGAGGTCATAGGAGTGGATGACCCGGCCCTCGAACCCCCGGTCGCTGAGCCCCGCGGCGAGGCAGATCGTCGATCCGCCGAGGAAGGAGCCCATGTCGGCGATCGCCCCCCTGCCGGTGAACTCCTCCCGCGCGAGGTAGTAGAGCATGCGCTTCTCCCACGTCCAGAGCATCCCCGGCACGGCGAAGATCTCGTCTTCGGGAATCTTCCTCCGGAAGTCGAACTCGCCCCACGGCTTCTCTCTGAGACGCCGGATTCGGGCTTCGGCGGAGTCGGCGGCCATGGTCAGCGCGTGTTGCTCGTCGTCGCTCGGACGTCGAAGATCACGCAGGTCTCGTCGTCGCGGATCACGGTCGCGTACCTGCTCTCGAGGTGCACGCGGAGATCCTCGTAGTGGTCGAGCCACCAGAGGGCCGGCTCGGCGAAAACGAGGAAATCACCTCCGCGCGCCCGCAGGTCCTCCAGGTGCTCGATTGCGTCTCCGCTCGTAGCCGGGTAGTAGCCCGCGTAGTCGCCGTCCTCCCCCTGCGGGAAGTGCCAGGCCGTTCGTCCCTCGAGGTTGAGCAGCGCCGCATCCCCCTTGCTGACCACGATGGCCGTCCCGTCCGGCGGAATCGCCCGGCAGACCAGCTCGCGGAACCTCGGAAGGAACTGGCGGTAAGCGGCTTTCTGCGGGTCCTTCGCAGCCGGCCGCCGGCGCCTTACCGGCCGTGATGCTCTGACGGTCGGGGCAGGCCCGTCGCCAGTGGGCAGCTTGCCCGTCGCCACCACCAGCCAGTCGTCGTAGGAGATGACGTAGTCGAACTTCAGGCGCAGCGCGTCGCACAACCCTTCTATGTCGTAGTGCTCCGGCGGCGGCGGCGTCGCCCATTCCGCGTTGGTCCAGTCGAGGACGATGCCGTCTGTCACGAAGAAGGCGCAGGCCTCTACCAACGCATCGAAGTCCTGACCTGCAGCGCCGAACATCGGCCACACCTGCCCGAGCGCGAGGAGGAACTCGTGGCCGCCGCCGTGGTCCATGTCGACGTACGGTTCGTTCTCGTAGAAGGCGACCATCTTCGATCGCACTACGTTCGTCGGCGTCTCGAGATAGCCGGTTACCTCGCTGATCAGGTCACAGGTGCGCTGGTTGGGACTCGAGGCCGAGACGACACGAGCGCCGGCGCGACTGAGCAGGGCCGGATAGATGCCGGAGGCCTCGTCGAGCACGAGGACGGAGCGGTCGTAGAAGAGACTTGCGAAGACAGGCTCGAGTATCCGCCGGCGATAGGAATACGACTCCGCAGCCAAGATGTTCTTGTCCGCGTCCACCTCGAACCTGTGTAGCCAGTTGCCTTCGACGTGGGTCTTGATCCTTTCGTTGAGGACCTCCGGCGAGACCGCCAGCTCCGAGTTTTCACTACGCACAGCCATCACCGTCTCGTCATAAGCAGGTCGGGACCACGTCTTTCGCAGGCAGACCACATGGGGAACGACCTCTCCAGGTGGTCGAGGAGGCAATTGATCCTCCGGGCGCTGTAACGCGGGTGGCGCGCCAAGGGTTCGTGGTTTGGGCCGATTTCACTGAGGATCACGCGCTGGCCTGGCTGAAGACAGCCGGCGAGTGGCCGCAGGTCGGCGGGCTCGGTGACGCAGTCGGCTGCGGCCCCCTCGTCGACGGCGCTTGCGAGGAGCGGCCACGTGTAGCGCAGGAAGCTCGACGCCCGGCGAATGTCGTGGGCAGAGCTCTCCCTGGCGTCCGAGAACTCGAAGCCGGGAGCGGGCAGCTCGGGGTCCGCCGTCAGAGCCGGTCCGACGTTGTTCTTGAGGAGGCGGGCGATCCTCCCGTACAGGCGTGAGTGTTCGCGTATGTCGAAGCGCTCGAGCGCCTTCGCACGGTTGGCGGCCTGAATCTGCTGCCGCCGTGCCGCGTCCAGCGACGCGGTCTCCCTGAGGGCGGCGGCCAGGCCCTCCACGTCCCCGTGCGAGACGAGCCTGCCGTTAATCCCGTCGTCCACTACCTCACGCTGCCCGCCCGACGTCGTCGTGACGATCGGGAGCTCGGCCGCGAGGGCCTGGACCGAGGTGAGGGAAAGGCCCTCGAAGTCGGCGCGGGCAAACCCCGAGGTCGAGAGGTACAGGTCGGCGGCCGAGTAGTAGCGCGGCATTTCCCACGGCGGGGCCTCGGGGACCCATGACACGTTTGGGTGGGAGTCGAGGAAGGCGCGCCAGGCGGCCAGACCCTCTTGCTCGCCCTCGCGGAAGTAGCCGACGACCAGGTAGTGCAGGCCGTCGTCGTCGGCGGTCGCGTCGACCACGTCCATCAGGACGTCCAGCCGTTTGTGCGGCTCGTGCATGCGGCCGGCCCACAGGACGACTGGCGCGTCCCGGGGGATGTCGAGCTCCTCGCGCACCCGCGGCCGGGCCTGCGGGCTCGGCGAGAACAGCTCCACGTCGATGCTGTTCCTCAGCACCGACATCTTCGAGCGATACGCGGGGTCGAGCTGGTCCAGCACCTCCTGGGAGACGCAGAGGATGTAGTCCGCCTGCTCGTACTGCGGCGTTGTGAGCTTCCGCGCGTCCGCCGCGTTCTGCGAGATCACGAGCAACCGGTAGAAGGGCTCGTGCTGGGGCCAGCTCATGATCGTGCAGGGCATGACGACGTGGGAGCGCAGCGCCTGGAACGTGCTCGCGAGCCCCTCTGATCGCCACTCGTCGTACGTCATGCCTTCCGGGGCCGCGTGCACGCGGACGCCACGGTCCGCGAGCCAGCCCGAGAGCGGGCTACCGGAGCGGTTCAGAACGATCTCGAAGCGCACGTCACGCGGTTCCGAGTTGACAACCAGGAGAGCCGCCAGCCATTCCGCCCCGCCGGTTCCGAACGAGCCGTCGGTGATGGCGACGCTCGCCGGGGCCCGGCGGTAGCTTTCCACGAGCACGCGCTGGTAATCCTCGGCGCAGGCGGCGAAGGAGAAGCGCTCGGTGATCTTCTCCCGGCCGTTGCGGGCAAGTTGCTCGCGAGTCGTCGCCTCGCTGTCGAGCGCCTCGGAGACGGCCGCCGCGATCGCCTCGTCGCCGAAGTCCTCCACCAGAAAGCCCACGTCACCCCCCTCGATGAGCTCGTGCATCCCGGCGGACGCAGTGGTGACCGGTATGGCGCCCGCCGCGAGCGCCTGCAGCACTGTGTTGGAAAGCCCTTCGTACTCGCCCGAGGTCGACAGGAGGGCATCCGCCATCTGGAAGAACGCGGGCATCTCCCACGGCGGCACGTCGTCCTTCCAGATCAGGCCCTGCTCCTCCACGAACCCGCGGAAGGTCTCTTCGTCCGCGCCGTCGTGCTTCGAGAAGTAGCCGACGACGACGAAGGTCACGTCGGTGCGCTGTGCCTTGATCCGGCGGACGACGTCCTGGAAGACATTCACCCGCTTGAGCGGCGACCCCAGCCGGCCGACGAAGAGGACGACCTGTTTCCCCTCGAGTCCGTAAGCCTGCTTGATCTCGGCCTTCTCGCCGGCCGAGACCTCGCGGAAAAGGTCCGTGTTGACCCCCGTCTTGATCAGCACCGCCTTGTCGGGGGAAGTACGCCGGACGACGCCGTACTGCTCGTCCGTGCAGCAGATGACCTTTGTGGCGGCCGAGAAGTCGACCGCCGCGAGCTCAGCCGCGTGGAAGTTGGATATGCGCACCGCCACCGCGAACTGCTCGAGCTGTTCCTTGCGGAGCTGCTCGAAGAGATACTGCGAGGAGAAGAAGACCAGGTCGGGGTTCAGGCGCGTAAGCAGCTCGAAGAGCTCCTCGTCGAGCCACTCCGAGTATCTGAACGAGCCGGCGCGCAGGGCCGTCGCCGACAGCACGCGGAAGCCCCGTGCAGCCAGCTGCTTTGCGATCTGCGACTCCCGCGAGTTGTAGGTCACGAAGACGAACTCGAAGACCTCGGGATTGGCGGCGAGCGCGAGTTGCGCCGCAAACCACTCCGCCCCCCCGGTCTGCAGCATGGTGTCGACGACGCACACGCGGATGCGTCTGCGCCCGACGCGGCTCGACTCGACGTCGCCGAAGATGGCCGCGAGGTCGCGGAGCACGTGCGTAGTGGTGGCCGCCCGGGCCGGCGGCGGAGCAGCCGGCGTCGCCGACACCTCGAGCCGCGCCAGCCCGGCGACCGCGCGCTCTCGCTCGAGCTCCGTTAGGTCGAGCAGAGAGTGCGTGGCGGCCGCCGTCTGTTGCGTGGGAACGCACGTGTGCGGCGGAATTTGGCGCAGCGGCGTGAGCCCTCGGAGCGAGGCGCGATCGAGCTCCGCGAGGTCGCGCAGGGCGTGGGTAGCCGACGCGCGGCGCCCCGCGGACCGTCCACAGGCCGTGCAGGTGTTCAGGGCAGGCTCGACTGAGTTTCTCATCGTGGCGTACTCACTCCCTTGGTGACCCGGGACCTCCCCTCTAACCCGCAGTGTCGCCACAACGCACGATACAGCGAAGGGATATCGCCGCGTTAGGGTTCCCCCCGTGAAGGTCTTAGTCACAGGAGCCGCCGGCTTCATCGGCTCGCACCTCGTCGAGGAATGCCTGCGGCGGAGCTGGGAGGTCGTCGCCGTCGACTCTCTCACCACCTACTACTCCCCCACGGCGAAGGTCCGGAACTCCGACCAGTTTCGCCGGCACCACCGCTGCCTGTACCTCGAGCAGGACATCCTCGACACCGACGTCCCCAGCGTGCTGGATGGCGTGTCGGTCATCTTCCACCTGGCCGCCCAGGCCGGCGTGCGCGCCAGCTGGGGCCAGAGCTTCGACGTCTACACCCAGCTCAACGTCACCGTGTTGCAGCGGCTCCTCGAGGCCGCCCGGGTCGCGAAGATCGAGCGCTTCGTTTTCGCCTCCTCCTCCTCCGTCTACGGAGATGCCGAGGCCCTGCCCACGCCCGAGGCCGTGATGCTGCGGCCCCTCTCCCCCTACGGCGCCACCAAGGCCCTGGGCGAGCACCTCACCTACCTCTACTTCCGCAACTACGGTGTGCCGGTGACCAACCTGCGCTACTTCAGCGTGTACGGGCCGCGCCAGCGCCCCGACATGGCTTTCCACCGCGCGATCGAGGCGGCGGGGGCGGGTCACGAGTTTCGGTTGTTCGGCGACGGGAGGCAGACCCGCGACTTCACCTACGTCGACGACATCGTCCAGGGCACCCTCGCCGCGGCCGACCGGGCGGCCCCGGGCAGCACCTACAACCTGGGCGGGGGCTCCACCGTCTCCATGCTCGACGCGCTCGAGCTTATCGACCAGGAGACGGGCGGGGGTCTCGACATCGTACGGGAGGAGAGCCAGCGCGGGGACGCACGCGACACGGCCGCGGACATCTCGCGCGCCCGCAGCGACCTCGACTACCACCCGAAATGGGATGTCGAGCGCGGGCTGCG
>Ga0136625_1000540_pt1 | contig 12121 bp, 13 predicted proteins | sample AntDrymUQ4832306_2_FD_104672 | JGI IMG/M metagenome (GOLD analysis project Ga0136625, IMG submission 104672) | Polar desert sand microbial communities from Dry Valleys, Antarctica - metaG UQ483 (23.06) | ecosystem: Environmental > Terrestrial > Soil > Desert | place: Antarctica: Dry Valley...
CAGCACCTCGTGCGTCGCGCCGGCGCTGTCGGCACGCACCAGGATCTCGATCGTCTCGATCAGCTCGGCCGGGATCTGCGCGAGCGCGTCCTGGATCACCGTGATGTGATCGGCGGCGGTGTTGGAGCCCGCGTTGCCTGGGCGCAGGATCGCGGCCAATGCCTCACCGGTCTCGTCGCAGTAGGCCATCAGCGGATGAAAGCCGTAGCCGCCCTTGTAGGTGCCGGCCGCGCCCTCCTTCTCCGAATGGCTTGTCACGAGGGTCGCGTCGACCTCGATCGTGACCCGTTCGGGCGCCCCCGTCTGCGACCAGACGTGCTCACGCGCACGGGCGTGCGCGTCAGCGATCGCGTCAAGCAGCCCCGGCGTGCACGCGATCGCGTCCACGACGCGAAACGCTGTGGAGTTCGACGCGACCGCCCCGAACAACGCGTCCTGATCACGCACCGCCGCGAGATTGGCGAGGCAGTCACCGCCATCGGCGAGCATCACCGCCAAGTCGCGCACGACTCGACCGGGGTCATGCCCAGACCGGCGCTGCTTGAGCTCTGCCAAGCGCACCGACAGCGCCTGCGTCAAGCCGCTCTTGTCCGCCATCTGCGCCAGCAACGCGCTGCCCGCATGCGACACGAGCCCTTCTCCGTCCGCCGTGACTTCTACCGTGACATTGCGGCCATCGCGCTGCACCTTCAAGGTGATCCTCCCGAGCTCGATTCTCGACCATCAGCAAGCCGAAGAATCCCTGCTGTGCGTCACGAACACCGAAGGAGACGAGCTATGTAGGAGCCGTGTTTAGAGGTGGTGCTGTGTGAGAGATGGAGGCTTGTTGGCCCTCCAGCGTCGGCCCTGCGGGGGCGGGCGCTAAACCGCCCTGTGCTGCGTTGGCTGAAGACCGTCGTGGTGAGCGACAGGGAAACGGCGCGGGCGTTGATCGCGTTAGGTGGGGACCGGGAAGACGTGCCAGAAGCGCTCGGCCGCCGGTGGCGGTCGGGGGTCGCTGTTGAGGCGTCGTAAATTTTCAAGGTGGCATCAGAATCGGGGCTTCCAGCAGGTGCTTCGAGATGAGTCTGGCGGGTGCCCGCGTTCCTGGCCAGATGGTGCCCGGCGTAGAGGCGGCGTGAGCTCGGTCTGCGGCTCTTGTATGGAACGTGAGAAGGCGAGCGTCGATACCGACGGTCCGGCGGGTTTGTCGTCGGGTCGTCGAGAGGGAGCGTGCCGAGGCGGAAACCGATGGCACTCAGACTGCGAGGCGTGCGTTGGTGCGCCCGCTCGGCGTCACGCTCTGGTCCTGACCGAAGCAGCGAGGGCGGGGGTACTGAAAGGGCTACTGCAAAGGAGTCCTTTCAGCTGCTTTGCAGTAGGGCTGTGTCTCACGTCCCGAGACATGAGACAAGAATCCTGCAGTCGGCGCTCGAGGCCGCCGAGCCGAGCGGAGGCGTGTGGTTCCCGGCGCTCCCAGGGTTCCAATAGGGTTCCAATTTGGACGAATCAGACCCCACCGAACCAAAGAAATCTCTCGCAAATAGCGGCCAAATCGACCCCCTCGGACCCCCTCGGGCCAGCTCATAACCCGAAGGTCGCGGGTTCGAATCCCGCCCCCGCTACGACGGAAACCCCCTCTCGCCAGGGGGTTTTCGTTCTTAACGGGTCGGCTCATTCGCGGTCCGTGGTTCCAATACCGCAGCCTTGGGACGCTTGGGTCGGTTTCGTCGTCGCAGCCCAGCGCGCTAGGCACCCAAGTTCACAGGATCTTGTGAATCGCGGTGAAGATCGGTACGGGCGTGCAGAACAGCCGTTTTCACCGCGGGGGCGATCGTGTTGGCCCCGGCCCGCGCCGGCCGGGGGACGGCGATGCGTCAGGCGTCCTCGGCGGCCTCCTCGGCCTCCTCGCCCGCCTCGACGATGTCGCCGTTGGTGAACAGCACCTCCTGCATCGCAGCCTGCCACTTCGGCGTGCGCCGCAGCAGGAACTCGAGGTCCATCGCGAAGTGCTTGAACTCCTCCTGCTGGGTGTTCTGCATGATCGCGCGGGCCTCGGCGTCGCCCTCCAGCTCGATCCGCTGGGCGTACCAACCGATCGCCTCGGCCTCCTCGGTCAGCGACGCGATCATGCGAGCGAACGTGCGCCCCTCGGCGCTCATCTCCTCCGGCGGCTCGTGGTACTGGTCAAAGCCCATGCGGCATCTCCTCTTGGCGGTCGGTCAGTGGGACCTACGTACCCAACGAGGACGTGGACACGTCGTGCGCCGCGTGCACGTAGGCGCCAAGACGGCGCCCGTAGGCCTTCGGCTTCTCCGCATAGACACGCGCCGCGAGGTCCTGCGCCTGGGCGCGCAGCTCAGCGCGGCGCTCGGCGATCAGCTCGAGTACGGGCTCCAGATCCGCTGCGGTGCGGCTCATCGGGCCGCCATCGCCGCCCAGGGCAGCGCGCAGAAGGGCGAGATCGTGATCGTCGCCGAGCAGGTCCGACAGACGGTGAGACTGCTTGGCCTGGGGCTCCAGCGCCTGCGGCCAGGCCGTCGCGAGCAGGCGCTGGTGGTACCACAGGTCCTTCATCCGCTTGCGCCACGCGTGCAGGTGCTCGACCGTCGGCTTGCGTTCGGCCGTGCGCCACGCTCGCCGTCCGCGCGCATAGGCGTGCTGCGCGCCGGCCCGCAGGGTTGCCGCGTCGCACCCCTCCAGCGGCCACGCCTGCGCCCGGCCAGCGGCCGCCTCGAGTGCGCGGGCCGCCTCCTCGGCGAGCGCGCGCCGGCTTCGGACCGGGGCGCCGGCGCCGGTGGCCAGCCAGCGGCGAAGCTCTACGACGGCCGGCTCGGGCACCAGCCCGACGAGTTGGGCGACGAGCTCGTCGAAGGTCGCGACGAGCACCACGCTGTCACGCGCGTCCGAGAGCCCGCGGCCGACATCGCGCAGTGACCCGTTCTCCTCTCGGTAGGTGTCGGCCGGCAGGTCGGGGCGCGCCAGGCGCAGCAGCGACCGCGTCTTCTTCAGTGCTTTGCGAGCGTTGTGCACGGCGGCGTCGACGTCCTCGTGCGAGCGCGATTCGCGCAGGCGATGTGCGCCATCCAGCAGCTGCTGCGTCGCCACGGATCGCAGCGCCTCGCCGACCGGTCTGTCGAGATCGAGGCGGTAGCCCTCGGGCGCTTGGCGGCCGGCGATCACGCGTCCTCTGACCCGGCCTCGTCCGGCTCGGCGTACTCGACGCCGACCCGCTCGGCCTCGCGCTCGGCGGTGAAGCGGTCGCGTTCGGGTAGCGCGACGCCGCTGTCGTGACTGGCGTTGCGTACGAGATCCTGCTCGGCGAGCTCGAAGCCGTCCTGCTCGCCGCCGCCGGCCTCGTACACCGGCCGCAGGGCCTCTTCCCGCGTGCTCTCCGGCGGGTTCTGCCCGCCGATCTGCGCCGCCTCGGCGGCGGCCTGCTGCTCCTCACGGACGGCGAGATCCTGCTCGTCGCCCGGATCGTCGATGGTGCTCATCGCTGCTCCGATCGTTGGGTGCGGCCCGGTCCTACCCGCTGCGATCGAAACCGCAAGCGTCGGAGTGCACCGATCACGATGGGTCGTCCTCGGGCCCGGTCACGCGCCGTCCGGTCCCAAGGGCCCGCGGTGGCACACCAGGCAGCACTCGTCGAAGCGCCACACCGCGCGCCACCCGAAGGGGTCCTGAGCTGAGGCTCAGGACCCCAGGCCCTGGGCGTCGGCGATGCCTGCGACGCGGCGGTCGCGCGCGTCGGGGAACTCGCGCTCGGCGGCCGCCGCGAGCAGGCGCAGCTGCTCGCGCAGCGGCGGGCGGCGCGAGTCGTCGACGACGCGCAGCAGGTCGTCGAGCATGCCGCGCAGCCTGCGCAGCACTTGCAGGCTGCCAGCGCCATAGATGCGGATCTCGTCGACGGCCAGCGAGATGAAGTCCTCCCATGCCATGACCGGATGCACCAGCCGCACGACCCCGTCGTCGTCGGTCACGCGCCCGGAGTGCAGCGGCCGGATGGCGAGCCTGCGCAAGGCGTCGTGGATCTGGTCGATCGCCTGCACCGCCGTTGTGGGGTCGTTGATCCCCGGCGAGAGGGCGCGCGCCGCGAGGTCGACGAGCTGGCGCAGACCGAACGCCGCGTCCTGCTGCATCGTGCGCTCGCTCCCGAGGCTCACGCACTCGGCGACGTCGCAGTCCTCGGCGCCGGCGCCATGCAGTTCCAGCAGCGCGCCGTCGCGGGGAACGAAGTCCCCGACCCCCGCGCGCAGCACGACGACGGCCTCGGCGGCCCGCGCGAGCGTGACGATCCGCTCGGCGTCAAAGCCCGTCACGACCCCGGGACCGTGGTGGTTGGCGATTGTCCGCGGCGTGCCGGACAGCTCGGGCTCCGGGCCGGCCTGCGCCGGCTCGGAGGGGTAGCAGCGCTCGATGCTGTGGCGCGTCTCCTCGGCGACGGAATCGATGATCGCGGAGGCGCGGATCGCGTGCGCGGTGTGGTTGATGTAGTGGATGAAGACCCCGACGCTGACGAAGACCAGGACGATCGCGAAGTTCACCGAGAGCCCGGGCACGTCGTCGGTGCGCGTGGATCGCAGGATCGTGAAGGCGAAGCTGAAGGTCGCGACGAAGGTCGCCAGCGCGACCTTGCTGGCGTTGTCGCGCAGGAACGTCCGCATGACGCGCGGCGAGAACTGGCTGCTGGCCAGCTGCAGCGCGACGATCGTGATGCTGAAGACCAGGCCGGTGAACGTGATCATCGCGGCGGCGATCGTCGACAGCACGCTGCGAGCCGCCTCCGCGTCGCCGCTGAAGCCGAAGCTCTCGGGTGTCGCGTTGTCCACGGCGATCAGGCCGAAGCCGGCGGCGACCGACAGCACCGCGCTGACCGCTGGAATCACCCATAGGCTGGAGCGCACTTGCTCGACGACGCGGTCGACGCGCCGCATGCCGGGAATTCGTCGGGAGTCCATCGGCGCGCAAGCATGACGGGTCGCCGGTCGCCGGTCCCTGGCACGTTCGCATTGGACGGCAGGTCCACCGCCGAGGTGCGCTTCTTGCACATCGCGTCCATACCGCCGCTCTCGAGCCTGGCGGACGATCACGGTCACCCAATCGAGAGGAGACCGTCCATGGCGGTGGAGCCCAAGCTCAACGACGCGGAGATCGCGAGCCTGATGGAGATCCCGCACCCGTCCAAGGGTGCAGGCGAGTCGATCTACGGCGCGACGAAGGTCTTTCCCGACTACCAGGCCGAGCCGGGCGAGACGTACTTCGGCATGGTCCACGGCATCGCTCACGAGTCCTCGGTGAGCTTCGTCGCGGTCCTGCTGGCGATCCGCGCGCAGCGCAAGGGCTTCGATTCGGCCCTGTACTTCTTCGGGATCGGCGCGCTGAACTGCCTGGCCACGCGCGGCTTCCCCGACATCGGCTCGGAGATCTTCCCCGGCATGCGCAACGAGAACAACCAGCTGACGAAGTTCATCGAGGAGGGCGGCAAGGTGTTCGCCTGCCGGCTGGGCCTGTCGCTGCACGGCGCTCGCGAGGAGGACCTGATCGAGGGCGTCATCCCGTGCCATCCGCTGGACATGCAGGACGCGATGATCGAGTACGCACGCAAGGGCGCGATCATCAACACGACCTGGATGTTCTGAGTGGACATCGGGCTGCGATCCGAGCTCGCGGTGCTCGGCCTGCGCTGTGCTCCGCCGCTGCGCCGTCAGGCCGGGGCCGGGCCGAGCGACGACGGGCATTGGGTCCTCGACGGCGCGCCGGCGACGCTGCCGATGTCGCCGGAGTCGCCCTGGTCGGTCAACGACGACGGCGCGCTGATGCGTGCCGGCGTGATCGTCGATGCCGACCTCACGCCGATCAAGCGTCCGCGCTTCTACGGGATGCGCACGGCTGAGGGCATTGGCTACGAGAAGATCGCGCGGCTGCACGGCCGACACGTGCTCGCCACCACCGTCGTGCAGACCTGCGTGCGCTACGCCAGCGACACGCGCTGTCGCTTCTGCACGATCGAGGAGTCGCTGCGTACGGGCACGACGACGCACGTCAAGCTCCCCGAGCAGATCGCCGAGGTGGCGCAGGCCGCGGTGCGCCTGGACGGCGTGCGCCAGCTCGTCATGACGACGGGAACCTCCAACGGCCGCGACCGCGGCGCGCGCCATCTGGCGCGCTGCGTGAAGGCCGTGCGCGAGGTTTTGCCCCGCCTGCCGATCCAGATCCAGATCGAGCCGCCCGTGGACCTCATCTGGATCCAGCGGTTGCACCGGGCGGGCGCCACCGCGATCGGCATCCATGTCGAGAGCCTGGATCAGGAGGTGCGCGACCGCTGGACGCCCGGCAAGGCGACCGTCCCGCTGGAGCGCTACGACGAGGCCTGGCGGGAGGCCGTGCGGGCCTTCGGGCGCAATCGCGTCTCGACGTACCTGCTGATCGGCCTCGGCGAGAACCCCGACGAGCTCGTCCGCGGGGCCGAGCGGCTGATAGGCATGGGCGTCTACCCGTTCGTCGTGCCCTACCGCCCCCTGGAGGGCGGGCTCGCGCGTGCCGACGGGGTACCGGCGCCCAGCCACGAGCTCGTCGCCGACGTCACCGACCGTGTCGGGCGGGCGCTGCGCCGGGTCGGAATGGTCGGGGCCGAGCAGGGCGCGGGCTGCGCGGCCTGCGGCGCGTGCTCAGCGCTCAGCGCGGTCGGAGGGTGATCGCCGCGTGAGCCTCGCCGACGTGGTCGAGTGTCTCTGCGGGCCGGGGCCGCGCCTGGCCGGGCCGGCTCCCTTCCTGATCGTTCGCGCGGCCCGCGACGACGCGCGCCACGCGCAGTACCTGGCGTTGCGCAGGCGGGCGTTCGTCGAGCAGCAGGAGCTCTTCGCCGGCTGCGACGAGGACGATCACGACGCCGCGCTGCAGACCTGCTCGCTCGTCGCCGTCGACTCCTGCGGGACGGTCCTCGGGGGCGTGCGCCTGCACCCCGAGGGAGACGATCCGGGCCTCGGCTGGTGGCGCGGAAGCCGGCTCGTGGTCGGCGAGCACGCGGGGGCGGCGCGCGGACGCGTTGCAGCGGCGCTCGTGCGCTCGGCCTGCGTCGCCGCCGTCGACGCCGGCGCGTTGCGCTTCGACGCCCACGTGCAGGCCCCGCACGTCGCGTTCTTCGAGCGCTTGGGCTGGGGATGGGCGCGCCCGCTGGAGGGCCGCCTCGTCGCTCACCACCTCATGCGCTGGCCGATCGACCGCTTCGACGTGCTCGCGTGCGCGACGAAGTCCGCGCTCGGACCGCTGCTGGAAGGGCTGCTGGACGGCGCCCCGGGGTGGCGCGGCGACGACGGCGCGCCGGTCCCGGGCGGCGACATGATCGCGGCCAGCGATGCGATCGTGCCGTCGATGGTGCAGCGCGACCCGGAGTGGGCCGGGTGGTGCGGGATGCTCGTCACCGCCCATGACCTCAGCGCGATGGGCGCGCGGCCGGTCGGAGCGCTCGACACGATCGGCGCCTGCGACGCGGCCCATGCCGAGCGCATCGTGCGCGGCCTGCGCGCGGGTTCGGACGCCTTCGACCTGCCGGTGCTCGGCGGTCACACGACGCTCGGCGTTCCCGCCTCGCTTGGCGTCACCGGCCTCGGGCGCACCCGCCGGCCGGTGCCCTCCGGCGGCGGCCGCGACGGCGACGTGCTGACGCTGACCGCCGATCTGCGGGGGGACTGGCGTCCCGGCTACCGCGCGCGCCAGTGGGACAGCACGACGTGGCGCTCGCGAGACGAGCTTGCGGCGATGCTCGCCGCCGTCGGCCGCGCCCAGCCGCGTGCCGCGAAGGACGTCAGCATGGCCGGCGTCATCGGAACGTCGGGGATGCTGGCCGAGGCATCCGCGTGCGGGGTACAGGTCGACATCGCCGCGATACCGCGACCGGCCGGCGTGGGCGCCGGCGACTGGCTGACGTGCTTCCCCGGCTTCGCGATGCTCACCGCCGACCGCGAGGGGGCGCCCCCGCTGCCCGCCGGACCGGCCGTCGGCGCGCCGATCGGCCGGCTCGTCGGCGAGGCGGGCGTGACGCTGCGCTGGCCCGACGGCGATGTGACGGTCGCGCTCGGCGGCCCGGTCAGCGGCCTCGGCACGGCAGGCGCGGCGGCATGAGCGAGCTCGTGATCGCCGCCGTCGCGGCGCCCTTCGATCGCGACATGGACGCCTGCATGCACACGATCGCGCGGGTGCTGCAGGAGGCCCGCGTCTGCGGCGCCGGCCTCGTCGTGCTGCCCGAGGCCGCGCTCGGCGGCTACGTCGAGTCGCTTCACGGCGAGGACTGCGATCCGCCTCCGGCGCTTGATGCCGACGGTCCCGAGCTGCGCCGGGTCGCCGAGTTCGCGCGCGAGCTGACCGTCTGCGTCGGCTTCTGCGAGGACGGCGGCGACGGCATGCGCCACAATGCCGCCGCGGTGCTGACCGGCGACGGCGTGATCGGCGTGCATCGCAAGGTCCACCTGCCGCTGCGCGAGGATCGCTTCACCACGCCCGGCGACCGGATCGTCGCGTTCGACACGCCGGTCGGCCGGATCGGGATGCTCATCTGCTATGACAAGGCCTTCCCCGAGGCGGCGCGCACGCTCGCGCTCGACGGCGCGCGGGTGCTGGCGTTCCTGTCCGCCTGGCCGTGCAGCGCGACGAATGCCGCGCCCCGCCTACAGGACGATCGCCAGTGGCGTCGCGCGGAGCTGTGGGACCGCTCGCGCGCCGCGGAGAACTCGATGATCGTGGCCTCCGCCAACCAGACCGGCACGTTCGGATCGCTGCGCTTGCTTGGCGGCGCGCGGATCTTCGACCCGGGCGGCGACGTGGTCGCCGCGACCGGCACGCAACCGGGCCTTGCGCTGAAGAGCGTCGACGTCGAGGCCGCGCTGGAGCGCGCCCGCCGCTCGCTGTCGCCGATCCGCGACCTGCGCCCGGACCTCTACCGCGTCGCCGATCCGCTGGCGGTGTAGGCGTGCCCGAGCTGCACTTCAGGGTGCGCTGGCCCGACGGCAGCGTGCAGCGCTGCGCCACGATCGTCGCGTTCGAGCCGTGAGCTCGCGCTTCTCGGTGATCGTCGTCGGTGGCGGCCAGGCCGGCCTGTCGATGAGCCACTGCCTCAAGCGCCGGGACGTCGATCACGTCGTGCTCGAGCGCCATCACGTAGCGCACGACTGGCGCGCCGCGCGCTGGGACTCCTTCTGCCTCGTCACGCCGAACTGGCAGTGCCAGCTGCCCGGCTTTGCGTATGCGGGCGACGACCCGGACGGCTTCATGGCGCGCGACGAGATCGTCGCCTACCTCGAGGCGTACAAGACGTCGTTCGCTGCGCCGCTGATGGAGGACGTGACGGTGACCGACCTGCGCCCCGGCGGTGAGGGCTTCGAGCTGAGCACGAGCGCGGGGGAGCTGAGCGCCGAGCAGGTCGTGATCGCCACGGGCGGCTACCACACCCCGATCATCCCGCGCTTCGCCGAGCGCCTGCCTACCGACATCACGCAGATCAGCTCGTCGCAGTACAAGCGACCCGACGCACTGCCCGGCGACGACGTGCTCGTCGTCGGCACCGGCCAGTCGGGCTGTCAGATCGCCGAGGACCTGCACCTGGCCGGGCGCACCGTGCACCTGTGCGTCGGCGGCGCCACGCGTACGGCACGCCGCTATCGCGGCCGCGACGTCGTCGCGTGGCTGGACGACCTGGGCTACTACGAACTGCCGGTCCACGAGCACAAGCTCGGCGAGGGCGTGCGGGCGAAGGCCAACCAGTACGTGACCGGCCGCGACGGCGGGCGCGACATCGACCTGCGCCAGTTTGCGCGCGAGGGGATGCGCCTGTACGGCCGTGTGCAGGGCCTGCACGGCGACGCGCTGTCCTTCGCGCCGGACCTGCGCCACAACCTCGACGCCGCCGATGCGGCGTCAGACGCGATCAAGGACACCATCGACCGGAACATCGAAGCCGAGGGAATCGACGCCCCGGCCGAGGAGCGCTACGTTCCCGTGTGACATCCGGGGGTGCAGCCCTCCGAGCTGCACGTGGCGGCGGCGGGCATCCGCAGCATCGTCTGGTGCATCGGCTTCGCCGCCGATCACCGCTGGGTGCACGCGCCGGTCTTCGACGGCCGCGGCCGCCTGTGCCACATCCGCGGGCAGTCGCCTGTCCCGGGGCTCTACGCGCTCGGGCTGCCGTGGCTGTACACGTGGGGATCGGGCCGCTTCTCCGGCGTCGCCCGCGACGCCGAGCACCTCGCCGGCCTGATCGAGGCCCGGCGCGGTGGGGGGTCCGGCGGCATGGCGGGATCGCCGCGGCGCTCGCGGCGAGCGGTTGCCCGCGTCACGTGAGCGCCTGACGTCCGGGCGCGCGCGCTACAGCGGCGTCGCCAGCTCGACGAGCGTGCCGAACGGGTCGCGCACGTAGCCGACGCGCTGGCCGTGGGACTTGTCCTGTGGGGCGGCGAGCGCGGTGCAGCCCGCCGCGATGGCACGCTCGAACGCCCCGTCGACGTCGTCGGCGACAAGCGTGATCTCGACGTTGGGCGGCCGGCCCTCAAGCGGCGCGCGCAGGACCCCGCCGTCGAAGTTCTGCTCGCCGAGCGAGTAGGCGGCGAACGCGAGCTTCGTCGCGCCGGTGTCCATCTGCGCGTAGCTGCCGCCGGGCGCGACGAACTCGCTGCGCAGGCCGAAGGTGCGCTCGTAGAACTCCGCGGCGACGGCGGGCTCGTCGACGTAGGCGATCACCCAGCCAAGGCGCAGCTGCAGCTCAGCCATGTTCGCGCTCCTTGCGCTCGCGGCTGTACTCCCACCACGGACGGGGTGGTCCGCCGTCCGCGAAGTCGACGGCGGCGACGAACGTATCCAGCAGGCAGGGATCGTGGCGCCGGCCGTCCAGCGCGCAGAGGCGCTCGAAGAGCTCGTGCGGGTCGCGGCCGCGCAGATCCGCGGCGTCGTGAACGTCGAGGCGCCGCAGCTTGTCCGCGACCCGCGGCCCGACGTTCGGGATCTCCGTCAAGGCACCGGTCATGGGGCCATCATCGCGGTTGGAGGCGGGCGCGTCTTGGAGGAAACGGCCATCCTCACCCGCGCAGCAGCGCGGACGGCGAGACGCCCGCGAGGTCGCGGCAGTCGTGGACGAAGTGCGCATGGTCGGCGTAGCCGGCGTCGGCAGCGACCCGCCCGAACGCTGTGCCCGCACCCGCGGCGTACAGCGCGCGCTGCAACCGCAGCACGCGGCTCAAGCGCTTGGGTCCGTAGCCGACCGCGGACGCAAAGCGCCGGCGAAGCTGGCGCTCTGAGACGGCGAGCTCGCGGGCGAGCCGTGAGACCTCCATCTGAGGATCGCTCAGGTACGAGACGGCGCGATCGACGAGCGCGTCCGGTCGCGGCGCTTGCGGCGAGCGCGTCCAGCAGCACGCGCACGCGATCGTCGCCCTCGTCGAGGGCCTCCGCCAGGCGGTCACCGTCGTCGCCCCACAGCTCGCCGATCGGCACGCGCGCGTCGCGCAGTGCGACGGCATCGACCCCGACCAGCGCGGGTGCGGCGCCGGGGCGCATCCGTACTCCGGCGACGCGCGTCTCGGAAGCCAGCGCGACGAGGAAGGCGCGGGTGTTCGGTCCGACGATCTGGGTGCCGGCGCCCTCGGTCCAGACGATGTCGATGCAGCCGTCAGGAACCACGCGCACGGGCGCTGCGCCGTCGCCGCTGCGCTGCCACGCGCACTGCACCCACGGCGCCAGTCCGGGCGGCGGAGCATGCTCGCGATAGGACATGCATCGAGCCTACGCCGTCGTGCAGCGCGGCGAGCGAGAGCGAACGTGATCGCCGCGCCGCGGATGACGACGCGACGATCACGATCGTTCAGCGAGCCGTCACGGGGACCGATTCGCTGGAGGGTCGGGTGTCACGGGGCGCTTGAGGACGCGCACCGGCCGCCGTGGTGGACGATTGCGGCCCCGCGGCGCGCTGCCGAGGGTGCGTTTCGGACGCGCGTGCTGAGCCTTCATCGGCCCTGCCCACGTCGGTGTCGGATGTGCGGTGTCATGTCCGCCATGATCGACGGCGGCGAGCGACGGTTGCACCGACTGCGGTTGCAAATGTGCCCCCGCCGGCTGGACCGGATGGCAAGCGCTCAGCGCTTGCGCGTGATGCGCA
>Ga0136625_1000546_pt1 | contig 12095 bp, 12 predicted proteins | sample AntDrymUQ4832306_2_FD_104672 | JGI IMG/M metagenome (GOLD analysis project Ga0136625, IMG submission 104672) | Polar desert sand microbial communities from Dry Valleys, Antarctica - metaG UQ483 (23.06) | ecosystem: Environmental > Terrestrial > Soil > Desert | place: Antarctica: Dry Valley...
ACACCGCGCTCACGTCGTGGTCGATGGCCAAGAGCATCACCCACGCCGCCATCGGGATCGCCGTCGAAGAAGGTTTGATCGAGCTGGATGCCCCGGCGGCCGTACCCGGTTGGAAGGGAACCGACAAGGAGGCGATCACGCTGCTCGACCTGTTGGAGATGCGCTCAGGTCTGCACTTCGTGGAGGACTACGTCGACGACGCAACCTCGAACTGCTTGGAGATGCTGTTCAGCTCGGGAGCTGACGACCACGCCGGCTACGCAGCAGCGTTGCCGTTGGAGCATCCGCCCGGCACGGTGTGGAACTACGCCTCGGGCTCGACGAACATCATCTGCCGCGTCCTGGGCGAGGCCGTCGGCGGCGGCGAGCAGGGCATGCGCAAGTTCCTGACCACGCGCCTCTTCTCCCCGGCCGGGATGGCATCGGCCGATCCGGTCTTCGATCCGGCGGGCACGTTCGTGGGTTCGTCCTACGTGTACGCCACGGCGCGTGACTTCGCCCGCTTCGGTGAGCTGTATCGCAACGATGGGGTCTCCGAAGGCCGGCGAGTGCTGCCAGAGGGCTGGACCGATCACGCCCGCCACCGGATTGCTCTCGATCCGGAGTCCGGGTTCGGGTACGGACGACACTGGTGGACGTGGCCGCAGTATCCGCGAGCGTTCGGGGCCCACGGTTACGAAGGACAGTTCTGCGTCGTCGTCCCGGACCGGGAGCTGGTGCTCGTCCACCTGGGCAAGACAACGGCCGAGTTGCGCCCGCGGCTGGTAGAGCGCCTCCATCGGGTGATCACCCTGGCCGGATGACGGTCATGCTGCGCGGCCTGCGCTCGATCGGCTAGCAAGGACGACGTGAGCAAGGACCACCCGGCGGACGGCTTGGCGGACCGGGGCATGGCATCGGCGGTGCCCGAACCCGATGCCGAGTCGGTGGGCGTTGCTGGGGCGGTCACGGGTACCGTCACCCAGGTGGCGCGCCGCAAGCCGGTGCGATTCACGCTGAAGCTGCTGCTGTTCGCGCTCGTGTTGTGGCTGTTCGTGTTGCCCGTGATCCCAGGCTTCCGCAAGGCGCTCACGGAGCTGCGCGATGTGCAGCCGATGCTGCTCGTCGTAGGACTCGGGCTGCAAGTGGCGGCGTTCTACAGCTACTCGCTGCTCACGAAGGCGGCGCTTGGGGAGGCGGGCCGGTCGGTGTCGCCGATGCGCATGTTCCGGATTCAGATGAGCACGAAGGCGATGTCGCTGATTGTGCCAGGTGGCAGCGCCGCCGGCCCGGCGCTGGGCTACCGATTGCTCACGCTGTCCAACGTGAGCGGGCCCGACGCCGGCTTCGCGCTTGCCACAGCCGCGCTTGGTTCGGCCGTGGTGCTCAACCTGATCTTCTGGATCGGGCTGCTGGTGTCGATCCCAAGGCGCGGCGTGAACCCGCTGTACGGCACGGCGGCGCTCGCCGGGATCCTGCTGATGATGCTGGCCGGCTTCTTGGTGTTCGGGCTGCTCGAAGGCCAGGGGCGGGCCGAGCGGGCGCTCCGGTGGTTGGCCCGCAAGTTCCGCTTCGACGAGGACCGGGTCGCGGAGGTGATCCGCCAGATCGGCGAGCGTCTGGCACAACTGATCAGTGACCGGGCTCTGCTACGACGCGTCGTCGCCTGGGCGGCGGCGAACTGGATGTTCGACGCCGTGTCGCTGTGGGTGTTCTTGCGGGCATTCGGGCAATCCCTCGACTTCGACGGGTTGATCATCGCCTTCGGACTGGCCAACGTCGTCGCCGTCATCCCGATCACGCCCGGTGGGCTCGGGATCGTCGAAGGCGTCTACATCCCGACGCTGATCGGTTTCAACCTGAGTCGGTCGGTGGCGTCTCTCGGGGTGGCGTCGTACCGCATCGCCCAGCTCTTCTTCCCGATCCTGCTCGGCGCAATCCTGTACCTGAGCCTGCGGGTCGGCCCGTTCCGCATCGAACGGCGCGAGGAGCGACTGCGACCGTTGCGCGACCTCGCCCAGGACGACGATGTCACTCGGGAGACGCGCGTCGAATTCGTGTTGCGGGCAGGACGGGAGAAAGACGAACACGACCGCCGCCCGATCGACGTCGCCGGCGACTCAGGTCTGCCGCCCGGCCCCCACGCACCGCCGTGAGCTCGCGCAGCGTGCGGGCGGGCGCCGCGATTCTGGCGCTCGTCGGTTCTCTCTTCGTCCTCTTGATGTGGGCCTTCGGGGTGGCGACGATGTGCACCACCGACGAAAACTGCACGCTCGAGCAGTGCCCTGCGCGGTGCTCCCGTCCAGACCAAGTCATTCTCGTCACCGGGGGTGTGTTGCTGCTGATCAGTGCCGTTTTCGTCTTCGGCACCTGGATCAGCCGGCGTGTCTACGTGTTTGTGGCAACGGCGCTCACGCTCGAGGGCGCTGCCGTGACGTACATGCTCACGCTCTGATCGATCAAGCGGTCCGGATGCCTTCGGGCCTTCTAGGCTCCGGCAGATGACCGTGCACGAGCGTCCGTTCGGGCGCTGCCTCGAGGACTTCGTCGTCGGTGACATCTACCGGCACTGGCCTGGCAAGACGATCACCGAGTACGACGACCACCTGTTCTGCATGATCACGATGAACCACCATCCGCTGCACACGAACGACTGGTTCGCCTCGCAGTCCGTGCAGGGGCGCAACGTCGTTGTCGGCAACCTGGTGTACTCGTTGGTGTTGGGCATGAGCGTGCCCGACGTGAGCGGCGCAGCCATCGCCAACCTGGAGGTGGAGACGCTGCTGCACAAGTTCCCCACGTTCCACGGCGACACCATTCACGCCGAGACGCGGGTGCTCGATGTGAAGGAGTCGTCGTCGAAGCCCGACCGGGGTGTGGTGACGGTCGAGACCAAGGGCTTCAATCAGGACGGCGAGGAAGTGTGCTACTTCCGCCGCAAGCTCCTGGCGTGGCGCCGCGATGCGGCGCCCGAGCGTCGACGCCCTTACGACGGCGTCGACGTCTGGGCCGACTGAGCGCCCGGCGTATCGACAACTGACACCAGGTACTCGCCCCGGAACAGCAGCGAACCGTCGTCGGCCAGGTTCTCGTCCGCGAGGAAGGCGAGGAACTCCTTGCGCAGCTCGCCTGAGCGCGCGCCGAGCGCCTCGGCGGCGTTCAGCATCGGCCCGAAGCTCGAGAGGAAGAAGTCGGCGTACGAATCGACCGACTCGTGAGTCCACTCCACCTCTCGTCGATCGAACGTCGCCGGGCCGAGCAGCTTCTGCACATGGGCCTCCGTACCCCACAGCAAGGGCATCTGTCCTCCGGGAGGCGGAGGCACCAGCGTGCCGATGGTGAGGAACATGCGACCGATCGAGCCTTCAGGCGTCCAGCAGCAGATGACGATCCGACCGTCTGGGCGCAGGACGCGGCGCATCTCCGAGGCCGTGCGGGCGTGGTCGGGCGCGAACATGTGGCCGAACGTGGAGATCACCCGGTCGAATCGTTGATCGTCGAACGGCATCTGTTGAGCGTCGGCTTCGATCCACTCCACATCGATGCCCTCGTCTTGCGCCCGCTGGCGGGCGTTGGCGAGCAGATCGGGTTGGAAGTCGAGGCCGGTCACGTTCGCTCCAGCGCGCGCCGCCGGGATCGTGGCGTTGCCGCTCCCGCAGGCGACGTCGAGCACGTCCATGCCTGCGCCGATGCCGGCTCGCTCGACGCAGAGCTCACCCACATCGCTGATGAGCTCTGCCACCGCTGGATAGTCGCCGGCACCCCACATCGTCTTCGGATCCATTCGCCCGCCTCCTCGTCCCGATCCTCCAGCATGCGCTTCCCGGTGCCAGTGATCAAGCCCCCCGCCGCAGCCCAACTGGGCGTGATTCCTTCCACTACACCGACTGGGCGTGATCTTTCGCGGGGGCTGGAACATTCCACGCCCAGATCGGTCGAGCTACGTTCCGGGCATGCTCGCCGTTGCGGACGTGCTGTCATCGGGCGAGGCGCGGCTGCGGGATTTGCCGTGGCGCGCTTCGCGCGATCCGTGGAAGATCCTCATCGCCGAGGTGATGCTGCAGCAGACGCAAGCGATGCGCGTGATCCGGCGGTGGCACGACTGGTGCCGCTGGTATCCGACACCGGCCGACCTGTCCGGGGTGCCGCTCGGGGATGCGCTGCGTCGTTGGCAGGGGCTGGGGTACCCGCGCCGGGCGCGCGACCTCCACGGCGCAGCCGCGACGATGGTGCAGCGACACGATGGGCAGGTGCCCGACTCGGTGGAGCAGCTACAGGCGTTGCCGGGAATAGGTCCGTACACGGCACGCGCCGTCATGGCCTTCGCCTTCGAGCGCGACGTCGGTGTGGTCGACACCAACATCGCCAGGATCCTCGCCAGGACAGCCGGGACCAAGCTGACCCGGTCTACCGTGCAGTCGTTGGCGGACGCTCTCGTTCCCGACGGCCAGGGTTGGTTGTGGAACCAGACGCTGATGGATCTGGGCGCCACGGTCTGTCGTCCGAAGCCGTCGTGTGAGGCCTGCCCGACGGCGGCAACGTGCCGATGGCATCAGGCCGGCAACCCGATGCCCGACCCGGCTGCCGGATCGGCGGGCGTCAGCACCCCGCAGGCGCCCTACGAGGGCAGCGATCGCCAGGCTCGCGGCCGGACCCTGGCTGAACTGGGTCGTGGCGCCAATGCGACCGCAAGGTTCGACCGCCGGATCGTCGAAGGGTTGATCCTCGACGGCCTGGTGGTCGAACGTGATGGCGAGCTACACCTGCCGTGACCGTAGGTCGACCGTCCGACGCCGGCCGGGGCTTGCCCAAACGCTACGAGTGAGTGCCAGGGGTAGAGTCCCCCAATCACTGGGGATGCCATCAAAGTCACGTTCTACGGGGTTCGGGGCTCGACCCCGTGCCACGGACCCGAGGTCGCGCGGTACGGGGGCAACACGTCGTGCGTCGCCATCGACGTCCCAGGAAACTCGCCGATACTGCTCGACCTCGGTACCGGCCTGCGCTACTTCGGCCACACCATCCCAGAGGACCAGCCGCTGAAGGCGAGCTGCCTGATCGGTCATCTGCACTGGGATCACATCCAGGGCCTGCCGTTCTTCCAGCCCCTGCTGCGCGACGGGAGTGAGTTCCACGTGTACGCGCCGCGCCAGGACGACGGCCGCAGCGCCGAGGACGTGTTGCACGGCACGATCACGCCGCCGATGTTCCCCATCGAGCTGCACGGCATTCCAGGGTCGTTGCACTTCCACGACGTCGTCGAGTCGGAGTTCACGATCGGCAACCCTGAATCGCCGGTGCTGGTGCTCGCCCGACGTGTGCCCCACGTCGGCAGGGCGCTCGGCTACCGGTTGATGTGGAGAGGTGTCACGGTCACCTACCTGAGCGACCACCAGCAACCGTCCGGCGCCGAGTTCACGGTCGACGACGGCGTGCTGGAGCTGTGCTCAGGTGCAGACCTGCTGATCCACGATTCTCAGTACCTGCCGGACGAGTTCGCCGGAAGGAGCGACTGGGGCCACTGCACGGCCGAGTTCGCCGTGTGGCTCGCCGAGAAGGCCGGTGCCCGCCGGTTGGCGCTGTTCCACCACGACCCCGACCACAACGATGACTGCGTGGATGAGATTCTGGCCACGGCGCAGAAGCTGGCGACCACGGTCGACGTGTTCGCAGCCGCAGAGCGCACCACCATCACCGTCGGTCCAGCGTCACACTGACGGCGCCCGCCGCCGATGGACATCGTGCATGCGGTCGCCTCGCTCGTGCTCGGGGCCGTGTTCGTGGGGAGCGGCGTGGCCAAGCTGATCGACGTCGCCGGCTGGCGCCGGCAGGCGGCGGGTCTCGCTGTGCCGGGACCGGTGGCAGTCGTCGTCCCCGTCGTGGAGCTGGCGGTCGGTGCCGCAACGGCGACCCAACTGGCCGCGCCGGCTCCTGCCGCCGCCGCGCTCGGTCTGCTCGTCGCCTTCACGGCTCTGATCGGGTGGAACCTGCGCCACGGCAGGCGACCGCCGTGCGCCTGCTTCGGCGCGGCATCGACGACGCCGATCTCATGGCGCCACATCGCCCGCAACGCCATTCTCGTCGTCATCGCCGTGATCGCCGTCGCCACCGCCACCGCATGACGTCGCCCGATCTGTGAGCCACACGGCTGCTGCCGACGTCGTGAGCTCACAGTTCCCGGCGGGCACGGCGGGCACGGCGGGCGCCGGGAGCGAAACGTGCTACGTGGTCGTGGCGATGAACGTGAGCACCTTGGCCTCATCACGCCAGGCGTCGTAGCGACCGCTCGGGCCGGCGTGGCCGGCGCCCATCTCGCAGTGGTAGACGAGCGGCCGATCGGCGTTGGTCTGCGTGGCGCGCAGCTTCGCCACCCACTTCGTAGGTTCGTGGTACGAGACCCGGACGTCGTTGATGCCAGCCGTCACGTACAGCGCCGGGTACTCGGCGGGCACGGTGCGGTCGTACGGCGAGTACGACTCGATGTAACTGGCGAACGGTTCGGTGCGGGGATCGCCCCACTCTTCCCACTCGGTGACGGTGAGTGGAAGTGACGGGTCGCTCATCGTCGTGACCACGTCGACGAACGGCACCTCGGCGACGGCGCTGGCGAACAGCTCGGGGCGTTCGGTGATGCAGGCGCCGACGAGCAAGCCGCCGGCACTGCCTCCTCGCACACAAACCCGCCCGGGCGCCACGGTCCCCCGCGCGATGAGATGCTCGGCGGCCGCAATGGTGTCGACGAACGTGTTGCGCTTGTTGAGCAGCTTGCCGTCGGTGTACCAACGCCGCCCGAGCTCGCCGCCGCCGCGTGGGTGCACGAGAGCCCACACGAACCCCCGGTCGAGCAGCGACAGTCGGCCGACGGAGAACCACGGCGGCATCGACGCCTCGTAAGCCCCGTACCCGTACAGAGCGCACGGCGCCGTGCCGTCGACGGGCGTGTCGACGTGGCGCACGACATCGACGGGCACCTCGACGCCGTCGGCAGCCGTGGCCCAGACGCGCTCGGACGTATAGCTCGACAGGTCGACGTTTGGCGTCGGGGTTTGCTTGAGCAGTCGCCGATCGCCCGTCATGACGTGCTCGTCGTACACCGCGGGCGGTGCCGTCAGCGACTGGATGCGCAAGCGCAGTACATCGGTGACGTACTCGTGGTTGGAATCGAGGTCGACGGCGTGCGGCTCGTCGCCGGTGTCGATCGTGCGTTCCGTCCCGTCGGCGAACAGGATTCGCAACCGCTGCTGGGCCTGATGCCACTCGTGCAGCACGAGGTGTCCCTCGAAGGCGACGACGGACACGATCCGGTTCGACTGCACGTGCGGCACCAGCTCGGTCCAGTCGCCGGGTGCGTTCACGGGCGCCGTCATGACCCGGAAGTCCTCGGCATCCTCGTTGGTCAGCACGACGAACACGTCGCCCCAGTGATCGAGGTAGTACTCGTGGCCGTCGCCGCGAGGCCGAACGAGGGTTGGTGGCTCGTCGGGCCGGCCTGCTTCCAGCACCTGCACCTCGCTCGAGTTCTGGCTCTCGGCCGTGATCAGGATCCATTCGGCGCTGCGGGTCGACTCGATCGAGAGATAGAAGCGCTCGTCGTCCTCACGCAGCACGAGGACGTCGTCTACGGCCGGCGTACCGATCCGGTGGCGCCACACCTCGAACGGGCGCATCTGTTCGTCGTGCTTGCAGTAGAACAGCCACTCACCGTCGGCCGACCACGCCACACCGGCGGCCGACGTGTCGGCCACCTCGTCGTGATCGGCGCCGACGGACCCGTCACCACCACCGTCGTCGTCGCCGACGTCGCGCACTCGGAGCAAGTACTTCTCGTCGCCGCTGATGTCGCTCGACCATGCGAAGCAGCGATGATCGGGCGTCGGCTCGAAGGCGCCGATCGACATGAACTCGTGCCCCTCGGCCTCACGGTTGACATCGAGCAACACCTGGTGCTCAGCGTCATCGGAGCGCCGACCGCGGCAATAGATGGGATAGGCGGCCCCTTCACGGGTGCGTGAAACGTAGAACCAGCCGCCGTCGGGGGCTGGCACAGAACGGTCGTCCTCTTGAACTCGGGAGCGAATCTCACCGAAAATGGCCTCCACCGACTCCGAACGGCCGTCGTCGCCGAACCAGGTGGCGGCGTAGACGTTCTCGGCCTCGAGGTAGGCCACCGTCGCCGGGTCGTTGCGGTCGGCGAGCCACGCCCACGGGTCATGCACCGTACCCGTGGGTCGTTCCCACGTGTGCGGACGTTGTTCGGCAACAGGAGGGACAGTCATCGGCGGGAACCTATCGCCGGCGACGGTGAGGGAGCGAGGAGCGCAATCAGGAGATCGTGATGGAAGCGATCGTTTCGAGATGATCGAGATCGCCAAGGTCGAGCACCTGCAGATATAGCCGCTCGGCGCCGGCCTCGTGCCAACGCTGCATGGTCGCGTGGGCCTCCTCGACAGTGCCGGCGACGCCGTTCTCGCGAATCTCGTCCGGTTCGCGCCCGATGGCCGCAGCCCGCCGTGCGAACTCGGCTCGGTCGCTGCCGGCGCACACGACGGCCGCTGCCGAGAACGTGATGGTCGACGGGTCGCGGCTCGCGGCTTCACACGCGGCGATCACGCGATCGCGCTGGGTGCAGAAGGCGTCGATGGGGAGGAACGGCGTGTTGAACTCGGTGGCGAACCTGGCCGCCAACGCCGGTGTGCGCTTCGGCCCGCCGCCGCCGATGATCACCGGCAGCGGATGCTGCACGGGCTTGGGCAGTGCAGGGCTGTCGGTGACCGAATGGTGCTGGCCGTCGAACGAGAAGAGCTCGCCTTCCGCCGTGGTCCACAAGCCGGTGATGATCGCCAGTTGCTCCTCGAGTCGATCGAATCGCTCGCCCACGTCCGGGAACGGGATGCCGTAGGCGGCGTGCTCCTCCTCGTACCAGCCGGCTCCGAGACCGAGCTCCACGCGGCCATTGGACATGTGGTCTACCTGGGCGACTGCGACGGCGAGCGGCCCAGGCCGTCGGAACGTGGCTGACGTGACGAGGGTGCCGAGGCGGATGCGCTCCGTGTCGCGGGCCAGGCCGGCGAGCGTGATCCAGGCGTCGGTCGGGCCCGGCAGGCCACCCTCGTCGAGCGCTGATCCCATGGCCAGGTAGTGGTCACTGCGGAAGAAGGCGCCAAAGCCGAGGCGCTCGGCAACGCCAGCGACGGCCAGCAGGTCGTTGTAAGTGGCTCCTTGCTGGGGTTCGGTGAAGATTCGGAGCTGCGACACGTCGTACACGCCCGGCAGGCTACGGCGCGACGTGGGCGGCTGGTGGAGAAACGGCGACCCTGTGGGCGAGCGGATGGCCGGTAGCCTGCACCGAGATGCGCGTTTGGATCGATCAAGACCTTTGCACCGGCGACGGGCTGTGCGTCGACCATTGCGGCGACGTGTTCGTGCAGCTCGAGGACGGCATCGCCTATGTCGCGCAGTCCGGCTCCGTGCTCAACGATCCCGGTGGGTCGGCGAGCCTGGCGGCGGTGAGGCCCCGTCTCGTGTCGCACGTGATCGACGCTGCCGAGGCGTGTCCCGGTGAGTGCATCTTCATCGAGATCGACGCCCCGTCCGATGCCGACCTCGACGCCTCGTTCAACCCCCGCATCGCAGCTCGCGTCGAAGTTGTCGGCGACCACGCTGCGTGACGCCCTCGCCCCCTCGCTCCCTCTTCCGTGTGAATTGTGGATTTCGGGGGTGCACTGGGGCGGAGCCCCCGCGTGCATTGTTACTATGTCGGTAGTAGAAATGTACCCGGAGCAGCACCCCCAGCATCGCGAGGAGTGACCGATGACGACGTTCGATCTCGATCTCAGCAAATACGAACTCGGCTGGAGCGACGAGGTCGAGTACGCCTTCGCGCCCGAGAAGGGCATCAACGACGGTGTGGTCAACCAGATCTCGTGGTGGAAGGGCGAGCCGCGGTGGATGACGAAGATGCGCCAACGCTCGCTTCGCACGTTCGACCGCAAGCCGATGGCGCCGTGGTTCTCGGTCAACATGCCAGAGCTCGACTTCCAGAACATCTACTACTACCTACGGCCGTCCACGCCCCAGGTCGACGAATGGGACCAGCTCCCGGCGCAGATGCAGGCCACGTACGAGAAGCTCGGCATCCCTGAGGCCGAGCGTCAGTACCTGTCGGGCGTGACCGCGCAGTACGAGTCCGAGGTGGTGTTCCACCGCAACCGCGAGGACCTGGCGCAGCAGGGGATCCTGTTCTGCGACATGGACACGGCGCTGAGGGAGTACCCCGATCTCGTGAAGCAGTACTTCGGCACGGTCATCCCGCCTGGAGACAACAAGTTCGCAGCCCTCAACACGGCTGTGTGGTCTGGCGGATCGTTCGTCTACGTCCCGCCGGGCGTGGAGTGCGAGATGCCGCTGCAGGCGTACTTCCGGATCAACTCCGAGAACGCCGGCCAGTTCGAGCGCACGCTGATCATCGCCGACGAGGGTTCCCAAGTTCACTACATCGAGGGCTGCTCGGCGCCCGTGTACTCCAGCGACTCACTGCACTCGGCGGTTGTGGAGATCATCGTCAAACCGAGCGCCCGTGTCACGTACACGACCATCCAGAACTGGAGTCCCAACGTCTACAACCTGGTCACGAAGCGGGCCAGGGTGGAGACCGAGGGCCACATGGAGTGGATCGATGGCAACATCGGGTCCAAGCTGACCATGAAGTACCCGAGCGTCTACCTGATGGGTCCGAAGGCCACCGGCGAGGTGCTGTCGGTTGCCTACTCGGGTGCCGGACAGCACCAGGACGCCGGCGCCAAGATGATCCACTCGGCCTCGGAGACGACGTCGAAGATCGTGTCGAAGTCGATCAGCAAGGACGGCGGCATCACCACGTACCGCGGCCTGGTGCGCGTCGACGAGGGCGCCCACAACTGTAAGAGCCACGTCCAGTGCGACGCCCTGATCCTCGACGAGAACTCCGAGAGCCGGACGCTCCCGTACATGGAGGTCGGCGAACGCGACGCCCAGATCGGCCACGAGGCCACGGTGTCGAAGGTGGCCGACGAGCAGCTCTACTACCTGATGAGCCGAGGCCTCTCCGAGGAGCAGGCGATGGGCATGGTGGTCAACGGCTTCATCGAGCCGATCACGCGCACGCTGCCGATGGAGTATGCCGTCGAGTGGAGCCGCCTGATCGAGCTGCAGATGGAAGGCAGCGTCGGCTGAGCGTAGCGAAGCCATCGCTTCCAGGCTTCGGCGGCCGCATCAATTCGGCTGCACTCCTAGGCCGGCGAGGGACACGTCGAGGCAGGATTCGATGTACCGGGCGTCGAGGGGCAGACGCTGGATCACCTTGCGGAACACGATCGGTCCGACAACGGTGCCGATGAAGACTTCGTCGTCGAGGTCTGCTGGCAGCTCGCCGCGCTCCTGGGCGCGCCGGACCACGGCTATCAGCACCTCGGTTCGATCACGGGTGAGCCGGTCGAGCACCGATTCGAGTTCGGGATCACGGGACGCAGCGTCGATCAGGCTCGGCATCAGCTGGCCGACCTTGCCACTCAGGTCGGCGCGCACCATGCCACTGAAGTAGGTGCTGAGATCGCCTCGCAGTGTGCCGGTATCGGGTACGCCGACGTGTGCGAACGTGGAGCGCACTGTGTCGACCATCAGCGACGTGCGCTCCGGCCAGTGGCGGTAGATCGTGGTCTTGGCGACGCCGGAGCGCGCCGCCACCTCCTCGATGCTGAGGTTCGCGGCACCGCGCTCGATGATCAGCTCGGCAGCGGCTGCGAGCGCCTTGCGGCGGGCCTCATCGCTGCGGGGACGTGCCATGGGTCACCATCGAAAACAGTTTGTCGATACGTTAGTGTAGCGAAACGAGCAAGCAGCTTAACGGAATTCTGACCTGAAAGAGAGGTGGGCTCCCTGTGGAGACCGGTCCCGAACGCAACGACAGCGTAGCGATTGAAGACGACCTCGACGGGATTGCTCCCGACGTGTACGAGCGTCGATGGAAGGTGCTGGCGGTGCTCTGCGCATCGTTGATGATCGTCATCATCGGCAACACCGTGCTGAACGTGGCGCTGCCGACGATGGCCGATCCCGAGCAGCTCGGTGCCTCGAACACC
>Ga0136625_1000548_pt1 | contig 12073 bp, 12 predicted proteins | sample AntDrymUQ4832306_2_FD_104672 | JGI IMG/M metagenome (GOLD analysis project Ga0136625, IMG submission 104672) | Polar desert sand microbial communities from Dry Valleys, Antarctica - metaG UQ483 (23.06) | ecosystem: Environmental > Terrestrial > Soil > Desert | place: Antarctica: Dry Valley...
GCAGCTGCCAGTGGCCGGTCCAGGGCCAATATTCGGGTAGGTGCAGGTCGATGCCGTGGGCGCGGTGGGCGAGGCGGGCGGCGATGTTGACGATCTGGCGGCGCAGGGTGGCGCTGCGGGCGCGGGCGCTGGTGCGGCCGGTCAGGGCGCCGGCGGCGCGGGAGCAGGTTGTGCGCCATGGCGGCGCAGAGCAGCCAGGCGCCGTTGGCGTCGAGCTCCCGGAGGGCAGGTGCGCCAGGGGTCCTCCAGATGAGGTCGGCGAAGCCGCGCGACCGCGATCACCGGCGCCGCCAGTGGGGTGGACAGGGTCGCGACCAGCGGCGAGAGCCCCCGCAGCAACGCCAAGTATCCGACGACCTTGACGTGGCCGAACCTGGCGCCCGCCTTGGCTTTGCCGCAAGACCCGGCGCAGCAGCGAGTCCACATCCACATACGTGATCTGCTCGGCGCCGGGCAGCAGCGGTGTGGCTGAGGTCAATTCGACGAGGAACGTCCGTGCGGCGGCGCCGAGCTGGCGGGTGTGCCCGAAGGTGAACTCTCGCAGGAACGAGCCCAAGGTGGACGGGGCGTAGCACTCGTCGAACAGCGCGGGCATCCCGCCGTGGCGCACCACGTCCAGGTCGTCAATCGAGTCCGCGCCGGTGACCATCCCCGCCACGATCACGGTGATCTTCCCGGCCGGGTTGGAGCCGATCGACGTGCGATGCGCACCAGCCTGCCCAGCAGCCCATGCAGGCCGCAGGACTGGGCCAGTCGCATCACCGGCACCAGCCCGGCGCACGACACCAGATTCGGATCATCGAAACGCGCACGGGTACGGGACGCGCTGTGCGACAATCGCATCTACGAGGTGCCCTCTCGACTCGGATGTTGGAAGCCTTCGCAAGCACCATCATCCCAGCTCAGAGTGTGAACGATCATCTAATTCCCCCATGATCCGCCCATGCGATCAGCCGATTCCCCCTGGGGAAGACGGCCGTCGCGGCCGCGGGTAACCGGGGGACGACGGCCGGACATCCGCATCGCCGGTGACGGTCGCCGTGAGCTGACCCACCCGGCCTTGCCGTGAGCGACCGTGTCGACTCGGATCGCTGCTGACGTCCGGGAAATGAACGTCGAGCCCGGTCAGACGGGTGCCAGCCACGGAGGCTCGAGGGCAAGGTGGCCGGAGGCCGCCGCGGCAGCACCTCTGTGTACTTAGCCTCCCGGATCGCAGGCACGCGCGCGCCTTGAGGCAACCTCGGTCGACCGCGACTGTCGTCCCGTCGATGATTCGTACGTCGTCACCTGGGGGACGCTCTTGAGCGGCAGCTGGGGGAATAACTTGATCGCTGACACTCAGAGGGCACTTCCCCTGTCACGACACGATCAACACGCCATACCCTTCGGTGGATCCAGGCTCAGCCATCGTGTGCCACCTCCTAGGGACTTTCGTGCGTTTCAGCTCGCAGCGGGGCGAAGCGAGGGGGATGCGGGGTCACCTCCCGGAGAGGGGACTGCGCTGCTACTCCGCCCCCCTCATGCTGTCGCCCGCGCTGCGCTGGTCGCCGCGCGGTGTTGCATTCTAGCCGGTCCGGGTGGTCCGCTACCCGAGCCTGTCCTAGTTGCCGAGTGGGGCGGCGGAGTTTAGTTGATACAACTGCTTCCGGTAAAGTTCCCGGTCACCGGAACGTCTCCACTGAAGCCCCAGTTTCTGCCACCGGCGTAGGCTCCCTGCAAGTCTGTGAAGGTCCAGAAGCCGGTTGTCGGTCGCCAGGTCACGAGAAACTTCCGGTAACAATCATAGAACAGAATAGGAACGTCGCCGCGAGCGCCGGACCGGACCCCGTGCTTGTAGCCGGTTGTACTGTCGATGATAGACCACATGCCCGTGGAAGGGCGCCAGGTCGCGAAGTCTGTTTGTCCGTCTCCGTCGTACATTCCCGGAACCGGGACGTCGCCAGCCGTACCCCACTGCTGAGTACGCCCTGTGGTGTAGCCGGTACTGCTGTCCCGGGTGAACCACTCACCTGTGGAGGGCCGCCACACGGCGAAGTCAACCTTCCCATCGGCGTCGTAGTCCCCCGGAACCGGGACGTCGCCAGCCGTACCCCACTGCTTCGTGCGCGACGTGGTGCGACCGGTGCTGCTATCGAGGGCAAACCACACGCCGGTCGACGGTCGCCAAACAGCCAAGTCGGTCTTGCCGTCGAAGTCGTAGTCGGCGGGCACCGGGACGTCGCCGTTGATACCCCACTGCTGCGAGCCAGCGCTGACCGTCCACCAGGTGCCGAGGGACGGTCGCCACACCCCAATCTGCGAAATTTGGCCGTTCCATATTGGGGGCGCGGCAGAGTTGATAAAGGTGGCCGCCCCAACGGTCGACGGGGTAGTGAAACTCACGGCGACGGGTGCTGCGAGCGCCACCGAGAGACCGATGATGCGAATGGCGCGAAAAACAGTCCTCCTGCGAGACATGTCTCCTCCTGGGTGGAAATGCGAAATTTGATGACTGAATGATGACAAGTGTCCCCCGCCGTATTGCCGCGCAGCCCAGCCCGAGCCCTCGGCATGAGCCTTGCCGTTGTCCGTGCGCTGTGCTCGGACGACCGAGGCGTCCCGGTTGAGCCTCACCGAGACACCTCACAGGGCGGGTCCTGCGGGACACCTTTGCCAGCGCGCGACTGCTGACGTGCGATGTTCCCGGCAGGGGACGTGCAGGTGGAGACGGCAATGTGGTCCTGCATCGCCCGCAGGACGAGCGGGCCACGCGGCGGGCGGGCTGTAGTAGCGGTCAGGCAGTGGCGGTACATCTCGGCGTCCGGCTTCAATTGAGGAGGCGGCTGGAAACCGAGCACTTCTGCCACCGCGACTGATATGCCACACAACTTGGGCTCTTCTGCTGTTTCCGTGGGTGGACCCGGAGGCGCCGCGTAGCCTGCGGGGCCGCTCCTCCCAGGTCAAGGGCGCCGTCGGCGTCGCTGCGCGATGGCGCTCCGCGCCACCCCTGGACCTGCGAGCCTCGGCGGCCCTCCGGGCAACGTGGCGGGCAGGCCAATGCCTGCCCGCCACATCGCGCGGCGCCCCCGGGCAGCACCTGAGCTGGGCCTGATCAGCCAGCCAGCCCGTTTACCCACGTCAGGACGGGCTTCAGAGAGGTGATCAAGGCCACCCACGGAAATAGCAGTAAATCCTGGTAGAGGCTGAGGGCGCTGGAAGTGGGGGAGTCCAGCACACCCCCTTCGTAGGCCTCCTCGGGGAGGTATCCGAAACGAAGCAGAAAATTGTTGAACCTTCCGCAGGTTATCGTCCTTGTCGCCGAGTTGCAAATCTGGCAAGCCAGCGATATCGACGAAGGCTCGCACGCGTCCGTCAGGCATTGTGTCCTCCACGTTCAGATGTTCGGGGTCGACGCGGTCCAAGGAAATCTCGAATTGAGAGTAATCGGTCTCGGGGTCCCGGAAAGCGCCAGGAGGGATTCTGGATGATCAGCTCGCCCGATTCTGATTCTCCTCCCCCATCTTCCAGTTCGATGACTCCTGCCGGATGCCCTGGCAGGAGTGCCGGCTCCTCCGCGCTGAGGCTCGCTCTGTACTGGAGTCCTTGCAGGTGCGAATGATTTTGATGTAGACATGCAGATCAGGTCGGGGGTTTCCGGCCTCCTAAGGTATTTCGGCATAGGCGCGCGACCGTCCACCTCAGGCCCCCGGCCACGCGTCAGAGACCGGTGCTCCCCAGATCAGCCGAAGACGTACTCGTTCTCGGGGCAGAGGTGCAGCACCCCATAGGTTTGGATCGCCGCGGTGGTATCGACGTCGTACGTCTGGACCAGGATGCCGGACATCTCTTCCAGGGTCACCCCAGCGGAGAACGAGTCGCACATTGTCCAAGCCAGGTCGGCGGTTTCCTGCTTGGTGCCGTAGGCGAGGTAATTGATTCCGTCAGCGTCCAGCGCGTAAAAAAAGTCAATCTCACTGGTGGACCAGCGCTCGGCGCCTGGAGCGGAACGCTCCGGTGGTGTGTAAGGCACAACAGGGGCAGTCGATGACGGCGGAGGTCCGGGTTCGGTGGTCGGTCCGGGCTGCGGCTGAGGCGACGGTACTGGGTCCGGGCCCACGGGAGTGAAAGCCAAAAAAATCCCCACAGGGAGCATGACACCTCCCACTGCAAAACATAGCACCCGAGCAATTTTTCCGACAGCCGGAACCACCGTCCCAGAAAAAGTGAAGCCACCACCCACTAGGCCGACAAGGATTAATATTACACCTGCTCCACCCACCAGCGTGGCTAATGTGGACATGTCAGATCCTCTCTTCAGACACGTTGCGGGTCGTACATGCGGGGACGTGGCACTTCGGCGGGTTGACCAGCTCCGTTCTCGTTAAGCGGTAGCGGCGCTAACTCGTGACGCTCTAGTGGGCACTCTTCGCGCACTTCACGAGAGTAAGCACCTTTCCGTATGGCATCCTGCCGATCGTTGAGTCCTCGCACGAGTTGTGCGACCTCCCGATACTTCCGGTCGATCCCTTGAATGTGTAGACCTAATCCGATCAGTATGCCGACAGTAAACAACGTAACCGCACTTGCCAGCACGAACACGATGTTGGTCATCTCCGGACGCCTCCTCTTGTATCTAGCCAATCCCAGGTTGAGTGGTCCACCTCATCGTCGTTGATGGTGGTGAAAGCTGTCCTGCAGGGCAGGAAGCGGCATGTCCCCGCACTCGGCCGCCGTGACTATTACCAGGCACTGCGTGCAATAGCCGCCCATCGGCGAGATTCTGTTGCAGTTCGAGCAGTACCTCTGGCGGCCAAGGGTGTCGGCGTGGGCCTGGCGCCGTCTCTTGTAGGGCAACATGCCGCTCACCCTTTCCGACGTACGTTGTCGTCGAGGCAAGTGTCAGTGAGGGGCTGTCCCACTGTCAGTGGGCGGTCGTCCCGGGCTGGTCCTGAATGTTCCCGGTGGCCGGACCAGAGGGGTTGTGAGCGCTGGTGCCGCCGTCATCGAGGCGTGCGGTTTGTGCCCAGGCGATCGCTTGAGCGCGGTCTGGGACGTGCAGCTTGGCTAGGATCGAGGACACATGGTTACGCACGGTCTTGGGACTGAGACGGAGCCGGCGGGCTACGTCGTGGGTGGCGTGACCTGCGGTGAGCAGGTTGAGGACCTCGCGCTCACGCTCAGACAACCCAATGCGCTCCGCATCGTCGGGGAGGCGCATGTCCGCGAGAACACCGAGCACTCGGGAGGCGACGGTGGGGCCGAAGACAGCCTCACCGGCGGCTGCGGCGGCCACGGCGGCTCGCACTTCGTCATACCCGGCGCCCTTGACCAGGTAGCCGCAGGCGCCGGCCTGAAGCGCTGCGAACAGCGCCGCGTCCTCTTCATCCATGGTGAGGACGAGCACCACGGTCCGGGAAGACGCAGCTCGGATCCGGTTGGTCGCCTCGAGCCCACCCATCCCGGGCATGTGTAAGTCCATCACCACGAGGTCCGGGTGGTGCTCGACCACAGCTGCGACGGCCTGCTCGCCGGTGTCGGCTTCGGCAATGAGCTCGATGTCGGGCATGGTGCCCAGGACGGCGCGGAGTCCAGCCCGCACCATGGGGTGGTCGTCCGCGACGACTACGGTGATCATGGCGCTACTAGCGGGAGCGAGGCCAGCACTTTGGTCCCGCCGGCAGACAGGGGACTGACACGGACGCTGCCGCCGAGGTCAGCGGCTCGTTGGTGCATGCTGTGCAGCCCGATCCCGATAGGTGGAGCTGCGGCGATGCCGCAGCCGTTGTCGATCACCCTCACCTCCAGCGCCTCATTGATTGTGATGCTCACAGTGCAGTGGCTGGCGTGGGCGTGTTTGGCCACGTTCGTCATAGCTTCGGATGCGATCGCTAACGCGGTCTCCTCCACCGCCGCTGGCAGCGCCGGGAGGTCAGGCGGAGCGCTGACTGCGATGCTGGGTCCTTCCTCGACACCAAACCGCTTCGCTTGGTACCGCAGGGCACCCACTAGACCGAGGCTGTCCAACAACGGAGACCGAAGCGCCATCAGCAGTTGCCGAAGGTCTGCGGCGCATTCGGTGAGCTGCCGTTCAATCTCGGCCAGGGCGGCCGAGGCCGGCGCCGCTGCGCCGGAGTCAAGCAACGCCCGAGCGGCGCCGGTCTGCATGGTCAGCCCGGCGAGTGACGGCCCGATCCCGTCGTGCAAGTCTCGCTGCAGTCGCCGCCGCTCCTCGGCCCGGGTCCGCACGAGGCGTTCACGAGAGTGTTGCAGTTCGACGGTGAGCTGCAACGCCTGCAGCGCAGGGGCTGCCTGCCGGGCCAGGTCGGTGAGTAACCGCAGCTCCGAGTTGGCGAACTCCCTCGCCGGAGGTCGAGGCGTGACCAACAGGCGGCCGACGAGTTCACCACCTGCTACGGCTGGCAACGTCACGGACGCGGCGGCGTGGGAGGAGCCGACTTCAGCGCGCCTCAAGACGGTGCCGTCGGCGGCGCACAACTCGATGGCCACATACGGAATCCGCAGGGCAGCGGCGACGGTACCGGCGACGGTCGGCAGGACTGCACTCGCGGCAGCAGCGGTCTCCAGTTCATGACCGAGTTGGGACAGCGCGCGGGACGGCTCGGCTTGGCTGCCATACAACATCCGAGACACAGCCCGCTGAAGCCGATCCTTCAGGGGGTGAACGAGCATGGCGAGAACTACCGTGGCGAGCAGTGAAGGGGCCAGCAGCGGACCCGTCGTTACCAAGGACCCTAAGGCAGCGACGATGGCGACGTAGCCCACGGCCACCCCAACCGTCAACATCGCGTAAACCAGTGACCGCCCCGCCACAGCCTTGATGTCGAAGAGCCCGAACCGCAGCACCGCCCCGCCGAGGGTCAGCGAGCACGGCAACCCCACGAGCGGGACGAACTCCCAGCTCACCAGCGGTTCACCGCGGACCGCCACCGGCAGCTGCCAGACGAAGTAGTACAACAAGCTACAGAGCGCGAACGCGCCCAACACCCAGCCGAGATAGGGCCCGGCTGGGGTTCCGCGTGTCACCCAGAACCGGGCCACCACCCCGAGCAGTATCAGCAGCGGGAACAGGTAACCAGGTGCGAGCGACACTGCCATGGCACGCCATTGCGCCAGGGCCGATGTGCTTGATTGGGGTATGACGGCTAGCAAATAGCCACCGTAAGTAACCACTAGCACCGCCACGCATAGTGCGGTCCAGTGGCGGACACGAATCCCGCCCAACGGCTCCGGAAACACGATCATGAATAACAGCCACGCAGTCCACATTCCGGCTAGGCAAACCTCACCCACCACCAGCCAAAGCAGGTCATGACCCCCGATGAGGTCCACGGCCTGTCCACCGAGCATGACCGACAGGATCCCGACGCTCCCGAGCGGACCGATGGCCAGTAACGTGCGCGCCGCTGGGTCGATAGGTCTCCGTCGGAAGACCTGCACACCCAAGATCAGCAAGCTGAGGGCGAGAGTGGCGGCCGGCCAGTTCCGCAGCGCCCATTCCCTCGCGGGCCAAGGACCTAGAGTCACGGAAACCTCTGCCGGCTTCCCATCTCGTAGGACCCCATAGGTCACCACATCTCCGAAGTGACGCACACGAAGCCGATCACCACGATCAACAGGAACACCATCAAGCGACACAATGATGTCCCCGCTGCGCAGCCCGGAGCTGGAATCCAGCACGGCGCTGAGTTGCAGCGCTGCGACCGGCACCCTGTCCGACAGCATCACCACTGTGCCATCAGAGGGGCTGCCCATCCGAGCCGCAAAGATCACCACGCCTGCCACCAGCACCACCACGACCAGCAGCAACGGAGCAATCAGCCGCACCCACGGCACACGCACGCTAACCTTGCTGCCGGAGACCAGCAGCGACCCCGCGGTCCTAGGAGAAGCGTTCTCCGTCGCCCCAAGGGGTAGTGCTTGTGTCCACGGCACAGCGGCAACCGAGATCACAGCCTCGTCGCTGGTTACCGGGCGCACAGCGCCACTCTGCCCCTTCGTCGTCCCGCCGTCACTGGGCGAATGTCCCGATGCGCGTCGGGACCACGCGGGAGCGAGGCTTGCCCTCGACGGCCATCCCCCAGGGGCGGGGAGCCGGAGGGAGTTGCACCCTGCTCGTCATCGATCAGCTCGACGCCAGGCGGGCGTTGAGGACGTGTCGTATTCCTCGCGCAGGGGGCTGCCACATCTCGTCGGCCCAGTTGATTCGCGCGGCCGGTGGTCCAGCGTGCGTCGCAGCCCCCCCGCCTCGATCCGGGCCTGCTGCAGGTGCGCGGTGACGGTGGCCGGTCGGCGAGCAGCATCCGCAGCTGGTCGGCCAGGTCGCCGATCCGGGAGACGATGCCGGACAGGTCGACGAGCGTGAGCACGGCTTCGTCGGTGCTGACCGCCACGGGGGACAAGTCCTGTGCGGCCTGGATCAGGTCGGCGAGCGTCTGGGTGACTGGGTAGCCTCGGTTCCCGCTGATCTGCACACTTCCCCTCGGCGTCTGGCGTGATGCCGTCGAGACTGATGCTGCGCAGCCGACACCCACCCTGGACGATATCTCGATAGCAGGCAGATCCGGCGAGGTGGTGCTACGAAGTCCCGGACCGGTACCGATGTCATCACCGACATCATCGTCAGGCGGAGGGGCGTCACCTAGCTTGCGACCGTAGTGGATATTGACCAACTAGAAAGCCGCGCCTAGAGTTCACGGCGCCGCTGCATGGGAGGCCGACTTGGTGCAATGCCCATCAGCCCAGGATCAAGCCTAGGACTGACCTCGTGCCTCGATGGACCGCTGTTTCCGCCGTACTGTTGGCTGTGGTCACCGTCCTGTCCCCTCAGCATGGGACGGCCGCCGAAGCTGCGGCCAGTGAGTACCTGGTCGGCCGTGGCATCGCCGACATCACTGGCGAGCCGGCCGAGGTGGGCTTCTTCGGTTACGGGTCGTTGGGCCAAACCGGGACTGGTATCCACACCCGGCTGCGGTCCAGGGCATTCGAGATCATGGAAGCGGCCAGCGGTCAGCGGGTCGTGATCGTGCAGGCCGACGTCGGCGTGATCATGGACAGTGTCCGGCAGGCGGTGCTGGCCAAGCTGCGGCAGCAGTACGGCTCGTTGTTCACCGAGGACAACGTGCTGCTGGCGGCCAACCACACGCATGTCGGGCCGGGCGGCTACTCGCATCACAACCTGTACAACCTCACCACCGGCGGGTTCCGCCCGAAGACGTTCGACGCCATCGTCAACGGCACCATCGAGTCGATCAACAAGGCACACGCTGACCTCGCCCCCGCCACCCTGTCACTCGGTCGGACCCAGTTGACCGACGCGAGTGCGCAGCGGTCCCGGCCGGCGTTCGACCGCAACCCGCCTGAGGACAAGGCGGCCTTCCCACCCGGGGCGATCGACCCGACGTCGAGCACCCTGCGAATTGACCGTGACGGCAAGCCGGTCGGGATGATCAACTGGTTCGCGGTGCACGCCACGAGCCTGCCGAACACCTGGACGTTGATCAACTCGGACAATAAGGGCTACGCCGCCCTGCATTCCGAGCGCGAGGTCAACGGCTACGACTACCTCTCGTCGGCGAACCCGCCGTTCGTGGCGGCGTTCGCGCAGACCAACTCCGGTGACATGTCCCCGAACCTGAACCTCCGGCCTGGCAGCGGCCCCACCGAGGACCCTGTGCAGAACACCCAGATCCTCGGCCTGCGTCAGTACGACGCCGCGCTCACTGCGCTGAACAGTGCCACCCCGATCTCCGGGCCGATCGACTACCGGTTCGGTTACGTCGAGATGGGCGGCGGTGTCGAAGTGCGACCGGAGTTCACCGGCGACGGTCAGACCCACCGCACCTGCCACGGTGCTCTGGGCGCAAGCTTCGCCGCCGGCAGCACCGAGGATGGCCCTGGCTCTCCGGTCTTCGGCGAGGGCGCGGGCAACAACCCGGTCTTCGGCGTCATCAGCGCGCTGCTCTACACTGCTTCACCGGCGTTGCGGGACTGCCAGGCACCCAAGGACATCCTGGTTCCGACCGGCGCCATCGGATTCACCCAGGAGATCATGCCGATCCAGATCATCCGGGTCGGGCCGCTGTATCTGGTCGCGTTGGGTCAGGAGCCGACGATCACCTCTGGGCTGCGGCTGCGCCGCACGGTGGCCGGTGTGCTGGGCGTCCCGATGGAGAACGTCATCGTCGCCGGCTACTCCAACAGTTTCGCCGGTTACCTCACCACACCGGAGGAGTACGACGCCCAGGAGTACGAGGGCGGCCACACCCTCTTCGGCCGCTGGCAGCTGCCGGCTTACCAGCAGGAGTTCGCCCGGCTGGCCGACGACCTGAAGAACGGTCGGCCAACCGACAAGGGCACACCCTCACCCGACGTGTCGGGGACCGCGATCCCACCGCTGATCCCAACGCCGATTGTGGACACCCCGCAGCTGCTGCACCGCTTCGGTGACGTGCTGACCCAACCGGCGCCCGGCTACGCCCACGGTCAGCAGGTCAGCGCCGTGTTCGCCGGTGCGCATCCGAACAACGATCTGCACCGCAACGGCACATACCTCGAGGTGCAGCGACAGGCCGGGAACAACTGGACCCGGGTCTACGACGACGGCGACTGGTCCACCCGGTTCGAGTGGGCCCGCGACGGAATCGCCGCCTCCAGGGTGACCGTGCGGTGGACCATCCCGCCCGACGCTTCACCGGGCACCTATCGGATCGTCTACCACGGTGATGCTCGAAACCTACTGGGGCAGACCAGCCCGTTCACTGGCACCACCCGGACGTTCACCCTCGACTGACCAGTCATCGAGGGGATCAGCCGATGGGCGACGCTCGCCGGGACAGCGGCACTGCCGTGTCGACCCTCGCCGGCAGTGCCGCGCTACACAACCACCACTGTGCTGGTCACCCGGACACGCCGGCACCGGGGGCACACAGAGCAGCCCCAGCTTGAGGAGGCACGCCGCCTCGTGGCGGGTGAGGACGGGCTGCGGACCAGCGAGGCCCTCGAACAGGTCCGCTCCCGAGAAGAGGGCCTGCTGTTGCTTTATCCGATCAGCCGGTACTCCAAGGGACAAACCAAGGACCGCGGGAATCTGTTTGACAACCCGGACACAGACGGGCTCACCGTCATCGGTTTGGCCGTGGCCCTGCCCTGGGTCCGACAGCCCGGCCACCCGCCGTTACATCGTTGGCTCGGCCGGCGCCGTCACCGGTTGACCGCCATGCTAGAACCCCTCACAGCCGCGAGTTTGATTGTGGGCCGGTGGGACGTGGTGCGTTTGCCCTGGCGTGGCCTTGGCCGTGGCGGTTATGGCTGCTGTGGCCCCGGTAGACGAATCTGCGGGGCCAGAGCCGGGGACAGATCGTCCACATGGGACAACTGGATGGCGCGCCCGAGTTCCGGACAGTAGGGAGGGGGGGACCAGGCGTGTCTCACTGTCAGCCGTCGTTCAGCCCACCGCTACAGTCGGGCCTGTTATGTCCGGCTTCGGGTTCGCCGCTCGCCTCGCAGAGGGGACCTGCGCGTAATCGGGCGGCGGACCTGGCACACTTGGGCGATACGCATCGTGCGTGCGCCGTTACGCACATTCGTAGCTTGCGTCATGTTCCGTAGGACCGGGACGGCTCACCAAAGAGATTCGAAATCATCAGTACTCTAGCCTAGGGCGTCGAGCATCGACACCCAGCTGTTGGGGGAGGACGAGCTGCGCGCGGCCGCGGTCCGCCGCGGGGCGCCGGTGTGGTCGGTCGAGCAGGCCGACGAGGTGATCGCCCGGTTCACCCGCGCCGGCCGGGATCTGGGTGTCGATCAGGTCGCTGCCCTGCGGGGCATCCTCACCTCCGGTGCCGCGGTTGAGGTGCTCGCCGCCCCGGCCGGCACCGGGAAGTCGTTCCTCATCGGCACGCTCGCCGAGACCTGGCCACTCACCGGTCCGGGCGGCAGTCCTGAGCCCGGCCCGGTGCCCGACGGCGGGCCGCGGGTGTTCGGGGTCGCCTACGGCCAGCGGCAGGCCGACGTGCTCACCGAGGAGGGCGTCACCGCCCGGAACATCACGGGGTGGCTGGACGGGCAGGCCCGC
>Ga0136625_1000550_pt1 | contig 12031 bp, 14 predicted proteins | sample AntDrymUQ4832306_2_FD_104672 | JGI IMG/M metagenome (GOLD analysis project Ga0136625, IMG submission 104672) | Polar desert sand microbial communities from Dry Valleys, Antarctica - metaG UQ483 (23.06) | ecosystem: Environmental > Terrestrial > Soil > Desert | place: Antarctica: Dry Valley...
CTTGGTGTCATGACCCCTAGGCACCCGAGCAGACTCACGCTTGCCCTCGTCGTCGCCGCCGCGGCGCTGGGCGCCTGTGGGAGCGACTCCTCGGTGCAAGCCGGCAAGCAAGCCGGCGAGCAAGCCGGCGAGCAATCCGGCGAGCAATCCGGCGAGCAATCCGGCAAGCAATCCGGCAAGCAATCCGGCAAGCAATCCGGCAAGCAAGCCGGCAAGCAATCCAGCAAGCAATCCAGCATCCGCGACGGCCTCGTCGTCGGCATCGGTGAGCAGCAGGCCGCAATGTTCGCGCTCCCGGCCTTCAAGGCACTGGACATCGAGGACGCGCGCCTTGTCGTGGCCTACGACGCCGCTCGCGTCGACTTCGAGCGCGACCTCGTCACCACGTGGCTGAGCGAGGCCAAGCGGGCGGGCGTGCGCCCGTTCATCACCTTCGGGCACTCGCGCGTGAAGCCGAAGAGGCTGCCGTCGGTGTCGGAGTTCCGCAAGGCCTTCCGGGCGTTTCGCAAGCTCTTCCCCGAGGTGCGCACCTACGCCGCGTGGAACGAGATCAACCACGACAGCCAGCCGACCTCGAAGGCGCCCAAGCGGGCGGCCGAGTACTACAACGTCGTCAAGTCCGAATGCGGCGGCTGCACGGTGCTCGCCGGCGACGTGCTCGACCAGGCCGGCATGACGAAGTACCTCACGACATACAAGCGCCACCTCGACGGCGAGCCGGAGGTCTGGGGCCTGCACAACTACTCGGACTCCAACCGCTTTCGTCGCAGCGGCCTCGCGGAGATGCTCCGCGCGGTCTCCGGCGACATCTGGCTGACGGAGACCGGCGGCATCGTGAAGTTCGGGAGCAACTTCCCGCGCGACGAGCAGCGCGCCGCCCGCGCCGTGACGTACGCCCTGAAGCTCGCGACGGATACGCCCCGCGTCAAGCGCATCTACCTCTACAACTGGACGGGATCAAAGCCCGACGACCGCTTCGACGCCGGCTTGGTGGGGCCTGACGGGACGCCCCGGCCGGGCTATGAGGCGCTCGCGTCGGCGCTCTAGCCTGCCCCGGCCTGAAGCCGCGCCACGAGCTCGTTCAGCCGCAGCTCCTCCAGGCCCTGGCCGACGGCCTCCAGCTCGGCCGCGCACAGCTCGACCAGCCCCCGGCCCTCCCTGCAGAGGTCGAGCGTCTCGCGCAGGCCGGCCTCGCCGGAGTCCAGGCGCTTGATGATCGCCTCGAGGCGGGCGGTGGCCTCCTCGTAGGTGAGCTCGGGATCGGTCATCGGTCGGGTGTGATCGTCGCATCCACGGGGCCGTCGCCGAAGCGCAGCGTGATGTCGCCGGCCGCGCGTGCGGCGGTGCCGGTAGTCACCACGTCACCCGCCCGGTCGCTGACGAGCGCGTAGCCGCGGCGCACGGTGCGATCGGGGTCGTGGGCGGCGAGCGCCATCGCGATCGCCTGTAGCCCGGTCGCGCGTCGCGCGTCCAGCGCCGCGGCGCGTGCCCTGCGTTCCAGCACGAGCGCGCGCCGGGCCAGCCGCGCCTGCTCGCCGCTCGCCCGCCGCCGGCCCGAGGCACGCATCTCGCGCAGCCCCTGGTGCAGGCGAGCACGCTCGCGCGCCACGTGCTCGCCCGGCGCCCTGGACAGGCGGACGAGCGTCTGGGCGCGGTGCAGCACCGCGCGCGAGCTGTGCACGCCGAGCCGGCGGGCCACGGCGACCGCCTCCGCGCGGGCCTGCGCGCAGTGCACCGGCACGGCGGACTCGGCGGCATGCGTCGGCGTCGAGCAGCTCAGCGCCGCGACGTCGTCGATCAGCGTGCGGTCGGTGTGATGGCCGACCGACGCGATCACGGGCACGCCGAGCAGCGCGATCGTCCGGCACAGCGTCTCGTCGCAGAAGCAGAACAGGTCGGCCAGCGAGCCGCCGCCGCGCGCGACGACGATGACGTCGACCGCCCCCGTCGCGGCGAGATCCTGGACCGCGCGCGTGATCCGCGGCGCCGCATGGCGATCCTGCACCGGCGCGAACGCCCACACGATGCGCCCCGCCCAGCCGCGCCGCGCCAGCCCGGCGAGCACGTCGTCGCGCGCCTTGCCGCCCTCGCCGGTCACGACGCCGATCGTGCGCGGCAGCGCCGGCCTTCGCAAGAGCTTCTGCGGCGCGAACAGGCCCTCGGCATCGAGGGTCCTGCGCAGACGGTCAAGCTGCGCGAGCAGGTCGCCCTCGCCGGCGACGCGCAGCGCGCTGATCGCGAACGAGAACGCCGGCGAGGAGGTGCGGCTGCCGACGTAATAGTCCAGCCCACCGCCGACGACGACCTGCGAGCCGTCGGCCAGCGCGCCGTCGCCGAGCACCAGCGCGTCGAAGTCCCCGCGCCACATCGAGCAGGGCAGCGCGCCGGCGGCGTCTCGCAGCTCGAAGTAGACCTTCGCGCGGCTGACGCGCAGGTTCCAGACCTCGCCGAAGAGCTGCACGTGCGTGCGCGCCCGCAGGTACTCGCGCATCCTCGCCGCGTAGTGCCCGACGGCGAACGGCCCGGGCAGGAGGCTGCCGTCGATGCCTGCCGGGGCCGCGGAGCCGGGTTGCGCCATGCGCCGCAGTCTCGCGCATCGCCCGGCGCCGGCCGCCGGGCGAACCCTCAGTGCGGCGCGGGTCCCGCGCCGGCGGGGTCCGCGGTCACCGACGCCAGCGTGGCCATCCCCGGCTCGGCCTCGTGCCCGCGCACCTCGCCGCTTGATCCCAGCGCCGTCAGGCGGGCGACCTCGCGCTCGCCCTCGATGCGGGCGGGATGGCCGTCCGGCATGCCGCGGATGAGCTTGGCGATGCGGTTGCGCAGCTGCAGCGCGAAATGCGGCGTTGACGCGCCCATCAGCTGGCGCACGTCATCGAGCGTGACCTCGTGGTCGACGGTCTGGCGGTCGGGATGCTCGGCTTGGCTCACGGGGTCGGCGTCGTCGGTGGGGCGTCGGGCGTGCGGACCAGGACGGCCTCCAGCAGGGCGTCGATGCGCACCTGCTCGGCGACCGAGATCGCCTTCGTGTTGCCGATGATCCAGCCGTGATTGTACGTCGCGGCGACGGGATTGGAGTTGTAGCCGGGCAGGATGTCCAGCAGGTACTGCTGCGTGGACTCGGGCAGCGCTCTCGGATCGTCGAGCAGCAGCGGCGGGCCGTAGGAGCCGGCGCCCGACAGCGGCGACGCGGCGGCGGCGTCCAGCGGGCGGCCGGCGCGGACGAAGACCAAGCCGTGCCCGGCCGTTCCGACGCCCCAGCCGAACGTGCCGTTGCGATAGCGCGCGGCCATGATCGAGTTCGTCACGGGCTCCCGGCCGCCAAAGCGCTCGACCGTGCCCAGCCGGCGCAGCTCGCGCGTGACCTTCGGCGAGATCACGCTGGAGGGGCCGAGCACGTAGAGCTTGGGCTTGCTCAGGCCACCGAGCCCCGACAGCGCCGCGCGGGTCTCCGACGGGACGGTGTCCTTCGTGACGAACAGGACCGGCTCGCCGGACTTGGCCGCGTAGCCGGCGGCGGGGGCGGCGAAGGACGGGTCGTCGGCGCTCGCGATCAGGACGTTGAGGTTCTTGCCGGGCCTGGCGTTGCGAATCAGCGCGGCGATCGCGCGGGTCAGGCCGAGCGCGCCGTCGCCGGTGATGTCGCTGCTCTTGAAGCCCGCGGGCTTGGCGACGTTGCCGATGCGGATGACCTGCGCCTTGCCGGCGGCATCCGAGCCCTTCGGCGACAGCGCCTTCAATGCGTCGGACGTCGGCCCCGGCAGGTCGGTCCCGTCGGAGAACAGCAGCGGCGCGTTGAATGGCGGGGCCATCAGCGCGGACGCCGCGATCGCCACGCGCCAGTCGCTCGTGTCGACGAGCGTTACGGCATCGGGCCGGCGCTGGGGCTCGGGGAAGACCGCACGCGCGACCGCCGCGGCGAGCTGGGCCGGATTGTCGCCCGGCACCCTCGTCGTGTTCTTCGTCGCGCGCTCGGGGAAGCCGAGGTTGGCCGGCTCGGGGCGCTGTGGCGCCACGAACGCGGGGCGCTGGGCATCGGTCGCGGGCGCATCGCGCCCGCAGCCGGCCACTGCGACCACGGCAAGGAGTAGGACTGCGAGAAGCCTCGGGCGCGACATCGCGCGGCACATTAGCGCCAGACCCGGCACACGAACCCCACCCCAATGCGACCGGTCGCGTTCGCGCGCCTGCTAGAAATGGCGTCAGGACCAACTTTTTCCCCGAGGAGGCGCAATGGCCGGAATGGCCGGGCGGATGTCGACCGTCATCAAATCGAAGGTCTCAAAGCTGCTCGATCGGGCGGAGGATCCCGGCGAGACGCTCGACTACAGCTATCAGAAGCAGCTCGAGTCGCTGCAGGACGTCAAGAAGGGCATCGCCGACGTCGTCACGGCGAAGAAGCGCCTCGGCATGCAGGCCTCCAAGCTCGAGCAGTCGGTGGTCAAGCTCGACACGCAGGCTCGCCAGGCGCTCGCCGCCGGCAACGAGGAGCTGGCCCGTACCGCGCTGGAGCGCAAGGGCCTCGCGCAGACCGAGCTGCAGGGCCTCGATCAGCAGGTCACCGAGCTGCAGGCCCAGCAGGAGAAGCTGGTCGAGTCCGAGAAGCGCCTGCGCACGAAGATCGAGTCCTTCCGCACGAAGAAGGAGGTCATCAAGGCCCAGTACTCCGCTGCCGAGGCGCAGGTGCGCATCTCCGAGGCCGCGACCGGCGTCGGCGAGGAGATGGCCGACGTGGGCCTGGCGATGCAGCGCGCCACCGACAAGACCGAGGACATGCGCGCGCGGGCGTCCGCCGTCGAGGAGCTCGAGGCGGCCGGGACGTTCGAGGACCTCACGCAGCTGGGCTCAGGCCAGGACGACATCGACCGCCAGCTCGCCGAGCTGGGATCGGGCGGCATGGTCGACGACGAGCTTTCGAAGATGAAGGCCGAGCTGGGGATGGGATCCTCCGAGCCGGCTCCGGGTGAGCTTGAGTCCGGCGAGACCGGCGAGGAGAAGGCATGATCATCCGCATCATGGGGGAGGGGCAGTTCCGCCTCGACGAGGCGACGCTGCAGCGCGTCAACGCGCTCGACAACGCCGGCGTCGCCGCGGTCGAGTCCGACGACGAGGACGCCTTTCACGTCGCCTTCGAGGAGATGCTCGACATCATCCGCAACGAGGGTAAGCACTTGGGCGATGAAGAGCTTGAGACCTCCGACGTCATCGTCCCGCCGGCCGACACCTCGTTCGCGGAGGCCGCCGCGGAGTTCACCGGCGACGGTCTGATCCCCGACTGACGGGGATGGTCATCTCGGTCAGATCGGGGTTCCCCAGAGCGGAAACCAGCGCTCCATTTCGGGCTCGATCGGCAGATCGTCGGAGATGATCGCCTTGATCTGCAGCTCGCGCTCGCCGTCGCGGACGTTCTTGCCGGCGGGCACGAACGGGTACCAGTGGCCGCGCTTGTAGTTGTAGATGAAGTAGACGGGGCGGCTCTTGGAGTCCGAGAAGGCGAAGACGGCGGCCAGCACGCGGTCGCCGTAGCCGCCGACCGCCAGCGCGTCTGAGACGGCGTTGACGCCGACGACGAGATCCTCGATCTCGTCGTCGCTCAGTACCATCCAGCGGTAGCCGTGCTCGTCGTCTGAGGTCTTGATCGTCGTGCCGGTGTCCTCGCCGGTGCTGCCGAGGATCTCCTCCATCTCGGTGACGATCGACTCGAAGTCCGAGGTCGCCAGCGGCTGGAAGACGATGCCCGCCGTGCCGCGCGTCGTGATCTGGTGGCCCGTGTCGAGCGTGATGTAGGCCGTCGACATCGCGAACAGCCGGCTCGGCGCGGGGCCTTGGAGCTTCTTCTTGCCGCCCAGCAGCGCGTCGAAGAGGCCCATGCGAGCCGCCTACGCCGCTGCGATGGTGCCGCGCTGCAGCTGCGCCTCGTACTGCTGCAGGCGCTCGATGCGCTGCTCCATCGGCGGGTGCGTCGAGAACAGGCCGGCGAGCATCTTCTTCGGCGAGGCGATGAAGAACGCGCTCATCTCGTTGGCCACGCGCAGATCCTGCTGGGGCAGCTTGTCCATGCCCGAGGAGATCTTGGTCAGCGCCGACGCCAGCGCGCTCGGACGGCCCGTCACGAGCGCCGCGCCGCGGTCGGCGACGAACTCGCGGTAGCGCGAGAGGGCCATCATCAAAAAGAACGAGATGACGTAGACGATCAGCGACACGATGATCACGAAGAAGATTCCGGGGCTGTCGTCGTTGTCGCCACCGCGATGCCCGCCGCCGCCGAAGAGAAAGCCGAACTGCAGGACCATCGCCGCGATCGACGCGAAGAACGAGGCGATCGTCATGATCATCACGTCGCGGTTCTTGACGTGCGCGAGCTCGTGGGCCATGACGCCCTCCAGCTCGGCGGGCGACAGCAGGTTCATGATCCCCGTCGTTGCGCAGACCGTCGCCGACTTCTGCGAGCGCCCCAGCGCGAATGCGTTGGGCATGTTCGTCTGGGCGACCGCGACCTTCGGCTTGGGCAGGTCGGCCTGGATGCACAGGCGCTCGATCATCGCGTGCAGCTCGGGCGCCTCCTGCGGCGTCACCTCGCGTGCGCCCATCGCGTGCAGCGCGAGCTTGTCCGACGTGAAGAACTGGAAGGCCGCGAGGCCGCCGCAGATCAGCAGGACCGTGGGGCCGGTGAGCCCGCTGCCGAAGATCAGCGCTCCGGCGAACCCGACGTACAGCAGGCCGAGCAGAAACAGCGTGAGCAGCATCCTGAACTGCAGTCCCGGATCACGGTCAAACGATGTCTTGGTGGCAGCCATGCGTCCATTCTGCCAAACCCCCAACGCGGGCTCGCCATTCGGGCGCGCAACGACGCTCGCAAGGCTCCATAACGCCGGTTGGCGTTTGGTGGCGCGCCTGCACCCGACCTAGACTCTTCGACGCATGCGCGTCCGCGTCCTTCTTGCAGCCGTGGCGCTGCCGCTCGCCCTCTGGGCGTTGTTGCCACTCAGCTCGTCCGGGCAGTCCAAGCAGCAGGAGCTCTCAAAGCTCCAGCAGCGGATCGATGCTGCGCGCAAGAAGATCGGCAGCAAGAAGGGCACCGAGCGCGAGCTGCGCGCGGACATCGCCGGATACCAGCGGCGCATCCAGCGCCTGCAGGGCAGGATCGGCACGCTGGCCTCTCGCCAGCAGGTCATCCAGTTCGACCTCGACGACAAGCGCTCCGAGCTCGAGCGCGTGCAGGCCGATCTGCGCTCACAGCGCGCCCGCCTGCTGCGCCTGCGCACGCGCTACGCCGAGACGCGCCGGATGCTGCGCAAACGGCTGATCGAGATCTACAAGGCCGGCAAGCCGGACCTGATCACGGTCGTGCTGAACTCCGAAGGCTTCGCCGACCTGCTGGAGCGCGGCGAGTTCATCGCCCGGATCTCCGACCAGGACCGCAAGATCGTCACGCTGGTCTCTGCCGCGAGGATCGACTCGACGCGCAGTGAGAGGCGCCTCGACAAGCTCGAGGCTCGACGCAAGCGGGTGACCGCCGTGGTGCAGCTCCGCCGCGACCAGATCGCCGAGGTCAAGCAGGAGCTGATCGGCACCCGCGTCGGCTACAGCCGCACGAAGGACGGCAAGGCGGCTGCGCTGACAAAGACGCGCACCGACCGCTCTCGCCTGCAAGGGCATGTCGACGACCTCGAAGCCGCATCGGCGAAGATCACGTCGCAGCTCAACGCGGCACAGCAGCAGAACGCCGGCGACCTGCCGATCCGCCAGGGCTCGGGCAGGATGATCTATCCGGTCAACGGTCCGATCACCGGCGCCTTCGGCGAGCAGCGCCCCGGCCACATTCACGCCGGCATGGACATCGCGGCGACCGAGGGCACCCCGATCCGCGCAGCCGACGGCGGCCGCGTCGTGCTGATCCAGGGCGTCGGCGCGTCCGGCGGCTACGGCAACTACTCCTGCGTGCAGCACACCGCGACGCTCTCCTCCTGCTACGCGCATCAGGTGCGCTTCGGGACGAGCATCGGTGCGAACGTCACGAAGGGCCAGGTCATCGGCTACGTTGGCAACACCGGCAACTCATTCGGCGCCCACCTGCATTTCGAGACGCGCGTCAACGGCGTCCCGGTGCAGCCGCTGAACTACCTCTGATTGGCGCGGCCGCGCTCGTCGCCGGCGGCTTGACTTTTGAGCCGATCGGAGGAAAGTGGACGGCTCCCTGCGGGAGCGCGCCGGGTCGGACCGGCCTGGGGCGAGCCCGGGAAGAGGGGGTTCGCTGATCCCCGCCGATGCTGTGTCTGATGGTCCTCTCGTTGACGACGAGCAGGTGATGAAGCTCGTCAAGGACGGAAACGTCGCGGCCTTCGGCGTGCTCTACGACCGCTACAGCGCCCGCGCCCTGCGGGTCGCGCTCGCCGTGTGCCGCGACGAGGGCCGCGCGGAGGAGGCGCTGCAGGAGACGTTTTTCTCGATCTGGAACTCCCGTGGCGCGTACGACGGTCGCGGCACCGTCGCGCCGTGGGTGCTGCGTGTCGCGCGAAATCGCGCCGTCGACATCGCGCGCCGCAACGGGCGGCACGCCGGACACCGGGCCGGTGCCGAGATCCTCGAAACGCTGAGCTGTCCAGCCGAGGTCTGCGAGCAGGTGCTCGCGAAGGCCCGCGGGCGCGATCTGCTGTGCGCCCTGGATCATCTCCCCGAGCATCAGCGCGAGGCGATCGTGCTCGCCTTCTACGGTCAGCTGACGCACGTGCAGATCGCCGAATGCCTCGACATCCCGCTCGGCACCGTGAAGGGTCGCATCCGTCTGGGCCTGAACCAGATGCGGCTCGCGCTGCACGACATCGTCTGAGCTGGGGACGCCGAGACGGATAGCGTGGCGTGTGTGCCCGTGGACCCCGGCCGCATCGCGGCGCTGCTGGACTACCGCAGGCAGGTGTTCGAGCTGTACGCGCAGATCAGGGCCCAGGGCGATCCGCGCCTGGCTCACGCCTACTGGTGCGCGACTCGCCGCCGGTTGTATGGGACCCATGCCCAATCGCCGCTGCCGAATGCCGAGCGCGCGCGGTTCGGCGGTCCGCATGTCTGGGAGTACGACCCCGCCTGGCGCCTGCTGGCCAGCGTCGAACACCTCGAGGAGGAGACGCTCGAGCTGCCCGCCAGCGGTGGGGCGACGATGCGCTTCGTGCGCTTCGCCCGCGCGCGCGCCGGCGCCGTGGCGCTCGATCTCTACTGGCTGGACGCTTACGGCGGCGGGCTGTTCGTGCCGTTCGCCGACGCGACGAGCGGCGAGGAGACCTACGGCGCCGGGCGCTACGCGCTCGACACGATCAAGGGCGCCGACCTTGGCACGCAGGACGACCGTCTCGTGCTCGATCTGAACTTCGCCTACCAGCCGTCGTGCTCCTATGACGCGCGCTGGGCGTGCCCGCTGGCTCCCCCCGCCAACCGGCTCGAGGTGGCGGTGCGAGCGGGCGAGCGCCTGGCGGCGATCGACTAGCGTTCGCGGCGCATGCAGCCCGAGATCGTCATCTTCGGCCTCTCGCTGAAGACCTTCGGCCTGTGCTTCGGCCTGGCGTTCATCGTCTCCGGCGCGATGGTCTCGCGGCGCCTGAAGGAGCTCGACCGTCCGCCCGACTGGGCCTATGAGATGGTCTTCGCGGCGCTCATCGGCGGGCTGATCGGCGCGCGTGGCTACTGGCTGCTCGGGCATACGGCGGAGCTGTCGGCCGACCCGCTCGGCGCGATCTTCGGCGGCTCGGGCCTGGTCTGGTACGGCGGCCTGCTCGGTGGCGCCGCCGGCGTGCTGATCTGGGCCCGGCGCCACGGCATGTTCAACAAGCTGCTGCTGGACCTCTGCTCGCCGGCGCTGGCGATGGGCTACGCCGTCGGCCGCGTCGGCTGCCAGGTCTCCGGCGACGGCGACTATGGCAAGGCGACCGACCTGCCGTGGGGGATGGCCTACCCCGACGGCGCCGTGCCGACGACCGACATCGTGCATCCGACGCCGATCTACGAGACGCTCGTGATGGGCCTGGGCGCGTGGGCGCTGTGGGTCGCGCGCGACATGTTTCGCCCGGGTGTGCTGTTCGGCTTCTACCTGGTGCTCGTCGGCGCCGAGCGCTTTCTCGTCGAGTTCCTGCGACGCAACGAGCCGGTGCTCGCCGGGCTGACCGAGGCGCAGCTCGCAAGCCTGCTGTGCCTCGCCGCGGGCGCCTTCGTGCTCGTGCGCGCGGCGCGCTCTGGCGGTCTGCGCGCCGAGGAGTCGGCGCCGGCGGCCGCGCAGCCCGCCGTCGCGTAGCCGCTTTCAGCGCTGGGCGCCCAGCGCCTCCACGAGCGTGCGGCCTGCCGCCGCGCCGCGCGGGCCCGACGGTCGTAGGAGCCCCGCGGCGACGAACAGTCCGACGGCCGCCAGCGCAACCGATCCGCCGGCGGCGAGGTCCAGCTCGGCGCTGATCACGAGGCCGAGCAGACCGGCCGAGGAGCCCAGCGTGGCGGCCAGCAGGACCTGGGTGCGCACGCTGCGTGCGAGGCGCATCGCGGCGGCGGCGGGCGCGACAAGCAGGGCGAAGACGAGCAGGTTGCCGAGGCTCAGAACCGCGGCGACGACGGCGACCGCCAGCAGCGCGAGCACGGCGAGCTCGACGCGCGCGGGCCGCACGCCGAGCGACGGCGCGGAGACCGGATCGAAGACCGCGACCGTCAGCTGGCGGTGGCCGGCGAGCAGCGCGCCGCCGATCAGCACGGCGAGCGCTCCCGCCGCGATCAGGTCTGCCGTGCTGGCGCCGAGCAGGTTGCCGAACAGCAGCCTGTCCAGGCCCACGGGCACGTCCGGGGACAGCGCCAGCACCGCACCGAGGCCGAACGTCGCGGTCACGACGACCCCGACCGCGATCTCCGAGTCGACGCGGGAGTCGCGGGCGGCGAGGAAGATCAGCCCGGCGACCACCAGCACGCCGCCGGCAGCGCCCAGCAGCAGCGGGATGCCGGCGAGCGACGCCAGCACGAGGCCGGGCAGCATCGCGTGCGCGAGCGACTCCGCGGCGTACGCCTGTCGCATCTGCAGCAGCCACACGCCGAGCGCCCCGCAGGCGGCGCCGAGCACCACCACCTCCAGCAGCGCGCGTTGCAGCAGACCCGAGCGCAGGATCTCCATCAGTGGTGGTGATGCTGGATCGCGACCGCGCGATGGCCGCAGTCGAGCATCACGATCTCCGCGCCGTAGGTGTCCTGGAGCACGGCATTGGTCAGCGTCTCGGCCGGCGGCCCATAGGCGATCTGCTCGCCGCGCAGGCACAGCACGCGATCCCAGCGCCGGGCCTGCTCGACGTCGTGGGTGGCGATCAGCAGGACGCGGCCCTCGTCGCGCAGGTCGTCGAGGATGCCCATGATCGCCTGCTCGCTGCTCTGATCCACGCCGCCGAAGGGCTCGTCGAGCAGCAGGACCTCCGCATCCTGGACGAGCGCGCGGGCGATCAGCACGCGCTGGCGCTGGCCGCCCGACAGCTCCCCGAAGCGCGTTCGCGCCTGCTCGCTGAGCCCCACGCGCGCCAGCGCGGCGCGAGCCGTGGCACGGTCGGCGGACGTCACGCGCCGGTACCAGCTCGTCCGCGCATAGGCGCCCATCAGCGCCACGTCGAGCGCGCTGACCGGGAAGTCCAGCCGCGAGCGCTCGGTCTGCGGCACGTAGGCGGTGGCCGCGCCGATCGTCAGCGTGCCCGCGACGACCGAGATCTCGCCGAGCAGCGCGCGAAACAGCGTCGTCTTGCCGCCGCCGTTGGGTCCGAGCACCGCGACCGCCTGGCCGGCCTGCACGGCGAACGTCACGCCGCTCAGCGCGGGCGGGCTCGTGCCGTAGGAGGCGGCGAGGCCGCGGGTCTCGATGCGCGTCGCCGCGATCACGCGATCGACCTCGCGCGGGGTCGCCGTGGCGCCGCGGTGGCGAGCGCCGCCAGCGCGAAGACGCCGCCGCCGACGATCGCGATCGCCGGACCGGGGGGCAGGTCCAGGTGGAAGGCGAGCAGCAGGCCGGTGACGCTTTCGCCCACCGCGAGCA
>Ga0136625_1000554_pt1 | contig 11976 bp, 12 predicted proteins | sample AntDrymUQ4832306_2_FD_104672 | JGI IMG/M metagenome (GOLD analysis project Ga0136625, IMG submission 104672) | Polar desert sand microbial communities from Dry Valleys, Antarctica - metaG UQ483 (23.06) | ecosystem: Environmental > Terrestrial > Soil > Desert | place: Antarctica: Dry Valley...
ATCAAGCGCGAGCGCGACGAGTACCTCGACCTCGCCCGCCGGGCGAAGGCCGACTTCGAGAACTACCGCAAGCGCGCGTCCCGCGAGACGGCTGAGGCCGAGGCCCGCGGCAAGGCGGCGCTGGCCCGCGAGCTGGTCCCCTCGATTGACAACCTCGAGCGCGCCCTGGCGGTGGCCGAGGACGGCTCGGAGGTCGCCCGCGGCGTCGCCCTCGTCCACGGCGAGCTGCAGGCGACGCTTGCGCGTGCCGGGGTCGAGTCCTACGACCCCGCCGGCGAGGCCTTCGACCCGGCGCTGCACGAGGCGATCTCGACCCAGCCCGCCGATGGGGAACTCGGCGCTGGGACCGTGGTCGAGACGCTCGAACGCGGCTACCGGCTCGCAGGGCGGGTGCTGCGGCCCGCCCGCGTGATCGTCAGCGAGTAGGCGCGCCCATGGCCCGCGACTTCTACGAGGTGCTCGGCGTCGGTCGCGGCTCCTCTCCCGAGGAGCTGAAGAAGGCCTACCGCAAGCTGGCCCGCGAGTACCACCCCGACCGAAATCCCGACGACAGCTCCGCCGAGGGGCGCTTCAAGGAGGTCCAGGCAGCCTACGACGTGCTCTCGGATCCCGAGAAGCGCAAGCAGTACGACGCCGGCGGGATGTTCTCGGGCTTCGGCGGACGCGGGCAGGGGCCCGCGGGCGGCGGCTTCAGCTCGGACATCGGCGACATCTTCTCGACCATCTTCAGTCGCCGCGGCGGGCCCGGTCAGGCGCCGGCGCGAGGCCGCGACCTCGAGACCGAGGTGCAGCTCTCCTTCAAGCAGGCGATGGACGGCACCGAGATCCCGGTGACGATCCCGAAGCAGGCGAGCTGCAAGACATGCAGCGGGACCGGGGCCAAGCCCGGCACCGTGCCCAAGGTCTGCCCACGCTGCAACGGCCGCGGGATCGACTCCGAGAGCCAGGGATTCTTCTCGATCAGCCAGCCCTGCTCGACCTGCGGCGGCGCCGGGCAGGTGATCGAGGAGCCCTGCGCCACCTGCGCCGGGTCCGGTCTGACGATGCAGCGAAAGCGCTACCGGGTCCGGATCCCCGCCGGGGTTCACGACGGCAGTCGCATCCGCGTCGCCGGCAAGGGTGAGGACGGGCCCCGCGGAGCTCCCCCGGGCGACCTCTACGTGGTCACCAGGGTGGCGGCCTCGCCGGTGTTTCGCCGGCGCTCCGACGGCAACCTCGAGGTGCGCCTGCCGATCACGATCGCGGAGGCGATCCAGGGAGCGACGGTCGAGGTGCCGACCCTGAACGGCTCGAAGCGGATCCGGGTTCCGGCGGGCACCCAGCACGGCAGCGTCCAGAGACTGCGCGGCGAAGGGCCGCCGAAGCCGGGGGGACGCACGCGCGGGGACATCCTCTACCGGCTCGAGGTCGAGATGCCGCGCGAGCTCAACGGCGACCAGAACCGCGCTCTCGACGCCTTCGCCGAGGCGATCAACGACAACGACCCGCGCGAGCACCTGCTGCGCGACGCGTCCGCGGGATCGACGAAGGTCTCGGAGTCGCAATGAGCGCCGCCGAACAGCCGAAGCGGGGCAACCGGCCGCAGGGCGTGCGCGGGCTCGATCGGCGGCGCGCCGTGTTCATGATCTCGGTCGCCGCCGAGCTCGCCGAGATGCATCCCCAGACCCTGCGCATGTACGAGGCGCGGGGACTGGTGTCGCCGAAGCGCTCACCCAAGAACACGCGGCTCTACTCGTTCGAGGACGTCGAGCGCCTGCGGCGGTTCCAGCAGATGACCGCGGGCGAGGGTCTCAACCTCGCCGGCGTCGAGACCGTGCTCGGCCTCGAGCGCGAGCTCGAGCGAGCTCGTGCCGAGGTCTCGAGGATGCGCCGCCGCGCCACCGAGCTCGAGCAGCAGATGACCCGGGAGATCGACCGGGTACGCCGTTCGCTGGGCACGGAGATCGTCCCCTACGGCAAGTACGACGCCGGTTCGGTCTCGATCCCGATCGAGCGGCACCGCAAGCAGCGCTGACGATCAGCGACGCTCGAGCAGCCGCTCGGCGACCCCCTGCACCGTTGCGGTCGCGTACTCGTGCGAGGGCTGCTGGTCGGTGAGGATCGCGATCGAGAGCTTGCGATCGGCGTGGCGCTCGCGCAGCTCGGCCACCTGGTGGGCAAGCGCGTTGTCGGGGAGCCAACCCCCCTTGAAGCGCACCGCCCAACGTTCGCCGGCAGCCTCCGGTACGCCCCAGCTCTGCTCGGGCACGATCGACCCGAGCAGCCCGAGCGCGTACTCGCGGTGGTCTCTCGCCAGCGCCCGCTCGAGGTCGCCGAACATCAGCGCCATATCCGCCGCGGCGATCTGGGCGTTGCCCCAATAGCCGGCGACCGTGAACCGGCGCATGCCGACCCTGCGAGCGACCGCCTCGAGCCCGTCGTCCCCGACCCGAGTGTAGATCGCGTCCGCCGCCTCGTTGTCGGAGCTGGTGATCATCGCGCTGAGCAGGGCGTCGGTCTGGGCGTCGATCGGCTCCCCCGCCTGCTTGAGGCGGCGGATCTCGGCCGCCAGCAGCATCGCCTTGACCACGCTCGCCGCGGCGTAGCGGCGGTCCTCGTCGCGGCCGCGCCGCTCGCCGTCGCTGTTGACGACGGCAAGGGAGACCGCCCCGCCCCGGCGGCGGGCGTAGCTCCAGGCGCTGCGTAGGGCGGCGGCCGATGGTGTCTTGCCGCGCCCGGCGGTGCGGCCCTGCTCCCGCCTGTGCGTCGGCGGCGCTTGGTTCGTCCCGAGCTCGCGCGGCTGCTGGCGCAGCGGCGCATCGGGTTCGACGCCGGTGCCGGTCGGGGTCGACGACCCGGCGTCCCGCGGGTCGCCGGGGGCGACGATCACCAGTCCGCCGAAGAGGATCGCGACGATCGCCAGGGCCGCGGCACGCATCGCCTCAGGATGCACGAAACTACGAGCATGGGAGCCGCTGAGGGCGCGACCTCGGATTCGGATGGCGCCTCAGCCCCGCAGCTGGTCGCCTCGGCGCTCGCCGCCGGCAGGCTGGCGATCGGCGCCGGGATCTGGCTGGCGCCGGGGCTATCCGCCAGGGCCCTCGGCTTCGAGCCGCTCGATCCCAAGGGCCTCGCGCTCGGCAGGATCGCCGCCACCCGCGACCTGGTCATGGGAGCCTGGCTGCTGGCTGCGCTCGACGACCGCGACTCGCTACGGCGGGCGGCGGCGGCGACGGCTATCGCCGACGCCGGCGACGCGCTCACCTTTGCGCTGCTGCTCGGTGGCCGAGGTGAGCTGCGAGGGGCAGGCCTGCGGGGACTCGCCGGCGCAGTGCCGGCCGCGGCTGCGGGCCTGTGGCTGACGCGCAGGCTCGGGCGCTGACCCGCGCGAGCTCGGTCTAGTCCTGGTCCTCGGCCTCCTTGGGGCGGCCCAGGTCGACGATCGCGAGGTCGTTGCCACCCTGGTTCTTGGCTCGGTACATGGCTAGATCGGCCTGCATCAGCACGGAATCAGGATCGACCTTCGACTCGGAGTCGAATCTGGCGACGCCGAGGCTCGCCTTGGCGCTCACCCGGTGGCCGTCGATCTCGTACGGCTGCTCGGAGATCTCCAGCAGCAGCCCCTTGGCCACCCGCTCGGCCTGCCCCGGCTGGGCCTGCGGCAGGAAGACCGCGAACTCGTCGCCGCCGATCCGAGCGAGTACGTCGGTGCTGCGCAGCCTGCGCCCCAGCCTCGCGGCCACCGCGATCACCAGCTTGTCGCCGATGAAATGGCCAAGGGTGTCGTTGACCTGCTTGAAGTTGTCGAGGTCGAGCAGCAGCATCGCCGAGGGGTGCCCGTAACGCTGCGAGTAGAGGATCCCCTGGGCGAGCTCCTCGCGAAAGCGGCGGCGATTGCGCAGCCCCGTCATCTCGTCGTGATCGGCGAGGAAGGCGAGCCGCTCCTGCAGCTGCTTGCGCTCGGTGATGTCCTGGATCTGCGAGATGAAATAGAGCGGCTGGTCGTCGCGGTCGCGGACCAGGGAGACGCTGAGCAGGGCCCAGATCGTCTGCCCGGTGCGATGGAAGTACCGCTTCTCCATCTCGTATACGCGTCGCCGCCCGGCGAGCATCTGCTCGACGTAGTCGAGATCGAGATCGAGATCGTCGGGGTGGGTGATCTCCTGGAAGGTCTTCTCGACCAGCTCCGCCGCCGGATAGCCGGTGAGCTCGCATAGAGCCTCGTTGACGCGCATGAAGCCCCCCTCGGGCGAGACCAGGGCAATTCCGATCGGCGCATGCTCGAAGGCGAGGCGGAAGCGCTCCTCGGCCTCCTGCCCTGCCGCAATCTCGGCCTCTCGGCCCTGGCCGGGGCCGCCGACCGCATCCGCGTGTCTCTCCATCAGATCCCTCAGCGCCCCGCTGCGGTTGCCGCAGCTTGCCTGTACGTAGAGCCGAACCCTACCCCGATCGCCGGTTCGAGCCATTACCGTGGCAGAAGGATCTAAGCGTATACGCAGCAGATTTCTTGCCATGTCGAGGATAAGCAGCTAGACTGAGGCGATGCAAGCCGACCGATTCACGATCAAGTCGCAGGAGGCTGTAGCCGCCGCCCAGGGCCTTGCTGCCAGCCACCGCAGCCCCGCGGTGGAGCCGGCACACCTGCTGCTGGCCCTGCTCGAACAGGAGGACGGGTTCGCCCCGGCCGCGCTCCGCAAGATCTCCGCCGACGTCCGCCAGATCGCCGACCGCACCAAGGATGCGGTCGCCAAGCTTCCGCGGGTCAGCGGCGAGGCTCCAGAGGTCAGCTTCTCGTCAGCCGCGATCGAGGTGCTGCGGCGCGCCGAGCAGGAGATGAAGGACCTCGGCGACGAGTACATCTCGGTCGGCCACCTGCTGTTGGCGCTGGCCGGAAAGGTTTCGCCGACCGCCGATCTGCTGCCCGAGCGCGACTCCCTGGCGCGCGCGGTCGCCGAGACCCAGGGCTCGAGCCGGGTGACCTCGCCCAACGCCGAGGAGATCGCAGAGGCGCTGGAGAAGTTCGGCCGCGACCTGACCGCGGACGCGCGCGCCAACAAGCTCGACCCGGTGATCGGCCGTGACGAGGAGATCCGCCGCGTGATCCAGGTGCTCTCTCGCCGGACCAAGAACAACCCGGTGCTGATCGGTGAGCCGGGGGTCGGCAAGACGGCGATCGCCGAGGGGCTCGCCCAGCGGATCATCAACGGCGACGTGCCCGAGTCGCTGCGCGACCGCCGCCTGATCGCGCTCGACGTCGGCGCCCTGATCGCCGGCTCCAAGTACCGCGGTGAGTTCGAGGAGCGCTTGAAGGCGGTGCTCAAGGAGGTGCAGGACGCCGACGGCCAGATCATCCTCTTCATCGACGAGCTGCACACGATCGTCGGCGCCGGCGCCAGCGAGGGCGCGATGGACGCTGCCAACCTGCTGAAGCCGATGCTCGCCCGAGGCGAGCTGCGCTGTATCGGCGCGACCACGCTCGACGAGTACCGCAAGCAGATCGAGAAGGACGCTGCCCTCGAGCGGCGCTTCCAGCCGGTGCTGGTGGGCGAGCCCGACATCAACGACACGATCGCGATCCTGCGCGGCCTCAAGGAGCGCTACGAGCGCCACCACGGCGTGCGGATCACCGACCCGGCGATCGTCGCCGCGGCGACCCTCTCGGAGCGCTACATCGCCGACCGCTTCCTCCCCGACAAGGCGATCGACCTGGTCGATGAGGCCGCTTCGCGGTTGAAGATGGAGATCGAGTCCTCGCCGGTCGAGATCGACGAGGTCGACCGCCGGGTGATGCAGCTGCAGATCGAGCGCGAGGCGCTCAAGGGGGAGAAGGACGATGCCTCTAAGGCGCGCCTCGAGGCGATCGAGGCGGAGCTCGCCGACCTCAACGAGCGGGCGGCCGAGATGAAGGCGCGGTGGCAGGCCGAGAAGCAGGCGATCGACGCGCGCAAGGCGGCGATCGAGCGCCTCGACGACGCCCGTGGCCAGCTCGAGCAGGCAAACCGCGAGCACGACCTCGAACGTGCCGCCAAGCTCCAGTACTCCGACATCCCCGAGCTCGAGGAGATCGTCGAAGCGCAGGAGAAGCGCAGTCGCGAGCTCGACGAGGGCGGCGGCTCGCTGCTCGCCGAGGAGGTGACCGAGGAGGACATCGCCGAGGTCGTGGCGCGCTGGACGGGAATCCCCGTGACCAAGCTGATGGAGGGCGAGGTCGAGAAGCTGATCCAGATGGAGGAGCGCCTCCACGACCGGGTGATCGGCCAGGACGAGGCGATCGAGGCGGTCGCCAACGCTCTGCGGCGCTCGCGCGCCGGGCTCTCCGACCCGCACCGGCCGATCGGCAGCCTGCTCTTTCTCGGTCCCACCGGGGTCGGCAAGACCGAGCTCGCAAAGGCGATCTCCTCATTGATGTTCGACTCCGAGCAGGCGATCGTCCGCATCGACATGTCCGAGTACATGGAGAAGCACTCGGTCTCGCGCCTGGTCGGCGCCCCGCCCGGCTACGTCGGCTACGAGGAGGGCGGACAGCTGACCGAGGCCGTGCGCAGGCGCCCCTACGCGGTCGTCCTGCTCGACGAGATCGAGAAGGCGCATCCCGACGTCTTCAACGTGCTCCTGCAGATCATGGACGACGGCCGGCTCACCGACGGCCAGGGCCGCACCGTCAACTTCACCAACACGATCCTGATCATGACCTCGAACGTGGGCTCCGATCGGATCACCGGATCGCAGGTCGACGAGGGGATCCGGGAGACGATCGAGCGGGTGCTCGAAACCACCTTCAAGCCGGAGTTCCTCAACCGGATCGACGACACCGTGATCTTCCACCGGCTCAGTCGCGAGGAGATCGCCCAGATCGTCGATCTCCAGGTCGAGCTGCTCGCCGCGCGGGTGCGCGAGCGCGGAGTCGAGATCGAGCTCACCGACGACGCCCGCACCCTGCTCGGCAACCTCGGCTACGACCCCACCTACGGGGCCCGGCCGCTGAAGCGCGTGATCCAGCGCCAACTCGTCGACAAGCTCGCCTTGAGAGTGCTCGAGAGTGAGTTCTCCGCCGGCGACACCATCCGTGTCGACGCCGCCGCCGGCGAGCTCGTCTTCGAACGCCTCCCCCAGTCGGTCGCCCCCGCCGCCGCCTAGGCCTGCCGCCGCCTGGCGGCATCTAGGCTCCCGCCGGTGCGAATCGGGATCTGCGCTTACTGGTTCAACCGCGGGCAGGGCGTGGTCGCCCGCCAGATCCGTTCGGCGCTCGATTCGCTCGGCCACCAGACCTTCGTGCTCGCCCGCCCGACCCGGGCAAAGAACATCCGGCCGGCCTTCGTCGACCACAGCGGAGTCTGGGATCAGCCCGGGGTCACCGAGGCCTCGGCGTACAAGATCCCGGCCGGGGAGATGGTCGCCTGGGGGCGTGAGCACGAGCTCGAGGTCGCGCTCTTCGACCAGAACTACGAGTTCGAGGCGATCGCGGCGCTGCGTCGAAGTGGCGTGCGCACCGTCGGTCGCTTCGTCTGGGAGCAGTTCGCGGTCGAGCACGTCGAGCCGGCGAAGCGAGCGCTCGACGTCGTCTACTCGCTGACCGCCTGCGAGCGCGAACGCTACGCGGAGATCGGGATCGAGAGCCCCCGGGTCCACTGGGGGATCCATTCCGACCTGCTCGCTTTCCGACGCGACCCGGCTGAGGATCCAGCCGCTGCCAGGCGCTTCTTCTATCCGGCCGGGTTTCTGAGCAAGCGCAAGCCGTTGCCCGAGCTGCTGAAGGCGTTTCGCAAGGTCCGTGGCGACGACCTCCGCCTGCTGATCAAGGGCCAGGTGGAGCGCGAGACCGCGGTTCTCGAACGGGGAATCGCTCGCGATCCGCGGGTCGAGGTGATTCTCGAGGACCTGCCCACCGACGAGCACCTGACGCTGTTCGCGGCCAGCGAGATCTGCGTCGCGCCGAGCCGCTGGGAGGGCCTCGGACTGCACCTCTACGAGGCGATGGCGCTGGGGCTGCCGGTGATCACCAACGATGTGCCGCCGATGAACGAGGTCGTGCGCGACGGCGAGAACGGGATCCTGGTGCGCTCGCGCCGGCGCGGACGCGCGAGCTCGGGCATCCCGGCGTATCTGCCGAGCATCCGAGACCTGACCCGCGCAATCAACGAGGCGCGCGAGCCTGGAGCCCTGGGCGAGCTCCGAGCCGGCACAGCCCGGGCGCGCGAGCGCCTCAACTGGCAGCGGACCGTCGACGACTACGCGGCGCTCTTGCGGGCGGTCACGTGAGCGAGCAACTGCTCGAGCGCGAGCAGCGGGTCGAGCTGCCGATAGAGCAGACCTTCGAGCTCTACGGCGACGCCTCCCATCTCGCGCGGCTGACGCCGGCGTTTCTGAACTTCCGCGTGGTCTCGCCCGCGCCGGTGGTGATGGGCGTCGGCACCCTGATCGAGTACCGGCTTCGCCTCCACGGCGTCCCCATCCGCTGGCTCACTCGGATCGAGCAGTGGGACCCACCACACGGCTTCGTCGACCGTCAGGTTTCCGGGCCCTATGCGCTCTGGCACCACACCCACGAGTTCGAGGCCGACGGCGACGCGACCCTGATCCGCGACCGCGTCCGCTACCGCATCGGGTTCGGCCCGCTCGGGGCGCTGGCGCTGCGGCTGGTGGTGCGACGCGACCTCGAACGGATCTTCGACCACCGACGCGCGGTGATCGCCGAGCTGATTCGCGAGCGCGGGGGTCTCACAGTCGAGTGACCGGCCGGTCGAGGCGCCGGCGGACCTCCTCGACCTCCCGCGACCCGATCCCCGGGCCGTCGACCAGGACCACCTCGCGGGCCGGGAAGCTGTGGAGCTCGTCCTCGATCGCCTGAACGGCGTCGGCGTCGCCAACACATCCCCGCGCGTCGAGCCCCGCGGTTGCGAGGCTCGCCAGCGAAAGCGCCAGCGACCGTTGAGCCTGGTCGCGTGCGGGGCCGACGTCGGAGGCCCAGCGGTCGAGCCGCGAGGCCCGCGCCGGCACCAGGACGAGCAGCTCGGGTCCGGCCGCCGAGCCGGCGCCGAGCACCCGTTGGCCCTCGCCGGCGACGGCGGCGACACGGGTGGCGAGCTCGGGCTGATCGAGCGGGCGCCCGGCGACCACCAGGAGCCGGTAGCGATCGTCGGGCGAGGCGGCGACGGCGATCGCCTCGTCGTAGCGGGCGCGGGCGGCGTAGACCAGGAGGACGCCGACGCTGAGCGCCCCGGCGGCGAGCCCGAACTGCGGCCCGAGCAGGGTGAACGAGGCGACGCTCGGGAAGATCAGGGCGAAGACCAGCAGCGGCAGCGAGCGCGAGCGCAGAACCAGCGGCAGCAGGCGTCGCATCGCGCCTACCGGCCCCGGTGCCCGGCGGAGCCACTGATCGCCGGCTTCACCAGAGGACCGCCGCGGGGGATCCTGCCGGGCTCGAGCCCGGCGACATCGAATCCCGCCGCGCTCAGCGCCGCCGCCGTGTCGCGATTGGGATGACACGAGCCCGCGACCCAGCCCCAGGGCCGCTCGAGCCGATCCTGCCAGCGCGCCCGGGCTCCCTCGGCGGGGTCGCGCACGTGCTCGATCAGTAACAAGCGCCCGCCGGGGCGCAGCACGCGCGCGATCTCCTCGGCGGCGCGCCGCGGGTCCGAGACCGTGCAGAGGACGAGGGTCGAGACCGCGGTGTCGAAGCTGTCGTCGGCGAACGGCAGCCGCTCGGCATCCGCCTCGACCACCTGCGGCCGCGGCGAGCCGGCCGGGTCGAGCTTCGAGCGCAAGCGGGCGGCCATGTGGGGATCGGGCTCCGTGAGGACGAGCTCGCTGACCGCGGACGGGTAGTGGCGAAGGTTGGCGCCGGTCCCGGCCCCGACCTCGAGCGTGCGGCCGCCGGCAGCGGCGAGCAGCGCCGCACGACGCTGGGCCAGGCCGGCGCGTTCGACCCCGGCGAGAGCGCGGTCGTAGAGCGCGGCGAACAGCGGATGCCCGGCCATCTCGACGATGATCGCGCAAGCCGGTGCCGGCCGGACTTGCACCGCTCGGCGCTACCTGCAAGAAAGGGGGGTGCGAGCGGCGCGGCTCGACGGGCACGAGACCAACGAGGAGGACACCCAGATGCCTACCTACATCATGCTGACCAGATTCACCCCCGACGGGGTGAAGACGCTCAAGGACAACCCCGCACGCGTCCACGAGGTCACCAAGGAGGTCGAGCAACTCGGCGTCAAGGTGATCAACCAGTGGGCGACGCTCGGCAGCTATGACTTCATCAGCGTGGTCGAGGCCCCCGACGAGAAGACGATGTTGAAGCTCTCCGTCGAGATGGGCTCGCGCGGCACGGTCCAGAACGAGACCCTGACCGCGATCGACTCGCAGGAGTTCACCTCATCGCTTTGAGCCGCGGATGAGGATCCTCGTCGTCGGGGGCGGCGGTCGCGAGCATGCGATCGTGCGGTCGCTGGCGCGCTCGGCATCTCGACCCGAGCTGCTCTGCACGCCGGGTAACGCCGGGATCGCCGCCGATGCCCGCTGCCTCGAGACCGGCGGAGGAGTTGACGAGCTGGTCACCGCGGCGGTGGCCGAATCGTGCGACCTGGTCGTGGTCGGGCCCGAGGGGCCGTTGGTCGACGGCCTCGTCGACGCGCTCGAGGCGGCCGGGGTGCCCGCCTTCGGTCCCAGCGCCGAGGCCGCGCGGCTCGAGGGTTCGAAGGTCCACGCGAAGGCGCTGATGGCCGCTGCCGGCATACCGACCGCCGATCACACGGTCCTGCGCAGCCGCGAGCAGGCGCTCGAGCAGCTCGCCCGGAGCGACTACCCGGTGGTCCTCAAGGCCGACGGACTCGCGGCGGGCAAGGGCGTGGTGATCTGCGCGACCGAGGCGGAGGCCCGCGACGCCGTCGCCTCATTCTTCGTCGAGCGCCGCTTCGGTGACACCGAGGTGGTGCTCGAGGAGTACCTCGACGGCGAGGAGCTCTCGCTGCTGGCGCTCTGCGACGGCGAGAACGTGGTCGCGCTGGCCCCGGCGCAGGACTACAAGCGGATCTTCGACGGCGACGAGGGCCCCAACACCGGGGGCATGGGCAGCTACTCGCCGGTTCCCGGCTGGGACGCCGACCGCGTCGAGGAGATCGTCGACGGCGTCCACCGGCCGATGGTCGAGCTGATGCGAAGCCGCCGCACGCCCTTCCACGGGGTGCTCTACGCGGGGCTGATGCTGACCGCCGACGGTCCTCGGGTGCTCGAGTTCAACACCCGCTTCGGCGACCCCGAGACGCAGGCCGTCCTTCCCCGGCTGACCAGCGACCTGCCGGCGCTGCTCTTGCGGGCGCGCGAGCCCGGCGGCCTGGCGGGGACAACCGCCGAGTTCAGCGAGGATTGGGCGGTCACCCTGGTGCTCGCCTCGGGCGGTTACCCGGCCGGGTCCTCGAAGGGTGACCTGATCAGCGGTCTCGACCGGGTTCCGGTAGAGATCGAGGTGACCCACGCCGGCACCGCACGCACCGATGCCGGGATCGTCACCGCCGGTGGCCGGGTGCTGAACGTGACCGCGCTCGGCGCAACGCCGGGCCAAGCTCGCGAGTGCGCCTACGCCGCGGCGGATCTGATCGAGTTCGACGGCAAGCAGATGCGCACCGACATCGCGGCGCGAGCGATCGAAGCGGTCTCGCGCTGACAACCTGAAAGGAGACGGATGGAGGCAGGAAAGCCGAGCACCGAGACGGGGGTCGAGACCGCGGTCACGAAGCCACCCGAGCCGATGCCGGAGGTCAAAGCGGCGTTCGAGGAGATCGAGGTCGACGCGCCCCGCGTCGGGATCATCATGGGCTCGAAGAGCGACAAGCCGAAGATGCAACCGGCCGGCAAGGCGCTGCAGGAGGCCGGGATCCGCTACGAGGTCCGGGTGATGAGCGCCCACCGCGACCCGGAGAAGGTCCGCGAGTACTGCCACGCGGCGCGCATGCGCGGGCTCAAGGTGCTGATCGCCGGCGCCGGGATGTCGGCGGCGCTGCCCGG
>Ga0136625_1000556_pt1 | contig 11964 bp, 16 predicted proteins | sample AntDrymUQ4832306_2_FD_104672 | JGI IMG/M metagenome (GOLD analysis project Ga0136625, IMG submission 104672) | Polar desert sand microbial communities from Dry Valleys, Antarctica - metaG UQ483 (23.06) | ecosystem: Environmental > Terrestrial > Soil > Desert | place: Antarctica: Dry Valley...
CGCACACCAGCGCCAGGAAGACCGGCATGAACAGATAGCTGCCCACGCTGCGACGCTCGCGGCGTACCGGCGCTATGGCTGCCTGGGGAGCCTTGCCCAGATCTGGTGCCTGTTCGACCGAAGCCGCCATCGCTATCGACCGACCTGCGCGGCTTGATCGGCGGAATCGTCGGCGTCCAGACCTATCCGGGCCCGAGCCCGCGCGTCGGTGCGCATGGTGCGGATCGCCTCGGTGATGCTGTCGATGTCCACGATGCCCTGGTACTCCCCGCTCGCGTTCACCACGATCGCCACGCTGTAGTTGGCGGTGATCAGTTCGTTGAGCGCGTCGTTGAGGGTGGCCTGCGGCTCGACCGTCGCCTCCGGCGGTAGCCCGATCTCGTCAAGGGGACGGTCGCCGCCGCGCTGCAGGTCCGGCGCGCTGACCCAGCGCCGTGGCCGCCGATTCTCGTCGAGCACCAGAGCAAAGCCCTTGTCCGAGGCGCGCAGGACGTCGAGCACTCGAGCATGGTCGTCGCCGAGTTGCACGGTGGGCCATTGACTGAGTTGGATGTCGCGGACCCGGCTCAGGTTCAGTCGTTTGAGGGAGGCGCCTCGACCGATGAAGTCGGCGACGAAGTCGTTGGCCGGGGCGGTGAGGATCTGCTCGGGGGTGTCGTACTGAGCGATTCGTGAACCTTCCTGAAGGATCGCGATCCGATCGCCCATCTTGATCGCCTCGTCGATGTCATGGGTGACGAACACGATGGTCTTGCGGACCTCGGCCTGCAGCCGGAGAAACTCGTTCTGCAGGCGATCCCGGGTAATCGGGTCGATCGCGCCGAACGGCTCGTCCATCAGCATCACGGCTGGGTCGCCGCTCAACGCCCGCGCCACCCCGACCCGCTGTCGCTGACCACCGGAAAGCTGCTTCGGGTAACGGTTGCGGTAGGTCTCCGGCGCCATGCTCACTGTCTGGAGCAGTTCGTCGATCCGGGCGTCGATCTTCTTGGCGTCCCAGCCGAGCAACTTCGGCACGGTCGCGATGTTCTGCGCGATCGTCATGTGCGGGAAGAGGCCGATCTGCTGGATGACGTAGCCGATCTTGCGGCGTAGCTGGTCGGGATCGGCCTTGGTGACGTCCTCCCCATCCAGGATGATCTGGCCCGAGGTGGGCTCGATGATCCGGTTGATCATCTTCATCGTGGTGGTCTTTCCGCAGCCGGAGGGACCGACCAGGATGACGATCTCGCCTTCGGGGATCTCCAGGGTCAGGTTGTCAACCGCCGGCTTGGGCTCCTTCGGGTACTGCTTGCCCAGGTTCTCGAGCTTGATCATGATTTTGCCCGAGGCGGCTGCGCCCCCGATCGATGCGGTGTCCGGAGTGTGTGTGATCGACGTGTCGGTCATCGAATTCCTCGCGAGGTAGTCAGTTTGCCCAGCACGGCCAAGATGGTGTCGAACAGGATGGCGATGACGATGACGCCCAACATTCCGCTGACCACCAGGTTGATGGCGGCCGGAGAACCCACCCGGGCCAGGCCGTCGAAGATGAAGGTCCCGTAACCCGGGCCGTCAACGATCGCGCCGATCGTGGCGATACCGACCAGGATCAGAGTGGTGATCCGTACGCCGGCCACGATGACCGGCCAGGCCATCGGCAACTCGATCCGGACCAGGCGCTGGCCACGGCCCATCCCCATGCCCTTGGCGGATTCGACTGTGGCCTGGTCGACCTCGCGCAGCCCGGTGATCGTATTGCGCACGATCGGCAGCAGGCCGTACATCGTGAGTGCCACGATCACCGGAGGCGACCCGATGCCGGTGATCGGGATCATCAGGATGAACAACGCGAACGACGGGATGGTCAGAAACGAGCCGGTGACGGCGAGGGCTATCTCCCGGGGCCGCTCGGTTCGATACGTGGTGACTCCGACGATCACGCCGATCACGGTCGACAACAACACCGAGACGGACACCAGGGCCATGTGCTCCAGCCCCACCTCGATCAGGTCGTCGTAGCGGCGGCTGAGGAAGTCGAAGAACTCAGTCAAGAACTCGCCGAAGGTCTGGTCGTTCACGGCCTGGCGTCCCTCAGGAAGCGCCCACCGACGAGTTCCCATGCTGCGCCCAGGTGAGATCCGGGGAAATGGGCAGCCATTCGGTCACCGTCGCAGAGGGGTGCCTAGAACACAATCCACATGACACTTCCGTAACCGGAAGTTGCCCTGAGGGCAACGAATCAGCCCTCAACCCAATAGCCATGATCGTGAGCGTCCTTGAGTGCAGGTTCGCCCAACCGTACGCGCTCACGATCTTGGTCGCCTGGATCGCTGACGCCATCAGGAGTCAGATCACCGCGAATGCATGAAGCTCCCCCCTTGGCGTATCCGCACTTGCGGAAGTATCCTGGCGGCATGAGTACGACGTACCGGATCAGCGAGGCCGCCACCGTGCTTGGTGTCAGCGACGACACGATCCGTCGGTGGATCGACAGCGGTCGTCTGACGGTCGCCACGTCGCAACCGGGCCCGGCCCGCGTCGAGGGACAGGTGCTGGCTGAGCTCGCGCGCCAGCTCGCCGACACCCCGGACGCGGGCGTGCCACGGATGGAATCTGCCCGCAACCGGATGGCCGGGATCGTCACTCGAGTTCTCCGTGACGCTGTGATGGCACAGGTGGACATGCAGTGCGGCCCGTACCGCCTGGTCTCGCTGATGTCGCGCGAGGCCGCAGACGAACTCGGCCTCGAGGCCGGCAGTCGGGCAGTAGCCGCGGTAAAGGCGACCAACGTGATCGTCGAGGTTCCCTGAGTGCGCGCCGCGCGCGAGCCAAAGCTGAGGAGCGCAGCGAACGGGCGAGCCATGGCTCTGCCACTGAAGCCGCGTCAACTCCTCGCACTGCTGGCCGTTGCGCTGCTGGGTCTCACCGCTTGTGGAGGAGGCGACCAGGCCGGCAGTGACAGTTCTGGCGACGAGAGGTCCGCCGGTTCCTCGGAGTCCCCGATGAGTGGAGCGCTCACGGTCTTCGCGGCGGCCTCACTGACCGACGTCTTTTCCGAGTTGGGCGATGCCTTCATGGCCGACATTTCCGACGTCGACGTGACATTCAACTTCGGGCCGAGTTCGGGGCTGGCCACGCAGATCAACCAGGGCGCCCCGGCCGACGTCTTCGCATCAGCCAATTCCAGCCAGATGACTGTGGTCACCCAGGCCGGGAGCGCCGAGGGTGAGCCGACGATCTTCACCGAGAACGTTCTGCAGATCGCCGTGCCGGCCGGCAATCCAGCCGGCATCACGGGTCTTTCCGACTTCGCCAACGCGGATCTGACCCTTGCCATCTGCACCCCCGAGGTTCCCTGCGGGGCGGCCGCCGAGACGGTCTTCGCCGCGGCGGGCATCACCCCGTCGGTCGACTCGTTGGAGGAGGACGTCCGAGCTGCGCTGACCAAGGTCGAACTCGGCGAGGTCGATGCTGCCCTGGTCTACGTCACCGACGTTATCGCCGCTGGAGACACCGTCGAGGGCATCGACTTCCCGGAGACCGAGGAGGCGGTCAATTCCTACCCGATCGTGGCCTTGACCGCGGCCCCGAACCCGGATACGGCCACAGCCTGGGTCGAGTTCGTCCTCTCCGATGTCGGTGCAGCGGCGCTGGAAGGAGCGGGCTTCCGAACCCCGTGACAGATCCCAATCTGACTCAGCGCGGCGTACCGCGTCCGCCTCCGCCTTCCCGGTGGTGGCGGACGCGCCGCAGGCCCGGCGGGAAGCCCCCGTCCCAGCGGTCCGGCGCGCGGATCCCGCTGGCGCTGCTGCTGCCGGCCGTCGTCGGGATTGCCTTTCTGGTCCTGCCGATGGTCGGCCTGCTGATCCGCGCCCCCTGGTCGGAGTTGCTGCTACGCCTGGCCGAGCCGGAGGTCGGGCAAGCGCTGCGGCTGTCGTTGATCACGGCCACCCTGGCGACGTTGGTGTCGATGGTCTTCGGGATCCCGATCGCATGGGTGCTCGCTCGCAGTGCCGTCCGAGGTCGTTCGATCCTGCGTGCACTGGTGACCGTGCCGCTGGTCCTTCCCCCGGTTGTCGGCGGGGTCGCGTTGTTCTTGGTCCTCGGGCGACGCGGAATCGTCGGGGCGTGGCTCTACGACACCTTTGGCTTCTCCTTGCCGTTCACCACCGCCGCGGTCGTGATCGCCGAGACCTTTGTGGCGATGCCGTTCCTGGTAATCAGTGTCGAGGGCGCGCTGCGGGCGGCGGACGCGCGATTCGAGGACGCCGCAGCGACATTGGGCGCCAACGGGTGGTCGACATTCCGTCGAGTAACGTTGCCTTTGGTCGCCCCCGGGATCGCCGCGGGTGCAGTGTTGTGCTGGGCAAGGGCGTTGGGCGAGTTCGGGGCCACGATCACCTTCGCGGGGAACTTCCCGGGTACGACGCAGACGATGCCGCTCGCGGTCTATCTCGCTCTGCAGAACGATCCGGAAGCGGCGATCGTGCTGAGCCTGGTCCTCTTGGCCGTATCACTGGCCACGCTCACTCTGCTGCGCGAACGCTGGCTCACCCGATCATGATGATGCCGCCGTGGCACAAGCTCTTTCGGCCGGTTCGCCACCCAACCTCCCCTTTGGGGTGCCGGAAAGTGCCGGTTCGCTACACAACCAGCGCTTTGACCTGGCGGCGGACAGGGTGAGTCTGGCCGCGGCGTTCGCCGTACAGCGCGGGTCCCTGCCTCTCGAGGTGGACCTGACCGTGGAACCCGGCCGGGTGCTGGTTCTCTTGGGTCCCAACGGTGCCGGCAAGTCGACCGTGCTCCGGGTCTTGGCCGGGCTGCTGCGACCAGATGCCGGTCGTGTCGTGTTGGGGGACCTTGCGCTCGACGACGCTGCGGCAGGCAAGCAAGTGCCCCCGTACGACCGCCCCGTCGGGATGGTCTTCCAGGACTATCTCCTCTTCCCGCATTTGTCCACAGTGGACAACGTGGCCTTTGGCCTGCGATCGCGTCGAGTTCCCAAGGCACAGGCCCGTGCTGCGGCCCGCGGGTGGCTGGAACGAGTCGGCCTTGCTGAGTACCAGACGGCCAAACCCGGGAGCCTGTCCGGCGGTCAGGCTCAGCGGGTTGCCATGGCCCGGGCCCTGGTAGGCAGTCCGCAACTGCTGCTGCTCGACGAACCGCTGGCCGCACTGGATGCCCGTACCAAGCTCGAGGTACGCGCCGAGTTGCGCCGGCATCTCGCCGATTACGCGGGAGCCACCGTCGTCGTGTCCCATGACCCGATCGATGCCATGGCCCTTGCCGACGAAGTAGCTGTGATCGAGCATGGGCGGGTCGTACAGTCCGGGGCGCCGGGCGAGGTGGCCCGCCGACCGCGTACCGAGTACGTGGCCAGACTGATCGGGTTGACGTTGCTCGCCGGTACCGGGGAGGGAACGAAGGTGCGATTGGAGTCCGGCGCCTCGGTCACGGTTGCCGAGCCGTCGCAGGGATCGGTTCACGTCGCGATCCGCCCCGAGGCGGTGGCCATCTATCCGACCGAGCCGCACGGCAGTCCGCGCAACGTCTGGCCGGCCCGGGTGGCCTCGGCGACGCCGCACGGCTCGGCGGTCCGGTGCGACCTCGACGGACCGGTTCCGCTGACGGCCGATCTCACGGCGACGGCGTTCGCCGAACTCGGGCTGGCCCCGGGGAGTGCGGTCTGGGCCACGGTCAAGGCGCATGAGGTAGAGGTCTATGACCGCTGACCATCCTGCGCAGGAGTCCCCGGCTCGAGTCGCCGGACTGGTGCTTGCGGCCGGTGCCGGACGACGGTACGGAATGCCCAAAGCCCTTGTCTGTCATGAGGGGGACCTGCTCGTCGAGCGGGCCTACCGGCTGGTTGCCGACGTCTGCGAGGTGGTCATTGTCGTGCTCGGTGCCGCCGCGGACGAAGTACGATCCCGCGCCGACCTCGGTGATGCGCAGGTGGTGATCAACCGTGACTGGGACACGGGGATGGGGTCGTCCCTGCGTACCGGCCTGGCCGCGTTGGGGCCTTCCTCTGGCGGCTTCCGTCATAACCGCCACGAGGCAGACTTGGCCCCGGCTCCTGGTGGTTCCCGTCAAAACCGCGACAGCCGGAGCGGGCCGGACCTGATCGATTGGGGATTGATCGATGCCGCCCTGGTCCACCTCGTGGATCTGCCCGGGATGACAGTGGCCGCACTTCGGCGCATCGCCGGCCATGCAGCGGCGGATGTGCTGGCGGTGGCCAGCTATTCCGGCGTACGCGGGCATCCGGTGCTCCTCGGACGTACGCACTGGGTAGGCGTGGCTGCGGCGGCGATCGGTGACCAGGGTGCCCGCGGGTACCTGGCCACCCGCGACGTGCTCGAGGTCGAGTGCGCCGACGTTGCCGACCCCGCCGATCTGGACTACCCACCCTCTTGATGTCGCAGCTTTGCAGGCAACCTGCGCGCGGCGTCGCCTGCATACCGGCGACATCAGGGCCGGAGCGCCAGGCGCGTCGCCTGCGAACCGGCGACATCTGGACATGGGCGGCAGAGTGCCGTTCAGGCCGCCGACTGGAGGTACCCGCGGCTACATTTGACGGCGTGACCGATACCTCGCCCGCTGCTGTCCGAGCCGCCATCAGCGCGGAACCGATCTCGGTCGGCGAGCACGAAGAACTGGTGTCCCGGTCGGGTGCCGGAGCGGTCGTCGCCTTCGGTGGAGTCGTCCGCGACCACGACCAGGGCCGAGAGGTCACCCAACTCGAGTACGTGGGTCATCCGTCGGCCGAGGAGCTGATGGCCGAGATCGCCGGCGAGATCGCGGCCCTACCCAAGGTGCACGCGGTCGCCATCAGCCATCGGATCGGCCTGCTCGGGGTCGGCGATGTCGCCTTGGCCGCAGCGGTCAGCGCCGCCCACCGGGGCGAGGCCTTCGACGCCTGCCGGCAACTTGTCGAAGAGGTGAAGGCCCGGCTGCCGATCTGGAAGCGTCAGATCTTCACAGACGGTGAAGAGGAATGGGTCGCCGCCCCCTGAGGCTCGCTTCCCGCGCCGCCCGATCGCCGGACGTTATGCGCATAACGTCCCGTTCTGGGCCGTTTTTCCGCACGTTATGCGCATAACGTGCGGACGAATGATGGGGCTCAGCGGGCCGGGGTGCCGGCGGTCCCGTCGCCGTCCTGGTGATCGTCGGCGGCTTCCTCGGCGTCGACCTTGGCCTCGTCGGCCTCTCCCTCAAACTCCAGGGCCTGATTGCCGTACGCCTCACCAACGGCCTGTTCGGTCCGTCCCCACAGGCGGGCGATCGAGCGACGCAGTTCCGTGAGCAGTCCCAACAGGACTCCTTTGCCAGAGGTCAGCCGCCGGCGAACGGCGGCAGAACATCGACCGTACCGCCATGCGGCAGAACGGCATTCCGGTCGCTCTGGTTCACGCCGTCGACCAGGAAAGAACAGACTCCCAGCACCTTGGCCAACGCGGGCCCGTGTCGCTGGCTGACATCAGCGATCAGTTCAGCCAGGTTGTCCGCCTCGATCGTTTCGGTGGCAGCACCCGCGGCGGCGCGAGCGGCGGCGAAGTAGTTGACCGTCACCCCTCGGAACTCGGTCGTCGTGCTCACAGTGCTCAGCCGCCGATGGCCGACATGGGCCGTACCGGCTGCAAAAAGGTTGGATCGTCGATGCCGTGCCCCGGCAGTTTCGTCCACATCGCGGCCCGCCACCTGTCGGCGATCACCTCGTCGCTGGACCCGTCGCGCAGGGCGGTACGTAGATCGGACTCCTCGCGGGCGAACAGGCAGTTGCGGATCTGGCCGTCGGCGGTGAGCCGGGTTCGGTCGCAGGTGCCGCAGAAGGCGCGCGTGACCGACGCGATGATCCCGACCTTGGCCGGGCCACCGTTGACCAGCCAGGTCTCGGCCGGCGCACTGCCCCGATGTGCGGGATCCGGGGTCAGGACGACCGCCTCCTTGAGCTTGGACAGGATCTCCTCGGCAGTGATCATCTGGTCGCGCTTCCACTCGTGCTGGGCATCCAGCGGCATCTGTTCGATGTAGCGCAGCTCGAAGTCGTGCTCCAGGCAGAACTCCAGCAGCGGGACCGGGTCCTCGTTGAGCCCGCGCATGAGTACGGCATTGACCTTGACCGGAACCAGCCCGGCAGCCTTGGCCGCGACCAACCCGGCCAGTACGTCATCGATCCGGTCCCGGTGGGTGAGCTGCTTGAACTGCAGTTTGTCCAGGGTGTCCAGCGAGACGTTGATCCGGTCCAGGCCGGCGTCGGCCAGCGGGCGGGCGAGGCGCTCGAGCCCTATCGCGTTCGTCGTCAGGCTGACCTCAGGGGAAGGCGTCAATGCCTTGGCGGTGCGCACGATCTCGACCAGACCTGGCCGGATCAGCGGCTCCCCACCGGTGAAGCGGATCTCGTTGACTCCGAGTTCTTCGACGCCGATCCGGACCAGGCGGTTGATCTCGTCGTCGGTGAGGATCTGGGCGGTGGGCAGCCAGTCCAAACCTTGCGGCGGCATGCAGTACGTGCAGCGCAGGTTGCACCGGTCGGTCAACGACACCCGCAGGTCGGTGGCGACCCGTCCGTGCTGGTCGACAAGGCCGCTGCGGTGGGAACGCCCGTCCGGGCCGGCGAGGTCGGATACAGAAATGGTCACCACCCGAGGGTAACCTCCGCCGCGGAGGTGCTCCCCGGTGTTCGGCCCGTACGCAGCACTGCTGCGCGTCAGTGGTGCCTTCTCCTTCTCCTCGATGGGCTTTCTGGCCCGGATGCCGATCTCGATGACCGGCCTCGGCGCGGTTCTGCTGATTGCCGGGGAGACGGGGCGGTACGGCATCGCCGGAGTCATCGCCGGCGTTCTCGCGCTGTCCTTCGCGATCATCTCTCCGCAGGTGGCGCGCTTGGTCGATCGCTTCGGCCAGGCGCGGGTCCTGCGCCCGACGGTGATGCTCTTCGGCGCGGCCGGTGTCGGCTTCGTCGTTGCCGTCGAACTCGACGCACCGATCTGGACCTGGTTCGTGTTGGCCGCGCTCACCGGTGCCTCGGGTCCGAACATCGGCTCGATGGTCCGAGCCAGGTGGGTCAATGTGCTCGAGGACCCAGGCACCCGGCAGACCGCCTTCGCGTTCGAGTCCGTCGTCGACGAGATCGTCTTCGTCATCGGTCCGCCGCTGGTGACCTTGCTCGCGACCGCGATCTCCCCGCCGGTCGGATTCCTGACCGCCATCATCATCGGTTTGATCGGCGGAATGGGGTTTGCCACCTTGACCTCCAGCGAACCGCCGGTGACGCCTGCGGCTGAAGGTGGCAGTCGTCGTCGTGGGGTTCTCATCCCGGCTCTGATCTCGGTCACGATCACCTATGTTGCGGTCGGCACCGTCTTCGGCGCCATGGATGTCGTGGTGGTCGCCTACGCCGACGAGCAGGGCAAGATCGGACTCTCCGGGGTGATCCTGGCCGTGTACGCGGCGGGCAGTCTCATTGCCGGGTTGGCCTACGGTGCGGTGGCCTGGCGGCGCGGTCTGGCCGGGCGTTTCCTGCTCACCACGCTGGCTTTCGGCCTGGCCGCATCGGGATTCCTATTGGTCAACTCACTGCTGGTCCTGGCCGGGCTGGCCTTCCTCGCCGGAGCCACGATCGCCCCGGTGCTGGTCTCCGGCTTGTCTCTGGTCGAGTCCCGACTTCCGCGAGCCGCGTTGACCGAGGGGCTGTCCTGGACGACCACCGGGATCACGCTCGGTGTCACCCTCGGTGCCTCGATCTCGGGCGCGGTCGTGGACGCGATCGGCGCTGAGCGTTCCTTCATCGTGCAGGTCGTCGGCGCGGGCAGCGCCGCCGTACTGGCCGCCGTCGGGTACGTCATCATGCGGAGCACCGACAACCGGTCCGCACGCCACTTGAGCGGAACTGCTCCGCACGATGCCCGACGCGGGGTTTGAAAGCTCTCCCGATGGTTACTGTAAAAAGCGTACTTACGCTGTAAAATCGCAGATGACGGCACGATCACAACGACGTGGAGGCGACACCATGAGTGCAACCGACAAGATCAAGAACGCTGTCGAGGACATGTCCGGCAAGGGCAAGGAGCACGTGGGGGACGCCACGGGCAACGAGCGCCTCGAGAACGAGGGCCGCTCTGACCAGTCCAAGGCCGACTTGAAGAACGCCGGCGAGAAGGTCAAGGACGCGTTCAAGAACTGACACTGCCGCCGTTCTCGATGGCGGCCAGAGACGAAGCCCGGGTCAATCGACCCGGGCTTCGCTCTGTGTCCGGTCAGCTATCGGGGAGCAGGTGTCGACGCAGGAACTCGGTCTGTACAGCGACCGCGCGCTCGAACCACTCCCCCGGGGTAGACCTCGAAATGGCCCACCGGAAATCGGCGCAGCTCCATCCGGGGAGCGCGGCTGGCCAGTGCAGCGGCCTGATCGGCCGCGTACCTTGTCGCGTACCGCCGCGGCGATCATCCGGGCCAGGAACACCGGCCGGGGCAACCTGCCCCGGCCGCCAAGCCCGGAGTACGGAACCTGGCTGATCGCCGCAGCGATCCGCGGGTCGGCTGCGGCCAGCGCAGCCACATGCCCACCGCTGAACGAGGTGCCCCACAGCGCGATCCGGTCCGGGTCGATCCCAGGAAGTGAGCGAGCGTAGGCAATGGCGGCTCGCCAGTCGCCGAGTTGTCGGTCGATGTCCATCAACTGACGCGGATGCCCCGCGCTGGCGCCGAAGTGTCGATAGTCGAAAACGAGGGCGGCGAGACCCGCGGCGACGAAGCGTTCCGCGTAGGCATCCAGCCGCGCGTCGCGGGAAACGCAAAGCCATGGGCCAGCACCACGAGCGCCTGCGGCCCAGGACCGGGTGGCCGATACAGCCAAGCGGCACAGCGCAGACCGCCGGAGGTGAAGCTGACCTCGGCACGTGCGTTGCCTCCCACGCCAACCGCCGTCCCGGAAGCAGGTCACGTAACTTCGGTGATCTTGACGTTGTTGTCGCTACAGACGCCCGAACCACGGCGTGAACCGACAATAAGGTCAAGATCACCGCGGATGGGTCGAACGGGTGGCGTGGCATGCTCGGTGACGTGACGAGCTGGTCCAGTCCCGGCGAACTCCGGGAGGCGCTGGAGGGCACCGGGTATCTCGCCGACGAGGGGATAGCGACAGCTGCCTTCCTTGCGCTGGCCATGGGACGCCCGCTGTTCACCGAAGGCGAGGCGGGTGTCGGCAAGACCGCGCTGGCCACCGCCCTCGCGCAGGCGACCGAACGGCCGCTGTATCGCCTGCAGTGCTACGAGGGCCTGGAGGCAAGCCAGGCCCTCTACGACTGGGACTTCCCACGCCAGATGCTGCACCTGCGTGCCGCGGAAGCTGCCGGCCTGACCGACGATCCGGACAAGCTCGAGGCCAGCCTGTACGACCGCCGCTTCCTCGTCGCGCGGCCGCTCCTACAGGCCCTGGAGGATTCACCCAGCGTCCTGCTCATCGACGAGATCGACCGCGCAGACGACGAGTTCGAGGCCTTTCTCCTGGAGATGCTGTCCGACTTCACCATCTCCATCCCCGAGATCGGCACGATCCGGGCCGATATCCCGCCGCTGGTCGTGCTCACCTCCAACCGCACGCGCGAGGTGCACGACGCGCTCAAACGGCGCTGCCTCTACCACTGGCTGGACCATCCGACCTACGAGCGGGAGGTGGCGATCCTGCGTAGCCGACTGCCACAGCTAACGGAACAGCTGGCCGCCGATGTCGCCCGGGCGACCGGCAAGCTGCGCCAGGCCGACCTGCTCAAACCGCCGGGCGTGGCCGAGGCGATGGACTGGGCTACCGCGCTGCACGTCCTGGGCGCCCGCGAGATCGACCCGGAGCGGGCCGCGATCACCCTCGGCACGGTGCTGAAGTACCGCGAGGACGCCGACCGGATCAAGACCCTGGGGCTTTCTGCACTCCTCGGCAGCTGACCAGGACGTACGCCCGGAGTTGGCGTACGCGCATTGCAC
>Ga0136625_1000557_pt1 | contig 11952 bp, 12 predicted proteins | sample AntDrymUQ4832306_2_FD_104672 | JGI IMG/M metagenome (GOLD analysis project Ga0136625, IMG submission 104672) | Polar desert sand microbial communities from Dry Valleys, Antarctica - metaG UQ483 (23.06) | ecosystem: Environmental > Terrestrial > Soil > Desert | place: Antarctica: Dry Valley...
ATCGTGGGCGGGCTAGAGGAGATCCAGAAAGACGTCGAGAGCGGAAACGTCGCCTGGTCCGTCGCGCTCGAGGACGTGCACATGAACATCGAGTCCCGGCTCACCGAGCGCATCGGCGAGGTCGGCAAGAAGCTCCATACCGGCCGCTCGCGCAACGACCAGGTGGCGACCGATCTTCGATTGTATCTGCGCGCCGAGATCGATGCCATCATGGCGCGGCTCGAGGCGCTGGTCGGCGTGCTGCTCGATCTCGGCAAGCGCGAGGCGGACACCCTCATGCCGGGCTATACGCACCTGCAGGCTGCACAACCCGTGACCCTGGGCCACCACCTCCTGGCCTGGTTCGAGATGTTTTTCCGGGACCGGGAGCGATTCTTCGATTGCAGGCGCCGGGTCAACGTCATGCCGCTCGGGGCCGCGGCGCTGGCCGGGACGAGCTTCCCCATCGACCGTGCCTTCACGGCCCGCGAGCTCGGCTTCGAGGCCATCGCCGAGAACTCGCTCGATGCTGTGAGCGATCGGGACTTCGCCATTGAGCTCTCCGCCTGTGCGGCGCTCGTCCTGACCCATCTGTCCCGCTGCTCCGAGGAGTTGGTGTTATGGTCCTCGCCGCAGTTCGATTTCATCGAGCTGGGCGATGCCTTTTGCACCGGGTCCTCAATCATGCCCCAGAAAAAGAACCCCGACGTGCCCGAGCTGGTGCGTGGCAAGAGCGGGCGCGTGTACGGCCACTTGATGGCCCTCCTGACGCTGATGAAGGGTCAGCCCCTGGCGTATAACAAGGACAATCAGGAGGACAAGGAGCCGCTCTTCGACACCGTGGACACGGTGCAGGATTGCTTGCGTGCGTATATCGAGATGCTGCCTTCCATGACCGTCAAACGCGAGCGCCTGCGGGAGGCGGCGCGGCGCGGCATGAGCACCGCCACCGATCTCTCGGACTATCTGGTACGCAAGGGCGTGGCGTTCCGCGATGCCCACGCCATCGTCGGCCGCGCCGTGCGCCACGCCCTCGATGCCGGCCGGGACCTCTCGGAGCTGACGCTCGCGGAGTTGCGTTCCCATTCTCCGGCGATCGATCAAGACATCTATGCGGTGCTGACGCTGGAGGGATCGGTCGCGGCGCGCGATCATTTTGGTGGCACCGCCCCCGCGCAGGTTCGCGCCGCCGTCGAGCGCGGCCGCCAGCGTCTAGCCGCGCTGTCCCGCCCGGCGTAGGCCAGGTCGAAGACCATATCGCCGGAATGCGGCGCGATTTGTCTACGCTGCACGCCGACATCGCCATCACCCACAAACGATTGGATGGATTGGAAAGCCGGGTGGAACGGATCGAGAAGCGGTTGGAATTGGTGGGGTGATCCCGAGCTGCATCGCTTCGTTTGGCATCACTCCGTAAAGAGATCGGCGGATAGCAGTTGGTCGAGGGTATACGGGCAGCCAGCGGGGAAGGTCTCGGCTGGCAGCCCGGTCTCCGCCGCAGTCCGTTCAATGGCCTTGTAGTACGCGTCGGCCAGCACCGCCTCGACGTGTTTTCGGAGTGCGCCCCGGCTCACCAACCCCTCTAACTCCTGCCGTTGCTCGATGATCGTAGCTTTCCAGCTTCCGGACCGCCGATCAGGCTGATAGGCCCACTTCAAGGCGTGAACGATAAGAACGGTAAGCCTGCTCTCGACCTCGCGCCGATCGCGTCGTGCCATGTCCGCCAGATACTCCGCAAGGTTGGAATAATCGATCTCATCCAACCGCCCGAGCCGGATCAGTTCGGCCATGGTTTCTAGCCACGCCGTCTCGTCGTGCTCATACAGTAGGCCCCGGGAAAGCGCTTGCACCGTCGTCATCGGTCGGCCCTCGTTAGACACCGCATGATTCACTCCGATCACTATAGCAGACATTCACTCGGAGAGACAGTCAGCAGCCGCGGCTTGCGCCGAAGGAGCGGGGAAAGGCGGAAGGCGTCTGCCTATCCGCGCTTGACTGCCGGGCCCGCTTGTGGGACTGTAGGTCGGTCTGGAGTAGGCCATTTGAATATAAAAGCGAAGCCTCGGAATAGTCCCATGCCAGCGACCAGTGCACCTGCGCTGCATGACCGGGATTTTTATACCTGGACAACCGAGACGGCGCAGGCTATTCGGGAGGGGAGTTTTAACGTAGTTGACTGGGAGTCGGTCGCCGAGGAGTTAGAGGACATGGGGCGCAGCGAGCAGCGAGAATTGGACAAGCAGGTTGGGTGTGTTACTGGCCCATCTGTTGAAATGGTGGCACAGACCGGAAGCGGCGGCGAACAAGAGCTGGGCCCTGACGATCGAGGAGCAGCGCCGCAGGACAAGGCGGCTCTTGAAGCAAAGTCCCGGTCTGAAACGGATGTAGGAAGAGACCTTCGCGGAGGCTTACGGAGACGCGAGACTCCAAGCGGCTCGTGATTGCGGCGTGGATAAAAACGCCTTCCCTGACACATGCCCCTGGGCCCTTGACCAGACGATGGATGATGGCTTTTGGCCAAGCCGGTAGCGAGAATCCGGTCCCTGCACCTGACCGAGATGATGTCCGGCTTCACCCGGATCATCCCACGGAATCGGGCTCGGCATGCCGGCGGCCGGCGAATGAGGCGAGCGACGCGGTTCCTGCCTCCACCGTATCCGGGCTTGAGCGGTGGGCAAGACCGTGGCGCTTGAGCGACCGGTTCACGGGCGGTAACATCCGAACCTTGTACTGGAGCCGGCCGCGTGCGACGATACCTCGGTGCGTCCGCCTGACCGAATCACCCGCATGCCTGGGGATGGCCTCTACGAAAAGCTCACGGCGTTGCGTGCCGCGGGTGCGGTGCGCCTCGACGACGACGAGACCGAGGCGCTGTCGGTGGCCTTGGCGGGGGTATCGGGGGAGGTGTGGCTGTTCGGATCTCGGGTGGGTTCGGGACGGCGGAGGGGCGATATCGATATAATGGTGTTGACGCGCGAGCCCGCCTTCGAGACTTCGCAGAAGGTGGCGACTCGCTTCTTTTCCTCATGTGAAGAGAAGGTGGATGTCGCGGTATTCGATCCCGATTGGGTCACGGCGGAACAAGCCGAGTTGCTTTTCCGAGCGGATAGGATAAGGCTCGCGTGACCGATGGAGCCCAAGGATGATCCCTGTTACTAGGCGGGCACCACGGTCACCCTCGACGGCAGCGGTTCCACGGACGCCAATGGCGACGCCTTAAGCTATCGGTGGGCCTTCCTCGCGCGGCCCCGGCAATAGCCAGGCAGCGCTCTCCGACCCCGGTGCGGTGAAGCCCACCTTTGTGGTGAATAAGCCGGGGGCGCGTTGACATTGATTTGGTGCGTTGTTTAAAGGAGGGAACCTCGTAACGAGTGTGGTTCGATGGAGCGAAGCCCAAGACGATCGAGCGCTCAGCGCGGTTGGGATGAGCCATGCGAACCCCAACAATTACGGCATCGGATGAATGGAATGCGTGGGGGTTCACTGCGTTCACCCCAACCTACACTGATAAGCCGCGGCGGGTCACGGGTGGAACGAGGGACCGTAGCCCGGATGAAACAACGTGGAATCCGGGGAAACACGGCACGGCGGCATGGGTTCCCTGGATTCCGTTGCGCTGCATCCGGGCTACAGTTTCTGAATAGTGTTTAAACGGCACGGTGAATGAGCGAAAGCGCCGACAGCACGAGAAGAAATTCGGCTCGTGGCAAGAATTGCCGGGCGGTGGTCGACGGTATTGGTACGAAGTACATGGCCGTCATGGATGGAAAGCGCGGTACGTCAAAGAGGTGGATGCTGACGAGGCAACACTGCGGTTCTCCCAAGAAATCTATGATAACCGCGGCGAGCTCGTTGAGATCCATGAGAAGTATCCTATTGATACGGGTCATAAGAAAGTCCGGTGAGGTAAGTCGTCATGATTACTCGGAGCACGGTTGCGAGCAAACTAACAGATTATCTGTCTCATCGCATGACGTTGGCGGAGATGGTCGACTGGGCAGAACAGGCGGTGATGGAGGAGGAATTCGACCAAACCAATTTAGAGACCATACGTGATATTGTGAGCCGTCTCGGCCTTGCCGATGTCCGGGCTTTCGGTCTCACATGGGAAGACTGCGAAGCATTTCTTTCGCGCCTTGGCTATCGGGTGCGTGTGGAAGTCTCTGCAGCACATTAGGTTAATGGTATGGACTCCTCCCCTCCCTAACGGCATCGTGATGTGCCAAAGTGGAGGATGAAACGACCACTTAGACGAAGAGGAGGAGTCCGGTATGAACGTTACAACAATTGGTTTGGACATAGCAAAGAACGTCTTTCAGGTCCACGGCGTGGACGGGAAAGGGAAGGTGGTGGTGCGCAAGCCGCTCAGGCGCGCGCAGACGCCTTAGGGTCTGTGTCAAAATAAAGTTTACGGATTGTGCTGCGTCGTTTAGCTCCGTGGCAGCATGGTATTAATTCCATTGGGCGTAATCGGTTGGGCGCGCCTGTAAGCGGCGCACCTCCACATCGCCACGTGGATGATTACGTAGGATTTGAACCGGCGCGTAGCTACACGCCCAGGGAACGCGAGCCTTTCAATGCACTCTCGGATCGTTTTCTGCGGGCATTCGAATCGTCGCTCAAAGTCTTCGGCACTGACGAGTGGCTCCGGGAAGCCGCGGCGTCCGACACGTAAGGGATGAGTAAGGGATCCGACGATGTCCTGCTGGAGCATTACCGCCGACTCGGGCACCAGGCCAATGACTTCCGAAACCGCAATCTGCGTAACCTCGTCGCTTCGATGGTGACCGGGACCTCGGTCCTCGACATCGGCTGTGGTAGTGGTCACCTCCTGCGATTGCTGCAGGACCAAGGCAAGGACGTGGTGGGCCTGGAACCGTCGGGGGAGCTCGTCGATCTGGCACAGGCGCTCCACGGTCCACTGAGGATCGAGCACGGTTCACCGGAAGACATCGACGGGTGGCCGCACCGGTTCGACACCATCACCATCATCGACGTTCTCGAGCATATACAAGATGACGTGCAGCAGTTGCGACGGATGAAAGCGCTCCTGAAGCCCCGGGGACGATTGGTCATCGTGGCCCCGGCGTTCCAGGTCCTGTACGGGCCGCGAGATGCCGAACAAGGACATTTCCGTCGCTACGGGCGGGGCGATCTGGTAGGCAAATTACATCTGACGGGCTACCGGATCACCAGGGTGCGCTATTGGAACGCCATGGGGTTCCTGCCCTATTTCATCGCCTCGCGCGTGCTGCCGCGCTTACTGCGCGTGGACCTGCGGTCGGCGAACGAGAAGGGTGCGCTGAAACGCGTGATGATCCGGATCCTCGACGCCTGGTATCGGTATTTCGAGAACCAAGTCAACTGCGGTTTCGGTTTGAGCCTGATAGCCGTGGCGGACAAGCCGTCATGTGATACGAGCGATCGCTAGCTAGCGCGCCGTTTTTTGATCCCCTCACCCCCAGCTTTCGCTGGGGCAGGCTCTAACTAACCCTCTCCCTCTACCGTCCCGCACCCACCGCCGAAAGGCACAGCGCCATCAGCACCCCTGGGCTCACGCCGAGCCCCAAGACCGCGAGGCCGTTCAAGCTCATGACGAAGCGCATCTCGCGGCCACAAGACAGCGGCGCGGTCTCCTCGGGGGTGTCGAAGTACATGAGCTTGATGATCCGGAGGTAATAATAGGCCCCGATGATGGAGAAGGCCACAGCGAGGACGGCGAGCCACACGAAGCCGGCGGCCAGGGCCTCCTTGATGACGAACCACTTGCCCCAGAAGCCGACGAAGGGTGGGACGCCCGCGAGGCTGAACATGAGCATCAGCATGACGAACGCGAACCACGGGCTGCGCTCGGACAGACCCTTGAAGTCCTCAATGCGGTCCGACTCGAACCCGGCCCGGGTCAGGAGGAGGATCATCCCGAAGGCGCCCATGCTCATCAAGGCGTAGGCGATGACGTAGAACATCGATCCGGCGTATCCGGTCTTGGTCCCGGCCAGGAGCCCGAGCAGGAGAAAACCCATGTGGGCGATGGTCGAGTAGGCGAGCATGCGCTTGATGTTCCATTGGGCGATGGCCACGATATTCCCGAGCGCCATGGACAGGACCGCGAGCACGGCGAGCATCTGCTGCCAGTCGGCCACCATCCCTTCCATGCCCTCGACGAGCAGCCGGAAGGCGATGGCGAAGCCCGAGAGCTTGGGCGCCGTCCCGAGGAACAGCGTCACGGGGGTGGGTGCCCCCTCGTAGACATCGGGGATCCACATGTGGAACGGCACGACGCCGAGCTTGAAGGCGATACCCGCGATCACGAAGACGAGGCCGAAGACGAGCAGCAGGCTGCGGTCGGCGTGTTGATAAAGGGAGGCGGCGACCGTGTGGAGGTCCAGGCTGCCGGTCACGCCGTAAAGGATGGAGATCCCATAGAGCATCATGCCCGAGGCGAGTGCCCCGAGCACGAAATATTTCATCGCCGCCTCGGAAGCGGCCGCGGAGTCCCTGTGCATGGCGACCATGGCATAGAGCGAGAGGGACATAAGCTCCAGGCCGAGGTAGATGGTCAAGAAATTGTTGGCCGAGACCATCACCATCATCCCGAGCACCGCGAAGAGGCCGAGCACGAAATACTCGTCGCTCAGGAACGGCCGCGCCGCCAGATAATCCCGCGAATAGACGAAGGCCCCCATGGAGACGACGAGGATCGCCGATTTCAACACCGTGGCCAGGAGATCGCTGACGAACAACCCATGGAAGGCGAGACCTGGATTGCCGGGGCCGAGAGCGATGGTCAATAGGAGCGCGGCGAAGAGCGTCCCTTGCGATAGCCGGTAAACGAGCCCGGCGCCGCGCCGCGACACGCAGGCGAGGAGGACGGCGCAGCCCATGCCGAGCACGACGAGCTCGGGGAGCGATAGGATAAGATCGGACATGATTAATTTTTCTCAGAGCCCCGTCACGGCCATCGCAACCTTGGAGTGCGAGACGTGCTCGACCAGGTGCTCGACCGTCGCGTGCATGACCTCCAGCATCGGCGCGGGCCACACCCCGAAGAGCAACACGGCCGCCGCTAGGCTCCCGAGGATCACGAGCTCGCGGCGGTTCAGATCCTGAAGCTTCGCGACGCGCTCGTTCGCCACCTCGCCGAAGATCACGCGCTTGTACATCCATAGCGTGTAGGCCGCGCCCAGGACGAGGGTGGTCCCGGCACAGACCGCGAACCAGAAGCTCGCCTTGACACTCGTCAGGATCACCAGGAACTCGCCCACGAACCCCGAGGTGCCGGGCAGCCCCGCGTTGGCCATGCAGAAGACCATCATGAGGGCAGCGAAGACCGGCATGGTGTTGACGACCCCGCCGTAGTCCTGGATCTGGCGGCTGTGGATGCGGTCGTACAGGACGCCCACGCACAGGAACAGGGCCCCCGAAACGAAGCCGTGGGAGATCATCTGCACCATCCCGCCCTCGATGCCCATCGCGGCGCTGCCCGCCGTCGCGCCGTTACCGATCAGGCGGAAGACGACGAAGAAACCCAAGGTCACGAAACCCATGTGGGAGATCGAAGAGTAGGCGATGAGCTTCTTCATGTCCTCTTGCACCAGCGCCACGAAACCGATGTAGACGATCGCGATGAGCGAAAGCGCGATCATGAGTCCGTCCAGGGCCTGGCTACCGTCGGGGACGATGGGGAGTGAGAAGCGCAGAAAACCGTATCCGCCCATTTTCAGCATGATGGCCGCGAGGATCACCGAGCCGCCGGTCGGGGCCTCGACGTGGGCGTCGGGGAGCCAGGTATGTACCGGCCACATCGGGACCTTGACCGCGAAGGCGAGCAAAAAGGCGATGAAGATGAGCTTTTGCGCCGCGAGATCGAGCGGCAGCCCGTGCATCGCGAGGATCGAGAAACTCCCGCCCTTGTAATAGAGGTACAGGAGCGCGACCAGCATGAAGACCGATCCCAGGAAGGTGTAAAGGAAGAACTTGATCGTGGCGTACACGCGTTGCTCGCCGCCCCATATCCCGATGATCAGGAACATCGGGACCAGCATCGCCTCCCAGAAGACATAGAACAGGATCGCATCGAGGGCTGCGAAGACCCCGTTCATGAGCCCCTCCAGGATCAGGAACGCGGCCATGTACTGGGCCAGGCGGCGCTCGATCACCTCGAAGCCCGCCAGGATCACGAGCACGGTCGTGAAGGTCGTGAGCAGGATGAGTGGCAGCGAGATCCCGTCGATCCCGAGGTGGTAATCGATGCCGAAGGCCGGGATCCAGGGCACGCGCTCGACGAGCTGCATCGCGTGGGTCGCGGTATCGAAGCCGAAATACAGCGGGAGCGAGAGCACGAAGGTCGCGAGCGCGATAGAGAGCGAGAGCTTCAAGACCGTGGCCCGATCGCGGTCCGCGAGGAACAGCACGGCCACCCCGCCCAGGATCGGCAGCCAGATGACGAGACTCAGGAGTGGCATCGGCGCCTCACCGTCCCAGACCGTAGACGAAGTAACCGAGGAGACACAGAAGCCCGATGATCATCGCGAAGGCGTAATGGTAGAGATAGCCGGACTGCACCTGCCGTACGACGCCCGAGAACCACCCGACGAAGCGCGCCGAGCCGTTGACCATGAGCCCGTCGATCAAGCGCACATCGCCGATCTGCCAGAGCGCCCAGCCGGTGCCGCGCGCCCCGCCCGCGAAGACGCGGTCGTTGAAGTCGTCGAAGCCATACTTGCGGACGAGGAGGTCGTAGATCAACCGGAAACGATCGGCGAACCATCCGGGGATCCCGGGACGCCAGAGATAACAGACCCAGGCAGTGACAAAACCGAGCACCGCGAGCACGAAGGGCAGCGAGGTGAATCCGTGCAGGACGAAGCCGAAGGGGCCGTGATAATCCTCTCGCATGCGACCGAGCACATCGTGGGCCTCGGCGACCAGGATCGAAGAACCAAAGTAATTGCCGAAGAGCATCGGCCCGATCGCCACGGCACCGATCAAGACCGAGGGGACGGCGAGCACGACGAGGGGGCCCGTGACGACCCGCGGCGACTCGTGCAGATGCCCCTTGGGGTGGTGGTCCAGCCGTTCCTGGCCGTGGAACACCAGGAACAGCAGGCGGAAACTATAGAGCGAGGTCACGAACACCCCGCACAGGACCGCGAGATAGGCGATGCCGGCCCCCGGTAGCTGCGAGTGGTGCACGGCCTCGATGATGGCGTCCTTGGAAAAGAACCCCGATAGCCCCGGGAAGCCGATGAGGGCGAGCGTCCCGATCAGCATCGTCGCCCAGGTGATGGGCATGTGTCTAGAGAGCCCGCCCATCTTGCGCATGTCTTGCTCGTGGTGCACCCCGATGATGACCGATCCGGCGGCGAGGAACAGCAGGGCCTTGAAGAAGGCGTGGGTCATGAGATGGAAGATCGCCGCGGCATAGGCCGAAGCGCCTAGGGCCACGGCCATGTAACCGAGCTGTGAGACGGTCGAGTAGGCGATGACCCGTTTGATGTCGTGTTGCACGAGCCCCAAAAGGCCCATGAAGAAGGCCGTTACGGCACCGATGACCAGAATGAAGCTCAAGGCCGTCTCGGAAAGCTCGTAGAGGGGCGACATGCGCGCCACCATGAAGATCCCTGCCGTGACCATGGTGGCCGCGTGGATGAGCGCCGAGATCGGCGTCGGGCCTTCCATGGAATCGGGCAGCCACACGTGCAGCGGCACCTGGGCCGATTTGCCCATGGCGCCGATGAAGAGCAGGATGCAGATGAGGGTCGGGAGCGACCATTCCGAATGGCCCCAGAGGTTGATCGTTTTCCCCGCGAGCGTCGGCGCTGCTTTGAAGACCTCGGTGTAATCCAGGGTGCCCAGCACCATGAAAATGACGCCGATGCCCAGCAGGAACCCGAGGTCTCCCACCCGGTTCACCAGAAACGCCTTGAGGTTGGCCTGGACCGCGGACTCGCGCCTGTACCAAAATCCGATCAAGAGATAGGACACGAGCCCCACGGCCTCCCAGCCGAAGAACAACTGCAGGAAGTTGTTCGCCATCACCAGCATCAGCATCCCGAAGGTGAACAGGTTGATGTAGCTGAAGAAGCGCTGGTAGCCCGGGTCGTCGTGCATATAGCCGATGGTGTAGATGTGGATCATCCACGAGACGAAGCTCACCACCACCATCATGGTGATCGACAACTTGTCGATCAGAAAACCGATGCTGAAGCCCGCACCGCCGCTCGTGAGCCATGTATAGACCGCGCCGTTGAAAGGCGCCTCGCCGTCGATGACGATGTCCTTGAAGCCCAAGAGCGAGAGGAAGAACGAGATGGCGACCGCGATGATCGTCACGCGATGCGACCAAGTGCGGCCGATGACGTGTCCGAACACCCCGGCGACGATGGCGCCCAGGAGGGGCGCAAGCACGATGGCGAGATAGACCGCGCGCATCGATTCAACCTTTCATGTGGTCGAGGTCATCGACGTTGATGGTCTGGCGGTTGCGGAACAGCACCACCAGGATGGCGAGACCGATGGCCGATTCCGCGGCCGCCACCGTCAGGATGAAGAACACGAACACCTGTCCCGCGATGTCACCGGAAAAATGAGAGAAGGCGATGAAGTTCATGTTGACCGCGAGCAACATCAGCTCGATGCACATGAGCAGGATGATGACGTTCTTGCGGTTGATGAAGATCCCGGCGACGCTCAGGCAGAACAGGATGGCCCCGAGGACCAGGTAATCGGAGAGGGCGGGCATGGGGGAGCGGTTATCGGTGATTCGGGCCCTATGTTAGCAGCATCAGCGGCCTCGTTGAAGGGAGCGCCCCGCGCGCCACCGGGGGGCGCCGGGGCGCGGGTGCGCCGTGCCTTGGCCGTCCCGGGCAGGCGTGATGCGGTCCCGATTGTTTCTTTACTGGAACGGCCGGGGCCCAGGCGTTGCTAAGGGATTGATGCGACGTGTGCTACACTGTATCGGAAGGCGGCCGTCGTCTAGCGATACGACGGATCGGCCTTCGATTTCATGCTGAGCAATAGGAATCGACCCTGCACGGGCTTCACGTGGCTGCTACACGGAGTTTACTAACGATGAGCAAACAAAAGTATGTTTACTGGAAAGAAGACGACGCCTGGTTAGGATATCTCGACGAATTCCCGGATTATTGGACGCAAGGAGAAACTGAAGGCGACCTCCGAGAATATCTGGCTGATCTCTACAAGGAGTTGACCAACGGTGCCATACCAAACGTGCACAGAGTGGCAGATGGGGATGGCTATACGGGCACGTAAACCGGAAACGCCGACACAGCCAAGCTGTTGCCTAAGGTTGCGCGCACTGCATTTCTATCCCGACCGTCAGCCTGGCCGATCTTCTATTCGCTATGCGTCGCCGACAACGATTCAAGGCAAAAGGGCATACTTTTAATAGTTCGTTTCAACCTCGAACCCCATTGAATAGGATCGCAAATGGCCAAACCTAACTACGCGTTCGCGAAGCGTCAGAGAGATCTTGCCAAGAAACAGAAGAAGGAGGAAAAGCGGCAGCGGAAAACTGGAACACAGGGCGAGCGGCCCCAGGAAGTGCCACCCCAGGCGCCCGTCGATGAGACGACCGTCGTCTGATCCCCAGTCAATAGGCCCGTGGCTCTTGAGCAGTACGAACGTCCGGCTCGGGCTCACGATCCTTGTCGCCGTGGTTGCGTCGTAAACCATGCTCGTGCGAGCGTCACGCCCGCGTCCAAGTGGCACGACACCCAATGATTAGCGTGGCAACGCGGCGGCCGCCCAACCGTGCAATCGAGCGGGCCGTTTCAAAGCGGGCTTGCGCCCCCTTTGAAACGGCCGCTCATCGCAATCGTTATCGCACCAAGAGAAGCTTGGCGTATCTTGCAGGGTGAAAGTCCCTGTCGGGTAAGGGTTAGCCACCCACCCGTATCGAGTCTTGCGTCTGTGGCGGAGTCGAAGGAGGGGCGAACAAGACAGGCGAAG
>Ga0136625_1000559_pt1 | contig 11950 bp, 7 predicted proteins | sample AntDrymUQ4832306_2_FD_104672 | JGI IMG/M metagenome (GOLD analysis project Ga0136625, IMG submission 104672) | Polar desert sand microbial communities from Dry Valleys, Antarctica - metaG UQ483 (23.06) | ecosystem: Environmental > Terrestrial > Soil > Desert | place: Antarctica: Dry Valley...
CGGTGGTCGGCCGGACTCGGAAGGTCGAGCGGCTCCAGGTCGAGCATCTCCTCGAGCGGCTTGATCAGCTCGGATACGTCTACCCGGTCGGTCGCGCGCGCCTGGACGAGCAGGTCCGAGCGACCCACCAGGTCCTGCGTGCGCGCGTAGCCCAAGGACGCGGTCAGCTCGCGCACCTCCTCGCCCATGGCAGTGAAGAAGCGCGCGCAGTTTGCCGAGGCGGTCTCGAGCTCCTGCGGCGTGAACTTCTTCAGCCCCTTGAGCTCGGCCTCCTCGCGGTTCTCGATCTGCGTGGCGATGCCCACGTGGCAGGTGTCGAGCTGGCAGCCCCGGCAGATCGTGCAGCCCAGGGCGACCATCGCCAGCGTTCCGAAGCCCGCCCGGTTGGCGCCCAGGCAATGCATCTTCACGATGTCGTGAGCGTGGCGCAGGCCGCCGTCGGCCCAGATCTCCACGCGGTTGCGGATGCCTGCCTCCATCAGCGCAAGGTGCACCGCGCGCGTGCCGATGTCCGCCGGGAGCCCAACGTGGCGAAGGGCGTGCGCCCGCGCGGCGCCCGTGCCGCCGTCGAATCCGCTCAGGGTGACGATGTCCGCACCGGCTTTGGCGATGCCCACCCCGATCGTGCCGATGTTCGGCACCACCGGCACCTTGACCGACACGCGCACGTTGGGGTTCGCCGTCTTGAGCTCGTCGATCAGCTCGGCCAGGTCCTCGATCGAGTACAGGTCGTGGTTGTTGGAAGGTGAGATGAGGTCGGTGCCCGGCGAGGCGTTTCGCGCTCCGGCCACCCGGTCGGTCACTTTCTTGGCCGGCAGGTGGCCGCCCTCGCCCGGCTTGGCCCCCTGGCCGATCTTGATCTCCACCAGATAGGAGGAGTTGAGCATCTCGCCGGTCACGCCAAACCGGCCGCTCGCCACCTGCTGGCCGCGCCACAGGGGGTAGCGCCCGTAGAGGTCCTGGATCTCGCCGCCCTCGCCGTTCATCGCGATCACGTTGGCTCGCTTGGCGGCCTCGGCGTAGGCGCGGTAGGCAATCTCGCCCTGCGAGCCGAAGCTCATCGAGGAGATCACGATCGGGTAGGAGTGAAGCCCGACGCCGGGGTCGACCTCCGAGGGGGGGATCGCCTCGCTGTCGGACTCGAGATCGAGCAGGTGGCGCAGCGAGACCGGCTGCTCGAGCTCGAGACCACGAACGCGCGCGGAGTAGTCCGAGTAGTCGCCGTTGCCGGCGGCGGCGGCCACCGCCGCCTTGTAGACCTTGGGGTAGAAGCGAAAGGTCTTCGCCGGCTTGGAGTCCTCCTCACCCGCCAGGACCCGTTGGCGGCGATCACCATCGAGATCCAGCTGGGCGAAGCCGGTGCCGCCGTTGCGAGAGGCGCCGAAGCCCACGGTGTCGAAGACCTTCGTGATCTCGGGCTTCAGCCCGATCGTCGAGAACAGCCGCGCGTAGCCGCGGACCTCGTGGATGCCGATCGTGGAGATGACCTTCTCGATGCCCTTGCGCAGCCCTCGGGCCAGGTTGTCTATGCCCGACGCGTAGTCGTCGAGCAGGGCGACCTCGATCATCGTGTAGGGGCAGACGCCGTCGGCGCCGAGCCCCAGGGCGAGCACCACGTCGTGCACGTTTCGCAGCGCGGCCGACCTGAGCACCAGGCCGCAGCGCCGGCGCAGGTTGGGCTCGTCGCTGGCGGTCCAATGCTCGCGCAGCGCGAGGTCGACGGCCGCCAGCGCCAGATGGGGGTCCAGGTAGCGCCGCCCGCCGTCGTAGGCGGTGCGGTCGTCGATCACCAGCAGCCGCGCGCCGTCGCGCACCGCGCCGGTGGCCTCGTGCTTGAGACGCTCGAGCGCCCCGCTGGTGGACTCGGAGTCAAGGCACGAGCAGTCGAGCACCTTGGCCCGCCCGCGGAACTCCTCCCACAGGTCCTCGAGCAGGTAGGTCTTGTGCCCCCGGGCGATCTGCCGGTAGCTCTCGTCGCTCAGGGGAGCCAGGCCGTCGTGCCCACCCAGGATCACCGGGAATGCGGTCTCCACCGTGTGCACCGCGTCGGGGACGGTGTGGAGGCTCGGCCGCGGCCCGAGCACCGCGCGGCAGGAGAAGTGCTCGACCTCCCGTTCACGGTCGATGGCGGGGTTGGTCACCACGGCCACCGACTCCTTGAAGAAATCCGCGAGGTTCTGGCGCTCGGGGCTCAGGCAGGCCAGCGGCCCGTCGTAGCCCAGCGAGCTGATCGGCTCGGCGCCGGTGTTGGCCATCTGCTGCACGAGGCGCATGTCCTCGCGCTGCCAGCCGAAGCCACCCAGCACCCGCGACTCCACACGCACGGGCTCGGCCGGCCCCGCGCTCGAGTATCCGGGTATTTCGGGGCCCTCGAGCGGCCCTCCCACGGGGATCGCCTGCTGGAAGCCGGCGTCGTGAGCGCCTCCTCCGGTGCGCGTGAGCCAACGCTCGCAGCACAGGCGCTGCACCCTGTGGTGGTCCACCAGCTTCGACTCGCCCTTCCTGCGGTCGATCGCCACCAGCAGCTTCTCACCGGGCGCGAGCGGCTTGGGCTCCTCGATCGTATCGGCCACCGCCACCACCCCCGGCTCGGAGGAGAAGACGTGGGCGGAGGGGGTCTCGAGGTGCCAGAGCGGCCGCAGGCCGAGGGCGTCGGTGGAGAACATGCACTCGTCGCCGTGGCGCGCTACGAGCGCCACAGGACCCTGCGCGAAGGGCCCAAAGGCCTGGCGCAGGTACATGTAGAAGCCGCGCAGCTCCTCCGGCATGCCCTTGATCTCGTTCACGATCGGAGGAAGGGTCAGCTCGAGCGCCTCGACCAGAGTGAGGCCGCCGCGGTGCACCAGCGACTCGACCGTCCTGTTGAGGTCCTGAGAGTCCGAGCCGCCCTGGGTCAGCGGCACGCCGATCATCCTGGCCTCCTGGCGAAGGCGTGCGATCGTGTTGATCTCGCCGTTGTGGCCGAGCGTGCCGAAGGGCTGGACACGCCGGAGGGCCGGCCAGGTGTTGGTGGAGTAGCGGTTGTGGCCGAACACCGCCGCGGTCTTGGCACGTGGGTCGAGCAGATCGGGAAAGTAGCCGCCGAGGGCCAGCGGACCGCCGAGCACCTTGTAGATCGCCGTGTCGGTGGAGCAGCTGGCCACGTGCAAGTCGAGCTCGGACTCGAGCTCGATGGTGAGCTCGAAGGTGAGCCGGGGGTCGTCGATCACGCCGCCGACCTGCCAGAAGCGCGGCTCCTCCTCTCTCGCCGTGGGGCCGAGCGCGCTGGACTCGACTACGTCATGGCGCTCGGCCAGGATCCGCAGGCCCGACTTGCCGACGAGCTCCCTGGCCCGGCCCTTGACCTCCTCGAGGTCGGCCGCGCGCGGGATGAAGACGTGGATGACCGTGAAGCACGGGTCGAGAGCCAGCCGGGAGGCGTGGCCGCCTCGGCGGACCTCCTCGCTCCAGATCTCCCGGGGAATGTCCATGAGGATCCCGCAGCCGTCGCCCTCGCCGTCCACGCTCCCGGCGCGGTGGAGCATCTTCTCGAGCGCCTCGACCGCAGCGGGGATCGGCTCGTGGGCGGGCTGCGCGTCCTTTGCGATCGACGCGTAGAGCGCGCACGCGTCTCGGTCCTCGACGGTTTGTGGAGCCCGCTTTGGGCGGTAGGCCCGCGTGGGCGAGTAACGGTGCTCCATGTCTCTCCTCGGGGTCCACGCCTTCTACGAGCGGGCGTGCGACGGGATGGCCCGGGAACTATACGGCGAGCGCGAGCACTCAGGCGACCACGCGCATGTCGCCGGCGGAGCGGTCCCTCAGGTCGCGCACCACAGCGTCGACGATCGACTCGTCCACGCGCACCTGGCCGTCGGTCACCGCGTTGATCACCGCGCGCTTGCGCTCCAGCACCTCGCCCATCGTCTCGTCGATGCTGTTGGGCGCCAGCAGGTACCAGGCGGTCACCGCGCTCTCCTGGCCGATGCGGTGCAGGCGGTCCTCGGCCTGATCGTGGCGGGCCGGGGTCCAGTCGAGCTCCAAGAAGGCCACGTTGGACGCGCGGGTCAGGGTCAGGCCCTGCGAGGCCGCCTTCAGGGAGCAGACGATCAGCTGAGGGCCGTCCTCGGCCTGGAAGGCGTCCACGGCCTGCTGACGCTTGAAGGTCGAATCCGCTCCCAGGATGTGTGCCGAGCCGGGGAAGTGGTCGAGTACCGCGCGCTGCATCGCCACATGCTCGGCAAAGACCACGAGCGGCTCGCCCGAGGCCAGGAAGTCGGAGATCCACGAGAGCGCCGTGGGCAGCTTGCCGTTGGCCGCGAGCTGGCGCAGGTTGTTCAGTCGCACGAGCTGCTCGGAGCGCAGCGCCGCGGCGACCTTGGCATCCAGGGTCTTGAGGTCGAGGGGGAGGGTCTGCAGCCAGGCGATCACGTCCTGCTCGGCCAGCCGGTACTCGTGCTCGTTTGACAGCGGCACGGGCACCGTGTCGTGGCGCTTGGAGGGAAGCTGAGGCAGCACCTGCTTCTTGGTTCGCCGCACGTAGCACTGGGCGCGCAGGTTCCAGTGCAGGCGGTCGTCGCTGCCGGCGTCGCGGAAGCGGCGGGAGAGCCGCGCGCCGCTGCCGAACTCGCCCAGGCGGCCGAGCGCTCGCAGCTGGGAGACGAGCTCCTCGGGTCGGTTGAGCACCGGAGTGCCGGTGAGCGCGAGCCGCAGGGCGTCATCGGGCAGCTTGGAGGCCAGCTCGATCGTCGCCTTTGTGCGCTGCGCCCGGGCGTTCTTGACGTAGTGCGACTCGTCGAGCACGAGCGCGCGCAGCCCGCGCGCCAACAGCCTGTCGAGGTGGGCTTCGAGGATGTCGTAGTTGAGGACCACCACCTCGGCGCCCTCGGCGTCGGACGGCCAGCCCGCGTCGGCGCGCCCGTCCACCACGGCGACGCTGCGCTGCGGCAGCCAGCGCTGCGTCTCGCGCTCCCAGTTGAGCTTGACGCTCGCGGGGCAGATGACCGCCGCGGGGAAGGCCTCGTCGGCCTCGATCGCGGCCAGCGCCTGAATCGTCTTGCCCAGTCCCTGCTCGTCGGCGATGAAGGTCCGGCGGCGCTGAAGGGCGTACCGCACCCCAGCGCGCTGGAAGGGGTGCAGCTCCCCACCGAGCGGGAGCTCGGGCAGCTCCGCGTCCTCGGCGTAGGACAGCGAGACCGTAGCCGAGGCCCGTTCGTGCTCGCTGACGAGCTCGTCGAGCACATCGCGCACCGACTCGTCGATGCCCACCTCCGGGCGGAGCTCGAGAAACCCGGCCAGGTCCCGGGCGAGAGCCGGGTCCGCGGGCACCGCCACGCCGGTGGAGGCCGAGCGGTTGTAGAAGCGCCCGCCGCGCTCGACCAGGTGGGCCTCGGGAAGTCTGCGGAAGTCCCGCGCCGGGGCCGGATCCCAGACGGTCGAGAGCGTCACCTCGGGCTCGCCGTCCTCGCCGATCTCCAGCGACAGCTCCGCCGGGGCCGGCGAGCCGCCCGCGCGAAGGGTCCGTACGCACGCCGCCGCCACGTCGTCGAGCTGCACGCCCTCGAGCTGGACGAGCCGCGACGCGACGGCGCCCCTGAAAGGCCACACCAGCCGGCCCTCGGTGATCTCGATGACGCCCTCGAGGTCGGCCGGCGCCTCGCCGGAGAGCGTGCGCAGCGCGAATGCACCCCCGCCGTCGTAGACCACCACCGAGACGAGCGCGCGCCAGCGGTCGGAGTCACTCAGCCAGGACAGCACCTCGGGCGCCGGCACCAGCTCCCCGAAGCGAGCCAGCAGCTCCTCGACCTGCTTGGCGATTCGCGCGTCGGCGGGCACGCGCCAGTGCTTTCGCCGCCAGTCGAACCAGCGGCGCGGCAGCTGCTTGACCGCGGCGTTCAGCTCCTTGTCGAACCCGAAGCCGAAGACCAGCTCGCGGTCGTGTGCATCCTCCGCGAGCAGCCACACCCGGCCCGCGGCCGGTGCTGCCTCATCGAGCTCCCCCTCAGACATCGACCGATAGATGCTAGTGGTCCCCAGGACGAACCCGACCGGTTGGCGCCGGTTGACACAGATGCTTTGATGTCCAACGACTGGATTGCAGGCCGGTCTGTGTCCAAATCTCTTCAGGAGGTGCCCTGCGCATGACTTCCGCAACCGCTCCGGCGGCCCAGGCGCCGCTGACGGCAGCCTGGTCGGACCCCAAGCGCTACCTCTGGCTGCTGGGGCTAGTCGTGCCGCTCATCCCCGTGATCGGTTGGGGCCTCGCCGAAGCGACCGGGCTCGGTGTCATGTGGTGGTTTGGCCCGGCCTTCGTCTTCGGCGTGATCCCGCTCCTCGACATGGCGATCGGAAAGGACTCGGCCAACCCACCAGACAGCGCGATCGAATGGCTCGAGCAGGACCGCTACTACCGCTGGTGCACCTACCTCTTCCTGCCGCTGCAGTTCGCCTCGCTGGCATTCGCCTGCTGGATGTGGTCCAGCGGCGACCTCTCCGTGCTCGAGAGCCTGGGCCTGGCCCTGTCGGTGGGCATGGTCGGCGGCATCGCGATCAACACCGCTCACGAGCTCGGCCACAAGCGAAAGCAGGCCGAGCGCTGGCTGTCGAAGGTCGCTCTGGCCCAGACGGGCTACGGCCACTTCTTCATCGAGCACAACCGCGGCCACCACGTGCGGGTGGCCACCCCCGAGGATCCGGCCAGCTCGCGCATGGGCGAGAGCTTCTACGCGTTCCTGCCGCGGACCGTGTGGGGCAGCCTCAAGTCGGCCCTCCATCTGGAGAAGGTGCGCCTCGGCCGTATGGGCAAGCCCTTCGTCAGCGTGCACAACGACGTGCTGAACGCCTGGGCGATGACCATCGTCCTGTTCGCTGCGCTCACCGTGATCTTCGGAGTCGAGATCCTGCCCTGGCTGGCGGTGCAGGCTGTGGTGGGGTTCTCGCTGCTGGAGGTCGTGAACTACCTCGAGCACTACGGGCTGCTGCGCGGCAAGCGTGAGGACGGCCGCTACGAGCTCACCCGACCCGAGCACTCCTGGAACAGCGACAACGTCGCCTCGAACGTCTTCCTCTACCACCTGCAGCGCCACTCCGATCACCACGCGAACCCGTTGCGCCGCTACCAGGCCCTGCGCGCCTACGAGGACCTGCCGGAGCTGCCGTCGGGTTACGCGACGATGATCGTCTACGCCTACCTGACCCCGGTCTGGCGGCGGGTGATGGATCCCAAGGTGCTCGCCCACTACGGCGGTGACGTGACCCGCGCCAACATCCAACCGAGCAAGCGCGAGCGGCTGCTCGCAAAGTACGGCTCGAGCGGCGGTGCCCGGCCGGCCAGCGCTCGGCGTTAGGGGCGCACTGCCTGATGGCCGCCTATCGTTGCCCCGCGTGCGAGTACGTCTACGAGGAGGAGGCCGGTGAGCCGCGTGAGGGCTTTCCGGCGGGGACGCCCTGGAGCGACGTGCCCGACGACTGGACCTGTCCCGACTGCGCGGTGCGCGAGAAGGTCGACTTCGAAGCGGTGAGCGCCTAGCTATGGCCACCGCCGTGAAGCCCCGCTTCGCCGAGGCCTCGAAGACCCTGCTGCGCGACACCGTGCTCGACGCCGTGCACGAGCTCCTCGAGAACCGGCCCTGGGCCGAGGTGACCATGGGCGAGGTGGCCGAGCGCGCGGGCGTCAGCCGCCAGACGCTCTACAACACCTTCGGGGGCCGCGATGAGCTCTCGCAGGCCTACGTCATCCGGGAGGCCGACCGCTTCCTGGCCCTCGTGGCCGAGACCGTCCGCGCCAACGGGGACGACCCGCGCGCCGCGCTGTCTGGGGCGCTGGGGATCTTCCTCTCAGCCGCCGCGACGCACCCACTGGTGCGGGCGATCGCCTCCTCAAAGGACAGCGACGAGCTGCTGGCCCTGATCACCGTGCGCGGCGGCCCGGTGCTCGGAGGAGTCACCTCGGGCCTGGCGCGCGTCATCGCCGAGACCTGGCCGGGCCTGCCGGGGCCCGAGACGCACTTCTTGGCCGACTGCCTGGTGCGACTGGCGATCAGCCACGCGGCGCTGCCGAGCAGCTCGCCGCAGGAGACCGCCGACGGGATTGCGGAGATCCTCGGCCCTTACATCGACCGCTTGCTGGACGGGCGCTAGCACCCCCGTCCTAACTGCCTCCGCCTCCGCCGCCGTTTCCGCCGCCGCCTCCGCCGTCTCCACCACCGCCGTCGCTGCCCCCGCCGGCGTCCACGCCGGAGTCCACAGCGGAGTCGATCGAGTCCGCCACGGAGTCCATGGCGCTGTCGATGGCATCGACCCCGGCGTCGATGCCGTCGATCCCGCCCTCGAGCGCCGAGTCGAACAGGTCCCCGACGGAGTCGAAGGGGTCGAACGCCGCGCCGTCGCTGAGGTAGACGAAGTTCATGTCGAGGTCGCCGCCGCGCCGGCGAGAGCGCCGTCGCAGCCGGGCCAGGACCGCGAGGGCCGCCGGCACCATCAGCGCGAGCGCGCCGGCGGCCGCCGCGGCGCGGGCCGCCGAGTGAGGGTCTGACTCGGCCTCCGACGGCAGGCCCTGCAGGCGCTGGACGTGCTGGGCCGCAGTGGCCGCCCAAGCGTCACCTGACGCGGTGCGCCGCCACCTGGTGGTCGAGAAGATGCCGAGCGCCTTCTCGGTGCTCTGCTCGACCAGGCCGCGCTGGGTCAGCTCTCCCAGGAACAGCTCTCCGACGTCCTTGATGAGCGTCTTGCGGCCCTTGCGCGCCATCTTGAGGACGCTGCCGATCTCGCCGGGGGTGTAGGGGCGCAGCGCGCCGTCGAAGGTGGCAAGCGGCCAGGGGAGGCTCGCGGCCTGCTGGGGGAAAAGCGTGACCTTGGCCTTGCCGAACCGCCTCTTCTCGATCTGGATCCGGTAGGCGCCCCGCACGAGCAGCTCCTTGAGGGCCAGCTTGACGACTTCCTTGGGCTGCGGCGCCCATCCGCCCTTGGGCGAGGTGGAGGGCACAATCGCGAGAAGGGTCTGAGTGGCGGCGGCGGTGAGCGGCCATTGCTGAGTCTCCACGGGCGTGAACCTACCGCCCGTGCTCGCGAGGACCTACGCCACCGTCAGCGCCCCGCCCGGGGCCGCCCGGCTGTGCCGGACCCACGCGGCCAGCGCGCCAGCCGGCAGGGGCCGGGCGAGGTGATGGCCCTGGACGGCGTCGCACCCGAGATCGTCGAGGCGACGCTCGACCGCTTCCGACTCGACTCCCTCGGCCACCACCCTGACCCCCAGGGCTCGTGCCAGGTGGACGATGCACGCGACCAGCACGGGGTCGCCATCCTCGTCGAGGCGGCGGACGAAGGAGCGGTCGATCTTGAGCTCTTGGAAGTCCCCCACGTGCACTCGGCTCAGCGAGGACTCGCCCGTCCCGAAGTCGTCGACCGAGAGCCTGAAGCCGCGGGCGCGCAGGGCGGACAGCATCGCCAGATCGCGGTCGGCCGCCCCGCTCACCGCGCTCTCGGTGAGCTCCAGCGTGAACGCCTGCGGGCGCAGGCCGTGAGCGGCCGCGCCAGCCACCAGCCGGTCGGCGAGATCCTCCTCGCGCAGGTTGCAGGCGGACACGTTGACGGCCATGTCGAGCTCGAGTCCTTCGCGGCACCAGCTCGCCGCCTGGCGCGCGGCGAGGTCGAACACGTGCCCGGTGAGCTCCTCCATCACGGCCGTGGGCTCCAGCCGCGGCAGGAAATCGCCCGGTGGGACCTCGCGCCCGTCGGGCAGCCGCCAGCGCAACAGCGCCTCGACCCCCTCGATCTCGCCGCTGCACAAGTCCCGCTTGGGCTGGTAGGCGAGCCACAGCTCGCCGTCGCGCATGGCGCGGCGGATGCGGCGTTGGAGGGCGACATGCCGTGCGCGGTGGTGCTCGGCGAGCGCCCTGGAGGCGCGCAGCACGCTCGGCAGCAGCGCGCCGTAGAAGAGGAGGGCGGCGAGCCCCAGCAGCAGCGCCAGGTCCCGGGTGCCCTGCTGGATCTCGGCCTCGACGGGGCCATAGGGCAGGTGCAGCTCGACCACGTTGCGCGGGCGTCGCTCCCCGGCCAGGCGGATCGGCACGTGGATCTCGAGCAGGCGCCGGCCGGCCCGCCCCGACGAGAGCGACTGGACCTCGCCGGCCAGGGCGCTGCGCAGCACGCCCGGCTGCGGGGACGGTCTGCCCGCCGCGCCGCCGCTCGTCGAGTACACAAGCTCGCCCCCACGGCCCCAGACCCTCGCCGCTCGCAGCGTCGACGACGCCTCGACCGCCCGGTCGAGCTCCTTGCGCGCCAGGTCCGTCAGCCTCCCGTTTCGGTACTCCTCCTGTCCCACCTCGAGCTCGGCGAACACCCGACCGGTCTGCTCGGCGCCCGAGAGCGCGGCGTCGCGGACGCTGCCGCGAAGCAGCTGCCCGAGTCCGACCGCCAGCGCCGCGACGAAGACGGCGACCAGCACGCTGAAGCCCGCCACCAGCTGGCCTCGGGTGGGAAAGGTCCGCACCGGCATCGCGCCAGCTTGCGGCGGTTGTCTGAGACGGCGCTGAGGGCGAGGCTTTTCAGGGTCATCTCAGGTAGGGCACCTACGGTGCAGCCGCGTTCCCCCAGACAGGAGGCAGACACATGAACAGGAAGACCAAAGCCGGGCTCCTCGCCGCTCCCGTGATCGCCGCCCTGGCGTTCGGCGGCGTGGCTCTGGCAGGCGGCGGCAGCGACGACGACGCCAACGAGCGGCCGATCCCCGGCTCCGCCAAGGACCGCGCCGGCGCGGTCGCGGTGAAGCACGTCGGAGGCGGCCGGGTCACCGGCACCGAGGTCGGCGACGAGGAGGGCTACTACGAGGTGGAGGTCACCCGTCCCGGCGGCGAGGTCGACGTCCACCTGGACCGCGACTTCAAGGTCACCTCGACAGAGGACGACGGCAACGAGCGCTCAGAGGGCGACGAGCGCTAGAACAGAGCCGCCGGTCGGGTCGGGTCGCGCGTCAGTCCCGCGGGCCCGACCAGAAGGCATCGCCCACCGTGAGCGCCCCCGCGGTCTCGGCCTGGTGGCGCAGCGAGTCCTCGTCGCCGTCCTCGATGGCGAACATCGTCTCGCTGGTCACGCGGCGGACCTCGCCCGAGCCGCCGAGGTGGCGGTCCACCATCCGAGCGCACTTGCGGCCCTCGGCGATGGCCGTGACCACCAGCGACTGGCCGATGCGGGCGTCCCCGCAGGCGAAGACGCCGCTCTCGGAGGTCTCGTAGACCGCGGCCTTCACGTTCCCCCGGGGGTCTGTCTTCAGCCTCAGGTCTTCCACCGGGCCCTGGTGCTCAGGGCAGGAGAAGCCGATGGCGATCAACACCAGGTCGGCAGGCTCCTCCCAGTCGCTGCCGGGTACCGGCTCTACGTCACGGGACGAGGTGCCGGACACCTGGCGGGCGCGCACGGCGATAACGCGGCCGTCCTTCCCACCCACCAGCTCTGTGACCTGTGAGCCGAACTGGCGCTCGCCGCCCTCCTCGAGCGCATAGGTCATGCGGGTGCGCTTGGGGGGCAGCGGCCAGGGCGTGCCCTCGGGGCGCCCGTCGGCCGGCAGCTCGGGGTAGACGTCGAGCATGCGGGCCGAAGCGGCCCCCTCGCGCAGGGCGTTGGACATGCAGTCCATGCCGGTGTCACCACCGCCCACCACCAAGACGCGCTTGCCGGAGGCCGTGATGACCTCGTCGGGTGGCGTCTCCCGCGCCGGGCGGCCCTGCTGTGCGGCCACGTAGCGGTTTCGCTGATAGAGGTAGTCCATTGCGAAGTGGACGTCGTGAAGGTCGCGGCCGGGGGCCTCGAGGTCGCGGTGAACGCGCGAGCCGATGGCCACGACCACGCTGTCGTGCGAGCTGCGCAGCTCGGCCGTGGAGACGTCACGGCCCACGTCCACGCCGTTGAGGAACTCCACTCCCTCGGCCGCCATCAGGTCGATCCGCCGGTCGATGATCCACTTCTCGAGCTTGGCGTC
>Ga0136625_1000561_pt1 | contig 11944 bp, 14 predicted proteins | sample AntDrymUQ4832306_2_FD_104672 | JGI IMG/M metagenome (GOLD analysis project Ga0136625, IMG submission 104672) | Polar desert sand microbial communities from Dry Valleys, Antarctica - metaG UQ483 (23.06) | ecosystem: Environmental > Terrestrial > Soil > Desert | place: Antarctica: Dry Valley...
AAGCGCTCGAGGCCGGGACCGCCTACGACACCGCCTCGCTCGACTCACCCCTTTCGGTGACTGAAGATGAGGGCGGCACCTTGATGGACACGTTGGGCGCCGAGGAGCGCGGCTACGACTTCGTCGACCTCTCGGTGGCCGTCGCTCCGACGATGAAGGCGTTGCCCGAGCGCGAGCGGGAGATCCTGCGCCTGCGCTTCGTAGACGACCTCACCCAGCGTGAGATCGGCGAGCGCGTCGGCGTCTCGCAGATGCACGTCTCGCGCCTGCTGCGCCGGGCGCTCGACAAGGTCCACGCCGCGGTCGAGGCCGCCTAGACTTCTCGAGGCCGCCCAGACGCCTCGCGACGTGCCCTAGACGCCCGAGCGGCGGCCGAGGCCCGTCAAGACCTCCCGTATCCGCAACGGCCCGCTCGTGGAGGCGGCCAACGGCGGCGTGTCGATGCTTGCGCCGTCGCGGATGCCTTCGAGCAGCTCGATGAGTGCCTCTTCGCTGGTGTGCGTTGGCGTCCAGCCGAGTTCCTCGCGCGCCCGGCGGACGTCCATGATCGGCACGGCGAGCGCCATATCGAGCCAGCCTGGCTCGGTGGGCTGCAGGCGTGCGCGGAACGTGACGGCCGCTGCGGCGCGCAGCGCGGCGGCGGGCAGCGCCACGCGCCGCGCGCCCAGCAGGCGCGCCAGTCGCACGGGGTCAAGCACGGGCTCGGTGGCCACGTTGAAGGCGCCGGCGGCCTGGCCGGTCACGGCCAACCGGTAGGCCTCCCCCACGTCGTGGGAGTGCACGGCTTGAAAGCGTAGGCCCGAGATGTCAGGAACCACGGGGATCAGCTCTCGGCGCACCAGCGGGTTGGGGAGGAACGGGCCGGCGAACAGCCGGCGTATTCCCGTCGCGGCGTCGCGCTTGAAGATCAGGCCGGGGCGCAGGCGCACCACCCGCACGCGTGGGTTGTCAGCCTCGAAGCGGTCCAGCAGCCGTTCGGACTCGGCCTTGTGGCGCGAATAGAAGGAGGAGGGGACGCCTTCGGTGGGCCACGACTCGTCCACGGCACGGTCCTTCGGTCCCTTCGAGTAGGCACCTACCGAGGAGGCATGGACCAGCGTCTTCACGCCGGCCCGTGCCGCAGCGGCGAACACCCGGGCGCTCCCGTTCACGTTCGCGTCGCGCGTGGCATGCTCGTCGCGGCCGGGCTGGATCAGCCAGGCCAGGTGCACCACGGCGTCCGCGCCACCGAAGTGGCGGCTGAGGTCGGAGCGGGCCACGTCGGCCGCCACCCAGTCGGTCTTGGCGAAGCGCCGCTCGGGGAGTCGCCGCGCGAGCCCGAGGATCGAGTCGACGGCGGGCTCGTGCGCCAGCGAGCGCAGTAGGCTCGTGCCGACGTTGCCGCTGGCTCCGGTGACTACGACCCTCACGGCTCCCCCCTACCCCGGCGAGGCATCACGAACCACCCTTTCCCCGTAACCGCACGTCTGCGAGCACGGTCAAGCTGGCCGAGGCGATGCGAGCTCAACGGCTGACGCTGCGTGGGTGGCCGGGAGGGGCCCTGGTCGGCTGCGCTCTGGGCGCGGCGCTGCTGGCGCTGGCCCCCGCCACCCTTGGCTACGACCCCTGGGGCTGGCTCGCGTGGGGCCGGGAGGCGGCGCGGCTGGACCTGGCCACGGGGACCAGCCTGTCCTGGAAGCCGCTGCCGGTGCTGCTCACCACGCCGATCTCACTGCTCGGGGACCTTGCCCCCCATGCGTGGCTTCTCGGCGTGCGCTTCGCGGGCCTGCTCGCCGTGGTGCTGGCCTTCCGCCTGGCCTCCCGACTGGGCGGTCGCGCGGCCGGAGCACTCGCCGTCGGGGCCCTGCTGTTGGTCCCCGGCTGGATGCGCTACCTGGCGCTGGGGAACCTCGAGCCCGTGCTCGCCGCCTTGGCCCTCGGAGCGGCCGCTGCCTATTGGGAAGGCCGCCCGCGGGCGGCCTTCGGGCTGATGGGTGCGCTCGCGCTCGCGCGGCCCGAGGCGTGGCCGCTGCTCGCGGTGCTCGGCGCGCAGCTATGGCGCTCGCAGCCGACCGCGCGACCGCTGGTGGTGGGCGCCGCAGCCGCCGTGCCGGCCCTGTGGTTCGGCCCCGACTGGCTCGCGGCGGGCGACCCCCTCGCCGGCGGCGGCGTGGCGCTCGCAGCACCGGAGGCGCTGGCACTCCAGGCCTCCCACCACCCTCTGCTCGAAGCGATTCGCCGGGCGCTCGACCTCCTCCTGGCGCCGCTGTGGGTGGCGGCCGTCCTCGCCGTCCGCTCCTCCTCGCCCACCGTGCGGATCCTCGTCCTGAGCTGCTTCGCCTGGATCGCCGCCGTAGTGGTGCTCGCGGGGGCCGGCTACGCGGGGCTGAGCCGCTTCTCACTTCCCGCTGCAGCCGTGCTCGGCGTCCTGGGGGCCGGCGTCGGGGTCGATCTGGCGCGGCGCGCACCGCGCCCCGTGCGCATGGCCGCTCCCGCCGCGCTCGCCGCGCTGCTCGCACTGGCGGCGGCTCCGCGCCTGGGCCGGCTCGACGAGGGCTGGAGGGAAGCCCGGGATCGTGCGGTGGCCCTGGACACCCTCGTGGACTCGGTCCAGCGAGCGGGCGGCGAGCGGGTAGTCGCGGCGTGCCGGCGGGTGACTGTCGACGGACCGTTCCATACCGCGCTGGCATGGCGCTACGACCTCGAGCTCAATCGACTGGGAGACAGGGCTTCCACCTCCCACCCCCGCCTGGACGCGAGCCGGTCGCAAACGACCTGGGTGGTCAGAGGAGCGGGCTGCCCGCCTCGCGAGCGCCGGGCGAGCGCGCGTTTGGCGCCTAGGAGGGCGGGGCACTCCTCTCTTGAGGGAAACGAACAGGAGGCAAACGGTGGCGAAGAACCGTAAGGAGAACCCGACGCTCGCAGCGCACGTTGCGGAGGCCGCCGGAGCCGAGCGCGAGATCGAGTCGACGCTGGCGGCGCACCTGCTGCTCGTCAGCCGAGCGCAGCACCACGCCAGGCTCGAGAGTCACCTCGAAGCCTCCAAGGCGCGAGTCGAGCGCCTCGAGCGCCGCCTCGAAGACCTCGGCGGGAGCGCGCGGAGCGTCGCCCGGCCATCGAAGCCGGCCAAGGAGGTCAAGGGCGCGGCGAAGGCCGCCGAACGCCGCGCAACAAAGATCGCCGCCGGCAACACAAAGAAGGTGCGCGACGCCGGCGAGCTTCGCCACGTGCTCGAGGCCGCCCGCGACGAGCAGCAGCAGGCCCTCAAGCAGTCCTCGACCTACATATCCCTGCGGGCGCTCGCCAAGGCCTCGGGCGACAAGGAGACGGGCAAGCTCGCGAAGCGACTGCGCGACGAACACCGCGACTGGGCCGACTTCCTGGCCGACGAGCTAAAGGCGCTGTCTAAGCGGTTGGTGAAGGCCGAGGCCAGCGAGCGCGATACCGCAGCTGCGAACCGGCGCTCTGCTACGGCCAAGCGCGCGCGGTCGCGCGGAAGCGGCAGCGGCGGGTCGAGCTCCAGTCGCTCGTCGTCGCGTTCGGGCGGCTCCTCGTCGGGCTCGCGGAGCTCCTCGGCGAGCGGGCGCTCGAGCGGCTCGCGCGCGGCCAGTTCGCGCTCCGGCGGGCCCCGCGCGGCCAGTTCGCGGTCGGGCGGCTCGCGTGCGGCCAGTTCGCGCTCCGGCGGGCCCCGCGCGGCCAGTTCGCGGTCGGGCGGGTCCAAGCCGAAGGGCTCGCGGTCTGGCGGATCCGGTTCGAGCGCTTCCCGTTCGGGCGCCTCGCGATCCTCGAACTCGCCGTCAGGCGGCTCGAGCTCGGGCAGCGGCACCTCCCCCGGCGGCTCGTCGCGTTCCGGCGGCGCCCCCGCCGCCTCGAAGCGCAGCTAGGCCTCGCGGCGGCCGGCGGGGCCCTCCCCCGCCCGCCGCGCGCTTTCGCGCTCCGCTGACGGGGTACAGGTGCAGACGGTGGCCCTTGCACCGAAGACCCTGACCGACCTCTCCGGCCGCTCTTGGTGGCTGACGCTCAAGCGCACGGTGGCCGAGTTCCAGGAGGACAACCTCACCGACTGGGCCGCGGCACTCACCTACTACGGGCTGCTCGCTCTCTTCCCGGCCCTCATCGCGCTCGTCTCGATCGTCGGGCTCGTGATGGATCCCCAGACGCTGACCGACGCGCTCACCGACGTGATCAGCCGGCTGGGGCCGCCCTCGGCGGTGGACACCTTTCGCAAGCCGATCGACAGCATCGCCGGCTCGAACCGGGCGGGGGTGGTGCTGTTGATCGTCGGGGTGGTGGGGGCGCTGTTCTCCGCGTCGGGCTACGTCGGCGCCTTCGCGCGCGCGTCGAACGACATCTACGAGACTCGAGAGGGCCGGCCCGTCTACAAGCTGCGCCCGCTGCAGATGCTGATCACCTTCGGGATGGTCGTCATGCTCGCGCTGGTGCTGGTGGCCCTCGTGCTCACCGGTCCGGTCGCGCGAGCCGTCGGCGACGCCGTGGGCCTCGGTGACGCCGCCCTCACGGCTTGGAACATCGGCAAGTGGCCGGTACTCCTCCTTGTGGTCCTGCTGATGATCGCGGTCCTGTACTACACCGCCCCTAACGCGAAGCTGCCGAAGTTCCAGTGGGTCTCACCGGGCAGCGTCGTCGCGGTCGTCGCTTGGATCCTCGCCTCGGCCCTGTTCGCCCTCTACGTGTCGAACTTCGGCTCCTACAACAAGACCTACGGCACGCTGGGGGGCATCGTGACGCTGTTGGTGTGGATGTGGATCACCAACATCGCCGTGCTCTTCGGGGCGGAGCTGAACTCTGAGCTCGAGCGAAGCCGCGAGCTGGACGCGGGGACTCCCGGCGCCGAGACGGAGCTGCAGCTTCCCCCGCGCGAACCTCCGTCCGACGACCAGCAGCCGCAGACCGCCTAGTGTTTCTCCCGTCCGCAAGGGGGTAGGCGAGCCGTTGTGGCACGCAACGAACGCTACATCCCGGTCTCACCCGGCTCGGTGTTCGAAGTGCTAGCCGACGCCCGGCAGTACGGCTACGTCGTCGCCGGCTCGAAGGAGATCCGGGACAGCGACCCTCGCTGGCCTCGCAAGGGGGCCAAGTTCCACCACACCGTGGGATACGGGCCGCTCAACGTCAAGGACACAACCCACGTGGTCGACGTTGACCCGCCCCAGATGCTCAGGGTGATCGCGAGCGCGATGCCTCTGGGCAAGGCGGAGGTCACCTTCGAGCTCGAGGAGGAGAACGGCGGCACGCGCGTGACACTTGTCGAGGATCCGGTCGTGCCGAAGGTCGTCTATCCCCTCACCCCGCCCGTGCACGTCTTCACGCGCTTGCGCAACAGGGAGACGCTGCGCCGGCTGGCCGAGGTAGCCGAAGCGTCGCCCGCGGAGCGCGAGCGAATTGCCCGCCAGGAGGGCTCGGCCGACTAGGGAGCCGCGCGTTCGCGGCGATGGGGTCGGTCGCCGCGTGCCCGCGCTGTCTCGCGCGTGCTGTGGCGCTGCAGGGCATCGGCCAGCTCATCCTTGTTCATCTTCGAGCGACCACCGATGCCGGCCTCGCGGGCATCGGCGATCAGCTCGTCCTTGCTCTTGTTGGCGTTCACGCCGCCCTTGGTCTCGTCGCGGCCCTCGCGAGCTGCCCGGCCGGTGCTCTCGGCCTGGGCGTCGGAGGGTCCCTTCTCGTCCTTGAGCTCCCAGTGGTCGCCCTTCTTCTCGGCCACGTGCTTGACCGACGACCAGGCTGCGCGGTGCGCCCGCTCTTCTGAGTCGTAGGTCTCGTGGGCGCTGTCGAGCGTCTTCTCGTAGGTGCGCCGCACCTTCTTGGGCGAGCGCTCGAGCGTGCCGGGCAGGTCTTCGTCCTTGGCGGGCACGCTCGCCTGCCTCAGCTCTTGCGCGCCCGGCCCCGTGAAGAGCCGCCGCGCGAGGACGACTTGCTCCGAGACGACGTCCGGCTACCCGCGGACGAGGAGCTCCGGCGCCGCGCGGCGGCACGCTGGTCGGAAGGGATCTCCTGCCTCACGACCTCCTTGGTGAGCACGGGGATCTGCTTTTCCAGGAAGCTGGCCATCCGTTGCTCCTGACGGCGGTACTCCCGCGCGAGCTTGACGGTCTCCTTGTCGCCCACCTGCTCGGCCAGCGTCTCGATCGCGAAGTAGTTGGCGATCTCCTGGTGCTCGTCGTGGTACTCCGTCTTGGCGTTGTGGAGCATCTTGTCGGCCTCGCCGGTGCCGCGCGCCATGTGGAGCGGCCCCGTCGCGGCCGCGGCCGCCTTCGACGCAACCGACGCGACCGCGGTCGCCGCCTCGGCCACCAATTCCGGAGCGCCGTCGGGCAACCCTGGCAGGCGCTCAGCCTTGCCACCGAGCTGCTTGATGCGCCGCTCGAGGCCCTTCGCCTGGGCTTTGGTCTCCTTGAGGTGCTCTTGGAGGCGCTTCTTGTACGGCGCCTTCGTGGTCATCCCGATGTGGGCCTGGAGGGCTGTCTCGAGCTCCTTCTCCTTGCCGTAGGCCTCGTTCAGGTACTGGATCAGCTTCAGGTCACGCGCCTGCACTTCCTTAGCCATCTCTAAGCCGCCTCTCCGCCCTCAGGCCCGCCCTCGGCGTCCGCGAGGGCGTCTTCGAGGAGTTCGTCGTTGTCTGTCAACCAATCAGCGCCGCTTGGTCATGCGGCCGAGCACGAAGCCGGCCACCAGGGCTCCCGCGATCGCGGGAAGCGGGTTGCTCTCGGCCCGGGCCTTCGCCGTCGCGGCGAACTGCTTCACGTCTTCGCCGCCAAGGTTCGTTACCGTCTCGCGAACCTCGTCCGCCTTCGCCGCGGGCTGAGCCTTCACGTCACCCCCTTCGGAGGGCGCCTCGCCCGTTTCGCCGGTGCCCTCGTGGGTCCGCCCGATCTGCTCGCGCAACTGCTCGGGGTCGTCTGTCTGCGCCGGGTCTGCCGGGGGTGCAACCCCCTGCGACTGGGTGGCGTCGGTCTCGTTCGCAGTCATCCGCGAGAGGCACTTCCCTTCACATAGTCGATGTCTTCCTTCACGCTCTGCACAGCCCGTGCCCCGGCCAAGCGGCGCTCAAACGCACTAGCCCCCAACGACCCCGCCGCCGTTGGGTGGAGCACCTGCCCGCTCATAAACGAGGAGTCCTCGCAGGCCAGGAACACGAAAGTGCTCGGGCGCCGTGACGGGCTTCGGGTCCAGCTCGGACTCGAGGCCCGGCTGGCGGGGCTGTTGCTGCGCCGGGCGGTCATCCTGTTGGCGTTCGAACTCTTCGGGCATGACCGGGGGCATACCCGGGAAGGCTCGCGTCATGCCTCCCATGCGCTATTGGACCCAGCTCGCCACCGAGATGTTCCCGCCCGCCGACCTTGTGCGCCAGGCCGTGGAGACCGAGCGCTGGGGCTTCGACGGCACCTGCGTCTCCGACCACTTCCAGCCCTGGTGGGAGCCCGGCGAGAGCTCCCAGGCCTGGACCGTGCTCGGCGCGATCGGCCAGGCCACCGAGAAGCTGCCGCTGGGGACCGGCGTCACGACGCCGGTGCACCGCTACCACCCCGCGGTGACCGCGCAGGCCTTCGCCACGCTCGAGTCGATGTTCCCCGGCCGCGCGTTCGTGGGCATCGGCTCCGGCGAGTCGCTGAACGAGACGCCGTGCGGCATGGATTGGCCCGCCGTGGGTGAGCAGGTCGACCGCATGGAGGAGGCGCTCGAGATCATCAGCCGCCTCTTCGACGGCGAGCGCCTGGACCACGACGGCCCGCACTTCCGCACCAAGCGCGCCCTCCTGCACACCCGCGGCGAGCGCCGGCCGCCCATCTACATCTCGGCCTTCGGTCCGCGCGCGGCGAAGGTCGCCGCGCGCTGGGGCGACGGGCTGTGGACGCTGGCCGACCCCGAGCAGGCGCCCGAGCTGATCGACGTCTATCGCGGCGCCTGCGAAGAGGCCGGCCGCGAACCGGGCGAGATCATCCTGCAGGTGGGCTTCTCGTGGGCCGAGGACGACGACACGGCGCTGGAGGGCTCGAGGGTGTGGAAGGCCACGCTGCCGCCCGAGTACTTCCGCGAAGACTGGAGCGACCCCGTCGAGATGCAGCGCAAGGCGCAGGCGGAGATCTCCGACGACGAGTTCAAGGAGGGCTACATCGTCTCGTCCGACCCGTCCGTGCACGCCGACCGCGTGCGCGAGATCGAGCGGCTCGGAGCCACCGTGGTCTGCCTGCAGAACGGCTCTGGCGCCGACCCCCACGGCGCCCTGCGCGTGTACGGGGAGCAGGTCCTCCCCGCGCTGCGCGGGTAGCTACGCCCCCGGTGGACCATCCGGGCCGAAGCGGCTCTCCTCGCCTTCGGCGAGCCGTCCGTCGCGGCCCACGTAGCCGTCCTTGCCCCCGGTGATCAGCACCAGCGTCGCCTCGTCGGTGGGGTTTCGCATGCGCCGCACCGTCGAGGCGTCTACGCGCGCCAGGCCCCCGGGCCCGAGCAGCTGCGTACTGCCGTCTCCGAACTCCAGCTCGAGGCGGCCGCGGTGCACGAAGTACAGCTCCTCCTGCTCGTCGTGGAGGTGGCGGCCGGCCTCGTAGTGGGGGGGCAGCTCGATGCCGTTGACTCCGAAGGCGGTCACGCCGAGCTCCTTGCGCACCTTGCGAAAGCCCGGACCGTCGCCCAGCGCCTCGAGGTTGGCCACCGCGTAGCCGTCACCCTCGACCACCTCACTCACCTCTTGGTCGGCCATAGCCGCGAGGCTACCCGCCGGCCAGCTCGGCTGAACGCAGCCCGCGCAGCGCCCAGCCCACGAACAGCCCGCCCATTCCCGCCGCCACGGCGAAGGCCGCTCCGGTGTGGAAGGGCTCGCCGGAGATCAGACCGCGCAGCGACTCCATCACGAGCGTGAGCGGGTTGACCGTGGCCACCGCATGCACCCAGCCCTCGAGCAGGTCCAGGGGCAGGTACACCGGCGCCATGAACAGGGCGAGGAACACCGGCGTCTGCATGAGCGGCCCGGCCTGGATCGAGCGGAAGCGAAAGGCGATTCCCGCCGCCCACATCAGCGCGATCACGTTGATCATCAAGGCCAGGGCGATCATGCCCACAACGTCGATGCCGCCACCGTCCACCTGCATACCCGCCGCCAGCGCTATGACGAACAGCAGCGCCTGGATGAACAGCGCCCGCACCAGCGCCGAGAGCGCGTAGCCGGCCAGCAGCCCGCTGCGTCGCGGGGCGGCCAGCATCATCCGCCGCCCGAAGCCCGACTCGAAGTCGCGCGCGATCGCGAAGCCGGTGAAGACACCGCCGAAGGCCGAAGCCTGCATGAGCACGAAGGAGAACTGGAAGGCGGTATAGCCCGAGCGAAAGTCGAAGTTCGGCAGATCCTCGACGCGCGACAGCCCGCCGGCGAACGCGGTGAAGAAGAACAGGGGGAAGATGATCGACGGGATCAGCAGCGACGGGTTGAGGAAGAAGTTGTGCAGATTGCGCCAGGCCACGACCAGCGCGACGGAGCGGTAGCGCCGGAGCACGGGCCGAGCGCCCGGGGAGGCGCTCATGTCCGGGTCAACCTCGTGCGCAGGGTGGCGCTGGCCGCGGCCAGGAAGGCCAGCCCGATGGCCACCGAAAAGCCGAAGCCGAGGGCCAGGGCCTGGCCGTCGAAGCCGTCGATGAACAGGCTGCGGATGCCCTCGATCAAGTACGAGACCGGGTTGTAGGTAGCCACCGTCTGAAACCAGTCCTGCTCGATCAGGTCGCGCGGGAGCGCCATCGAGGACAGGAAGAGGAACACGAACAGGACCGGGAACAGGCCCTGCACCGCCTCGCCGTTGCCCAGCCGCAGCGCCGCGAAGATGCCGATGCACCCGAACGCGAACGAGGTCGCCAGCGCCAGGGCCAGCAGCACGGGCACGCCGGCCAGGCCGGCCTCGAAGTCCGCGCCGGCGACCAGCCCCACGACCAGGTAGATCACGCCCTGAATCACGCCGAGCACCAGCACGCCGGCGAGCTGTCCCGAGACCAAGCTGAGCCCGGTCATGGGCGTGAGCGCCAGCCGGTCGAGGAAGCCCGTCTCTATGTCGCGCGCGAGATCGCTGCCCGCGTTCGAGACCGAGAAGATCCCTGCCTGGATGAAGGGAATCGCCAACGCAAAGGTCAGGTAGGAGTCGGTGGGAAAGCCGGGGATCTCGGTGGCCTTGCCGAGTCCGGCCGAGTTGATGGCCATAAGGATCAGCGGGAAGACCAGCGAGGGCACGAGCTGGGCGGGCTGGCGCAGCGTACGGTTGACCGAGCGGCGCGCGAGCGCGCCGATCTGTAGAGCCACCTGGTGGAGCGGGCGGTGCTCGGGCGACCGACGCTCGGCCTGTGCTCCTGCGCTGTCCGGGTTCACGCCGCCTGGCGCTCGTCGGGGACGCCGTCCTCCTGTGCCCCTGCACCCTGGCCCTCCAGCGAGCGGCCGGTCTTGGCCAGGAAGACGTCGTCCAGCGACGGGGCGTGCACCTGCAGGTGCTGCACGGCCACGCCCTCGGAGTCCAGCGCGCGGACCACGTCGGCCAGCCCGCCGTCACCGCGGGCGAGACGGACGGCCACGGCGTCCGGCGTGCTCCGCGGACAGTCGCCGTCGTCGCCGAAGCGGGCCAGCACGCCGGCCAGCCGCTCGCGGTCGCCGGGGTCCGCGGGGACGGCCTCCACGCTGGGCTCTCCGATCTCGGCCTTCAGCGTGGCCGGCGTTCCCTCGGCCACGATCTTGCCGCCGTCGATGATCCCGACCCGGCTCGCCAGGGCGTCCGCTTCCTCGAGGTACTGGGTGGTGAGAAAGACGGTGACCCCGTCCCCGGAGGCCAGGCCCTCGACCTCCTCCCACAGAGCGGTGCGGCTCTGGGGGTCGAGGCCGGTGGTGGGCTCGTCGAGAAAGAGGATGCGCGGGCGGTGCACCAGCGCCAGGGCCAGGTCGAGCCGGCGCTTCATGCCCCCCGAGTAGCCGCCCACCTTGCGGTCGGCCGCGTCGGACAGGCCCACGCGCCCGATCAGCTCGTCGCCTCGGCTGGTGCGCTCGGCGCGCGGGAGGCCCTGGAGGGCAGTCTGCAGGCGCATGTGCTCGCGACCGGTGAGGAAGGGGTCCAGAGCGGCCTCCTGAAGGGCGGCGCCTATCTGCTCGCGCACCTCGGCTCCCTGCTTGGCCACGTCGTAGCCGGCCACCAGGGCCTCGCCCGAGGTGGGCGGGATCAGCGTGGTGAGCACGTGCACGGTGGTGGACTTGCCCGCGCCATTGGGCCCGAGGAAGCCGTAGATCTCGCCCTCCTCCACGCGGAGGTCGATCCCGTCGACCGCCCGGGGGCCCTTCTTGAACTCCTTGACCAGTCCGTTGACCTCTATCGCTGCCGGCATGGCGGCACCGTACCAAACTGCTTGAGGTTTGCAACTATCGAGGTAGATGAATATGATGTTCGCATGAGCACTGCGCCCGACCGCGAGGCCTGGGGCTTGATGCTGGAGCTGCTCTTCAGCCACCACCGGCCTCGCGTGTGGGGCATCGCCGCCGAGTTCGACCTGGCGCCCATGCAGATGTTCGCCCTCAAGGCGCTCGAGCCCGGCCGCGAGCTGCCGATGAGCGCGCTGGCCGGCTCGCTGCATTGCGACGCCTCGAACGTCACGGGGATCGTGGACCGCCTCGAGTCGCGCGGCCTGATCGAGCGCCGCAGCTCCCCCGAGGACCGGCGGGTGAAGATGATCGCGGTCACCGAGGAGGGCCAGCGCCTGCGCGAGCAGATCGCAGCCCGCATGAGCGAGCCGCCGCCTCCCATCGCCAAGCTGGCGCTTCAGGATCAGCGCGAGCTGCGCGACATCATGGCCCGCGCCCTCCGCTCCTAGATGTCCCAGGACATCTAGGTTCCCGGGCGGTGGAGTCGCATACCGAGCTCGTCCTCTTCGGTCTCCTGCTGGCGGTCACCGTGCTGGCCGTCGCAGCCCGCTGGATCAGGGTGCCCTACCC
>Ga0136625_1000562_pt1 | contig 11938 bp, 16 predicted proteins | sample AntDrymUQ4832306_2_FD_104672 | JGI IMG/M metagenome (GOLD analysis project Ga0136625, IMG submission 104672) | Polar desert sand microbial communities from Dry Valleys, Antarctica - metaG UQ483 (23.06) | ecosystem: Environmental > Terrestrial > Soil > Desert | place: Antarctica: Dry Valley...
CTCGGTTTTTCGAGTCGTGGCTTGGGAGATATTTGGCGACCACCGCTGCTGCAACGACCGCGACGGCTGCAGCGACGAGGTAGGCCAGGTGCTTTATCGGGCGGTCTGGTTTGCCGAGTGGTCGTCAGATGCTGTATAGCGACATTTAACGACCACTCGGCACCTTGCGGCGCGGTAGGGAACCTCGTCGAGCCCCTCGAGCAGCGTGTTCCACCCCAGGCCCATCGCGTCCACGAACGCCGCCCCTGCCGCATCGGCGAGGTCTGCGCCGGCACGACCAGGGAGATGAGATCTACATGGCGCCGCCGACCGACGCTTCGGCTGCACGGCGTACGTCTCCGGGCAACCGAGAGATTGAGCCCCTTAAGGTCGAGACGTACTGCGACGCGGCGATGCTCCCGAGCACGGCTACACCCAAGGCGCCGCCCAGCTCCCTTGTCGTATCGTTCCATGCAGACCCGACCCCCGCGTTGCGCTGTGGCAGCGACGACATGATGGATCCGGTCGCAGGAGCCATTGTCGCCGACATGCCGCCGGCCGTGAGTAGCAAGCCTGCGAACACCAGTGCGTAGGAGTCGACCATCCATTGGAGCTCTGACGATGTTGCGTCGAGCTCTCGGACGAGGGTAGGGAGAGCGATGTTCAAGACCGTGTTCCCGACCACGATGATCACCAGACTCAGGCACAGGACTACGAGCGTCCACCACGGATTGACCGTGGTCTCTGACCGCTTCACGCCGTTATCGGCCGGCCGCACAACGCGCTCAGACATTGCGCGCATTGCGGCCACGGCCGCCCTCGTCGAGTCCCCACCCGATGATGCGCTCGGGATGGAGCCGGATGCGTGGCTCCGAACCACCGATGGCCTCGGCGCGTCCACGGATCTCAATGCCACGCGGCCGCCACGGAGGCAACACGTCATCGATCACGATCGCCGCCCGGCCGTGGCGCTCGACGTCGCGGTACTTCTTGGTCCTCTCCAAGCTGTGGCCCCCGATCTCGATGACGTCGTTGACCCGCATCGAGGCTCCACCCCACAGGCGCAATATGGGGAGTGCCGTCCTCGCCGACGGTGGCGAGGCGAGCGAGCAGACGCTCGGTGGTCAAATAGTGGAGCTCGGCGTCGGTAAACAGACTCATGTCCCAGCCCCTGTGTGGGGGCTGATGCGATCAGGCTCCGGTGATGTCCGAAGCAGCCCGGGGATCAGAACTGCTCCAACGGCAAGGTGCAAAACCGCGAGCGCCGTCCGGTTGGCGACCGTGACATCCGTTCCCGAGAGAGGGGCTCCGAGAGAGGCCAGCAATAGCAGGGTTGCGCCGACGGCCCACACTGCCCGCGCCCGCGACGTCAGCCGCTCGAGGAGGGCCAGTGCAGCCCAGCCGATGGCCGCGGCGATGGCGCTGGCAAAAACGACGAGTGCAGGGCCGACGTCCATGCTCTCCCGTCCGCCGTTGGCGGGGGATCGAAGATCGACGCCGAGGATGGGGTCGACCACGATCCAAACGACGAAGGCGCCGACCACGGTCGCGGCCGCGGCCGCGAGTCGCGTCTTCCGGCGTGAGCTGGTCGTCGCGAACGCGCTCCCCGATGCTGCTTTCGACATGGAACACCTCCATCTCGCTTACCTCTTCCGGCTTCGTTTGTGGGTCAACTGCTTGGGCCCGAACTATATTCCAAAGGCCGACAAAATCTTGCGAGTGGGAAGAAATAGCAGCTAGAGAGGTTGTCGGCAGGGTCGGGACGGACCCCCGGCGCGAGCCTCGAGATGGGCTTGGAGCTTGCCGAGCAAGCGGATGAGCGTCGCCTTTTCGTCCTCGGAAAGAGCCGATATCAGCTCTTCCTGGACGGGGAAAAGCTCGCTGCAAACTTCTGCCAGGAGCGCTCTGCCGGGATCGCTGAGCTCGATCAAGAGCATTCGACGGTCGTCGGGATGGGGAGTCCGTCTCACGAGGCCTTGTTTCTCGAGCGTGTCGAGCAGTCCGGTGACGGTCCCACGCGTCACCAGACGGCGGTCCCCTATCTCGTAAGGAGACAGCGGCCGGCCCGCTCCCTCGATGATCATCAGCACGTTGAACCCCGGCCCGCTCAGGCCGTGGCAGCGGAAGAGGCGGTCGAGCTCACTGACCACGAGGCTCTCGGTACGGATCAGGTTGACAACGCACTCAGTGGCAAGCTTGTCCGCGCCCGGATAGCCACGAGGGGGCTCCGCCTCCACTCGTATGGTTCCTCTTGCCATCCTTCACTCCTGCCCTAAATGTAGGCTCCCAACTATCATCCCATGGGAATCGGCAAGGCCCGCTAACCTGCTGACATTGCTCCTGTGATGCTCCTGCAATCGGACTACCCCGTGATGAGCTGCTCGACTGCAGCCAAGGCCTGTTCGGCGTTGGCGGCGGGGTCCGGAATCGGATACATGACTTCGCGCAGGACCCGCTTTCGATCGACGATAAGGGTCGCTCGCCCGATGCGTGAGGGGCCGCCGACCTGAAGCAGCGGAAGCCGCAGGGCGTCTACCAGGCGATGCTCCGCGTCGCTCAACAACTGATACGAAATGTGCTCGCGCTCGGCGAACTCTGCCTGTTCCGAAATGGTCTGGGTGCTGACGCCGTAGACGGTGGCGTCCAAGTGGGCGAAATCCTCGATCAGATCTCGGTAGACACACGACTCCGCGGAGCAACCGAACGCTCCCGGCAGTTCCAGCCACCCGTTGGGCATCGGTTGCCCAGGGATGCCGGTCATCGGGTAGAGGAATATCACCGTGAACGCCGAGGAAGCCACGACATTCAACGTTTCACCATTAGTCGCCGGCAACTGCACGTCCGGCACCGCCATCCCTACGCGCAAATGATCGTAGGCGCCGTCATCGATCGTCTGTGGAGTTCCAGTCATGAGTCTAATACTCTAATCCAGAGCAGACAGCCGAGTCTGCGTGGGCAGAGGAACACCAAACAGACCTCTAGGGACATTGGATGAGGCAGACTTCTCCGGCATGAATCGGGTCGCCCTGGTAACCGGAGCAAACCGTGGCATCGGTCAAGAGGTTGCCAAGCAACTCTTGACTCATGGCTTCGACACGATCTTGACCTCCCGAGACGAGGCACAAGGACTGGCTGCCGCCGAAGCAATGGGAGCTCGCTGTCTTCGGTTGGATGTAGGCGACGACGACAGCGTCGAGAGTTGTTACCGTTCGGTGGAATCAACGTACGGTCGCTTGGACGTCCTGGTGAACAACGCGGCCATCCACTACGACACCTGGCAACGGGGGGTAGACGCCGACCTAACCGTCGTCCACGAGGCTCTCGAGACGAACCTCCTCGGCGCATGGCGCGTCTGCCGCAGCTTCATCCCGATGATGCAGCGCCAAGGCTGGGGGCGCATCGTCAACGTATCGAGTCAGGGAGGATCCCTCGAGTCCATGAGTGGTGGAACGCCTGCCTATTCGGTTTCCAAAGCCGCCCTCAACGCTCTGACGCGAGTGCTTGCGGGAGAGCTCCGGGGCGGCGGCATCCTCGTTAACTCAGTCTGCCCCGGATGGGTTGCCACCGATATGGGCGGCAGCGGCGGACGGCGGGTAGAGCAGGGGGCCGCCAGCGTGCTGTGGGCGGTCCTCCTCGATGACGATGGCCCGACCGGGGGCTTCTTTCGCGACGGGCGGCCACTCCCCTGGTGAATCCCCTCTACTTCTCCACGAGCCTCTCACGGGCCTGATTGCCGAGTGGTGGCAAGATGCTCTGTGCGGTCACCTGACCACCACTCGGCAACGCGGCTCGGTCCGCGTCCTACATCAAGCCACCTTGCGGGCCTGTCCGCTCTCGGTCGCTAGGCCCGCCTCGATCCAGTCCTGCTTCCCGCCCTCGTACTCGAAGACCTTCGTGTAGCCGAGCTGGGCGAGGCGTCGCGACGCCACGACCGAGTTCTGACACGCGAGGTTGGAGCAGTAGACGACGACCTCGGCGGTCTTGTCGGGGATCAGCTCGAGCGCCAGCTCGTCGACCCGATCGTGGGGCATGTTGAGCGCCCCCGGCAGGTGCGCCTCTTCGAAATAGAGGGGTCCGAGCGCCTCCAACACAACGACCTCACCCTCCTGGTCGAGCTTCGCCTCGAGCTCCGTGCGGGTGATGCTATTGACCTCTGTCATCGACTACTCCTGTCTCTGGTGATTGCATCGGCCTCAACCTCCTGCTACAGTCTGGACTGTAGTCCGGTTAGATTAATAGGACTGGAGTCCGGTTGTCAAGTGAGCAGCTGATCCAATTTGCGGTTTCCGCCCAGGTCCGGGAGCGAGCCGACGCGGCCCGCAATCGAGGCAGGATCCTCGAGGCCGCCGGGGCCCTCTTCGCCGCCAAGGGCGCCTGCAACGTCTCCATGGACGAGGTCGCCGCAGCCGCAGGGGTCGGAAAGGGCACGCTCTATCGCCGCTTTTCGGATCAGGCTGGGCTTGCGATGGCGGTGCTCGAGGAGAAGGAGAAGGCCCTTCAAGAGGTGGTCATCAGAGGGCCTGCCCCCGTGGGGCCCGGGGCGGCGCCAAGAGATCGCCTCACGGCATTCTTCGACGCGCTCCTCGAGCTTCTCGAGACCCACATCGAGTTGCACGTTCTGTCCGAGACGTCCTCGAGAGGAGCGCGCTACCGAAGCGGCCTCTACGCCTTCTACCGGCTTCACGTTCAGCTGCTGTTAGAGGAGCTCGACCGTGATCTCGACGCCGAAACACTCGCCGATATGATCCTGGCACCGTTAGACGCCGAGCTCTTTCAGCACCTGCGTGGCGAGCGGTCGTTGCCGTTGCAACGGATCAAGGACGGAGTGCATGTATTGATCAAGTCACTCGGATAGTCGTGCGCGCACCAGGGCTGAATCGCGCCCAACCCGCCTAGTAAGCTCACTCCCTCCGTAAATACCCTCGCATTCGAGCATCGCTGCATCCCTGCTCGCGTCGTCGGCTCATGCTCTAGTCATCGGTAAGCGAGGGTCGGGTGCGACGCCCTCCCACGCGTCCCAAAGCCACGCGTGGGCGGGGTCGGTGCAGATTCTCCACGCGCGCTCGTCGTCGGGTCCGGCCATCACGTTGAGGTAATACATGTCGTAGCCGGGGGCGGCGACACAGGGGCCATGAAACCCGCGCGGGATGAGGAAGACGTCGCCGTCGCCAACCGTGACCGTGGCGTCGATCTCGCAGTCGGCGGTGTAGGTGCGATGCAGTCCGAAGCCCCCCTCGCCCCTGATCCGAAAGTAGTAGATCTCTTCGAGGGGCACCTCCTCGTCAGACGATTCGTCATGCTTGTGGGGCGGGTAAGAGGACCAGTTTGCCTCTGGGGTGAGAACCTCCACCACGATGAGGTTGTCGGGCCCGGCCGTGTCGGCTCCCAGGAGCTGGTTGATCTGGCGCGTGGCAGGACCTGCCCCACGTACCTGCACCTCCACCTCGGATGCGGCGCGGTAGAAAGCGTCGCCTCCCTGCTTCGACACCGCAGTTGCGAGAGCGAACTCGCCTCCGCCCCGAGAGGTGATCGTGAACGACGTCTCGGGGGGAAGGTAAGAGAGGTCGGTGATTGCGGCAAAGACATTCTTGCGGCCGGCGAGCTCGAAGCACTTTCCGTCACCGGTCTCGATCACTGCCGAACCGCTCAGCGGAACCACCGCACCCTCGCGCCCGTCGAGGTTGAACGAACGTGTCTCGCCGGGCCCGAGGCGCGCTACCTGCAGCCCCGAGTAAGTCCACCCGGCCTCCTCGGCGGTGAGCACTACAAGATCGCCGTCGGCGGCAAGGCTTCCCTTCGGTCGGAACAGATCCACATCAATCTCCCGCGCTCAGATACACAAGGTCTGCATCGTGATGGTTTCGGACATTAGGTTGCGAAATCGATCACACGGATAGGGTGGAGCGATGGAGCGTTTCTGCAGCGAAGCGGAGCCCTCCGAACTCACTAGCTCTTTGTCCTCAGCTCGGTACTGACCGGCATGTCGGGATCGACAGCCTGCAAGGGCCCACATGAATCCGGTCCTATGGACCCGTGGCGAGGTCGTCGCCACGAAGGAGCGGCGCCACCACCTCGGCGAACAGCTCCGCTCCGGCAACGGATGGGAAGTCGACGAAGCGGAGGATCAGATGCTCCACTCCCAGATCGACGATGGGACGGAGGAGGGCCGCTACCTGCTCGGGGTTCCCAACGATCGGGTAGACGTCGCTGAATGGTGCGTCCTCGGCGAGCCGGCGAGCTTCAGACTCCGTCTCCGCAACCGCCACCACTTCCGACGCGTGGGTCTTGACGATCTCGTTGTAGTCGCGACCCACGGCCTCGCAATGGGTCCTGAGGACGTCGAGCTTGTGCCCGTAGCTTTCGGGCGTGCCGCTGAGGTTCCACCAGTCGGCCTGCTCGGCCACCACCCGAAGGGTGAGTTTTTCACCTCCGCCCCCGATGAGGATCGGAGGTGGAGGGTCGAGCAAGGGCCGGCAGACAATGTCGGAAACCGAGTAAAAGCGGCCTTCGAACGAGTCTGGGCCGTCGCTCCATGCCGTCCTTACGACCTTCACCGCCTCTGCCAGCTGGGCGATGCGGGTCTTTGCTACCGGGAACGCATACCCGTAAGCGTGGTACTCGTTCTCCATCCAACCTGCTCCCATGCCGAGGATGAACCGCCCGCCCGTGAGGAATTGGAGATTCGCTGCCATCTTCGCAACGAGAGCGGGGTTCCGGTAGGCCTGGCACAGCACAAATGACCCGAAGTCGATCGCCGGATGACGCCCGGCGAGATAGGCGATTGTGGTAAGGCACTCGAGCGCGGGCGTCTCGGGCGCGACGAAGTCGGCCCAGGGAAGCAGGTGGTCGTCCATCCACACCGAGTCGAAGCGGTCCTCGATGACCGACAACATAGAATCGAGCTGAGCCATGAACTCCGCACCGCTTGTGCCTTCGGTGGGGAAAAGTACGGGGTGCCAGCCAATTCGCAGCTCAGCCATCGGACATCGTTGCCCAGCCCGATATGTACACGGCCGGCTTCCAGTACCTCCCGACTGCCCGACGCGCCTCCTCGCCCGGCCGGCGGAACATTGAGAGCACGTACCACCCCTCGACGCCCGCCACCTTCAACGCATTCTTGAATGTGGCGATCGTGGCCCTGTCGGCCCGTCGAGTGCCGTAAGAAAAGTATGAAATCCTATCGGGGGACAACTCGATGCATCGATGCTCTTCGGTTCCTCGCTGAGGACTCACGTTGCCGTCGGCATGTCAAAGGACGCCCGATGATGTATCTCAGGCCACCGAGACGTGACGACCTTGCCTCGGGTGTAGAAGCGAACACCGTCGGGCCCGTGGATGTGGTGCTCACCGAAAAGTGAGTCCTTCCAACCGCCGAACGAGTGGTACGCCATCGGAACCGGAACCGGCACGTTGATCCCGATCATCCCCACCTTCACGTTCCGCATGAACTTGCGGGCGGCGCCACCATCCGAGGTGAAGATCGCCGTCCCGTTGCCGTAAGGGTTGGCATTGATCACGTCGATCGCCTCTTCCACCGTGCCCGACCGCACCACCGACAACACCGGGCCGAAGATCTCATTCGTGTACACATCCATGTTGGTCGAGACGTGATCGATAACCGTTGGTCCGACGAAGAATCCATCCTCATAGTCCGGGACCTTGATGCCGCGACCATCGACTCGCACCGTGCCGCCCTGCTGCACTCCCGAATCGATGAGCGACACGATTCGATCCCGTGCCTGGGGAGTGATCACGGGTCCCATGTCCGCAGATGGGTCCCGGCCGGACCCGACGCGCACCTCGCGCGCTTTGCGATCAAGCACCTCCATCAGCGCGTCGCCCGCATCCCCGACCGTTACCGCAGTCGAGATGGCCATACACCGCTCCCCCGCCGAACCGAATGCTGCTGCGGCCAGGTGATTAGAAGCGTACTCGGGATCGGCGTCCGGCAGCACGATGGCGTGATTCTTGGCGCCTCCCAGAGCCTGTACGCGCTTGCTGTTGGCCGTTCCGCGCTCATGAATGTAGCGAGCGATAGGAGTTGATCCCACGAAGGAGATGGCGGCCACGCCGGGATGGTCTAGCAAGGAGTCCACCGCGACTTTGTCGCCCTGAATAACGTTGAAGACGGCGTCGGGAAGACCCGCCTCGGACCACAGCTCCGCCACGAACAGCGCCGCCGACGGATCGCGTTCGCTGGGCTTGAGGATGAAGCAATTCCCGGCTGCTATCGCCACTGGGTACATCCACATTGGCACCATGGCCGGGAAGTTGAACGGAGTTATTCCGGCCACTACCCCCAGCGGCTGGCGGAACGAGAAGCTGTCGACGTTGCTCGCGACTTGGTCGGAGTAGTCCCCCTTGAGTAGGCTCGGGATTCCGCAGGCGAACTCGACAACCTCGAGCCCGCGCTGGACCTCGCCCTCGGCATCGGAGACCACTTTGCCGTGCTCGTCGGTAATCAGCTCGGCAAGCTCGCGCTTGCGACCATTGAGCAGCTCTCGAAATGCGAACAGCACCTGCGAGCGGCGGCTCAACGACGACTCCGACCAATCTTCGAATGCCCGCGCTGCCGCTTGGACGGCACGGTCCACGTCGGAGGGCTCCGCGAGGAGCACCTCCGCTTGTTGGCTGCCCAGCGCGGGGTTGTAGACGGGACTCGTGCGGGTGGAATCGCCCTCGGTTGGCTTTCCGTCGATCCAATGGGTAATGAGCCTCATTTAGTGCTCCTCTCTTGCGATCAGATGAGATGTCGCTGCTTTGCCTTTTCTTCCTCATACACGGCTCGCGCCTGTTTGGTGGACTCGAGATCGGAGACTTCCGAGACCGGCACGTCCCACCACGATTCGCTGGTGGGGGCGGGGATGAGGGGATCGGATTCGATGTGGATCACGACTGGGCCCGACGCATCCTTGGCCTTCTTGATGGCTTCCTTCAGCGATCCGATGTCGCCGGCCTGATACACGGTGCAGCCGAGGCTTGCCGCATTCGCAGCCAAGTCGACAGGCAAAAGCTCGCCGTCCAGTCGGGAAGTCTCGTAGTTACGTGCTCGATAACGGGTCCCGAACCTCTGGGAGCCGAGTTCCTCTGACAGAGCACCGATCGAGGCGAAGCCGTGGTTCTGCACCAGGACCACGATGATCTTGATGCCCTCCTGGACCGCAGTGACCAGCTCCTGCGCCATCATCAAGAACGATCCGTCACCGACCATCACGAAGACATCCCGGTCGGGGCAGGCCAAACGGGCGCCGACGCCGCCGGCAATCTCGTAACCCATACACGAGTACCCGTACTCCACGTGGTACCCCTTCCGGTCCCGAGTCCGCCACAGCTTGTGAAGATCACCGGGCATCGAGCCCGCGGCGCAGATGACGACGTCGGTCGGCTCGGAGACCTCGTTGACTGCGCCGATGATCTCGGACTGAGCCGGGACTGGTTGGTGCCCGAGGTTGTAGGCGTGCTCGACGACTGCATCCCACTCTTGCGAAAGCTTCGACGCCCGGCTGCGGTAGTCGGGATCGACCGACCACCCTTGGAGCTCGGCCCCGAGTGCCTCGAGCGCAGCGCGCGCATCGGCCACCACCATGAGTCCGGCGTGCTTGGCGGCATCGAAGGCTGTGACGTTGATGTTGACGAAGCGGACGTCCGGGTTCTGGAAAGCGGTCCGGGAGGCGGTTGTGAAGTCGCTGTAACGAGTGCCGATACCGATGACCAGATCGGTCTCTCGCGCGATCGCGTTCGCCGCCGTTGTGCCCGTGGAGCCGACGGCACCGAGAGCGAGGGGGTGGTCGTAGGCAAGGCTGCCCTTGCCGGCCTGCGATTCTCCAACGGGAATCCCGGTGCTTTCGACGAACGCACGAAGCGTTTCGGTGGCATCGGAGTAAATGGTGCCGCCCCCAGAGACGACCATCGGCTGCTTCGACGACCGGATCACTGCAGCTGCAGCCTCCAGCGCGGCGGCCTCCGGTACAGGACGAGGCACGTGCCACACCCGCTTGGAGAAGAGCGCGCTCGGCCACTCGTGCGCCTCTGCCTGAACGTCTTGGGGAAGGGCGATCGTCACTGCCCCGGTCTCGGCCGGATCGGTGAGGACGCGCATCGCTCCGAGCAGAGCTGAAGGCAGCATCTCCGGGCGCCACACCCGGTCGAAGAACTTCGAAACGGGGCGAAAGACATCGTTCACGGTGACGTCGGGAGCCCCGGTGTACTCGAGCTGCTGGAGTACTGGATCGGAGGCGCGAGTGGCGAAAACGTCGCTCGGCAGCAGCAGTACCGGGAGCCTGTTGATGGTAGCGAGGGCGGCCCCTGTCACCATGTTCGTCGAGCCGGGCCCGATCGAGGCGGTACACACCCAGGTAGAGAGGCGGTCGCGCATCCGGGCGAAGGCTGAAGAAGCATGGACCATGCCCTGCTCATTCCTCGCGAGCACATACGGCAGCGCGGTTGGGTCCTCTAGCTCCTGCTGGAGGAGCGCTTGGCCGACTCCGGCAACGTTTCCGTGGCCGAAGATTCCGAACACTCCCTCGAACAAGCGTTGTTCCAGCCCATCACGCTCGCTGTACTGAGCGATGAGGAACTTGACCAGCGCCTGGCCGACGGTAAGACGCATCGTAGCGGTGGTCATTGGGGCCTCCTCTCAGGTGCGGCCGGGCGGCGTTGCCGCAGCAGATCTTGTTTCATGGCTTCTCCAGGCTCAATTTGTTGGTGGACAGCAACGACTCGACCTCCTCGGTGGTGGGCATGGCCGTCGAGCACTCGAGACGCGAGGCGACGATCGCCCCGGCGGCGTTGGCGAAACGCAGAACACGCTCGAGGGGCCAACCCTCCAGGAGTCCGTGGCAGACGGCGCCGCCGAAGCTGTCTCCAGCGCCCAGCCCGTTGACGACGTCAACAGGATGAGGGGGCACATGCTCTTCGGTGTCAGCGGTCATTCCAAGGACGCCTTGGGGGCCCAACTTCACGATTGCGAGCTCGACGCCCGCACCAAGCAAGGCTTTTCCGGCTTTGTGTGGATCGCGAACCCCGACCGCCGTTTCGCACTCATCCAGATTTCCGATCGCCACCGTGACGTGGGGCAGCACAGAGCCCACCTCTCGGCGTGCCGCCTCACGGTTGGGCCAGAACATGGGCCGGTAATCGAGGTCGAGAACGGTCGGATGAGTCCTGCCCCTCGCCTCGAGCGCTACATGGTGGGCGGAGCGGCTGGGCTCGGCGGAAAGTCCGGTGACGGTGACCCAGAACAGGGATGTGGCCGCTATGGCCTCCAGGTCGAGCTCCTCGCCGCGGATCTCGAGATCAGGCGCTTTGGGAAATCGGTAGAAATAGAGGGGGAAGTTGTCGGGCGGGAAGATCTCGCAGAACGTCACCGGGGTGGGCAGGTTCGCGACCGAGGTCACGTAGCGGTCGTCGACGCCGAGATCGCGCAGTGCTTGGTGGACGAATCTGCCGAAGGGATCGTCGCCGGTCCGGGTGATGACCGCCGAACGGCGGCCGTGACGCGCCGCCGCCACGGCTACGTTGGTGGCACTCCCCCCGAGGAACTTGCCGAAGCTTTCGACGTCCTCGAGGCCGATCCCCACCTGAAGCGGGTAGATATCTACGCCGACACGCCCCATGGTGAGGATCTCGAGGTGCTCGAAACCGTCCATGCGGGGGAGCCTAAATCCCATGAACAGCTATTTCGCGGCGGAGGTCTCAGAAAGGCTCTTCAAGCGTTCCAGCTTTTGCCCGCAAACGGCGCTACTTCTGCTCGAGGTGCGATCGACTTGACTTCAAGTTAACTTCAACTTGTAGTCTGGCGCCGTAAGGAGATGTTATGTCCAAGTTACGACCGGCAGGCGAGCGGATCACCGAGGAGGTCACGTCCTGGCCGGGGGTCGACGCAGGCCCCGGCAGTCGCGGCGAGTTCGCCTTCAGGCTTGGGCGTCGCGAGATCGGGCATCTTCACGGCGACCATGCC
>Ga0136625_1000564_pt1 | contig 11935 bp, 12 predicted proteins | sample AntDrymUQ4832306_2_FD_104672 | JGI IMG/M metagenome (GOLD analysis project Ga0136625, IMG submission 104672) | Polar desert sand microbial communities from Dry Valleys, Antarctica - metaG UQ483 (23.06) | ecosystem: Environmental > Terrestrial > Soil > Desert | place: Antarctica: Dry Valley...
CACACTCGAGCACTGCTGGTTTCAGCGATGCTCGCCTTCGGCGTTCTCGTCGCCGGCGTCGCGCTCGCCGCATGCGGCAGCGACGACGACACGGCAGACAGCGGCAGCGCCTCGCAGACAGCGCCCGGCAACGGCACGGACCGCGCGTTCGTCGCCGACATGATCCCTCACCACGAGTCCGCGGTTGACATGGCGAAGATCGCACAGCAGCGCGGGAAGAGCGAGTTCGTCAAGAATCTCGCGGACGACATCACCCGCACGCAGAACGCGGAGATCACCACGATGCGCGCCATCGCAAGCAGACTCGACGACGCCGGCGTCAAGGCCAAGGACCTCGGGGTCCCCGAACATCAGATGGGCATGGACAACGACCTCGCCGTGCTGCGCAAGGCCGACCCGTTCGACCGCGAGTTCATCGATATGATGATCCCCCACCACCAGGGCGCGATCAGGATGGCCCGCGTCGAGCTCGCGAAGGGATCGAGCACCCAGGCGAAGAAGCTGGCCGAGCAGATCATCGCAGCGCAGTCACGTGAGATCGACGCGATGAACATGCACCGCACCGCGGAGTTCGGTGCTGCGTCACCCGCCGGCGGCGTGCCGGCCGCGGGCGATCAACCGGACAAGACCGAGGATCACGGGACGTCGCCGATGGGCCACGAGTAGCCCGGCTGCGCGCGGGTTCAGGCCTCGTCGTCGGCGCGCTCGGCGATCCGCGCCTCGAGTTGGGCCATCACGCCGGGGTCGCGCAGGGTCGTCACGTCGCCGAGCTCGCGCCCCTCGGCGATGTCGCGCAGCAGGCGGCGCATGATCTTGCCCGAGCGCGTCTTGGGCAGGTCGTCGGCCCACACGATGCGGCTCGGCCGGGCGAGCTTGCCGATCTTGCGCGCCACGTGCTCGCGGATCTCGGCGACGAGCTCGTCGGTGCCCTCCAGCTCGCCCTCGAGCGTGACGAAGCAGCAGACCGACTGGCCCGTGTCCTCGTGCGACTCGCCGATCGTGGCGCACTCGGCGACCTTCGGATGCGAGACCACGGCCGACTCGATCTCGGCGGTCGACATCCGGTGGCCCGAGACGTTGAGCACGTCGTCGACACGGCCGATGACCCAGAAGTAGTCGTCTGAGTCCTGGCGCGAGGCGTCGCTGACGAAGTACGTCCGCGGTCCGAACTTCGAGAAGTACGTCTGCACGTAGCGATCGTCGTCGCCGTAGAGCGTGCGCAGCATCGACGGCCACGGTTGCGGCAGGATCAGCAGCCCCTGCGCATCGCGCTCGAGCTCCTCGCCGTCCTCGCCGACGACGGCTGCGGCGACGCCCGGCAGCGGCCGCGTCGCCGAGCCCGGCTTGGTGTGCGTGATCCCCGGCAGCGGCGCGATCATGATGCTGCCCGTCTCGGTCTGCCACCACGTGTCGACGATCGGGCAGCGCTCGCCCCCGATGACGTGGTGATACCAGACCCACGCCTTCGGGTTGATGGGCTCGCCGACGGTGCCCAGCAGGCGCAGCTTGGAGAGGTCGTGGCGGCCGGGGTACTGCTCGCCCCACTTCATGCACGCGCGGATCGCGGTCGGAGCGGTGTAGAAGATCGTCACGCCGTAGTGCTCGCAGAGATCCCACCAGACGTCCTTGTCGGGATAGTCGGGCGCGCCCTCGTACATCACCGACGTGGCCGCGTTCATCAGCGGGCCGTAGACGATGTAGGTGTGGCCGGTGATCCAGCCGACGTCGGCCGAGCAGAAGTAGACGTCGGTCTCGGGCTTGAGGTCGAAGACGTAGCGGTGGGTGAACGCCGCGCCCGTGAGGTAGCCGCCGGTGGAGTGCAGGATCCCCTTCGGCTTGGCCGTCGAGCCCGACGAGTAGAGGATGAACAGCGGGTGCTCGGCATCGAGCGCCACCGGCTCGCACTCCGCGTCCGCCGCCGCCATGATCTCGTCGTAGAAGACGTCGCCGTCGCCCATCGGGCAGTCGATCCCGGTGTGGCGCACGACGATCGTCGTCGCGACCGCCATCCCGACCTCGTCGACGGCCTGCTTGACGGGCGCGACCTTGCCCTTGCGCCGCGCGCCGTCGGTCGTGATCAGCGCCTTCGCCTCGGAGAACTCCATGCGCTCCTTGACGGACTCCGCCGAGAAGCCGCCGAAGACGACGTTGTGCGGCGCCCCGATGCGTGCGCAGGCGAGCATCGCGACGACGACCTCGGGGATCATCGGCAGGTAGATCCCGACGACGTCGCCCTGCTCGATGCCCTGGTCGCGCAGCGCGTTGGCGAAGCGCTGCACGTCGCGATGCAGCTCGGCGTAGGTGACGTCGCGCGTCTCGCCCTCCTCGCTGCGCCAGTGCAGCGCGACGCGCTCGCCGAGGCCGTCCTGCAGATGGCGGTCTAGGCAGTTGTAGGAGGCGTTGATCGTGCCGCCTGCAAACCACTTGTAGAACGGCGGGTCGGAGTCGTCGAGCGTCGTCTCCCAGTCGCTGAACCAGTGCAGGGCGCGCGCCTGCTGCGCCCACCATGCGAGCGGGTCGGCGGCGGCGCGGTCATAGACCTCGGGATCGTTGAGCAGCGCGTCGCGGGCGAAGTCCGCCGGCGGCGGGAAGCTCTCGACCTGCAGCAGCTCCTCGAGGCGCTCGGCGAGCCGGTCGTGGGACGTCTGGTCCGGGGTCGCCATGGGTCTCAGGCCTCCTTGGTGCTTCGCTCGCGCAGCTCGATGCGGCGGATCTTGCCGGTCAGGGTCTTGGGCAGGTCGTCGACGAACTCGACGATCCGCGGATATGCGTACGCCGACAGGTGCTCGCGCACGAAGCCCGCGATCTCCCTGCCGAGATCATCAGATCCCTCGTAGCCCGCCGCGAGCACGACGTACGCCTTGACGATGTTGCCGCGACGCTCGTCGGGCCAGGCGACGGCCGCCGCCTCCGCCACGGCGGGGTGCTCCAAACAGGCTGACTCGACCTCGAACGGGCCGATCCTGTAGCCCGCCGAGATGATCACGTCGTCGGCGCGGCCCTCGTACCAGAAGTAGCCGTCCTCGTCGGTGCAGGCCGCGTCCTTGGTGTGGAACCACTCGCCGCCGAACGTCTCGCGCGCGGCCTCGTCGTTGTTCCAGTAGCCGAGCGGATAGTGCGGGTTGGAGCGCGCGCGCAGGCAGATCTCGCCGCGAACCCCGGGCCCGACGGGCTGCTGCGCCTCGTCGAGGATCTGCACGTCCCAGCCCGGCATCGGCTTGCCCATCGAGCCCTCGCGGACCTCCATGAAGGGGAAGTTGCCGCACAGCGGATAGGACTCGCTGAGGCCGTAGTAGTCGAGCACGGTCACGCCGTAGTGCTCGCGAAACCAGCGGATCGCCTCTGGGTTGAGCGGCTCCCCGGCAGAACACACGACGCGGAAGTCCTGCGGGTAGCGCGTGCCGGCGTCCCCGATGCCCATCATCGAGCGGATCGCCGTCGGCGTGCCGAAGACGTTCGTCGGGCGGTGGCGCGAGAGGAATGCGAGCTGGGAGTGCGGGTCGAAGCCGCCCTTGCGCTGCAGCACGACCTGCACCGCGCCGTAGCGCCACGGCCCGATCAGCGGGGAGATGCCCGCCGCCCACGCCCACTCGCCCATGCCGTGAAAGCGCTCGCCGTCCTGGACGTCGTGGCAGTAGACGAACTCCTCGTGTCCGAGGATGTAGCGATGGGCGTGCAGGATGCCCTTCGCCAGGCCGGTCGTACCCGAGGTGTAGTAGAGCTGCGCGGGATCGTCGGCGGCGGTGTCGACGCGGTCGAAGTCGGTCGAGCCCGCATCGAGATCGCCCGGCTCGATCACCAGGGTCTCGGCCTGGCCCTCGACGCGCGCGCGGTTCGTGCGGTTGGTCACCACGAGCGCGGCCTGCGAGTCGCCGAGGCGATGGCGGATCCCGTCGTCGCCGTAGAGGATCGACATCGACAGCAGGATCGCGCCGGCCTTCCACGTGCCGAGGAACGCGGCCGCGGTCTCGGGCGTCGGCGGCAGCAGCATCGCCACGCGGTCGCCACGCTGCACGCCGTGCTCGCCGAGCAGACGCGCGAAGCGGTCGGACATGTCCTGCAGCGCTCCCCAGGGCAGCTCGCGGACGTTGCCGTCGGGATCCTCGTGGATCATCGCGAGCTTGTCGCGGGGATGCTTGTCGCAGACGTCCGCGGCGATGTTGTAGCGCTCGGGCACCTGCCACGAGTGCTGTGCGCAGGCCTCCTCGTAGGTCATGTCCAGACCGTACCTACCCGCGCGGGCGCCCGGAGCAGCCCGGCGCGCCGCCCCTAACGGCGCTTGCGCCTGTGCTTCTTGGAGGAGGGAGGGGGCCGGCGCTCGGGCAGCTCGGGCGCCGGCGTCTCCGGCGCCTCGGCGCGCTCGCGGCTCGTGCCGCGTGGCTTGGGCTCGGAATCGGACTCGGCAGCGGCGTCCGCCTGGCGCTCGAGCCGCGCCTCGCGCAGCTGCTGCTGCGTCGGCCACGGCTGGGCGACGCCGGTCACCCACGCGGGCGGCTGGCCCGACGGCCAGCGGCCGAGGAACAGGATCCCCAGCGCCACGAGCCAGTACGCCTGCACGATCGGCAGCGACGAGCCCAGCGGGACGATGAACAGCACCCCGACGATGATCCCCAGCACGCCCATGAAGCGTGTCAGCAGCCCGACGCGCATCGCGTTGAGCGCCAGCATGACGAAGGCGAAGCCGAGTGCGAAGACGCCGATCTGGCGCAGCAGCAGCGCGGCGACGACGACCGGCGACTGCAGCACGTCACCCGCCGCCTCGGAGGTCTGGTCGGCCGAGCCGGCGAACGACGCGGCCTCGATCGACACGCCGATCGCCTGCACGATCCCCGAGATCGCGACCAGCACGGCGCCGGCGATCGCGGCGATCACGAGGTTGCGCGACAGCTCGGGCCGGCGCGCCTTCGCCGAGCGGTACAGGTGCGAGAGCGTGAGCCCGATCGCCGCCGCCGCAAGCGCCAGCACGATCGAGACGAGGATGAGCTTCACCGCGTTGTCGTCATACCAGCGCACCTGCAGCGCCTTCAGCCCGGGCTCCGGCGCGGCGGGCGCGAGCCGCTCGCGCAGCGAGTCCAGCACGGGCACGGTCGGCAGGTCGCTGTAGATCAACGCGGCCAGCGCTCCGCCGGCAATCGTCAGGATTCCGGCGGCGATCGCCGCGGCACCCGCCTGGGCGCGCCGGCGCTGCTCGTCGGCCAGCGTCTGCTCACCGGCGGCGAGCGTCTCCTCCCCGGTGGCTTGCACCGCGCAAGTGTATGTTGCGCCGGTGCAGATTCGTGACGTGATGACAGAGAGCGTCGTCACCGCGCAGCCCTCGGCCTCGGTCCGCCAGGTCGCCGAGCTCATGCGCGAGCGCAACGTCGGCTCCGTGGTGCTCCTGGACGAGGAGGGAGCGCTGGCCGGGTTCGTCACCGATCGCGATCTGGCGCTCGGCGCGCTGACCGACGGGCGCGACGCGGCGGACCCCGTCGAAGCGCACAGCTCGTCGCCCGTCGTGACCGCGAAGCCGGGCATGGACGTCGAGGAGGCGGCCGAGCTCATGGTCCGCCACGGGATCCGGCGCCTGCCGGTGCTCGACACCGGCCGGCTCACCGGGATCATCACGCTCGACGACATCGCGGTGCGCACCGGCGACCTCGAGCTCGCCCACCACATGACCGCGCAGATCACCCGGGCGGCACTGCCCGGCTTCTACTTCCACGACCGCGGCGGGTGAGCCAGCCCTGAGCGTCCGGCCGCGCGCCCGGCGGCGGTGAGCGCTGTGCTCACAGCGCGGGCGTGCCCGGCCTGCGGCGGCCCGCTCGCGAGCTGGCTGACCGTGCCGGGCTCGGACCCGGCGCTGCCCGGCGACTACGAGCTCGCGCGCTGTCGCTCCTGCGGCACGGCCGTCACGCTCGCGGCGGCGCCCGCGCAGGCGCACGAGGCCGGCGCCTACGGCGGCGGCGCACCGCGCGGCTCGCGCCTCGTCGCGCCGCTCCTGCGGGCCTTCGACCGCCGGCGCCTCGCACAGTTGACGCGCGCCGGGGCGCTGCCTCCGGGACGGCTGCTCGACATCGGCGCCGGGCGCGGACGCTTCGTCGCGCAGGCTCGCGCGGCCGGCTGGTACGCCCACGGCATCGAGCCCTCGCGCCGCGGCGTGGAGGGCGCACGCGCGCTCGGCCTCGAGCTCGTGGCCGGAGGCATCGACGACGTGCCGGTCCCTCCGGGCTCACTCGACGCGGCGACGCTGTGGCACGTGCTCGAGCACGTCGACGAGCCGGGAGCGGCGCTCGCGCGAATCGCGAGCTGGCTGCGACCGGGCGGGATGCTGCTCGTCGGCGTGCCGAACCTCGCCAGCGTCCAGGCCCGCCTGGGCGCCGCGCGCTGGTATCACCTCGACGTGCCGCGCCACCGCACCCACTTCACGGTCACGGGGCTGGAGGCACTGCTGCGCACCCACGGCCTGGAGCCCGTGTCCACGCGCCACGTGCTCGCCGAGCACAACCCCTTCGGCCTGTGGGTGTCGCTCGTCAGCCACGCGACGCGCGTGCCGTCGTGGCTGTATCACGCGCTGAAGCGCAACGCCCCGCTGCGCAGCCGCGATGCCCTGATCACCGTGCTGGCCCTGCCGCTGGCGCCGGTCGCGGTCGCGCTGGAGGCCGCCTTCGGCCTCGCGCGCCGTGGCGGGACGGTATCGGTCGTCGCGCGGCGTATGTGAATCGAAAGAACAAGAGCCGCGCGCTTGACACAATCGGGGGGATGTCGCGAGAGCTCGTCATCACCGAGCACCCGATCGACGCCGAGCGCCACGTGCTCGCGGTGCGCGGTGAGATCGACCAGTTCACCGGGCCGGCGCTCAAGCAGGCGATCACCGCCTGTGTCGCGGACGGCTGGAGTCGCATCGTCGTCGACCTCACGCAGACGACATTCCTGGACTCGAGCGCGCTCGGCGTGCTGATCGGGGCCGTCAGGCACGTGCGCGACAGCGGCGGCGCGCTGGCGATCGTCAACGTCGACGCCGGCAGCGCGAAAACCTTCCAGCTCACCGGCCTCGATCAGATCCTGACGATCGTCGCCACGCGCGAGGAGGCCGTCCAGGCAGTGGGTTGAGGGCCGCGCAGTGGTCAGGCGGCGCCCGGGGGGAACTGCTCCTTGCGCTCGTCGACCCAGCGGTCGAGCGTGCGCCACCAGCCGAAGAGCCAGTCGATCTGCTCGTCGTGCTCGGACGGGACCTCGTCCGCGCCGACGAGCCACATCCGCAGCTCGACGGTGCTGTCGGCGCACATCCGCCGCCAGATCTCCCCCACGCCCGTGGGGGCGCCGACGTGCCCGACGAACACCACGTCGGCGTGCGGGACGGCGCCGAGAGCCGCGAGCGCGCCGCCGGGCCGCGGCGCCGAGACGTGCTCCATCTCGCTCGCCCAGGCGGCCTCCTGGTGGTGGCCGCGCTCCAGCAGCCGCTGGATGGCGCGCGCGCGCCGTGCCGGGGTGAAGTTCGCCCCCTCGGGAAAGATCAGCACGGCGCCGTCGTCGCCGAGCGTGCTCGCCATGATGGCGATCTCACGCTCGATGTCGCCGCCGCGCGGGTCGACGAAGCGGTTGGGCAGCCGGTTGCCGAGCACGTCGATCAGCGGATCGAGCTGCAGCGCCTCGTGCATGACGACGCGCGGGCGCCGGTTGTGGCGACACAGCAGGTCGTGGAGGATCAGCAGCGAGTCGCCCTCGCCCGCGTGGCGGCTCAGCACGATCACCGGGCGCTGTCCGCCCGACAGCACCTCCTCCGCCGCCGCGGAGTCCGCGACCCGAACGCCGACGCGCACGCGCCGCGTCATCGAGCGGTGCACGCCGGCGACGAACCAGCGCAGCACCGCGTAGTGCGCGCGCTGCATGCGCGGCGAGCCCATCCGGCGGCCGAAGCCGCTCGCCACCCACAGCACGAGGCACGCGAACATGCACACGAGGTGCCGGGCGGCGTACTCGACCGCGATTCCGACGACCCGCATCGGCCGCCAGCCGCCGGCCAGCGGCGACGCCAGGGCCGCGACCAGGCCCAGCAGCGGTGACACGACGACGATCGCGCCATCGACGAGCACGACGACCGGCGCGATCGCGAGACGGCGCACGAGGATCGGCGGCACCCCCATCAGGACTGCCCGAGGTCGTGGTCTTCCAGGTAGCGCGCCGACGCCTCGCGCGCGAGCGCGATCCGGGCGCGTGCGCCCGACAGGTCGCGGTAGCGAAGCTGCGACAGGTCGGTGTAGCGCGGTGGGTCCTGCTGGCCGGTCGGCAGGACGTGCACGTCGATGTCCGCCGGCAGCGCGGCCAGGTCTGCGATGAAGCGATGGCGGCGGGCCACCTCGAACGCCACCAGCCCGACCTCCCACGGCCAGCGCGGAGGCTCCAAGGGCCGGTCCAGGCGACCGACGTGCAGGACGTAGATCCGGCGCGCGCCGAGCGCGACGGCGCGGCTCACCGGGATGCTGTTGACGATCCCGCCGTCGATGAAGTGCTCGCCGGCGATCTCGACGGGCGGCAGGATCCCCGGCACCGCGGCCGAGGCGAGCACGGCATCGACGATCGGCCCATCGCAGAACCAGTGCTCGGACGCGCGCTCGATGCTCGCCGCCACGCACTGGAAGGGGACCGCGAGGTCCTCGATCCGGCTGACGCCGAGCGCCTCGGTGAGCCGGGCGCGCAGCGCCTCGTTGCCGTGCAGGTGGGTGCGCGTGCGCGCGAGCGTGGTCACGCGCCGCAGCACCGAGCCGCCGAAGACGCCGCCGCGGTCGAGCGCCGACCACAGCACCTCCAGCCGCTGCACGCCGCCGACCGTCGGGTCCGCGCAGATCGCCGCGCCGTTGATCGCTCCGACGGAGGTGCCGAGCACGAGATCGGGGACGATCCCGCGCTCGAGCAGCGCGTGCAGCATGCCGACCTCGTGGGCGCCGAGCGGCCCGCCACCGCCGCCGAGGACGAACACCACGCCGTCACCGCCGGCTTGCGACGTTGCCGTCATCTCCGCCCCCCGGCTCGTCCCAGCAGCGCGCCCGCCGCGGCGACGACGTCGCCGTCGGCGCTGCGGCGGGCGTCCGGAAGCAGCGCCGTCGCGGCGTCGGCCGCGGCGACGGTGTGCGAAGCCGACGCCGGGCCGGTGACGACGGCCACCGGCACGCCGATCGCGCGCAGCTCGCGCCGCGCGGGCGACCAGCTCGCCTGTCCGGCGTAGTCGGCGAAGAAGCCCAGCGGCGACAGGCGCGCGCGCCGCACGCGGTCGGCGTCGGCCGCCGGACCGAGCCAGGCCTCGATCGCCTCCCCCGGACCGCCCTCGCGCAGCGCGTCCTCCAGCAGGACGCGCTCGGCGGCGAGCGCCTCGGTCGCGGCGGGCACGAAGGCCAGCAGCGGCGGATCGGCGAGCACGGCAGCGGTCGCCAGCTGCGGCCGGCGCACGAGCAGCTCGAGCACGACGAGCGCGCCGAAGCCGTCGCCCGCGAGCACGGCGGGCGCGGCGCCGAGCGCCTCCAGCACTGCGGCCGCGTCCTCTGCCTGCTCCTGCACGGTCGTCGCGGCGTAGGGCTGCGGCGCCCCGCTGCGCGCGTACCCGCGGCGGTCGTAGGCGATCGCGCGGGCACCTGCGGCGGCGAGCTCGTCGAGCGCGTGCGCCCACGCACCGGCGTCGCTTCCCATCGCGTGGACGATCAGCAGCGGGGGTCCCTCGCCGCGCTCGTCGATGTGCAGCGCGACGCCCGCGCCCTCGATCTCAGGCATGGCAGCGAGGCTACGCCAGCGCGGCGCTGCTCGGCTGTCCGCGCCGTACCGCGCCCGGCCGGGCGACTACCTCGCGGGCCGCAGGACGAGCGTGCGCGTCACCTTGTAGGCGTTGGCGAGAGGCGGCGTCACCGTCAGCCGCAGGCTGATCGCCAGGCGCCCGTTGCGGCGCAGCGCCCTACGCGCCGCGCTGTTGAGCCTCACTGCGAACGCGACCCGCGCGCCTCCCACCCCCGAGCGACTCTGCCGGCCGACCTGAACCTGCCTGTTGCTGCGCCCGCCCGACAGCGCCCTGCGGCGCGCGAACGCCTGCGCCAGCAGCCGCGACCCGGCGCGCGTGACATTCACCGAGCCGCGGATCGTGGTGCCGGTCGCAGACGTACGGATAGGACCCGCCGGCGGTGAACGAGCGCTCGCCCGCCCATCCCGGGAGTGACGGCTGCTGGGGAATCGGCGACATGAGCGCGCTCGGTCCGGTGGTGATCTGGCACGTGGCCGGCTGCTTGGCGGTGAAGCGCACGTTGTGCAGGCTCGCGCCGCTCGGGTAGGAGAAGCGCACCACGCTGCCTGGCGCGACCAGGACGTTGGGGGCCTGGGGGGCGCTGCCCGGGGGATCGATCCTGACGAACTGGTCGTCGTCATTCGCGATGATGTTCACCGTGGTCTGGGCCTGGGCCGGACCGCCATCAGCAGCGTTGCGGCGGCGGCGATCAGGACGACGGCGAGGCGGGCTGCGCGGAAGGTCATGCATGCATCATGGCGCCCAAGGCATCGTGCACGTGGACACCGCTGGCCGCCCGCTACGATGGACCGATGGAAGGCTTCGGAGGACTCTTCGGCGACCCGGAGGAGCTGCAGCGGCGGATGGCCGAGTTCGCCGAGCAGATGCAGGCCCAGCAGGGTCTCGTGTGGGCCGACAACGCGATCAAGCTCGCGGTCGAGATGACCGTCGCGGCGATCAACCGCGTCAACATCCAGGGCACCCCCGAGCAGCAGGCCGAGCAGATCCGCGCGGTCATGGCCACGGTCTTTCCCGACGCCGTCGCGCTCGTGCGCGAGGCGCGCTCCGGCTTTCAGTAGCCCTGCGGCGCGGCGGCCCGCTCGGCCGCCTTCTCGCTCTCGCGCTCCGCCTTGCCCAGGCGTATCGCCTCCTTGAACGAGCGGATGTTGAAGATCGCGACGAGCGCAGCGAAGCCGACGAGCAGCGTCGTCACGGCGATCACGATCTGCTGGCCGACGGAGTAGGCGGCGACCGTGGCGCCCGCGGCCGCGCCCGCGAAGACCTTCACGAGCAGCGCCTGCTGTACGCCCGCGCCGCCCGGCGTGAACGGGACGACCGCCGCGACGGCGTTGACGCCCAGCACGAGCAGGACGTTGCGCACCGATCCGCCGACGTTGAAGGCCTCCAGCAGCAGCCAGAAGGCGGCAAAGCGAAAGACCCAGCCGGCGAGCTGCACCAGAAAGACCTCGCGCACGTAACGGCGGCGGTCGCGCAGGATCGTCAGCCCCTGGCGCACGCGCGACCAGAACGCCTTCACGCGCTGTGACAGCACCGCGAAGCCGACGAGCGTGAGCACGGCCAGCGCCGTCAGCGCGAACAACGTGAAGCGCGGGTGCGACGCGAAGAACGACAGGTCGAACGCGCCGAGATCGGCGAAGTCCGGCGGCTTCGGAAAGACGCCCTGCGTGAAGGCGAACCCGAGGATGAAGACCGCCATCACCGCGTCGAAGACCGCCTCCACGCAGATCGCGGCGCCGACCGCGGGATAGGTCGCGGTCGGGATCGACTGCTTGACGAGAAAGAGCTTGATGACGTCGCCGCCGCGCGCGGGGATCACGTTGTTGAAGCCATATGAGGCGATGTACGCGCCCCACACGCGCCGGAACGGGATCGTCTCGGCCGGATAGGCAGCGCGCAGCGTGTTGAAGAACGCCCGCGAGCGCAGCGTGAGGTAGATGACGAAGGCCACGGCGCCGAGCGCCAGCGGCACCCAGCCGACCCGCGACAGGCTGTCGAAGAACGAGCCGATCGCGTCGAAGAACGAGCCGATGCTGGCTGTGATCGGGGCCCCGTCGGTCACCGCGCCAAGACTACGAGGACGGCGATTGGACATATCGACTCAAACATTCGTCTGCTCCTGCCGATAGGAGCCAAGTGATGCAGCCGACGACCACAGTCCTCCACGCAGCCGCC
>Ga0136625_1000569_pt1 | contig 11896 bp, 13 predicted proteins | sample AntDrymUQ4832306_2_FD_104672 | JGI IMG/M metagenome (GOLD analysis project Ga0136625, IMG submission 104672) | Polar desert sand microbial communities from Dry Valleys, Antarctica - metaG UQ483 (23.06) | ecosystem: Environmental > Terrestrial > Soil > Desert | place: Antarctica: Dry Valley...
ATGTAGCGCAGGAGAGTCAGAACGACGGGCGCGCCCCGGAACGAAGAGAGTCGCAGCTCCTTTCCCTCGAGGGTCGTGAAGCGAAGATCGGGAGGTCTATCGCCCACATGCGTCACGGGGCGGCCCGACGCTGAGCTTCATCGATCTCGAAGGCGGCGTTTATCAAACCCACATGGCTGAAGGCCTGCGGGAAATTGCCGAGCAGATCGCCCGTCGATGCGTCGATCTCCTCGGCGAGAAGGCCGAGGTCATTGGAGTAGTCAATGATCCTGCGGAAGAGGCTCTCTGCATCGTTCAGCATCCCGGCCTTGGCGAGGCAACTCACAAGCCAGAAGCTGCAGATGACGAAGCTCCCCTCCCGTCCCTCGAGCCCATCGTCGGCTAGGTATCTCAGGGCCAGACCGTCCACGGTCAGGTCTTGCTGGATGGCTCGGATGGTCGACAGCATGCGGGGATCATCCGCGGGCAGAAAGCCGACCAGCGGCATCAGCAGCACCGAGGCATCGAGGTCGTCGGAACCGAAGTGGCCGGCAAATGCCTGTCGGCGCTCGCTCCAAGCGTGCTCCAGGACCGCGGACCCAATCGCGTCCCGTTGTTCCTCCCACTTTCGAACCGGTGCCTCGAGATGCAGTTTTTCGGCGAGACGCAAGCCTCGATCGAGCGCACTCCAGCAAAGCAGCTTGCTCGAGACATGATGACGGGGCTCGGCCCGCATCTCCCACATCCCCGCGTCCTTGTTCGTCCACAGGCGGGCCGCGGAGTCCGCCAGGTCCACGATGAAATGGCGCACGAACTCCTCGGGTTCTCTGAGACGGTCGGCGTAGATCCACAGCGCGTTCAGTACCTCGCCATAGATGTCCAGTTGGGTCTGTCTCCACGCGGCGTTGCCGACGCGCACCGGCTTGCTGCTGCGCCACCCTTGGAGATGCGGGAGTTCGCGTTCGGTGAGATCGATCTCACCTCCGACCCCGTACATGATCTGAAGCGGTCGATCGCTATGAGCATGGCCTCCCGCGGAGGCCACCATCCAATCGACGAAATTCTCGACTTCGTCGGAACAGGTACCGACCCAAAGCGCTTCCAGGGTGAGGCTGGAATCCCGGATCCACGCGAACCGATAGTCCCAGTTGCGTTCACCCCCGATCATCTCGGGCAGGGACGTGGTCGGCGCGGCCACTATCGCGCCGGTGGGTCTGAACGTGAGCCCCTTGAGCACGCGTGACGAGAGTTTGACCAACTCACGAGAGGGCCCTTCGTAGATGTCATGCTCGGATTCCCAGGAACGCCACCCCGCCTTGCAGTCCTCCAGCGCGTCGGCGACGTCTCCCGAGCCGGTGGGCTGAGGCGGCGGTCGCGACAGAGGACCCCAGCGAAGGGCGAAGCCGACCGAATCGCCTTGGCCCACCGTGAATCGGGCGGTCGCGTCGGATCCGTCGATGCCGACGTCGACGGGACAGCTCATCACGAGACGGCTGGGACCGCCGCGCGTTCGCAGAACCGGCCCGTCGCGCACTATGAAGGGATCGGACAGCCCGTACTCGGGACGGGGTGCGAACGCCATCGCAACGTCGACTTCTCCGCGCACTCCTTCGACAAGTCGCAGGATCTCGTGGGGCACATCAAGGCCAAGCTCGTGGCCCCGCTGACCCGGAGCGAACGCCAACGCATCGACCACGCGGATCGTCCCTTCCGAGGTCGTGAACTCGGTGGCGATCACCAAGGTGCCGCTCTCGTAGCTCCGCTGAGTTGTCGATCCACCTACAGGGAGGATGGTCCAATGGCCCGCGCTCGGATCGAGCAGCCGGCCGAATACCGAGGGAGAGTCGTAACGCGGGAAGCAGAGCCAATCGATCGATCCGTCGCGTGAGACCAGAGCGGCCGTGTTGCAGTCGGCTAGCAACCCATAGGAACCGATCGGTTCCGCGCCACCCATGCTGCGATCAACCCCCCGCGGCCCCACTGAAGCGTCCGTCCTTTCATGATTCGACAACGACAGTCCCGTTCATGCTCGGGTGAACGTCGCAGCGAAAGAAGTATTCACCACTAGCCGGCGCCGTGAACTCGTAGTCGATGTCGCTCCCGCCTGGAATTATCTTCCCCTGGAAGATTGGATCGTTCGCGTCCTCATCTTCGTAGATGGCTACGTTGTGGCGGATGCTAGAAGCGTCGCGGTTCTCGAAATTGATGACGGTCTCAGCGCCCGCTTGCAGTCGTAACTTGTTCGTGTCGAAGGAGATGTTCTGTGCGCTGATGGCGAACTCGCCGCGGGAGGTCGTTTGCCTCTCCGCGGCCGAGCCTGCTGGTGTCCCCTGTGCTGGGTTGGGCGACTCGCGCAGGCCCATCAACGTGACGATCGCAAGCAGCGGGATGATGATGTAGAGGCTCGCCAGCAAGGGACGGCCTCGCCTTCCCGAGCCGGCGGCCGCACCCGCCGGTACGCCGGTGGCGATCAGCTCGTCGATGATGCGGCGCCTCGAATCCTGCCCCGTTGCCTTGTTCGCCAAAGATGGCTCCCGAGAAGGCTTGCTTGTTCCGGGATCGGTTGGGCCTGCCTCAGGATCCGCCTTTGGCGATGTGGCGCTCATCTCAGCTTGATCCGCGAACCCAAGGAGCACGCAACGCACCCTGGGCTCTCAGGCCGCGTGGTGTTCGGTAAGTCCCAGATCGCGTTCGATGGCGTAGGCGGGTCGGACACCCATCGTTTGAGCGACAACCTTGCCGCCTTCGAACAGCATGATCGTGGGAATGGAGAAGACGCGGTAGGCCTGCGCCAGTTGGGGGTTCTCGTCGATGTTGACCTTCACGAAGCGAACGTCGCCTTCCCACTTCGAGGACAGCTCCTCGAGAGCGGGAGCGACCTGATGGCACGGCCCACACCAGTCGGCATAGAAGTCGACGACGACGCGACCTTCGGCGTTCACCACGTCCCGCTTGAAGTCCGCATCCGTTAGCTTGCTGAGTGTCATTTGGTTCTTCCTTGTTCGCAGATTCCTGCCGTCGGAGTTAGGAACCCGCGGTCGGCATGCATGAGTTCGCGACTGTCTTCGCGATGACAATGACCGGCTCTGGCTCGACGGGTCTTTCATCGGCAAATCGAAATCGGATCTGTCAGGAGGGTGACATTCGTGGCAACTGCCGCGCCGCATTTCGGTTGGCTATAGCGCGGCTTGACGGCGAACAGGGGAAAGGATCCATGTTGTGAAGGCGATCTGGCAGGGAGTGGTGCTCGCGGAGAGCGACGATACGGTGGTGGTCGAGGGCAATCACTACTTCCCACAGCAGTCGCTCAAGCGAGAATACTTCCGAGAGAGTTCTCATCACTCGTTGTGTCCGTGGAAGGGGATCGCGAGCTACTACACAGTCGAGGTCGACGGCGAGCACAACGAGAATGCAGCCTGGTATTACCCGAAACCGTCGTTCCTAGCCCGAAAGATCAAAGGGCGCGTCGTCTTCTGGAGAGGCGTTCGGATAGAGGCGTGATCCGATATGCGTCGTGTTCGCTCTTGTCGACGCTCTGCCGCAACCGATACCTCTGACCCCGGGCGTTTCGCCGATCCTCGAGTCTTTGTCATCTGACTGACAGGCCCGGATGCGAGCTCGCGCGCGCGTGGTTCCAGCCACCAATAGCGAGGAGACCAGATGAATGCGTTCGTTCTGTCGGGAGGAGGAAACCTTGGAAGCATCCAGGCCGGGATGCTCGAGGCCCTTCTAGCCGCGGGTATTCACCCAGACGTTCTTGTCGGCACGTCGATCGGAGCAGCGAACGCAGCCTTTCTCGCTGCCGATCCAACCGTGCATGGGGCGCGGGCCCTATCTGAGGTGTGGCGTTCGGTCAGATCCCGAGACATCTTCCCGATCTCTCCTCTGACGACCTTGCGGGCTCTGCGCGGCAAGGGTGCCGTGTTCGATGCAGCCGGGTGGCGCCGGTTCCTCGAGCACAATCTCCCGTACCGGAGGTTCGACGAAGCACGAACCCCGCTGCGCATCGTCGCGACCAGCTTCGAGACCGGATCAAGCGTTACCCTCGAATCGGGTTCGGTCATAGATGCGATTCTCGCGAGCACGGCCATGCCGGGGCTCTTTCCTCCTCACGAGATCGGAGACGAGCTCTTCCTGGATGGGAGACTGGCAGATCACGTCCCCCTTTCGGCCGCCCTGCATGAGGGATCCACGACCATCTACGTGTTGTCGGTGGGCTTTCCCTGCCCGCCGCCGCAGGACCGGCGTTCTCCTCGCTCCGTGCTCCTTCATTCCCTCGGCATTCTGCTGTCGCAGAGAACGAGGCTTGACGAGGAAGACGTGCCTCGACACCACCCGGATGTGAGGATCGTTCGCATCCCTCCTGTGTGCACGCAGATGGGACTGCGCGACTTCTCTCACACCAACGAGCTGATACGTAGGGCGCGCACTCAGACGCAGCTGTTCCTCGCGGGTGACCGGTGTCCGACCTGCGACCACGCGTCCGTCCCGAACGAACCGTTGTTGTCGAAAGGAGCTTCGTGATGGAAGAGAACCGAACGCTCGTCGAGGCCCGCTGCCCATGGGATGGGCCGGTGCCCGTGCGCATCGTCGAGATGAGCTGTGCGATCCCCGCCGACGGCTCCGCTGACGCGTCGCCGGGATTGTGCAGCTTCACTTGCCCGGTATGCAACCGAGAGGTGATCAATCCCATCCCTCTCGAGGGGATCAAGACCCTTTGGCTTCTGGGATCAAAGCGATCCACGGGGCATGTTCCCTTCGAGCTCCTCGAGCCGCACGCGGGGCCACCGCTGTCGTGGGACGACGTTCTCAACGCACATGAAGCGCTCAAGGGGACCTGCTGCCCAGCGGAGCCGCTCGCGTCGTCCTTGACGCGAGGCTGCAAAGCCTTCGCGTCAGATGTCAGCATGCTGTCGTGGTGTGCTGCCCGATACCCGTTAGGGCGCGCCACAAGTCGTTCCCTAACCCTCCACCGCACTCTCTGTCACGTACAACACCATCCTGGAGTGGGCGCGCCCGGCATCGGGTTCAACCATGCAGGAGGTCGAGCAATGGAACGTCACACAAACTCGAAGTGGAAGGGGCCGAAGCGGAGTCCTTGCCGCGTCTGCCCCGACCTTTACGACCCATTTGCTCCAGAACCCGAGGATCGACTCGCGAGTCGCGGGCGCAACCGCAGAGGGCGCCCGCGGCGAATGGTCATCAGGCATTCGTCGACCCGGGGCGCGTAGCCGGAGTTAGCCCCAGCTTTCGAGGGCCAGAGTTAGGCGGCGGATGCCAGTGGGATCGCACGGGCTGCGAGGTAGCGCTCGGCATCGATGGCCGCCATCGCGCCCATCCCGGCCGCAGTGATCGCCTGGCGATAACGGGAATCCGTCACGTCCCCGGCGGCGAAGACGCCTGGGATCGATGTCGCGGTGGTTCCCGGTGTGGTGACGATGTAACCCGACGCGAGGTCGAGCTGTCCGGTGAAAAGCGAAGTGTTCGGCGTGTGACCGATTGCGACGAATACTCCGTCGATACTGATTTGTTGAGAGGCACTCGTCTCCAGATTGGTCAGGCGAACTCCCCTCACCGTATCGTCGCCGTGCACCTCACCGATCATCGAGTTCCAGATGAAGTCGATCGTCGGGTTGGACAAAGCTCGTTCCTGCATGATCTTCGAAGCACGTAACTCTGCACGCCGGTGCAGGACGGTGACCTTCGACGCGAACCTCGTCAGGAAGGTCGCCTCTTCCATCGCGGAGTCGCCCCCGCCAACGACGATGATCTCTTTGTCCTTGAAGAAGAAGCCGTCGCAGGTGGCACAGGTCGAGACACCGCGGCCCAGGAACTCACGTTCCCCGGGGACGCCGAGCATCTTTGCCGAGGCGCCCGTAGACAGGATGACCGTATCGGCCAGGATTTCCTCGTCGCCGGTATTGACGTGGAACGGAACCTGTGACAGGTCGACCGAGGTGACGTTGTCGGTGAGAAATTGCGCCCCGCAGCGCGCTGCTTGCTGGCGGACCCGGACCATCAGGTCGGGGCCCATGATGCCGTCTACGAACCCCGGGTAGTTCTCGACCTGGGTCGTCAGCATCAGCTGGCCGCCCGCCTCGATTCCCTCGATGACGAGGGGCTCGAGGGCCGCACGAGCCACGTACAAGGCGGCGGTGAGACCGGCCGGACCCGACCCGACGATCGCGACCTTTCGTATGTCTCCGTGGCCCATCTTTCCTCCTGAAGACCGTGGGAGCCACATCTTGTGGCTCCCACGGTTCGTCTTGGGGCGGGCGCCGGCTTCTCCGGCACTGCTGTTTCGCACTCAACAACACATGAAGGCGATGGGTGGTTTCGGGAATGTCCTGCAGGTGACAAAACCGCGCGCACTCGGGCCGGAATGACCGTGGCCCGGCATCGACTTTGTCTCTTCAACGACAGTTGTGGATAGACGAAACGCGCTCTTCGGTTCACAGCTCATGTAATCGAGGCCATGTCGAACAGAAAGGAGACGAACATGGCTATAAGTCTCGAGGTGCGGCCGGATGTGGGAGCCGACTTTCGCGCGCAGTCGAAATCCCGCACGGCCGGGCTAGTCGTTGGGGTCATCGGTTTGATGCTCGTGATGGTGGCCCTCATCGGAAACATCGTCGCCGGCAACGGAAGCGGCGCTGATGCCGCGCGGATAGGGGCCTGGACCTTCGGGCTCACCACCGCGGGCTTCGGCGTCTTGAAGGCCGGTATCGCGCTAACGCTCGTGGGCATCCTGGCGCGGCTGTGGTTTCGCGTGGACGGTCTCAAGCACGCGCTGCCCGCGCTCAAGCCGGCAACGACCGCACCGCCCGTGGTAAGGGCGTCGGAGGTCGGGACGCCGTTCGGAAAGGCGGTGGTCTCAAACGACGAGCCGAAGCCGCTTTTCATCCATCGCATGGCAAAGAGCCTGTGGCTCCCGATGCTCGCGATGGGGGTCATGGCGGTGCTCGCCGGTTTCATCGTGTCGCTCGTACAGGCCGGCGAGGTGAGATCCGATCCGCAGTTTGCCACCCAGCTGTCGGCGTGGGTGCAGGGGCTGCAGTTCCTGGGTGAGGGCTTCATCCTTTCTGGCATCTCGTTCCTGTTGGGAACGATCCTGGGATCGCTGCGCAAGGGCAGCGGCGAGGTGCAGAAGGCTTCAGGCGTTACCTTCAAGACCCTGAAGATGCCGGTGACCGGCAAGCTTTTCGTCGCACTGATGATGGCCGGCATGATGCTCGCGATCGGTCAGTTCGTCGCCTACGTCGCGGTGTCGACACTCTCCGATCCGCAGACGATCGCGTCGTACTTCGCGTGGCTGGGTCCCGTGCGTGAGGCGGCCCTCGGGCTGCTCCTGTCGGGGATAGTCCTGGCCCTCGCAACGATCGCCAAGGTTCTCGGGTTCCAGTTCTCTCGCGTCACCGAGATTGTCTCGGTCGGCCACTGAAGAAAAGGAGGAGAAAGATGGCAACAGCAGTGGCAAATAGCTCTGGTTTCAAGGTCGACGTGACCGATAGGGGGCTCAGCCGCAACCTGCCGCAGCGATTGGGCAAGGCGTTGTGGTTGCCGATGCTCGCGATGGCGGTGATGGCCTTTCCCGCGGGAGTGATCCTTGGGGCGGTTCGGGCCGACGCGATTGCGACGGGAGGGTCCGAGAGCACGATCGCGGCTCTCGGTCACGCCATCCCGGCGGTGAACTTCATCGGGTTCGCCTCGGTGTTCGCTGCGATCACGTTCGCGATCGGTCGCATCCTCGGGGAGTTCCGTGTCGGAGGTGGGCGGGTCCAAGAGGCCACGCATGCCAAGGTGAAGACCCTCAAGATGCCTGCGACGGGCAAGGCGATGATCGTCGGAATGATGATAGCGATGACGACCATCGTCGCTGCCGTTGTCCTTCACTTCGTTGCCGCATCCTCTATTGCAGGCGGTAGCACCTACGCGCTCAATCACTCAGAGCAGTGGAGCTTCTGGCTCGAGGGCGGGCGCCGTGCAGGCATTGGGCTCTACCTGCTGTCGATCACGCTCGGTCTCGCATCGATCGTTGAGGTCGTTCGCTTCCAGGCGATCCGCATCCACGAGCTGCCCGGTGAGAGCGCTGTCTTATCCCCAGTGCGACGCCGGGTTATCTCATGGAACCCACCTGCAGGTGAGGTGTGTCTTGTCGAAGACAGTTCGGAAAAACCAAGTCGTTGCGACACGTTTCCATCACTAGTTGTGAGATGTGCCCGATCCTTCGGGCCTAACGTAAGGAGGAAGAGATGGACACGGTACTCAAGAGGAATCCTGGCGGGAGTGATCGGAACGGTCTTCATGAACCTGTCGAGCGAGACCGAGATGCATCTTCGGGGGCGACAACCAAGCGTCGTTCCCGCTCGTGCAGCCAACAAGGTTCTGGGCATCGTCGGAGTCCCACAGCTTGAGGGCACCGCTCTCCAGGTGCTGTCAACATGGACGCACTACCTGTATGGCACGGCATGGGGGCTCGTTCTGTGGGTGCTGCTGTCGCCCCTCGAGCTCTCGATAGCTGCCGCCCTGCCCTTGTTCTTCCTGATCGTGTGGGGGACCGAGCAGATAGAGCTCCCCCGCGCTCGGGCTCACCCCTCCCTCGTGGAGGTGGGGCGCCAAGGAGGTCGCGATCGATCTGTGGCATCACGTCGTGTTTGCGAGTGGCGCGGTGGCGAGCTGGGTGCTGGTCGGCGCGGTTTGAGTTGTCCTGCTCGGCCGGGCCGCTTCTCGCACCCAAGAGATCGGTTGTCCGTGAAGCCAGATCTCTGTTGTCTCGGCTAGAAGATGGCCTACGGTGAAGGTTCCCACTGCTTCACGACAGTGATGACAACATCGCCGTCGAACGGATTTCCAGGGTATGGCTGCATGAAGGGGGCACATACATGAAACACCTCCGAATCCCCGAAGACCACGTGATCACCGTGTTCGGGGCCAACGGCGATCTCGCCCGCCGCAAGCTTCTGCCGGCGCTGTACCACCTTGCCGCGGAAGGACTCATGCCCGAGCGCTACGCGATCATCGGAAACTCCCGGAGCGAGATGGATGTCGAAGGATTCCGAGCCTTCGCCCGCGACGCAGTCGACGACTTCTGTCGCTGCTCGAGAAGTGAGAACGTGTGGAACGACTTCGCGCGACGACTGTCCTATGTGTCGTGCGAGTTCCAACCCGGCAACACGGACGCGGTTGACGACGCGGTCCGCAAGGCCGAGGCCGAGCTCGGGGGCGAGGTACGGCGGCTGTTCTACCTCGCGGTCCCGCCCCCCGCTTTTTCCCCGATCACTCGCGGCATCGGATCGGCAGGGCTCGCCGAGCAGGCGCGCGTCGTCTACGAAAAGCCGTACGGGACCGACGTCGATTCGTTCCGGGTCCTCGATCAGCTCGTGCATGAGGTGCTCGATGAGTCCCAGGTGTATCGCATCGATCACTTCCTCGGAAAGGAGACGGTTCAGAACATCTTGGCGTTGCGCTTTGCCAACGGCATGTTCGAGCCGGTGTGGAACCGCGACTACATCGACCACGTGCAGATCGACGTGCCCGAGGCGATCGGCATCGGCACGCGGGCCGGGTTTTACGAAAGAGCTGGCGCTCTCAAGGACATGGTCGTGACCCATCTGTTCCAGGTGCTGAGTTTCATCGCCATGGAGGCGCCGGGTTCTCTGGATGCCAAGGCGCTCATCAACGAGAAGGTAAGGGTGATGCAGGCGATGGTTCCGCTGACTGCCAACGACGTTGTGCGCGGACAGTACGACGGCTATCTCGAGGCCGAAGGAGTGGCGCCCGAGTCGGGTACAGAGACGTTCATCGCGGCGCGACTGCTCATCGAGAACTCGCGGTGGTCCGGGGTGCCCTTCTATCTGCGCACCGGCAAGCGCATGGCCGAAGGCCGCTCTTCGGTTGTCCTTGCGTTCCGCGCTCCTCGCCACGACATCTTCGACCGGCTGCCCAGAGATGCTTTCGAGCACGACCACCTGACATTGGAGCTGGGACCCAACGAGGGGATCTCAGTGAGCTTTCTCGCCAAGGTCCCTGGGCCCACCATCGAGCTCGGGCCCGCGCACATGACCTTCCGTTACGAGGGATCTTTCGGATCCGAGCTCATCGAGGCGTATGAGCGGCTCATCCACGACGCGCTCGTCGGAGACCGGACGTTGTTCACGCGAGGTGACGGAATCGAACGGACCTGGCAGGTGGTGGGCGACGTGATCGCGAAACCTCCTCCACTCAATCGCTACGCGCCCGGCTCGTGGGGCCCAAAGGAGGCCGACGAGCTGATCGCGCCGCGCCGGTGGCATTTCCCGGCAGTCCACGAGCACGGGTAACGGCTTGAACTCACGCACCTTCTCCCGATCAGGGTGTTGGCAATAGCTTGCGGCGCAATTTTCCAGTCGTGCCCTCGGACTTTGTCAGCGGAAAGACTTTTCGGCCTGAACGGCATCGAAGACTTTGTTGTCCAGTCACACTTATCGATTACGCGCTCGATCCAAGGAGAGTCAATGTCCGACGCGCATGAAACTATCGACGATGCCGACTGGGAACAGCTGCGTTCTGCGTGGAGTCTGTATGCATCGGCGGTCGAGGTCTGGATGCAGGCGGCAAGCAGCACGGGAGCGCCGATGCCGGCGAACGTAGATGTCGATCAGCTGATCCACGCTGTGATCGCTGCTCACAACTCGTGGAGCGATGCCTTCACGCGGGTAATAGAGGCAACGCACCATCACTGACGCCGGCGAGAGAACGATGGAAGAGAATGTTGCGCGTAGCATGCCATCGATCCGCTCGCTCGCGGCCGCGGCCGCTTCGATCGGCATCGTTGTAATGGCGTGGGTTTCATTGACGCTGATCTTCGATCTCATCTTCCATTTCCATCCCATCTTTCTCGGAGTCGCGGCCGGCTGGACTCTTCGAAGATTCGATGGCCCGGCGCGAGGTGTCGGTCCGGTGGTGGTCCTCGCCCTTCTCTCCGCGATAGGTGCCATAGCCGGAACGGCGATCATCGAATCGACTGATGGGGCTCTTGACCCTCACGGTTTCACGGCGGCCATAACGGGCCTGGGGATCGCGGCAGGCATCTACATTGTCCGCCGGCCGTCGGCTCAGGCAATCGCCGATACGAAATGAAAGAAGAGCCACCATGCCGGTTCTGACACTCACGACCTCAAATTTCAGACAAGAGGTTCTCGAAAGCGACCGACCGGTGATCGTCGACTTCTACGCGGACTGGTGCGGGCCGTGCAAGCAGATCGCGCCGGCGATGGAGGCGCTGTCGGAGAAATGGGACGAGCGGGTCCGTTTCGCAAAAGTCGACATCGATGCCCATCCCGAGATCGCACGCGGCTACAACATCTCTTCCATACCCGAAGTCCTTAGTTTTGAGAACGGAGAGGTGAACAACTGGTGTCTGGGCGCCAAGCCTGCCTATCTGATGGAGAGCGAGGTGCGGCTAACAAAAAGGGGAGTGGGCGGGAAAGATCCGAACAAAAGTCTTCTAGCTCGGTTGTTCGGACGCCCCTAGGTTCCGGTGACTCAGGCCGCCGGTCCCAGAGTGCCGACAGCCACGGCGCGAGCACCGAGCTCCATCACCTAGAGGCGAGTGGGTAGGAGCGAGGGCGGCGTGTTTCTTCCGGCCAGCTTTGCTCGAGCTCGATGCCGAGCCCGTCCGCAACGCGATTGACGTAGTTTAAGCCCGGATCCACCGACGAACCGATGATCTGACGCGCCGGAGCCCATTCTGTGCGTTCCGGGAGACTTGTTGGCACGAACAGAACGCTGGGAAGGGACGATTCCCTGAAATGCAAGCGCCCTTGGACGCTGCAGCCGTGCGTCGCGCAGCTCGAAGAGGACCTTTCGGTCAATGGTTGGGAGATCGGGCAACGACTACGCGATCAGCGGAGGCGGTATCGCCTGCAGCCGCGCCAAC
>Ga0136625_1000570_pt1 | contig 11891 bp, 14 predicted proteins | sample AntDrymUQ4832306_2_FD_104672 | JGI IMG/M metagenome (GOLD analysis project Ga0136625, IMG submission 104672) | Polar desert sand microbial communities from Dry Valleys, Antarctica - metaG UQ483 (23.06) | ecosystem: Environmental > Terrestrial > Soil > Desert | place: Antarctica: Dry Valley...
GGGGTGGGGGGCGGGCCGGATGGCCATGCGCTGCTGGACATCGTCATCGATCCCAACCAGGCGTTCGGCACGGGTTCCCACGCGACGACGCGGCTGTGCCTGGAGGCGCTGCTCGCCCTCGACATCGCGTCGGGGCCTCTGCTCGACCTCGGCTGCGGATCGGGCGTGCTGGCGATCGCGGCGGCCCGCCTGGGGTGGGGCCCGGTCAGCGGCCTGGACCACGAGCTCGCCGCCGTCGAGGCGGCACGCGAGAACGCGCTGGCCAACGGGGTGACGATCGACGTGCGCCACCACGACCTGCTGCACGGCGGCGAGCCGGCGCCGAGCGCGCCCATCGTCGTCGCCAACCTGCTGCGCCCGTTGCTGGCGCACATCGCCCGGACCGGCTTCGCCGGCGAGTCGCCGCGCGTGCTCATCGTCAGCGGGCTGCTGCGGGCCGAGGCCGACGCGATCGCCGCCGCCTTCGGGCGCGAGCAGGGATTGCACGAGCAGGCCCGCCGCGAGCTCGGGGACTGGGCGGCGCTCACGCTCGTCCGCGGCTGACTCACGACACTAGGCTGTGCACCCGAATGAACCCAGACTCCCTGATCATCAACCTTGCCCCCACCGGCATGGTGCCCACGAAGGAGATGACGCCACACGTCCCGGTCAGCACCGAGGAGATCCTCGAGGACGTCGAACGCTGCCGCGCCCAGGGTGCGGCGATCATCCACGTTCACGCCCGCGACGCCGACGGCAGGCCGTCGCACCGCGCCGAGCTCTTCGGGCCGATCGTCGCCGGCATCCGCGCCATCGATCCGGAGCTCGTGGTGTGCGTGACCTGCAGCGGCCGGTACGCCGTGGACCTCGACTCCCGTGCCGAGGTCCTGACGCTCGAGGGCGACGCGAAGCCGGACATGGCGTCGCTGACGCTGGGCTCGAACAACTTCGCCCGGCAGGCGTCGGTGAACGCCCCCGAGACGATCCGGGGCTTGGCCGAGCGCATGCGCGAGCGCGAGATCAAGCCTGAGCTCGAGGTGTTCGAGCCCGGGATGGTGGCGTACGGGCGCCACCTGGTCGACACCGGCGTGATCGACTCGCCCTGCTACGTCAACGTCCTGCTCGGCAGCCCGGGCACCTCACGGCTCTCGCCCGGCATGCTGGGCGCCTTCGTCGCCGAGATGCCCGGCGACTGGACGTGGGCCCTCGCCGGCATCGGCCGTCACCAGCTCCCTGCCAACGCGATGGCGATCGCCGCCGGCGGGCACGTCCGCGTCGGCCTGGAGGACAACATCTGGTGGGACCGCGCGCGCACGACGCCGGCCAGCAACGAGCAGCTCGTCAAGCGCGTGGCGCGGCTCGCCGAGGAGCTCGAGCGTCCGCTGGCGACGCCGGCCGAGGTGCGCAGCAGGCTGGGCCTTGCGCGGAGCTGATCGATGGGCTTCGCCGGACCCGAGCGCGTGACGGACGCTGGCACGCTCGAGGCGATCTATCGGCTGCGGGCCGCCGTGTGGCGGGAGACCGGGGACATCGCGCAGGCCGCGTTCGGCGACGGCCGCTGGAGCGACGAGCACGACCCGGCGAGCACGCACTGGGCGGTGCGCGACGGTGACGAGCTCGTGGCCGCCGCCCGCCTCAGCGTGCACGAGCGCCTCGCCGATGTCCCGGAGGCCGAGGAGTACGCGGCTGCCGGTCTCCGGCTGGAGGGTCGCATCGCGGCGCCCGCCCGGGTCGTCGTGGCCGCCTCGGCGCGCCGCCACGGCCTCGCCGGGCAGCTGCTCGATGCACAGGACGAGGCGGGCCGCGCCGCCGGGTGCACGTTCGCCGTGCGCCAGTCCTCGCCCGCGATGAGCCGGCTGCTGGCGCGCCGCGGCTGGCGCGACGCGGGTCCCGCCGGCCGCGACGAGCGCTTCCCCGGGGTGCGCTTCGAGGTGATGGTGCTGGAGCTTTCGCCATGACGGCAATCAACGGTCGGCTGCCGAAGATCGCCTTTGCCCTGGGCGCGCCCGACGGCATGACCCGGGAGGAGGCCACGAAGCGCTTCAACACCAATGGCCTGCACGGCGTCAGTGGGATCACCACCACGCTGCTCCCCTGGTTGCGGGAGCGCGGGCACCCCCACGCCCTGGTGATGTTCGGCTCGACGGGCCGGCTGGATTCGGAATCGGCCCAGCGCGTGTCGGAGCGGGCCGCCAGCCGTGTATTGGTCAACGTCATCTGCGAACCGCACCTGCAGCGCCGCGCCCTGCAGCAGGTGGCGCGCTTCGAGCTGGAGGCGCAGCTTCCGGTGGTGAACGCGCCCGCGACCGTGGCGGCGACGACGCGCCCGCTGATCGCGCGCCGGCTGGCGCATCAGGCCGGGGTGCACGCCCCGCACTGCACGCTGTACCGTGCCGGCGCCCTGACGCTGGCCGAGCACATCGCGGCGCACGGGCACGCCTACCCGGTGCTGCTGCGCCCACCGGGCAAGCATGGGAGCGTCGGCCTCGTGCGCGCCGACGATCCCGGCGAGGCGGCGACCAAGGCGGCGCTGCTGCGGTCCTGCACGGTGACCGACTTCGTGGACTTCCGCTCGGCGGACGGGCTGTGGCGCAAGTTTCGCTTGATCTACGCGGGCGACCGCCTGTTTCGCCGTCACGTGCTCACCGATCGCGAGTGGAACCTCACCCGCGAGGCGCGCGGCTTCATGAACGAGCATCCGGAGCTCGTCGCCGAGGAGCAGGAATGGATCAACCGGCCGGTGACATTCGAGAGCGGCTCGGTCGAAGCGCGGGTGATGCACCAGTTCCGCGCCCTGCAGCTGGACTTCGGCGTCATCGATTGTGCGCTGCCGGCCAACGGGGACCTGGTCGTCTTCGAGATCAACGCCTGCGTGCAGCTCACCAACCGCCTGGATGCGCAGGCCGCCGGCGACCGGCGCTACTTCGAGATGAACAACGAGGAGATCCTCGACGCGCTGCTGCAGGACATCTGCTCGCGCGTGTCCGGCTGAGGGCGCTCGATCATGGGGGTGCCCAGTGGAAGGCGGTGAGGATCAGCTCCTACCGCTACGAGGCCCGGCGCACCTGCTTCTGCCCGACGAGCGGCTGGCACACGGTCAACGTCCGCAGGAGCGTCCCGTCGAAGACCGTGCACGCCGACGTCAAGGACATCGCCACCGTGCCGCGCCTGTTTCGCGCCATCCAGCGGGCGATCGACCGCAGGGCCCACGACCTCACCGTGACATACGGCCGACATGGCGTGCCGAAGAAGGTCACGATCGATACCTACGAGAACGTCGTCGACGAGGAGCAGTACTTCACAGTCCGGGCCTTCAAGCGGTGCTGACGGGGATACGCTTCGGGGCCACAGTGGCCGGCGCCGTGCGCGCGGCCGCTTTCGCGCCCGCGCAGGCGGGATGACCGGGGCCATCCGCGCGCTGCGTATCCTGGGATGCAGATGACGCTGGCCGACACGGTGAAGCAGGATCTCCACTCCGCGATGCGCAGCGGCGAGAAGGACCGCGTCGGCGCCCTGCGGCTGGTCCTCAGCGAGCTGCAGAAGGCGGCCAAGGAGGGCGACGCCGACGAACTCGCGATCCTGCGCCGCGAGCGCAAGCGGCGCCTGGAGTCCGCCACGGCCTTTCGCGGAGCCGGCCGCGAGGAGCTCGCCGCCGGCGAGGAGCTCGAGGCGCGGCTCATCGAGACCTACCTGCCGGCCGAACTGCCCGACGACAGCCTGCGCGCGATCGTCGCCGCGGCCGTCGCCGAGACCGGGGCCCAGTCTCAACAGGAGATGGGCCAGGTCATGAAGGCCGCGATGGCGGTCGTCGACGGCCGCGCCGACGGCAAGCGCGTATCCGCGCTGGTGCGAGAGGCGCTGTCGCACTAGTGAAACGCTGCGAGGAGGCCCACTGATGCGGTTGCAGATCGAGCTCTCCAACCAGGCCGCGATCGAGCTCGCGGGGACCGGCGACGCCGTCCTGCGTACGCTCGAGGGGCATGTCGAGTGCGACCTCTGGCTGCGCGGCAACGTTCTCACGCTCCACGGCGAGCAGGAGGCGGTCGACGCTGCCGCGATCGTCGTCAAGGAGCTCGCCGAGCTCATCGAGCAGGGCCATGACATCGCGCCCGGGACGATCGCCGCGGTGACCAGCGCGCTGGACCAGAAGCGCTCTCCGGCCGAGATCCTCGAGGACGTCGTCTGGAAGCACCGCTCCAAGCAGGTCGCGCCGAAGACGGTCAACCAGAAGCGCTACGTCGACTCGATCCGCGAGAACATCATCACGTTCGGCATCGGCCCGGCCGGCACCGGCAAGACCTTTCTCGCCGTCGCGCTCGCGGCCGCCGCGCTGAGCCGCCGCGAGGTCAACCGCATCATCCTCACCCGGCCCGCGGTCGAGGCGGGGGAGCGCCTGGGCTTCCTGCCCGGCGACCTCATGGCGAAGATCGACCCCTACCTGCGACCGCTGTTCGACGCGTTGCACGACATGCTCGACGCCGAGAAGGTCTCGACCTACCTCGAGCGCGGCCAGATCGAGGTGGCGCCGCTGGCGTTCATGCGCGGCCGCACGCTGAATGACAGTTTCATCATCCTCGACGAGGCGCAGAACACGACGCCCGAGCAGATGAAGATGATCCTCACGCGGCTGGGCTTCAACTCCAGGATGGTCGTCACGGGCGACATCACGCAGATCGACCTGCCCAAGAACGAGGGTTCCGGGCTGGTCGTCATCAGCGACATCCTCAAGGAGATCGAGGGCATCGAGTTCGTCCGCTTCGGCGGCGAGGACGTCGTGCGCCACCGGCTCGTGCAGAAGATCGTCGCCGCCTACGCCGAGCACGCCGAGAGCCAGACGGCCGAGTTGCGCCCGGCCGATCGCCGCCGCGCTTGAGCTCCCACCACCTCGAGATCGACGTGGTCGGGCCACAGGACGGTCCCATATTCCTGCCGTTGGAGGAGATCGACCGCCTGCTCTCGCTCGCGCTCGCGTCGGCGGGCATCGAGAGTGGCCACGTCGCCGTCGAGTTCGTCAGCCCGGAACGGATCGCCGAGCTCAACGCCGAGCACCGTGGCGAGGACGGCCCGACCGACGTCCTGTCGTTTCCGATCGACGGCGAGGACCCGTCGCCGGGGCCGTGCGAGCTGGGCGACATCGTCATCTGCGTGGAGCACACGGCCGACCTGCGCGAGGCGCTCGTCCACGGCGCCCTGCACCTGACCGGGATGGACCACGAGACCGACGACGGCGAGATGCTCGCCGTCCAGCGCGAGATCCTGACCTGGGTCTCGCCCGACCCCGCGCCGTGAGCGCGCCCGGCACCCACGCCGGCCCGACGCGGGCCGGATTCGTCGCGCTGGCCGGGCGCCCGAACGTCGGCAAGTCGACGCTCGTCAACGCGATCGTCGGCCAGAAGGTGGCGATCGTCTCCGACAAGCCGCAGACGACGCGCCGCGCCATCCGTGGAATCGCGATGCGCGGCAACGCGCAGCTCGTGCTCGTCGACCTGCCCGGCGTGCAGCGCCCGCGCGACGCGCTGACGCAGCGCATGCAGTCGCGCGTCGAGCGTGAGTTCGGCGACGCCGACGCCGCGCTGCTGCTGCTCAACGGCGAGCAGGGCGTCGGCCCCGGCGACCGCTTTATCGCCGGCGCGCTGGGGCGTGCCGACGTTCCCGTCGCGATCGTCGTCAACAAGATCGACCGCCTCGACGAGGCGCACACGCTCGCCGCCCTGCAGGCCGCCGCCGAGCTCGGCGTCTCCGACGAGATCTTCCCGCTCTCGGCGCGCAAGGGCACGGGCGTCGAGGCGCTCGTCGAGTACCTCGTCGCGCTGCTGCCGCACGGCCCGTTCATGTACGACGTCGACGACCCCTCCGACCAGACCGACGAGGTCCTCTTCGCCGAGCTGATCCGTGAGCAGATCCTGCGGCGCACCTTCCAGGAGGTCCCGCACGCCGTCGAGGTCATCGTCGAGGAGATCGACGACACGCGCGAGGACCTCGTGCGCGTGCAGGCCCGCGCCTGGGTCGAGGCGGAGTCGCAGAAGGGGATCCTGATCGGCGCGCAGGGCCGGATGATCAAGGCGATCGGCACCGCGGCCCGGCGCGAGCTCGAGCGCCAGCTCGGGGTGCAGGTCCACCTCGACCTCGCTGTGCGGGTGCGCCGCGGCTGGCGCGGCGACGACGGCCTGCTCGACCGCCTCGGCATCGAATAGCCGGACGCGTGGCCACGACTAGCATCCGGCCCGTGAGCGATCCCACCACAGACATCCTGCTGATCGGCGGCGGCATCGCCTCCGCGAACGCCGCCGCGGAGCTGCGCGAGCAGGGCTTCGAGGGCTCGATCGTCCTCGTCACCCGCGAGATGGACGCGCCCTACCACCGCCCGCCGCTGACGAAGGGTTACCTGCAGGGCCGCGAGGACCGGCCGTCGACGCTCATCCATCCCGAGGGCTGGTACGCCGAGCACGACGTCGACGTGCGCACGCGCACGCCGGTCATGGACATGGACACCGCGGCGCGGACCGCGAAGCTCGGCCGTGAGCAGCTTGGCTTCACGCAGGCGCTCATCGCGACCGGCGGCGGGATCCGCCGGCTGCAGGTCGACGGCGGGATGCGCGACGGCATCCACTACATCCGCGCGCTCGGCAACGCCGACAAGCTGCGCAACGAGCTGGCGGACGCCGAACGTGTCGTGATCGTCGGCGGCTCCTACATCGCCACCGAGGTCGCGGCGTCGATGGTCCTGCTCGGCAAGCAGGTCACGCTCGTCATGCAGGAGGCCCATCCGCTCGAGCGCCACTTCGGTCCGGTGGCGGGACGCTTCGCGCACGACCTGCTCACGTCGCACGGCGTCGAGATCCTCGCCGAGGCCGACGTCGTGCAGTTCGACGGCGAGGGCGACGACGACGCCCGGGTGACCGCCGTCGTCACCGCCGACGGGCGCCGCGCCGAGGCCGACCTCGTCGTCGTCGGCGTCGGCGCCAACCCGGACGTCATGCTCGCCCGCAAGGCCAAGCTCGAGCTCGGCGAGAGCGGCGGCGTCATGTGCGACCGGACGCTGCGCACGTCGGCCGAGGGGATCTTCGCCGCCGGCGACATGTGCGAGTACGACAGCGTCGTCCACGGCCGCCGGCTGCGCATCGAGCACGAGGAGGTCGCCGCCGCCCAGGGCCGGCACGCCGCACGCGCGATGCTCGGCTCAGACGAGCCGTACACGGAGATCCCGTACTTCTGGTCCGATCTGGCGGACTGGGCGACGTTCGAGTACGTCGGCGCCGCCGCGGCGTGGGACGAGGAGATCGTGCGCGGCGACCCGGCGGAGGCGGAGTTCGCGATCTTCTACGCCTCGGAGGGCAGCATCGTGGCAGCGCTGGCCGTGGGTCGCTCGGATGATCTCGATGTCGCCCGCGGGCTGATCGCATCCGGCGGCTCGGTCGACGCGCTGCGCTGAGCCGCTATCGGCCCCGCAACCGCGCCGGGCAGCGGGCGGGGATCCAGCCGTACAGTCTCGGCCGTGCGCCGACGCCGGTGCGGATCGACCAGTAGTTCCACGTGAGCGTCCCATCGCTGCTCGGATCGCAGCTCGCGAACGTGTCGACCTTGGCGACCGGCGTGCCGACGCGCACCATGCCCCGCGCGACGCCGCCGACCCGGACCGAAGTGGTGTTCGTCATGAAGTAGACGACGTTGCCGAAGTCCGGCTTGGCGTCGTACTCCTTGACGTCGTTGATCACGCCGTTGGAAAGGCGCGCGTGGGCGAACGGGTCGACGTTCGGGTTGGCGAGCTTGCGCACCGTGCCGATCTCGCGCCCGCCCGGCCCGCAGCCCGTGCCGCCGCCGCGCTGCTTGGCGAACGCGTCGAACGCGACCGCGCCGAGCGGCGTGCTGCGGTCGATCGCCGAACTGTCGAGGAACGCCTGGGTGCCGCCACCGTTGGCCTTGCCGGCGATGATCTGCACGAGCGGGAAGCGCGCTGACTGTGCGGCGCTCGGCGCGCAGCCGTGGCCGCGCACGTTCACCGTGGTCGCGCGGTAGGCCGTCCCGTCGAGCGCGACGAGCGCAAAGCGCCGGGCGTCGGTCATCTCCAGGCGGCCCATCGGCTGGGCGAGGGAGTCGATCAGCGGCCAGCTGCGGTCGCCGCCCGCCTCCGGGTTGGGCGCGAGCACGTCGAACCGCTCGGAGACCGTAACCTCGGCGTTGCGCAGGGCTCGCCAGGCGGCGCGGCTGAGGTCGGGCGTGCCGTGGCGCCCGACGCGGCAGTCGGCGATCGTGTGGCCCTTCGGCGGCGTGCATCGGCGGCCCTCGAAGCTACGCGGCGCGGCCATGGCGGCGGTCGCGGTCACGGCGATGGCGGCGAGCAGGATGGTCGTCAGGAGAAGGCGCATCGGACAGTCAACGGCCGGGGCGGGCGCAGGATGCGGTCAGTCCTAGACTCCCACGCTCATGCAGATCGCCTACGACAGCCAGGGGCTCGTGCCCGTCATCGTGCAGGACTGGCGCAGCGGCGAGGTGCTGACGCTCGCCTACGCCAACGCGGAGGCCGTCCGCCGCACGCGCGAGAGCGGCGAGCTTCACCTCTACAGCCGTTCGCGCCAGGAGCAGTGGCACAAGGGCGCCACGAGCGCCAACACGCAGGCCGTCCGCGCCCTGCGGCTGGACTGCGACGGGGACGCGCTGCTGGCGCTGGTCGAGCCGGCCGGGCCCGCCTGCCACACCGGTGAGCGCACGTGCTTTCACCACGGCGAGCTCGAGCCGCCCGCGCCGCACGAGGCGCTGCCGGCGCTCGAGCGGACGCTCGTGCAACGTGCCGCCGAGCGCCCGGCGGGCTCCTACACGGTGACGCTGCTGGAGGATCGGCAGCTCGCGGGGGAGAAGGTGCGCGAGGAGGCCGAGGAGGTCACGCGCGCCGTGCGCGAGGAGTCCGACGACCGCGTCGACAACGAGGCCGCCGACGTCCTGTACCACCTCGCCGTCCTGCTGCGCGGCCGCGAGCGCTCGCTGGCCGGCGCCTACGACGTGCTCAATGGCCGCCGCGGCTGATCCGCCGCAGCCGGCGGTCGGCAGCGGCGCGCTGCCGGTGCAGCCGTCCCTCGACGAGGTGCGCGAGCTCGCGCGCGAGTTCAACCTCATCGTGCTGCGCCATTCGTTCATCGACGACACCGAGACGCCGGTCTCCGCCTTCCTGAAGCTGCGCGGTCCCGCCGACGCGAGCGATCGGACCCCGGCGTTCCTGCTGGAATCCGCCGAGCGCGGCCAGGAGGTCGGGCGCTACAGCTTCATCGGCGTGCGCCCGAGCAAGGTGGTGCGCTGGTCGCTGGGCGACGAGCCGCCCGATCCCTACGCGTACGCCGCATCGGAGGTGGCCCGCCACCGCCAGGCGCCGTGGCCGGAGATGCCGCCGTTCGCCGGCGGCGCGGTCGGCTACTTCGGCTATGACCTCGTGCGCACGGTCGAGCCGCTTGGCGAGCCCAACCCCGACCCGGTCGGCCTGCCTGACATGGCGCTGATGCTGTCCGACGTGCTCGTCGTCTTCGACCACCTGCGCCACACGATCAGCGTGCTCGTCAACGTCTACGCCGACGACGACGACGGACCGGATCTCGAGACCGCCTACGCCGGCGCCGCGGCGACGATCGCCAAGGCGCGCGAGCTGCTGGCCGGCCCGGTCCCGCGGCCGGCGCCGACGCCCGCGCGGCCGCGGCCCCAGTTCACGTCGAACATGCCGCGCGAGCAGTTCGAGGCCAACGTCGCGCGGATCGTCGAGTACATCCATGCCGGCGATGCGTTCCAGGTCGTGCCCTCGCAGCGCTGGTCGGCGGACCTCGACATCGATGCGTTCTCGGTCTATCGCGGGCTGCGCGTCGTCAACCCCAGCCCCTACATGTACTTCCTCGACTTCTTGGACTTCCAGGTCGCCGGCGCCTCGCCGGAGCCCGTGCTCACGGTCCACGGCCGCCACGTCGCGACGCGGCCGATCGCCGGCACGCGCCCGCGTGGCGCGACGCTGGCCGACGATGAGCGGATCGCCGAGGAGCTGCTCGCCGACGAGAAGGAGCGCGCCGAGCACGTGATGCTGGTCGACCTGGGCCGCAACGACCTCGGCCGCGTGTGCGAGTACGGCAGCGTGAACGTCGATCGCTTCATGGCCGTCGAGACGTACTCGCACGTCATGCACATCGTCTCCAACGTCTCGGGCACGCTGCGCGAGGACGTCACCGCGATGGACGCGCTGCGCTCCGTGCTGCCGGCGGGAACGCTGTCCGGCGCGCCGAAGGTCCGCGCGATGCAGATCATCGACGAGCTGGAGCCGATCAAGCGCGGCGGCTACGGCGGCGCGATCGGCTACTTGTCCTACAGCGGCGACCTCGATACGGCGATCCACATCCGCACGGTCGTCATGAAGGACGGGCGCGCGCATGTGCAAGCCGGCGGCGGCACGGTCGCCGACGCCAAGCCGGCCTACGAGTTCGCCGAGTCCGAGGCGAAGGCGGGCGCGGTGCTGCGCGCCGTCGAGCTGGCCTCCCAGCAGCCCGACTGGCCATGACCTCCGTCATCGTCGTCGACAACTACGACTCGTTCACGTACAACCTCGTCCAGTTCCTCGGCGAGCTGGGTGCACAGCTGGACGTCGTGCGCAACGACGCTGCGTCCGTCGACGAGCTGCTCGACCGCGGGCCCGACCGCGTCGTCGTCTCGCCGGGACCGTGCACGCCCAACGAGGCCGGGATCTCCGTGGAGTCGATGCGCCGCTTCCCGGAGGCCGGGATCCCGACGCTCGGCGTCTGCCTCGGCCACCAGTCGCTCGCCCAGGCGTTCGGCGGCTTTGTCATCCGCGGGGAGCCGATCCACGGCAAGACGAGCGACATCACGCACGACGGCCGCACGATCTTCGCCGGCCTCTCGCCGACGTTGACCGTCGGGCGCTACCACTCGCTCGTCGTCGATCCCGATCGCCTGCCCGACGCCTTTGAGATCTCCGCGCAGGGCGACGGGGTCGTGATGGGCATCCGGCACCGCGAGCTGCCCGCGGAAGGCGTGCAGTTTCACCCCGAATCGGTGCTGACCGACGAGGGCAAGGCGCTGCTGCGCAACTTCCTCGACGGCTGACGGGCCTGAGAGGGGCCCCCGCCGGGGCGCGGGAGGGGTCATCGCGAAATCGTCCATATGCAGGACGATCCAGGCAGACCCCCGGAACGTCAGGGGCGCGGGCGATCCTCGGGGTGGATCGGGCGCCCGTGCTCGTCGTGGGAGACCGGCCCGCCCGGCTGCTCGGGCAGCGGCTGGCCATCCTGGTCCACCGGCTGACCGTCCACGTACATCGGTCGCCCGGCGTCGTCGTACGCCGGCTGGCCGTAGGCGTCGGCGGCGGGCTGGCCGTACGGGTCGGCGGCGGGCTGGCCGTACGGGTCGGCGGCGGGCTGGCCGTACGGGTCGGCGGGCGCGACGCCGCGTCCGCCGAACCGGCCGCCGCGGCCGGCCTGAGATTCCAGCTTCGCCGCCTGCCGTGCATGCACGACCGCCTCGACGCGGTTGGCCTGCTCCCGCAGGCGCCGCTCGGTGGCGGGCTCGTGCGGGTCGGTCGCCATCGCGTGGCGGTCGCCGCGGTCGCCGCGGAGACCGCGCCGGGCGGGGCCGCGGCCGGACAGGCCGGGCGCCCCGTTGCGTGAGCGCATCCACAGGAAGGCGGCTGCGGCGATGACGGCGAGGACGATGAGGACGATGACGATCTCCATGTCGAAGATGTACCCGGCAGCCCGCAAGCGGAACCAGGGCCGGACGAAGGTTTCGGTTCTCCGCGGGCGGCCGCGGCGACCTAGAATCGGCCGATGAGCGACCGCGAGCCGATGACCCGGACATACCGCGCCGCGCTGGGCATCGCCGTGCCGATCGTGCGCCTGTGGGGCCGGCTCGACATCCAGGGGCTGGAGCAC